>Ga0070730_10001703_pt1 | contig 20865 bp, 19 predicted proteins | sample Coa_R1_3_FD_66447 | JGI IMG/M metagenome (GOLD analysis project Ga0070730, IMG submission 66447) | Surface soil microbial communities from Centralia Pennsylvania, which are recovering from an underground coalmine fire - Coalmine... | ecosystem: Environmental > Terrestrial > Soil > Unclassified ... | reverse complement strand
GTCGCGGTGGTCGACGAGCAGCACCGGTTCGGCGTAGAGCAACGCGCCGCGCTCGTGGAAAAGGGGGATGCCCCCGACGTCCTCCTCCTCACGGCGACGCCGATTCCGCGGTCGCTCGCGCTCACGCTCTACGGCGATCTGGACGTCACTCGGCTCGAAGAGCGGCCTCCGGGGCGCGGGACCATCAAGACGGCGCTCCGGACCGACGCATCGCGGGCCAAGATCTATGCGTTCCTGCAGAGCGAGATCGAAGCGGGCCGCCAGGCCTATGTCGTCTATCCGGTGATCGAGGAATCGGAGAAGGCCGATCTCCGCGCCGCGACGACCATGGCGGACACCCTCAAGAAGACGTTCGGCGAGTCACGCGTGGGTCTCGTGCACGGCCGGATGAAGCCCGAAGAACGGGATCGCGTGATGCGGGCGTTCCGGGACAACCACGTGCCGCTGCTCGTCGCGACGACCGTCATCGAAGTCGGCATCGACGTGCCCAACGCCACGGTGATGGTGATCGAGCACGCCGACCGCTTCGGGTTGGCGCAGCTCCATCAGTTGCGCGGCCGGGTGGGACGGGGAGCGGCGGCCAGTCACTGCATCCTCATTTCCGACGTGCCCGAAGCGGCCGGTCGGCTCAAAGCATTCACGGAGACGACCGACGGTTTCGCGATCGCGGAGCTGGATCTGAAGGAGCGGGGGATGGGAGAGCTGGCGGGTGCGCGCCAATCGGGTGGCCAGGCGCTCCGCTACGTGCATTGGGATACCGACCTGCCGCTCCTGGAAGCGGCGCGCGTCGCGGCCGGCGCGATCATCGCGTCGGACCCCGCGCTCACGCGACCCGAGCACGCGGCCTACCGGGCGCGGATCCTTCAGCGCTATGAGCGCGGCTTCGAGCTGTTTCGGGTGGGCTGACCTGGACGGCTAGACGGCTAGACGGCTAGACGGCTAGAAAGAGAGGCGAAGGGCGACGGTGGCGCCGTCAGGAGTCGGCGTCACGGCGAGCTTGAGGGGATGAACGGGCTGGTTAGGTGGCGTCGTGGATTTTCCCCGGAGGTCGGCGACGAAGAGCCCGACGGCCCCCAGGAGGGACACCTGTCCGGCGATGAGGCGCCAGCGCGCCCGGTGGTCGTAATAGATGGCCAGCTGGTAGAGATACTCCGACTGATAATTGCGGTACCGGCCGTCCGGCCCGACGGCGCAGTTCTGGCTGTTGTTGTTGCAGATCGCGAGCAGGGAATTCCAGGCGTCATTCGAATGCCGGTGTTGCTGGATCGCCAGCGCGGTGAACGCCACCGCGCCCGCCGCGGCCGCCCACTTGCCGTAGTGCACGGCCGCGTGCTTCCAGGCCGCGCGCGGAGTCGAGTCGACCAGGGAGGTCTGTGCGGAGCCGGCGCGCGCGGCCAGGGTGAACGCCATGAGCACGGCGGTCGTCTTCACTGGTACGCCACCACCTCTCCACGTCCGGCGACCAGAATGAGCCGGCCTTCCCACACGAAGGGAGGCTGCTCCACGGGTCCGGTCACCGTCACGCGCCACCGCTCGGCGCCGGTGCCCGCATCGACGCAGCGGACCACTCCACCAACGTCGACGACCAGGACACCATCGGCGAGTGGCGTCGGGCCGGCGACGGAGACGAGGTTGAGCTCCACGCTTGTTGCCGACGCCGGAGTGCCGAGCGGGACACGCAGCAGGCGGCCCGTCCGCGTGAGCACGAAGAGCGTATCCCGGGCGATGGCCGGAGCGCCGTAGACCCCCGAGCCCACATCCCGCGTCCACAGCGTGTCCAGCGTCGCGGCATCGACGCCCGCGAGCGTGCCGGTGACCGTCGCGAAGTAGACGCGCGCGCCGTCCGTGGCAGGGGTGCCGAGGACCGCGCCCGCCGTCGGCGTGCGGTGCAGAATGGCTCCCGTCGCCGGGTCGAGCAGGTAGAGAGAATCGGCCGTTGTGGCGACGACGAGGCCGCCGGTGGTGGAGACGGGAGCCACCTGAATGGATCCGCTCAGCTGGCGGCGCCAGCGGATGCCGCCGGTATCGGGATTCAGGGCCATCAGGACTCCGGTTTCGGAGCCCGCGAAGAGCCCGTCCTTCGTGAGAGCCATCGCCGCGGCCACGCCACCGGTCTTTTCGTCCCACACGGTCTTGCCCGTCCGCATTTCGAGAGCGTACACGCGGCCACTCGGAGTCTCCTCCGTCGCGACGTAGACGCGATTGCCGGTGAGCAGGGGGCCGCCACGGATCGTCCCGGCGAGACGGCGGTCCCAGAGGACCTGTCCCGAGTCGGTGCCGAGGAGGGCGACCACCCGGTCGGTGGTGCCGACGGCGAGCACGCCCTTTCCGGCCGCGGCCGCGCCCCGGATCTCCCGTCCCGGGTTGGCGCGCCACGCGGGCTTGGGGGCTCCTTCCAGGTGCTCGCTGGCGTCGATGTCGTGCGCGGGGGTGCCCAAATACACCGGCCAGGTCACGGGCTGGCTCTCGGGTCCGTGCCGGATGACCGGTGCGCACGCGATCGCGTTGACAGTGCACAGCACGGTCACTAGTATGCCGCGCCTATGCCGGAACAGACGCGCATTGAAGCGTTGGCCGACCGCGTCGGTCAGACCGTCACCGTCCGCGGGTGGGTGATGACCACCCGTTCGAGCGGCAAGATCGCGTTCGTCACGCTGCGGGACGGCACAGGATACCTGCAAGCGGTGCTCTCCAAAAAGGACGTGTCCGAGGCCGCCTGGGAGGCGAGCGGACGGCTGACTCAGGAGACTTCCATCGCGGTCACCGGCGTGGTGCGCGCCGATGCGCGTGCCCCGGGGGGCGTGGAGCTGACGGTACAGGATCTCGCGGTCCTGGGTGCGTCGGCCGACTTCCCGATCACGCCCAAGGAGCACGGCACCGCGTTCCTCTTCGAGCACCGCCATCTCTGGCTGCGCTCGCGGCGGCAGGTCGCCATCGCGCGCGTCCGCACCGAAGTGATCCAGGCCATCCGCGACTTCTTCTACGAGCGCGGCTTCACGCTCGTCGATACGCCGATCCTCACCGGATCGATCGGCGAGCACGCCGGAACGCTCTTTTCCACCGAATACTTCGATCTCGGCAAGGCGTACCTGGCGCAGACCGGGCAACTCTACGTCGAAGCCGCCGCCGCCGCGCTGGGCAAGGTGTATTGCTTCGGTCCCACCTTCCGCGCCGAAAAATCCAAGACCCGCCGGCATCTGACCGAATTCTGGATGGTGGAGCCCGAAGTCGCCTGGAACGACTCGAACGACAATATGCAACTCCAGGAGGACTTCGTCTGCTACATCGTCAAGCGCTGTCTCGAGCGCCGGAAACCCGAGCTCCTGGAGCTGGAGCGGGATCTCGCGCCACTCGAAGCCGTGCGCCCGCCGTTCCCCCGGGTTTCCTACACCGAGGCGGTAGAAAAGCTCAAGGCGCTCGGCGCCGACATGGAGTGGGGCCGGGACCTGGGCGGTGACTCCGAAACGCTCCTGGCCAAGCAGTACGACCGTCCGGTGATGGTTTACAACTATCCGCGGGAGGTGAAGGCCTTCTATATGAAGGAGAACCCGGCGGACCCGCGGACCGTCCTGAACAACGACTGTCTGGCGCCCGAGGGGTATGGGGAAATCATCGGCGGCAGCCAGCGCGAGGACGATTACGACAAGCTCTTGGGCCGCATCCGTCACGAAGGGCTGCCCGAAGAGGCGTATGGCTGGTATCTGGATCTGCGGAAGTACGGGACCTTCGTGCACGCCGGATTCGGCCTCGGCGTGGAGCGGACCGTCGCGTGGATCTGCGGCATCCCGCACATCCGCGAGGCGATCGCGTTCCCGCGGACGCTCTACAAGCTCTGGCCCTGAGCCTTCACTTCATCCCAGAGCCGGTCGAGGACTTCGAGTCCGGCCTGGGCCAGATCGATTCCACGTTCCTGCGCCAGTCTCTCCACGCCCTCAAATCGCGTCTTGAACTTGGCGTTGGCTCTTTCAAGGGCCCCTCGGGGATCGACGTTCAGTTTTCTGGACAGGTTCACCACGGCGAAGAGCAGGTCCCCAACTTCGGTTTGTAGCGTTTCCCGATTCCCGCTTCCCGCTTCCCGTTCCACTTCTCCCAGCTCTTCCCGCACTTTCTCCGCCGGTCCCTTCGCGTCAGGCCAATCGAATCCGACCCCGGCGGCGCGCTCCTGAAGCCGGTACGCCATGAGGAGCCGGGGCAGGGTCGGGGGAAGTCCCGACAGCGTACTCCTCCCTCCTCCCTCCTCCCTCTTCGTTGACTCCCATGTCTTCGGCTTCTCGCCGAGTCCGAACAAATGCGGGTGTCGCCGCCACATCTTCTCTTCGAGTCCCCGGGTCACGTTCTCGGCCCCGAACCAGCCGCGCTCTTCCGCAATGACGATCTGGAACGCCAAGTTGAGGAGGAGATCACCGAGTTCAGCCTGGATATGGGGAACGTCACCCGCGCCGATGGCTTGGTCGAGCTCGAGAGCTTCTTCGACGAGATAGGGCCTGAGGGATTCCGGTGTCTGCGCCATGTCCCACGGACAACGGGCTCGCAGGTCACGGACGAGCGCGAGGGCGCGGCCGAGTGAGGCGTCAGCGTCGTTCGCCATGGCATAAACATAAGCGCTTTTTAGTCTTGCCTTCAGATGACGCGGTTCATATCATTCGCGCGCCCGTGAGCTCCCAGAGCCATCTCCCCTCCAGCGATCGACACCTTCAACACCGTGCGTGGGTGGAGGTGGACTTCCGTGCGCTGGTGGATAATGCCCGGACGGTCACTCAGGTCTCGGGAGCGCCATTGATTCCGGTCATCAAGGCGGATGCCTACGGGCTAGGGGCGGTCGGCGCGGCAAAGGCGCTCGAGGTGCTGGACCCGTGGGGGTATGCCGTCGCCACGGTGGAGGAGGGGGCCGCCCTCCGCGCCGCGGGCATCGGCCGCCGGCTCCTCGTTTTCTCGCCCGCTCACCCTGCGCGCTTCCCGGAATTCGACCGCCACCAACTGACCCCAGTCTTCGATCATCTCCCCGCGCTGCTCGAATGGCGGGCGCGCGGGGACACGCCCTTCCACGTCGAGATCGACACCGGAATGTCCCGCACGGGAGTGCGGCCAGAGGATCTCGGTGAGTGGCGGGGAGCGCTCGACACTCCCGCGTTCGAGGGCTGTTTCACCCAGTTTCACTCGGCCCACAAGGATGTCGACGCGACGACCGCGCAATGGGAGAGTCTGTTGCAGGCGGTCCGCGCGATGCCCCGGCGCCCGGCCGTGGTGCACGCCGCGAACAGCGCCGGAGCGCTCCGCGGCAAGCATTACGCCGGGGACGCGGTGCGTCCCGGGATCTTCCTCTACGGTGGTGATCCCGGAAAAGGACTGCCGGAGGGGAGGCCGGTCGCGCACGTCCGGTCGCGAGTGCTCAGTGTGCGGCGCATCGCGGCCGGCGACAGTGTCGGGTACGGAGCCACGTGGCACGCAGCGAAAGCGACGACCATCGCGACCCTCGGGATCGGTTACGCGGACGGCGTACGTCGTTCGGTAGTGAAGTCGGGTGAGGCGTACGTTCTGATGAAGGGCGCACGGTATCCGTACGCGGGCGTCATCACGATGGACCTGACGATGATCGACGTCGGCGACGCCGCGGTGGAGCTGGGCGATGTCGTCACGCTGCTCGGCGCGGATGGCGGAGAACTCATCACGCTGGCGAAACACGCGTCTTGGTGCCAGGAGAGTCAGTACGTCATCCTCACCGGCTTGGGCCCCCGGCTTCCGCGAGTGCCCGTTTCATGACGACCCGTCGCGCGGGGATCATCGTCCTCGATGGCGTAGGTATCGGAACCGCGCCGACGACGGAGGCATACGGCGATCTGGGGAGCGACACCCTCGGGAACGTCGCCAGAGCGGTGGGAGGCCTTACGCTCCCAAACCTCGAGCGGCTGGGCCTCGGTCTCTGCCGGCCGCTCACCGGGATCGGCCGTCCGAAGTCCCCGGGCGCCGCGTATGGGGTCGCCTTGCCGGCCTCGGCGGGGAAAGACAGCACCACCGGCCACTGGGAGATCTGCGGGGTGCTCCTCGAGCGCCCCTTCCGTACCTACCCACAGGGCTTCCCGGCGGCGCTGCTGGATGAGTTCAGCAAGCGGACCGGCCGGGGATGGCTGGGAAACAAGGCCGCGTCAGGGACCGCCATCATCGCCGAACTGGGTGCGGAGCACCAGCGAACGGGGCAGTGGATCATCTATACGTCAGCTGATTCGGTGTTTCAGGTCGCGGCGCATGAAGAAACGGTGCCCCTGGAGGAGCTGTACCGCGCCTGCCGGGTCGCCCGGGAGCTCTTGGTGGGGGAGGAGGCCGTCAGCCGGGTGATCGCGCGGCCCTTCAAGGGGGCCTCGCCCGCCTACGAGCGGACGGCCAACCGGCGGGACTTCTCCATTGAGCCTCCCCAAGCGACCTTGCTTGACCGTTTGGCCGACCGGGGGGTCCCCCGGGTAGGGGTTGGGAAGGTCGACGACCTGTTCGCGGGCCGGAACATCACCAGCGTCCACACCCCGACCAATCCGGACGCGTACCGGCTGATCGAACGGGCCCTCGAGACGATGGACTCCGGACTCCTGTTCGTGAACGTGATCGAGTTCGACCAGAGCTGGGGGCACCGAAACGACGTGGCGGGGTTTCACTTGGGGCTTTCCGCTCTGGACGCGTGGATCCCACGGTTCCTGGAGCGGCTCAGGCCCTCTGACCTGATGATATTGACGGCGGATCATGGTAACGATCCGACGACGAAGTCGACCGATCACTCGCGTGAGGCGGTGCCGGTGCTGGTGTGCGGCCCGAAGATCAAACCGGTGGGAATCGGCGAGCGGTCCACGTTCGCGGACCTCGGCGCCACGGTAGCGGAGCACTTGGGGTTAGGTGGGATCGGTGCCGGGACGTCGTTTCACCGGCAGGTGTGGGCGTGACGGCCGACGCCGCAGTCACGGAGCTGGTCCGCCGGGCCCGCGAGGCGATGCGGAACGCGCACGCGCCCTACAGCAAGTTTCACGTCGGTGCGGCGATCGAAGCCGGGGATGGCACGATCTACGTCGGCTGCAATGTCGAGAGTGCGTCGTACGGGTTGACCATCTGCGCCGAGCGGATGGCGTTGGGGGCGGCGGTGGCGGGCGGCGCGACGCGCATCGTTCGCGTGGTAGTGACCACGGAGGTCGACCCGCCGGCGGCCCCTTGCGGCGCGTGCCGGCAGCTGTTGGCGGAATTCGGTCTGACCATGGAGATCAGGGCGGTGGGTCCCGCCAGCGAACGTCGCTGGACGCTGGGCGCACTCTTGCCCGACGCATTCACGAGGGAGACACTGGAGCAATGAGTTGAGGATCGGACGCCGGACCCTGCTCGCCCTCGGCATGGCCGCCACCCTGGCGGCGTGCACCGAGGACGCCACCGCGCCCGGGAAGTGTCCCGCTTTCTGCCCGCCGGGGCAGGTCCAGGTGGTGGACACGATTCTGCACGTGATTTCGCGGGACTCGAGCTTCACGGGGTACGTACAACCCGACAGCGCTCAGGTGATGCTGGCCGCGAACGCCTTCGGCATCGACAGCCGTCCCATTTTCGTGATGGCCCCCGTGGGCACGCGCGTGCTCCTGAATCCCAAGGGCTCCGACACGACCACGGTCGCGCCGACTTCGATCGACTCCGCGACGCTGGTCTTGGTGATCGATCGACGCGATACGCTGGCCAGCAATCTGCGGATCAGTCTCTACCGCATGCCGCTCAACATTGACCGGAATTCGACCCTGAGCGGCCTGGCGGGCCCGTTTACGGATTCGCTGATCCGCACCATGAATGTCGACAGCGTGTTCAAGCTGCCGGCCGGAGTGGATTCGACCGCGGGCGACTCGGTCGCCGCCGTCGATAGCACGCGGATCCCCGTCAAGGTGAAGATCACGCTCGACTCCGCCCAGGCGCGCTTCATCGCGGCCGACTCCGGCCGCTCCGCCTTCGGGATTCGCGTCACTGCCGATTCCTTGGCGAGCGTCGCCTTCGACTCCCATGGACCGGTGCTGACCTGGTGGGCCACCTATGACTCGTCGGGGACCGCGGTGCATCGGCTCATGGCGATCGCGGACGCGGTCTTCAGCTCATTCGTGAGCAACGCGGCTTCACCGACCCTCGACTCGAACCTGGTGATCGGCGGGGTGCCGTCGGCGCGGGCGCTCCTGCGGTTCGCGATTCCGCGTGCGATCCGGGATTCGGCGCAGGTGGTCCGGGCGACGCTGTACCTCGTGCCGGTGACGGCTCCGGTCGGCGTGCCGTCCGATTCGGTGGTGATCACGTTTTCGCGCGTCAGCACGGACATCGGGGCGAAGTCTCCGTGCGTGCCGAGCGCGCTGGGGAGCGGCTGCCTGCCCTTGGGAGATTCGGCGTTCGTGGTGTCGGCGTCGGCACCGATGGGCCAGACCGACACCATCGCCACGGACATCACGCAGATCGTCCGCGGATGGGCGGTTGATACGGTCGCTCCGCAGACGCTGATGGTGCGGCAGCTCCCCGAGGGTGGGAACCTCGTCTACCTGCGAGTCTATTCATCGCGCTCCGCGTTCCGGCCCGCGCTCCACCTCACCTACGTGCCCCGTTACTCCTTCGGGAATCCTTGATGCGCCGCGTGACCACCTGGTGCGTGCTGATGGTGGCCGGGGTCAACGCCCTGGCCGCGCAGGACTCGCAGTTCGGCATTCGTGGCCTCGGGGCGCCCGGGACGTTCGCCAGCGTGCGCGCCTGGGCCACGGGCGGTGCCTTCGCGCCCTTCGACGGAATGTCGGCCGTGGCCGATGCCTCGCTGACGGAGGTCGTGCGCCTCACGGCCGCCGCCACCGAGGTCAGCGATTATCGGACCGTCAACGATGGGACGAACTCGAGCTCGCTGCGGAGCTCCCGCTTCCCGATGCTCCAGGTAGCCGGCCCGGTGGTGGGCCACCTCGTGATCGGGGGAGGCTTCTCGACCTACCTGTATCGCTCCTATTCGGTCCGGGTGCCGGGCAGCGTGGTGATCCGCGGGGTGCCGGAGAGCTACGTGGACGAGTTGGGGAGTGACGGTGCGGTGACCGATCTCCGGTTGGCGGCGGCCTGGCAGTTCAGTCCGCGGCTGTCGGTCGGCGGGGGCCTCCACATTCTCACGGGCTCGAGCAGCCTCACGGCGACGCGGTTGTTCACGGACTCCGCTGTCTACAAGAACGCGTCGCAAACCGATCAGGAGAGTTACGACGGGTTCGGCCTCTCGCTCAGCGTCCTCGCCGCGCCGGCGTCCGGGGTGCGGGTCACGGCCTTCCTGCAGTCCTACAACCACCTGCGGGCCGTGGTCAACGGGTTCCAGAACGCACAGAACGAGCTCCCGACCACCCTCGGGGGCGCGGTGCAGTGGTCCGTGACCCCGGAAGTGAAGCTCGCCGGCAGCATCACCCACGCGAACTGGTCGGTGGCGAGTGCCACGGGGACGGCGTTCAATACCACCAACTGGGCGGTGGGCGGAGAACTCGGCCGGGCCGTCCCGTTCCGCATCGGCGTTCGAGGGGGTCAGATGCCGTTCGGGCCGGGTCCCTCGGCACCAACCCAGTTCGGCATTTCCGCCGGGACGGGGTTCACCTTCTCGCAGGGCAGGGGCATTCTGGACTTCGGGATCGAGCACCTGCGCCGGACGGGGGGCGGACTCACCGAGAATGGCTGGAATCTGCTGGCCGGCCTGACCGTCCGCCCCTGAGGGCGTTTCTTCCTCTATCTTTACCCGCTGTGAAAACGCGCGGCGTCTACATCGAGACCTACGGGTGCCAGATGAACGTGTCGGATTCCGAGCTCATGCTCGGGCTGCTGACCCGGGAAGGCTTCGCCGTCGTCGATTCTCCGTCGGATGCCGACGTGCTCCTGGTCAACACCTGCGCGGTGCGCGATCACGCCGAACAGCGCGTGCTGTCGCGCATGGGTGAGCTCAAAGCCTTCAAGCGGCCCGGCGGCGTCCTGGGAGTCGTGGGCTGCATGGCCCAGCGCCTGGGACCGCGACTGCTCGAGCGGGTGCCGCAGGTGGATCTGGTCGTCGGCCCCGACGGCTATCGAAACCTCCCGGAGCTGATCGCCCGAGCCGCGGCGGGCACCCGCGCGGCCGACGTCGAGTTCCGTGGGTGGGAGCACTACGAGGACGTACCGGCGCAGCGCGCGGATGCCGTTTCGGCGTACGTGACCGTGCAACGTGGCTGCGATTATCGATGCACGTTCTGCATCGTTCCGATGACGCGTGGACCGGAGCGCAGCCGTAAGTTGGCCGACGTGGTGGACGAGGTTCGCCGGCTGGTGGCGGGCGGCACCACCGAGGTCACGCTCCTTGGACAGACGGTCAACAGCTACTCGGATGGCACGGCGGACTTCGCCGATCTTCTGCGCGCCGTGGGCGCCGTGGACGGAATTCGCCGCGTCCGGTTCACGTCGCCGTACCCGACGGACTTCACCGACCGCGTGCTCGCGGCGATGGCCGAGACGCCCGCCGTCTGTGAACACGTGCATTTGCCGGTGCAGAGCGGGTCGAACGCCGTGCTCAAGCGGATGCTCCGTCGCTACACCCGGGAGCGGTACCTCGAAGTGGTCGAGGCGTTGCGTCGCGCCGTGCCGGGCCTCGGCCTCACGACCGACATCATCGTCGGGTTCCCGGGGGAGACTGAGGCCGACTTCCGCGACACTCTCGATCTGGTGGAGACGGTCGGCTTCGACGACGCGTATACGTTCAAGTATTCGCCCCGCGAGGGTACGCCGGCCGTCAAGATCAAGGACGCCGTGCCCGACGACGTCGCGGGAGAGCGGTTGGAGCGGCTGGTGGCGGTGGTGCGGCGTCTCGCGCGCACCAGGAACGTCGGGCTCGTCGGCACCGTGCACGAGGTGCTGGTCGAAGGATTCGCGAAGCGCGGCGGGCTGCTGCAGACCCGCACTCGCGGGAACAAGGTCGTGCTCGTCGAGGGTCCCGAGTCGTGGATCGGGACCTACACCAGGGTGCGTCTCACCGGGACCACTGGCTCGACGTTCACCGGATGGCCGGTGGAACGGGAGTTGTCCGTCGTGGGGTAACGAACGTGATGTGGGAAATGGCGCAGCGGGAATACGACCTGTTGCGCCCTCAGCTCCCCCAGTTCTGCGGGTGCGACACCTGCCGCGGGGACGTACTGGTGTTCGCCCTCAACCGGCTGGATCCCCACTACGTGTCGACCCGGCAGGGCGAGGTGCTCACGGGTCTCTCCCTCTCGACCGATCAGGCGCGGGCGAAGACCGACGTCGTCCTGATGGAGGGCTTCCGAAAGGTCGCGATCGCTCCCCGTTGCGGCGCGACACCGGTGCAATTGCCCTAGCCTGCCGCTAAGGGGCCCCGGTGCGGGCGCCCATCGTTCTCTTCGCGTTGGCATTCGGGGCCGGCCTCACCGCCGGCCTCGTTCCGTTTCTCGATCCCCGCAGCATCCCCGTCACGCTCGTAGCGGCGGCAGTCGTGGGTGTCACGGCGTGGCGGTGGTACGCGCGGGCGCCGCGGCTGGCGTTGGTGGTGGTCGTGACGGCGGCGGGAGTGCTCTGGGGTGCCGGAGCACAGCGCGAGCAATGGTGGACCTGTGCCGGTCAGTGGACCGGTACCAAGGCCACGCACGCGTTGGTCGTGCGGCTCCTCGACCCTGTCTCACCGGGCGGGGAAGTAGTGGGCGCTGATCCGCTCGAGGCGGGGTGCGAGGGCGAGGTCCCGCTACGGTGGCCCGCGGACAGCGTCGCCCAAGGTGGGACGACGTGGCTGATTGCGGGGCGGTGGCTCAGGGAGGGAGATGGGGCGCGGGGCGTCCTCAGGGTGCGGTTCGCCCGCGTCCTCGACGCGACCCCTCGTGGCCGCGGCGGACTCCGCGACGCGGTGTCGAGACGAATACACACCCTCTTCGGGAGCCGGGCGCCGCTCGTCGATGCGCTGGTGATTGCCCGGCGAAACGCGCTCGACCCGGAGGTGCGCGAGCGCTTCGCGCAGGCGGGTCTCGCCCACCTCCTGTGTGTAGCGGGATTGCACGTAGGCTTTCTGGCGGGGTGGCTGGCCGTTCTGCTGCGGCGTTTGCCGCTCTCGCCGACGGCCCGGTACCTCGCGGGCGCGGTGGTCGTGCTGGGGTACGTCTGGCTCCTGGGGTTCCCGCCGCCGGCCACCCGAGCCGGCGTCGGCCTCGCGGTGGCCGGCTACGCGCGTTTGCGACAGGAGCTGGTCCCGCCGTTGGCCGTGCTCGCGCTGACGGCGCTGATCCTCCTGCTCTTCGATCCGTTCTCGGCACACTCGGTCGGTGCGTGGCTTTCATTCGCGGCGGTCGGCGCGGTCTTCTGGGCCATCCGGGCGACCGCGGGAGCGCCCTGGTATGTCCGCTTGGTGGCACCGGGAATCGCCGCCACCCTCATGACGGCCCCCATTACCGCGCTGGCCTTCGGTACCGTGGCCCCGATCGGGGTCCTGGTGAACCTCCTCGCCATCCCGCTCGCCGGTGTCGCGATCCCCGGGGCGATGCTCGCGGTGATCGTGACCCTTCTGTTGCCGCCCATCGGGGCCATGCTCGCGCGCGGGGCCGGGCTGGGGCTCGCGTTGCTCGATGCGTTGGCGGGTGCGGGAGACCGGGTGCCGTTCGGGCACCTCGTCGTGGTCGCCGGACCGGCGGCTGCGTTGACCTGGCTGGTCGTGCTGGCGGTCGCGTGGTGGTTGTGGCGGGCACCGCGCCGGCGTTGGGTCATCGGGGCCCGCGTGGCGTTCGTGGCGGCCATCTTCACGTGGACCGGGGCCTTTCGGGCGCAATCACTCGACGATTGTCGGTGCCTCGCCATATCTTTCCTGGACGTGGGGCAGGGTGACGCCGCGACGCTCCGGACACCGCGGGGGCAGTGGGTCGTCATCGATGGCGGCCCGCGCGCGCCGGGGAACGACGCGGGGCGGCGGGTCGTGGTGCCGTATTTGCGGCGGCATGGCGCGCACGCGCTCGCGCTGATGATCTCCACCCACTCGGACGCGGATCACCTGGGCGGACTGCCGGCCGTGGTCGCCGCGTTTCCACCCCGGCTCGTCATCGAGCCCGGTGAACCCCTGGCCCGGCCGCTGTACTTCGAATTCCTGGCGGCGGTGGAAGAGGCGGGCTCACGGTGGCGGCCCGCGCGGGCGGGTGACCGGATCATCCTGGACAGCGTGATCATCCAGGTCCTGAGTCCCGACGATGACTGGATGGGCGTGCCCGTCGACGTCAACGATCACGGCGTCGTGGTGCTCGTGACGTATGGAACGACCCGTGTACTGTTTCAGGCCGACGCGGGGGTGCCGGTGGAGGAGCGGCTCGCGGGAACGGTGGGACACGTGGACCTGCTGAAGGTGGGGCACCACGGATCCCGCAGTGCGAGCTCGGAGGATTGGCTGGCGGAACTGTCACCGCCGGTGGCCGTGATCAGCGTTGGCGCGCGGAACCGCTACGGTCACCCCGCGCCTGAAGTGCTCGAGCGCCTCGCGCGCCGCGGCATCCGGGTGCTCCGGACCGACCAGCGCGGTACCATCACCTTCACCAGCGACGGTCACAATGCACCACGGGACATCGGTCATCACGATTGAGCGGTTCATTGTGGACCAGGAGCGCCTGCACCCCGAGGCGACCGGTGAGTTGTCGAATCTGCTCTACGATCTCGCCTTGGCGGGGAAGATCATCTCCCGGCAAGTCCGTCGCGCGGGCTTGACCGACATCTTCGGTTCCGCCGAATCGGTGAATGTGCAGGGAGAGATCCAGCAGAAGCTCGACGTCTTCGCCAACGAGACGGTCCGGCACAGCGTGCAGCATACCGGGCGGACGTGCGTGATGGCGTCCGAAGAGGACGAATTGCCGGTGCCCGTGCCTGAAGGCAAGCCCCTCGGCAAGTATGTGCTTCTGTACGACCCCCTCGACGGTTCGAGCAACATCGACGTGAACGTCCCGATCGGGACCATCTTCTCGATCCACCGGCGCCGCACCCGTGCGGGAACTCCGGGCACGCTGGATGACTGCCTCCAGCCCGGGTACTCGCAGGTGGCCGCCGGGTACATCGTGTATGGGTCGAGCACCATGCTGGTGTACACGACCGGGCAGGGTGTGCACGGCTTCACCCTGGATCCCACCATCGGCGAATTCCTGCTCTCCCACCCCGACATCCGCAGCCCGGGCGTGGGCAAGTACTACAGTGTGAACGAGAGCAACTGGAACCGGTGGCCCGATCCCGTGCACCGCGTCGTGGCGGCCTTCAAGACCGGCGAAGGACCCATCCAGGCGCGGAACGCCCGATACGTAGGCTCGCTCGTCGCGGACTTCCACCGGAATCTTCTCTCGGGTGGGATCTTCCTGTATCCGGCCGACGCGAAGAGCCCCCAGGGGAAACTGCGCCTGCTCTACGAGGCGTGCCCGCTGGCGATGGTGGTCGAGCAGGCGGGAGGCGCCGCGACCGACGGCCGCCGTCGTATCCTCGAGGTGGAGCCGCGCGAGCTGCATCAGCGCACGCCCCTCATCATCGGGTCGAAAGAGGACGTCGAGTATGCGACGCACGTGCTTTCCACTGAAGGAGCCGGAGCGCGGGTGTGACCTGGAACGGTGATCCGCGGCGTGACCTGGGGGCGCCCGGGGCGTTCCCCTTTACGCGCGGCATTCACGCGTCGATGTACCGCGGCCGGCGCTGGACCATGCGCCAGTACGCGGGGTTCGGGACGGCAGAGGAAACGAACGAGCGGTTTCGCCACCTGTTGGCGGCGGGGCAGACGGGCCTCTCGGTCGCGTTCGATCTTCCCACCCAGATGGGGTACGACTCCGACCACGCGATGGCGGAGGGTGAGGTGGGCCGCGCCGGGGTGGCGATCGATACGGTCGACGACCTGGAGCGGCTCTTTCACGAGATTCCGCTCGACAAAGTGTCGACGTCCATGACCATCAACGCGACCGCCGCGATGCTCCTCGCCATGTACGTGGTCGTCGGTGAAGAGCAGGGGGTCCGGCGCGAGCAGCTGCAGGGCACCATCCAGAACGACATCCTCAAGGAATTCATCGCCCGCGGGACGTACATCTATCCGCCCGAGCCTTCCCTCCGTCTCATCGTGGACATCCTCCGGTTTACGAGCGACGCCGGGATGAAGTTCAATCCGATCTCCATCTCCGGCTATCACATCCGCGAGGCGGGCGCGACGGCGGCACAGGAGATCGCGTTCACCTTCGCCAATGGGCTGGAATACGTCCGGCGCGCCGTGGCCGCGGGCCTCGACGTGAACACGTTCGCGCCGCGGCTCTCCTTCTTCTTCGCCGGATACACGGATCTCTTCGAGGAGGTCGCGAAGTTCCGCGCGGCCCGGCGGCTCTGGGCACGGCTGCTCCGCGAGCGATATCAGGCGTCCGATGACGCCTGCCGGCTGCGCTTCCACACGCAGACGGGCGGTGCGACCCTGACCGCGCAGCAACCGCTGAACAACGTCGTGCGTGTGGCCTTGCAGGCCATGGCCGCGGTTCTGGGCGGCACGCAGTCGCTGCACACCAACTCGTACGACGAAGCGCTGGCACTGCCGACCACCCAGAGCGCCACGCTGGCGCTGCGCACCCAGCAGGTCCTGGCCCACGAGACGAGTGTGCCGGATGTCGTCGACCCGCTCGGCGGCAGCTACTACGTGGAAGCACTCACCGACCGGCTCGAGGGTGAAGCACGGGCACTGCTCGATCAGGTGGAAGCGATGGGGGGCTCCGCCCGGGCTATCGAGCGCGGATTCTTCCAGGACGCGATCGCCCGGAGCGCGTATGCCTTTCAGCGGGCCGTCGAGGCGGGGGAGCAGGTGGTGGTCGGGGTGAACAAGTTCGAAGACGACGGCACCCCGCCGTCCATTCCCGCGCCCGACTACTCGACGCTCGCAGCCGGCCAACGGGAGCGCCTCAAACGGGCCCGGAGCCAGCGGAATGCCGCCGGCGCCACGAAGGCGATGCAGGCGGTGACGGCGGGAGCGAAGGACGCAGGGACGAACCTGATGCCCGTGATCATCGACGCGGTGCGCGCGCGTTGCACCGTCGGCGAGATCAGCGACGCGCTCCGCGGCGTGTGGGGCGTGTATCAGCCAGGATGACGGCCGGGGGGGCCATGACTGAACGGCGGCGCCAGACCTTTCAAGCCAACGGGGTGGAGGTCACCTTCGACCCCGACGTGTGTCGCCACACCGGCGTTTGCCTTCGGGGCTTGCCGCTGGTGTTCGACATCAAGCGGAAACACTGGATCCGGCCCGAGAACGCGAGCCCCGACGACGTGATCGCCCAGGTGGCGCGCTGTCCGAGTGGGGCCCTGCAGGCCCGGCGTCTGGAGGAGAAGTGACGCGTTAGGGCTGCCGGCCTGGTCCTGGCCGGCGGCGCTCGCGATCGGTGGTGCGTTGCTGGCCGCCACGGTCGTGGGGGCGATGGTTCCGGGTTGGCGGGTGGTGGCGGTGCCGCCAGCCGCGAAACTGGGAGCGCTCGAGGGCTGAAGTCGCGTCGCCTTGATTCGAGCCGCCGCCGCGGCTAAGATGTTGTGAGATGCCCACCTACGAATACCAGTGCCCATCCGGGCACGTGTTCGAAAAGTTTTCGCCCACGATGACGAGCGCCAAGACCGCGACCTGCCCGAAGTGCGGCAAGCGCGCTAAGCGGCTCATCTCGGGGGGCGCCGGCCTCGTCTTCAAGGGGTCGGGGTTCTACATCACCGACTACAAGCGGGCAGGAGAAAAGAAGCCGGCCGAGTCGAAGCCGGAGCCCAAGCCCGAATCGAAGCCTTCCAAGACCCCTTCGAACGACAAGTGAACGCCCCGGACCTCATCCGTGCGGCATTGATGGAAGCCGCGCGCCGGCTGGGCGCGCCCGTGGACGACGTCGTCCTCGAGCGCCCCAAGGACACGAGCCATGGGGATCTGGCCACCAACCTGGCGCTGACGCTCGCCAAGGCGCTCAAATCGAAGCCCCGGGACGTCGCGCAGAAGCTGGTCGACACGGTCGCGTTGCCGGCCGGGGTGGTCCGGAAAATCGAAATCGCCGGACCCGGGTTCATCAATTTCTTCCTCGCCGAGCAGGCGCTGGCATCGGTGATTCCGGTCGTGATCGACGCCGGGGTGCGGTACGGGCACAGCGCGGGTGCCGGCCATCCGGTGAATGTCGAGTTCGTCTCCGCGAATCCGACGGGTCCGCTCCACGTCGGCCATGGCCGGCAGGCGGCACTGGGGGACGGGATCGCGTCGTTGCTCGAGTGGACCGGATGGAAGGTGAGCCGGGAGTTCTACTACAACGACGCCGGCGGCCAGATTGACCGGCTGACGCAGAGTGTCCTGGCCCGCCTCCAGGGCCAGGAACCCCCGACCGATGGTTACCACGGCGACTATATCCGCGAGGTAGCGGAGGCCTACGGCTCCCGGCGACCGTCAGGGAGTCCTTTAGGGCTCCCGGCTCCCGATGCAGTCCGCCGCTTCGCCGTCGATTATCTCCGGAAAGAGCAGGATCAGGACTTGCAGGCGTTCGGCGTGAAGTTCGACACATACTTTCTCGAGTCGTCGCTGTACACGACCCGGAAGGTCGACGACACACTGAAGACCCTCGAGCGCGCCGGCCACACCTACCGGCAAGATGGCGCGCTCTGGCTCAAGACCACCGACTTCGGGGACGACAAGGACCGCGTACTGGTCCGCAGCGCCGAGAAGGGCGGGGAGCCGACGTACTTCGTGCCGGACGTCGCGTACCACGTCGACAAGTGGGAGCGCGGCTTCCACCGGGCCATCAACGTACAGGGGGCGGATCACCACAGCACGGTGACCCGCGTGCGCATCGGCCTGCAGGCGCTCGACATGGGGATTCCGCGGGGATATCCGGAATACGTTCTGCACCAGATGGTGACGGTGATGAAGGGCGGCGAAGAGCTGAAGGTCTCGAAGCGCGCCGGCTCCTACGTGACGCTGCGGGACCTGCTGGACGAAGTCGGCCGCGACGCCATGCGGTACTTCTTCCTGATGCGGAAGAGCGATTCCCACTTCGTGTTCGACGTGGATCTCGCCAAGCGGCAAACCGAGGAGAATCCGGTCTACTACGTCCAGATGGCGCACGCGCGGATGAGCGGCATTTTCAGGGTGGCGGGCCGTGAGCCCGAGACTGCCCGTCCCGACGGCGTGGATCTCGCCGTGCTCACGCAGCCGGAAGAGGTCGAGATCCTGAAGGATCTGGCCGAGTTTCCGGCCGTGGTGCAGGGAGCGGCGGACGCCCTGGAGCCCCACCGCATTCCCGGGTATCTCGAGTCGCTCGCCCGGGTCACCCACGCCTGGTATCACAAGTACCGTGTGCTGGGCGAACCGGAGGAGGCCGCGCGGCTGGTGCTCGCGCGCGCGGTGCGGCAGGTGCTGGCGAACGGACTCTCGCTGGTGGGCATCACCGCCCCGGATCGGATGTGAGATGAGTCTTCTGGTCGTGGGCTCCATCGCGCTCGACTCGGTGCAGACACCTTTCGGCGAGACCGCCGACGCGCCGGGGGGCTCCGCCGTGTTCTTTGCCGCGGCCGCGGCCGTCCTGCATCCGGTCCAGGTCGTGGGCGTGATCGGTTCGGACTACCCGCTCGGCGTCCTGAAAGAGCTGACGGCGCGCGGCGCGGATCTGGCGGGGGTGGAGCAGGTAACAGGCGAGTCCTTCCGGTGGAAGGGCAAGTACTCCTACGACCTCTCGAGCCGGGAAACGCTCGAGACGCGTCTCGGAGTGTTCGCGGACTTCCGTCCCAACATCCCGGAGAAATTCCGGGCGGCGCAGTACGTGTTCCTCGGCAACATCGACCCGGGGCTTCAGCTGAACGTGCTCGACCAGGTCCGTGAACCGAAGCTCGTCGCCTGCGACACCATGAACTACTGGATCCAGTCGCGCCGCGAGGTGCTGCTGCAGGTCTTGCGCCACGTGGACCTCGTGATGGTGAATGACTCGGAGGCGCGGGAGCTGTCGGGCGACTGGAACGTGTATCGCGCGGCGCAGTGGATCCTCGAACATGGACCCCGGTACTGCGTCATCAAGCAGGGCGAGCATGGGGCGTTGTTGGTGGGGCAAGAGGGAACCTTCAAGGTCCCCGCGTATCCGCTCCAACAAGTCTTCGACCCGACCGGGGCGGGAGACTCGTTCGCCGGCGGCTTCATGGCGCACCTCGCCGCCACCGGTGACCTGTCGAACGAGAATCTCCGGCGCGCCATGGTGTACGGCGGCGCGATGGGATCGTTTGCCGTCGAAGCGTTCGGCGTACAGGGATTCGACAAGGTGACCCCGGCGGATGTACGCGCCCGGGCGCGAGGGTTCCACGAGCTGGTGCGGTTCGATCTCGGGGGGTCTTGAGTGACCGATCGGTATGGGGCGGCGGGGGTCCGGCTCGACGTCGCCGAAGACGCCAAGCGGCGCATCGGCGCGCTGGTGGCCACGACGCGCACCCCCCTCGCGCTCGGAAAGATCGGCGCGTTCGGCGGCATGGTGCGCGTGCCGGCGGGCTTCCAGAAGCCCGTGATGGTGCTGTCCACGGATGGGGTGGGGACCAAGGTGCTGGTCGCGGCCCAGGCGGGGATTCACCACACGGTCGGTGAGGACCTCGTCAATCACTGCGTCAACGACATTCTGGTGCACGGGGCGACGCCGGTCGCGTTTCTCGACTACATCGCGGCGGGTGTGCTCGACGCCACCGTGGCGGCCGCGCTGGTCGAGGGGATCGCGCGCGGGTGCCGGTCCCATACCATGACCCTGGCGGGCGGTGAGACGGCGCAGCTGCCCGACCTGTACGCCGCGGGGCACTACGATCTGGCAGGCACCATCGTCGGCGTGGTGGATGAAGACCAGGCCCTGCATGGCGACCACGTTGCTCCCGGCGATGTGTTGATCGGCTACGCGTCGAATGGACTCCACACCAACGGCTACACGCTGGCGCGCCGCATCGTGTTCGATGAGATGGGACTCGGGATTGAGGACCAATTCCCGGAGACATCCGAGCCTGTGGCGCAGGTCTTGCTTGCCGTACACCGCAGCTACGCGGCGGCCGTGATGCCTGTCATCGCCCGGATCCACGCGCTGGCGCACATTACAGGCGGCGGGATTCCCGGCAATCTGATCCGCGTGTTGCCCGATGGCTGCGAGGCCCTGGTCGAGGCGGGAGCGTGGGAGTGGCCGCCGCTGTTCCGCGTGCTGATGCGGGCGGGGAAGGTCTCGCTCCCGGAAATGCGGGACGTGTTCAACCTCGGGATCGGGATGATCGCGGTCGCCGGGCGGGATGACGTGGAGCCGGTGGTCGCGGCGGCGGCACGGGCCGGCATTCCGGCATGGGTGATCGGCGAAATTCGGCCCGGCCAAACGGGCGTGCAGTTCTCACAGCGGTAACCTTACTGGAGGCTCGGCTATGCGTCGTATCGGAATCCTGCTGGGGCTGGTGCTTGCGGCCGGCGCGCCGCTGGCGGCCCAATGCAATACGGACTGCCAACGCGCGGAGGACGCACTCAAGTCCTTCCACCCGGTGGCCGGGCTGATCGTCAGCGGTGGCAATCCGGTGCTCGGATCGGGCGGCACCCTCGGCGGGCTGGGCCACTTCTTCGTATCGGCCCGCGTGAATGCCGTGAAGGTGGCGCTCCCCTCCACCAGCTCCACCGATACGGCGGCGACCTCGGCGGTGGTTCCCGCGCCCGTCGTCGAAGCGGGCCTCGGTCTCTGGAACGGGCTCGGTGGCGGATTGCTCTCCGTCGACGCCCTCGCGTCCGCGACGCTGCTGCCGACGACGCAGGTCGCGAACCTCAAGGTGGATTCCAGCGCCACGAAGGTCGGGTCCCTGGCGCTCGGCCTGGGCTACGGACTGCGCGTCGGCATCATCAGGGGATCC
>Ga0070730_10001702_pt1 | contig 20868 bp, 20 predicted proteins | sample Coa_R1_3_FD_66447 | JGI IMG/M metagenome (GOLD analysis project Ga0070730, IMG submission 66447) | Surface soil microbial communities from Centralia Pennsylvania, which are recovering from an underground coalmine fire - Coalmine... | ecosystem: Environmental > Terrestrial > Soil > Unclassified ... | reverse complement strand
TGCTGCTATGTGTTCACCTTTATCTACCTTCCCACACAGGCACGCAGGTGCGAGGGAAGCTGACTTTTGAATGGATGAGGTAATGGTCTCGTAGGCCATTACCTCATCCATTCAAAAACGATATGGAGAAGTTATGACGTTGGATCGATTGTACTATGAGCTACGGTTGCGTTGGATCAGTTTGCTCTTGACGCCATTGCTGATCGTGGTAGCAACCTGCCTGGGGGTGTTGCTGACGCTGCACTTTCAGAAAAACACGACGCTGTTATTCTTGTTAGAATTGGAGGTGTTTCTCCCTCTGGCGGCGGGCGTGGCTGCCGCTAATCTTATCGCGCACGAGCCCGCACTTGAACTGCTCTTGACTATGTCTCGTCCCCATCGCGTGACGGGACTGTTGCGCCTGCTGCTGCTGCTGGTCTGGATTGCCTGTCTGGCTGCGCTTTCTCTCTGCAATGCTCTTGCGTTTAAACTGCTGGATATGCCGGCCTTCACACAGGCCTGGTCGCCGCTCGCCCTGGTCCTTACGAGTCAGCTGCTCTGGTTGGTGCCGCTGCTCTGGTTTATCGCTGTTGGCTGTTGCCTGGCGCTTCTCACTCTGAGCCGTACAGCCGGTGGAACGTTGCTCGCTGCCTTCTGGTTGATCGACATCCTGGCCTCGCATATGATCGCGGAGGATATTCCCTGGCTCAAACCCATTATTCTCTTCGCGGCGACTATGCTCATCTATCCTGATGTTACGGGTGCTTCTGCAACACTGGTCGCTGATAGCTGGCTCACAACCCGTTTTGAGGTGCTGGCAACGGCGTTCATACTACTCCTGCTGTGCTGGCTGCTCTTCCGCAATACCGAGCGTTTATTGAAAGGAACAACTGTCGAATGATTGCCCAATTCCCTGTGGTGCTGGGTGTGTTGCGCTACGAATTTCGCATGCAGATCCGCCGCCCTGCTCTCTGGATTGTCTTTGCCTTTATGCTCAGTATGTTTTTGCTTCTGAATTTTAGCATGCCTGAAACCAGAGCCGATGTTATCCGCGCGCTGTCGACCAGGCCCTTGCTCAAGGCATTTGTTGGTTTTACCAGTGATGTCAATCTCTACTTCCCCATCTGTGTGGGTATTCTGATCGCTGACCGCTTGTGGCGAGACCGGCGCACAAAAGTCGATGAGCTATTCTGGGCTATGCCTGCTGCCCTCTCCGCTCGTATAACTGGCAAGTACCTGGGCAGTTTGCTGGCGACACTGCTGCCGGTGCTCCTCTTTCAATGTATTGGTATGGGGCTCTTTCTCTATGTGCGGCACGATTTGATGGTTATTCCTCTGGGATTGGAATTGTTTGCGGTGATTATTCTCCCTGGCATGTTGTTTATCAGTGCCTTCTCGCTGGCCTGCCCTGTTATCATGCCTTTGCCGCTGTACCAATTCTTGTTTATTGGCTACTGGTTCTGGGGGAATATCCTCTGGTTCCATCCAGTCTTTCTCTCGCTCGGTCGTACCTTGGTATCGCCAATTGGTGTCTACGCTGTGCAGGGCTTTTATGGCTTCGATGTGACTGGATCGCATGCTGCGGATTCGAATCTGCATGCTACGCCGTTGCTGGGCGTTGCCAGTATCCTGGTGTTGGTGGGCATTGCGATCGCGGTGCTGTTTATACTGATACGCCTCCTCAAATGGCGGCAGGCTCATATGTAAAGATAGACGCAGTAATAGAAGAATGTAAAAGGAGCAATATGCTATGCAAATCGCTATTCATCATCTCACAAAGACCTATCGTGGTGGTGTCCAGGCGCTCAATGAGATCGATCTGACCATCCCAGGTGGCATGTTTGGGCTGTTAGGACCCAATGGCGCTGGCAAAACGACACTCATGCGTATTCTGGCCGGCATTTTATATCCCAGCGCTGGTAGTATTCGTGTTGGCGAGTACGATGGGACGACGGAAAAAGGGCGTACAGCGATCAAACGTACATTGGGCTACCTGCCTCAGGAACTGGGCGTGTACCCGGACCTCTCAGCGCGCGAGTTTCTCGATTATATCGCTATCCTCAAAGGTATGGACGAGCGGAAGGCGCGCCAACAACGAGTTGGTGAATTGCTGGAGATGGTTTCGCTCAATGATGTTGCGAGCCGTAAACTCAAGACCTTCTCCGGTGGTATGAAGCGGCGCGTGGGCATTGCTCAGGCCCTGCTCAACGATCCTCAGTTTCTGATCGTGGATGAGCCCACGGCGGGACTGGACCCGGAGGAGCGTATTCGTTTTCGCAACCTGCTTTCCGACCTCGGTGGCAATCGTACTGTGCTGCTCTCCACCCACATTGTCGAAGATATCGCTCAGACCTGTCAGAATCTGGCTATGATGAAAAGCGGCGCGATCTTGTTTCGCGGCACGACCGGGCAGATGTTACAGGAGGCGCGCGGTCGGGTCTGGACTATCACCACACGAGGCAACAAGCCGCAGGGTAATGTCACCATTGTCTCAACCGTTAACATGGGAGATACTGTCCAATATCGCGTCGTCGGCGAGCCCTCTCCGCAAGATGGGATCATAGCAGCCAGGCCCGTCGAGCCGGGTCTGGAAGATGGCTATGTCTGCTTAATGCGCGAGCAGCGGACGCTGGCCTCTAATGCAGGAGTTTGATTGATCACGCAGTTGCCGGGCGGCTTGGCGATCTGGACGGGCGGGGAGGCCCAGGTCGTGTTGTGGCGGCTTCCTACTCTTCCTCATCTCCAGGCTGTTGGAGTGGCTTTGCTACCTCTGGTGTCTTGCCCTTGCTCGGGTGTATCCAGGATTTGACGCGCAGGTAGAGCGCCATCAGGCCACCGAACCAGAGCCCACCATAGAGATAGCCAGCTATGACGTCGCTGGGCCAGTGCGCCCCCAGGTAGACGCGTGATGGGCCGATGAGGACAATCAAGGAGGCACAGATGGCGATCAAGAGGTTGCGCAATTTCCCTGAACGCCAGTTGGTCGCCAACAGATAGATGAGCAGGCCGTAGAAATTGGTGTAGTGCATGACGTGTCCACTAGGAAAGCTCGGCTCGTTGATAACCCGTACCACTGTCACCAACTCTTGCGTTGGGCGTTGCCTCTTGATGAGGCGCTTTACAAGGGCATTGAGCAGGTTAGAAGAAGTCGTTATCAGAATGAAGAGTGCCTCCAAACGGAAACGGAGCGCCCAGAATATACCGGCAATTCCGATCGTCAAAGGGGTGGACCATGCGGGAAAGCCGATCTCTGAGATAGCGTAAAAGAAACGTCGTATCCAGGGATGGCGCTGTTTTTGTAAACGCGAGGTGAGAAATATGTCGCCAGGGAACAATTGGGTGCGCTGCGCGATAAACGAAATCATCACGGCGCCCGATAGCAGCCAGAGATAGAAGGCCAGGATGATCGTACCACGAGAGACGGCGCGGCGACCCGATACGGAACTTTGTGCCGCCACACGTTGAGCCTCATTTACCACCGGCGTGACGTTTTGCTGTATCGTGTCGGCAAGCTCTGGCAGGTTTACGGAAGGTATCTGCTGCGCTCCATCGGTTGCGGGCCCCTTATTTGGGCCATCAACAACTGGCGTTTTTGCTGTGTCTTGTGACTTCGGTACTTTATTTGACATATAACGGGCCTTTCTCATGCAAGGGTTCGCTGCTCTTTGCTCGCTGGTAATGTTCTGTACGTTGCCTTTCTCTATTCGCGATATTGGGTCCGGTAGCGATCTTCTGGGGGACGCGCACCTGTAAAACAGCAGGAACTATCGTGATGGTGGCAGGCGTCTGGCCTATGGGAACACCATCCGCATGGATCTCAATAGGGGTAGTTGTCGAAATACGCAACGTTTTGATCTTGCGGCGCATCACCCTGGGTTCCAGTGCGCGTCTCCCCTCACTGATCGAGATGGCGTGTCGCAGGTATGCGATTTTGCTAAAGTTTTTATAGATGAGCACATCCAACAGACCATCATTCATAACAGCACGGGGCGCGAATTGGAAACGCGCTCCATAATAAGGTGTGTTACAGACGCTGATCTGGATAGCATGGTAATGGCGGGTGCGGCGCCCATCAAATGAGATAGTGAAGCGGGTGGGTTGAAAGGCGAACAGGGTGCGCAGACCTTCAATCACCCCATGGATTGTGGAGAGCCAGTGGGAACTTTTGATTTCTTCAGCCGCTGGGAAAAGGGCGGCCTCCAGCCCAACACCGGCCACCTCAAGGAAGATGTGGCCGTTAATCTTTCCTATATCTATCTGGCAGGTTGCCCCCTCGGCAATAATCTTACAAGCCTCCTCAATATCTTCAGGAATCTCCAGGCTGCACGCGATATTATTCATGGTCCCTCGGGGAATAATGCCCAGAGCGCTTTGTGTGCCGATCAGTCCGCTGGCAACTGCATGCAGCGTGCCATCACCTCCGGCTGCAATGACCATCTCGGCCCCTTCTTGCGCGGCTCGCTCTGCCATATCATGGCCCGGATCTTCTTCTGTTGTATACCAGACCTCTGGTTCTACTCCCTGAGCACGCAGGCTCGCGAGAATAGTTGCTTCTATTTCTTCTGCCGGGTGGTTCTGGTTGGTTGCCATCATCGACGAGCCAGATGTGGGGTTAAGAATCAATACAGCACGCATACTCTTTAATCCTTTACACGCTTTCGTGTCTGTTCGTATTTTTATGTATTATGAGTATATACACGGCTTACTGACCAGTTGAGTGACAGGCCCTGTCTAATAGTGCCTGGTTGAAACTTTTAGGTCAGCCAATGTGTGTTGTAAGTAGGAGGATAATGTCCTACTTTTTTGACAAATCCTTTGACGGACAGTAGTATGGCGAAATATAAGTAATTCTCAGATTTTGCTTGTATAAGCAAGCGCAACAAGATACTACCTATTTCAGAAAGAGTTGCGCTATAGTTTTTTAAGAGATTGGTAAACTCATCTAATGGATGCTATCATAATCTCTCACAACGCCCAATTAGCGAATAAATTAGTTCTGGTGGTTGAGGATGATCCCGATCTGCGCCAGATCATACAATGGATGTTGGAAGATGAAGGTTTTGTCGTGGAGACTGCAGGTGATGGGCGAGAAGCATTAGCGCGGGCGGGGCGGCAGAAGCCATCATTAGTGATCCTTGATATCGGTTTGCCCATTATTGACGGCTATGGGGTGGCGGCTGGCTTGCATTCTGCCTATGGAGATGCTATACATATCTTGACGATGACTGCGGGAGGTCAGGCGGAAGAGAAAGCCAGGCAGATGGGGGCTGTCGGCTACCTGAATAAGCCGTTTGAAATGGATGCGCTACTCAATGCCGTACGAACCGCACTGATCCAGGCCTGAATACGATCTTGTAATGAGTGCAATAATGGAAGCCAATGTCCTGCCAACTGATAACGAAATAGCCTTTGCTAATCCATTCCATATCGAAGATGTCATGGTCTTTGACGATCCAACCCTACATCGTCTGCTGCATAGCTCTGACTTTACGATTGAGCAGTTGGCCTATAGTTTGCATGGTGCGCCGCCAGCGCTGCTCTGGCGCATCTGGCGGCAGCTATCGCCAGAGCAGCGTACACAGTTTCTCCACGCCCGTGACCACTCTGCCACATGCAGCGAGATCCAATGTGCCCTTCGTTCTGTCCTGGATAGCCTCTTCTGGGAACTCACCTATTGGAAGACTCCACACTTATATGACCAATTAACCTCAGGGGAACATCTGCACCCTGGTATCTTTTTGAACCTGGAACCAGATATACGTGGTAAAACAATCCTGGACGTGGGAGCCGGGAGTGGGCGCGCCTCGTTTGAATGCGTGCGCCATGGAGCCGCGCTGGTTTATGCCGTCGAGCCTTCCACTGGCTTACTACGTATCCTGAGGCAAAAGCTGGCACGTCAGGCAGACAAAAGTCGTGTAGTAGTCCATACGGGAACATTTGATGCTCTTCCTCTGGCCGAAAATAGCGTGGATCTTGCGCTCTCCTGTTCTGCCTTTACCTCTTCTCCTGAGCAGGGAGGGGAGCCAGGCCTGGCTGAGATGCAGCGTGTGACCAGGCCTGGAGGCAAAATCGTCCTGATTTGGCCGCGTGTGAAGGACCATCTCTGGCTTGTGGAACATGGCTTTCAGTATGTGGCTTTGCCTGTACAACGAGAAATGTACATCCATTTTCGCTCGATGCAGAGCGCTCTTGCCTGTGTTCGGCGTTTCTATGCTCGTAACAGGGCTGCCCTGCGTTATCTCCTTGCCACGCAGCGCCCAGAGATTCCTTTCTCGATCCTTGGTATTAATCCCCCCTGCGACTACTGTTGGCGTGAGGTCGTCAAGTAGCCCCGAACAACCTGAGATATTTCTAAGTTTCTCACTCTCTACTTTAGTTTCTGATTATAAAAGCCTACAGTAGAGCTTTTGTAGAATGTTTTCCATTGTAATTCTCGGGCCCACAAGCTACTCTAATACATGTATAAAAACCACTGATAAAAACTACCACCCTATGAGAGAGAATGAGGAGGCTTCTCGTGAAAACTCAAGCACTCGTAAGAGAATCAACTATTGATACTTCCGCATCTGATGCTATATTGGCTCAGATGACTCTTGCGGGCGATCAAAGGGCCTTTGAGGTTTTGTTGCAGCGTTATAGCACACCTCTCTTCAATTTTATGTACCGCTTTCTTGGCGATTATGATCAGGCCTGCGATGTCTTGCAACAGGTATCTCTTCGCTTTTACACCTCTTTACCAAAATTAAATACCAGTGAGCCATTTAAAGCCTGGCTGTTCCAGGTGGCGCGTAATTGTTGTGTAGATGAGGTGCGGCGCAGGAAGCGTTATGCTATTTACTTCTCGCAACTGGAAACGGAGAATAGCGACGGCGAAATAGTTTATCTGGCGGATCGGCCTGATCCTGGCCCTTTACCAGAAGAAATGGCGGAGCATCACGATCTGCAACAGCTTTTGCAAAGGGCTATCCTCTCTCTTCCGCCCAGGTTCCGCGCGGTCGTCACGCTGCGTTACATTTCTCAGTTAAGCTTTTCAGAAATCGGAAAAATCCTGAGCATGCCAGAGGCGACCGCTAAAACCTACTTTCATCGTGCCAAAATGGTGTTGCGCAAAACGCTAAGTGCCGAACTCAAGGCTGTTTCCGCTTGAGATGCAAAAGCAGGTCAGGCATGCCTGACCTGCTTTTGCTACATTTCCGTTTTTCCTGCTCGCAACGAAATCTCTTGTTGCCTACGCCCCAAAGTACGAACGATACTGCTGCCACTGCGCGGCTAAACGTCGACGAATCTCAGGGCCCGCGATCGGCGTATACAGCAGAGCCAGTATGACACCTAGCACAAGACCCCAGCGGAAGAATCTGCGCCCCCGCTTGCGCCCGCGAACGTAGCGCAAATACTGATTCTGCGCATTGTCCGTCATATCCTGTGCGTTGGCTGCAGCTTTCTGTAAGCGCTTGCTGGCCTTCTTGGAACTCTTACCCAGTAGATCCTGCGTTTTGGCCAGGTTCGTTGCGACATTCTTCTGGACCGTTCCCTGCATATCTCTGAAATTCTTCTGAGCATTTTTCAGATTTTTCTGGGCCAGTTTGGTGTTCTTCGCCATCATATCCTGAGCGGTGCTCATACCACTCTGTAAGGTATCCTGGGCAGTTCCTATCCCTGTCTGCAATGCATCCTGGGCGGTTCCTATACCACTTTGCAAGACATCCTGTGTCTTTTCCCATGTCGCCAGTGCGCTATCCTGGAGGCTGTTCAGGTTCTTCTGAGCCTTTTTCTGAGCCTTTTTCATTTTCCTTTGTGTCTGCTTATTTCGGGCCTTCAGCAGACCTTGTAGCAACTCAGCTCCTCCAGCCAGTATCCCCAGTGCCAGGGCCTTGCCTACCTGTACTCTATTCTGTACATTTTCATACGTTGACTGAGCTGCCTTCCGCGCTTTGCTATTCTTCTCTTTTGCTTTGTCTACCTTTGTTTTCGTTAGTGTACTGAAAGGTGCCATGATATCCTCCATTCCCTTCGTATACCTGTAAAATGCTGCTCCTTCACGCCTTGCTCTACGGATATACCACGTTGTTGGGGCTCATCTGGTTTCAATGCGGGGCCGATCCCTCTGCCGGTCTGCTGGTGCGCTATGATGAGTCTGCCTGGCCTGAGGAACACACCATCTGGAGGAGATTTGAAAGGCTTAAACTCAGAAAAAGCGAGTCAGGTTATCCCTGGCTCGCTTTTTTACAGCTCTAGAACACTCGGGTGTAGGGCTAGAGCAAAACCCTGTCTTGCCTCTACTCTATGCCGCTCGATAGGTATTATACTGCTGCCACTGCGATACTAAGCGTCTCCGAAGCTCTGAACCGGGGATTGGCGCATACAGCATGGCCACGACTGCACCAATCGCCAGTCCCCAATCGAAGAGGCGTCGCGCGCGCGCTTGCCTGCAAGCCTGCCGTGCGTAGCGCTCCCGTGCATTGCCCGGAAAACTATATACATTGGTCGCTGTATTCCATATGTGCCTGCCGGCTCGTCTGGAGCCCTCGCCCAATGCGCCACCCACATTGCCCGGCAGACCATACACTGTGCTGGCTGCGTTCCATAGATGTCCGCCAACTCGTCTGGAGTGCTCGCCCAGGGTATACTGCGTCCTTGTCATATTCCTGCCGAGGTTCTTCTGCGTTCTTTTCCAGTTTTTTCGAGCCTGTTTGGCGTTCCTCGCCATCACATCCTGAGCGGTATCCATACCGTTGGAGAAAACATCCTGAGCGGTGCCCATGCCGCTGGAGAAGACGCCCTGCGTGGTGTCCAGGATACCTTGTGCGATCCCTACGCTGCCTAGTAAGATGTCCTGGGTCTTTCCCAGCGTGGCTAATATGCCTCCTAACCCACCAGACTGCTTGCGTGCCTGACCCCGACCCCAGCGCATCCCTCTTTGCTCTTGTCTCTGACGGCCCCAGCGCATTCCTCCCCGATCTTGTCTCTGACCGTCACACCACATTCTTGTTTGATCCCGCCTCTGGCGATTTTGCAGCAGCGCTTGTAGCAGCCCCAGACCTCCTGCTAACCCTACCAGCGCCAACCTTATCCCTAGCTGAGTGTTATTTTGCTCTTCTTCCTCATCAGGTAGCTGCGTGGTGTAGCGCACATTTCCATAAGGTCGCTGTGTGATGTACTGCGCCTCTTCATCTTCATATCCCCGTTGACCTCTACGCTGTACATCTTCATACCTTGCCTGGCCTCTACGTTGTGCATCTTCATATCCTTGTTGACCTCTACGCTGTACATCTTCATATCCAGGCTGCATAGTAGAGCGTATATCTCCAGGTGCGGACCAGGCTCTACCTTCTCCATTTCCAGGCATTGACTGCTCTGCATCCGAGTGATGATGATGTGCCTTCCTGGCATGATCTCCATTTTTCCTGGACGGTATGCCGAAAAATGACATGCTATCTTCTCTTCCTTTCTGAACTGGCTGGCAAATACTGTTCCTTTGCTAACTTCCCTACGCATGCAGAACGTCGTTGAGGGGTCTTCGGTTTCAGTGAGGGGCCGGAATCTCTATAAGGTTGGTTGGTTATGGTCGCTAGCTAGCCTTTCACAGGGAGTTTTTTTGACTGTTTGGTTGAGAGAAGAATCAAGCCCCAGGACGATCACAAGGGATCGCCCTGGGGCTTGCAGTCTCCATCGCCTCTTCTCTCGACCAATTCAAGTCATTCCCTAAAAGGACGGAGAAAGAAGAGACGATTTACCAGTGCTGATGGGTTGGCGTTGGGATCGGGGTTGCCGCTCCGCTTTGCTGAGTGTTCAGGACTGCCGGGCAGATCATGGTGATCATTGCATTTGCCCGTGCCAGTGAGCAGGTCGCTGAGTCATTCTGGAGCGCAACAGTTGCCAGACCGTTGCACCCATCAACCACTGCTCCATTGACCTCGCACATGAGCTGTTGTGCATTCATGGTCGTATTCTGGTTGTTCATCTGGTCAGATGGGCAGTTGAACGCGACAAGGTTGCTGCTCTGCGTCAGCCCACATGTTGCCATCGTACCATTCTGCAGTTTGATAGTGACCGTTCCAGTGCATTTGGTCACCGTCATCCCGTTGACAATACAGCTAAACTGTTGACTATTCCCTGGGGTCTTTGTACCGGTTGTGTTCGTGTTGTTCGTATTGGATTTGTTGGTGACTGGCATGGGAGTTGCCTGGTTACTCGTGTTGGTATTGGTAACATTGGTGGTGTTGGTATTGTTCATGTTACCTGTGCTTGTGGGGGTAGCAGCACTCACAGGATTACTCGTCACTGTGCTGCTAGTGACCGTGGCGTTGTTATTCATATTGGTGTCCATTGCGGTGGTATTGGCAAGGGCCGTACCTCCGTTGTGAGCGGTGGGTGCATTGGTATTGGCCGCGGCAAATGAGTTATTGATTGTGACAAGAATCGCTCCTACTACTACGATAAGCAGAAGGGGGAGGATGATTACCAGTAGCAAAAATGGTGATAGGCGCCTTTTACTGCTTGGGGGAACAGTAGCGCGCGGTTTCCCATTGTAATATTGCATGACGATATCCTTTCTTCAAACGACGACGCAATCCCAAGCATATCCATCAGGAAGGAAACGCCGCCTCTCTGGCCTGTCTAGGATGTGCCTTCGGGGGGATGGCCAGATAAATATAACCTCACAGAAAGGTATCACGACTTTTTTGTGACATATTTACAACAATGGTACTCAGGTAATAATTGCCAGTATACTTTCTTACAGTTGCAAGAAAAACCTGCAATTTGTCAGCTATCTTAACGATCTACAACAACTTGTTAGCGTGACCGTATTATTATAGAAGAAGAGGGAGCGATACCATTTTGTACGTACCTGTGTCGCGCCAGCTTTTATGTGTTTTTTCTGTCCATAATCAGCGAGGAGAGCCCGATGGAAATTCTCCGCACCCCGGATGAGCAGTTCATCAACCTACCCGGCTACCCCTTTGCTCCTCACTACGTTGAGGTCGATGGGCTGCGTATTCATTATATCGATGAAGGCCCTGAAGATGCCGAACCCGTCTTGATGCTGCATGGTGAGCCTTCATGGAGTTATTTGTATCGTAAAATGATCCCCATTGTCAGCGCCGCGGGGTATCGCGTGATCGCACCCGATCTGGTTGGCTTTGGGCGTTCGGATAAGCCTGCCAGGCGCGAAGACTATAGCTATCAGCGACATGTCGACTGGATGCGTGGGCTGATGCGAGCACTCAATCTCTGGCGTATCACGTTGTTTGGCCAGGATTGGGGTGGATTGATTGGCCTGCGTTTAGCTGCTGAGCACACCCATCGCTTCTCGCGCATTGTGGCCTCTAATACCTTTCTTCCAACTGGAGATACGCCGCCCGGCAAAGCCTTCTTGCGTTGGCAAAGCTACTCGCAGGAGACGCCCATATTTCATGCTGGCGGCATCGTCAAAGGCGCATGTGTGAATGAATTGCCGCCGGAAGTGATTGCCGCCTATGACGCGCCATTCCCTGAAGAGCGGTATAAAACGGGTGCCCGGCAGTTTCCCATGCTGGTCCCGACCTCGCCCGACGATCCTGCCAGCGCAGCCAATCGCGCAGCCTGGGAGGTGTTGAAGCGCTGGGAGAAGCCATTTCTCACCGCCTTCAGCGATTCCGATCCGGTTACCAGAGGTGGCGATCGCGTCTTTCAAGAGGTCGTGCCAGGCGCGAAGGATCAGCGGCACACCACGATTGTAGGCGCCGGTCACTTTCTGCAAGAGGACAAGGGCCCGGAGCTTGCCCATATCATCATCGATTTCCTCTCGCGCTAATAACGTTCCCATATTCTTGCTGAAAACCTGGAAATTTACGTATTTCCAGGTTTCTACGTATAGTGTGCTAAGATCTCTTGCGCCTGCTCTTTGATGGCTTCAACAAGCTCTGCCGGAGACTCAATACTCACATCGTTTCCACCTGGTAATAACAACCGGGCATAGAAAGCTAGATCCTTGTGAGGAATCTTTTTACGAATAGTGCCATTCCCATCCTCATCCACAGTCATCTCGAGATGAAATGCGCTCCAGTTCACGTTTTTCATACCCCGCTTATTAATAACTATGTGCAGTAAAAGCAGTGGTTCTTCATCAGGATCACTTGTCTGAAGCCATTCTCTCAGGGACATTTTAGGGGGCGTTTCAGGCCCCTCTCTTCTTTGCAGTGATAGAATGCGATCGGCCCGTAGCGAGATATGTTGTTGACGCTTCTGGTCGAAACAGGCACAGTACCAGAAACCATTGAAGGCATACAGCCCATAAGGATAAATCAGTCGCTCGGCAATATGAGAACGCGACTCATACAGGACCTGTACATAGACCTCATCTATCGCAGCCTGTAAAACATCGGAGAGCAATGGCGCTGTATAGACCCGTTGAGTGCCCGTAATCACAAGACGGGTTCGCAACTGATCAAGGCGTTGCAGAATATCAGGCGGTAGCGCATTCCGTAGTTTCGTAATTGCCGATAGGCTCTGTACTGTGAAAGGGGTATCAGCATATTCCAACAGAGCCTCATAAGACAAAACAATACCAATTGCTTCATCTTCTGTGAGTGATAATGGCAAAAGTCGTTGCTTCTGCAGCAAAAAATACCCGCCATGTGGCCCAGGAGTAGCAGATAACGGCACACCCATCATCGATAACGCCTGCAGGTCTCTCAACATAGTACGCCTCGAAAGATGAAATTCATCCGCCAGTTCCTGCACAGTAAAATGCTGCAATGTTTGTAATCGCAACATCAATTCCAGCAGACGCTCTGTCCGCGACATTTTCCCTCCTAAATAGTGACAGCTTTTGGCACCATTACAGGATATGCTTCTGATTGTTAAAACAGCAAGAAGGAGAAATATTTGGTACTCCTTTCTGTCTGCCCATTATCAAGGCTAATCATGCCTATTCATTAAAGGAGTCGTAGTATCAATGGGTGAAGTAACCTTGAGCGCTTTGAGCCAGCAACTCATGACCACAGCTATCCACCCAACTTTGAGGAGTATGTAAGCAAAGGGCTGGCGTTTATCGAGCAGGTATAACCTCTCAAAGGAGATTGTAAACATGTCTCTCCATAACACAGAAGAATCCCTCCACCCTCGCCATTTCTCCCCTGATAACGACCTTCCTCGTCTCATCCAGCTCCTCACGGCAGTGGAAGCCGTTGACCAGACGGGCGAAGATATCAGCGAGGCTACACAACGCGAGAGCTTGAGTTTGCCTGGCCATGACCCGCTACAGGATCGTTGGGTGGTTGAAGCCCCCGGCGACCCGGATCAGCTGATTGCATTCGGCTTCACATGGAAAGCACCACAGGATGATTTTGCCACGATTTATATTGTCGTCCATCCTGCCTGTCGACTAAGAGGTATTGGCAATATCCTCATGCAGCATGCACTCAAGCGTGCTCAATCGATACAGGCGCTCTCAGTCCAGGCATATGCGTCGGTCTTGCATAGAGCAGGCAACGCTTTCCTACGTAAATATGCTTTTGAACCCGTCTCAGCCTACACTGCTCTGCATCTCAACGCTGATATTGAGTTGCCTTTGCCTTTCTGGCCTGCTGGCTATACTATGAGCAATACAGCACGCGATCTGGCCACCTTTCATTATGCGTTTAATCACTGCTTTTCAGATCTGACTGGACATCACATTGTATCGGAAGAGTATATGCAGGACATACTACCCGGTCAGGCGCATGATGGAACCTTTATCGCGTATGGGCCAGATGGCGAGATCGTGGGAATATGCTCAGGAAGAGTTGACGAAGCCCTCTCCGCGAGACGTGGCTACTGTACCGGGTACCTGGATAGCCCAGGTGTGGTCCCTGAACATCGCAAGCAGGGGCTGTATCTTCCGCTGCTTTTGGCGGCGGCACAACAGATCCGCTCCCAGGAAGTGATCGATATTGAGCTGGAATCGTGGAGCGATAGCGAAGAAACGCTTGCCCTCTATCAGCAGGTTGGCTTTACCACTCTGCGCAAAGAACTGATCTACCAGCGCTCTGTCTCCATTTCTGGCTAACATGATGTGTACAACGCTGAGAGTCTTTGCTGCTAAGACTTCGCAAGCGGCACAAAAGGTCTTGAGCAACTGGCGCAAATCGATCAGGAAAAAGAAGGTATAAGCCACCCAACAGAGGATTCCTGATCTGGCTAAGGCTCAAACCCTTGAAGAGGCACAGCGCTACCTGCTCAACTGGCAGAAACCTCCAAGGAAGAAGAAAAAGCAACCCTTCTATGAAGCACTAATGGGTGAGCTAAATTGTGCTCTCCCTCACCCATCAGTGCAATATACTGGCTAGCCGAGCAGCGAATATGGTTGCTCCAGCAAACCCTTAACCTCGTGCAGGAAGCGGGCCACTGTGGCTCCGTAGAGGATGCGGTGGTCGGCCGAGATGGTGACGTGCATCAGATCGCGAATGACCGGCTGATCATTGATGGGCACAAAGGTCTTGCGCGCGGAGGCCACCGCCATGATGGCCGCTTCGGGCGGATTGATGACGGCGATAAAGTCGGTGACATCCATCATGCCCAGGTTGGAGATGGAGAAGGTGCCCCCTTGCAGATCGTCGGCGGTCAACTTGCCGGATCGAGCCTTTTCCGCGAGCGCCTTCGCCTCCCGCGCCAGCGAGCGCACGCCTTTGATGTTGGCATCTTTGAGCACTGGCACTATCAGACCCCCTGGAATATCGATGGCAATGCCAATGTTGATGCGTTTGTGCCGCACAAATTGACTATCTTTCCACGAACTATTGACCTCAGGGAACTTCTCCAGCGCCAGGGCACAGGCTTTGACGATCAGGTCGTTGACACTGACCTTCACACCATTTTCTCCTGTGCTGGCATTGAGCGTCTGACGCAGCGCCAGGGCGTCGGTCATATCGATTTCGTTGCCGATGTAGAAGTGGGGAACCTGCTGTTTCGATTCTGTGAGGCGGCGTGCAATGGTCTTCTGCATCGAGGAGAGCGAGATGACCTCCACGTCTGCCAGCTGCACCTCCGGCGCGACGACTTCAGCAGAAGGAACGGAGGCTGCGGCAGATTCCGGTTGGGCAGTTGTAGCGGGGGCTGTGCGTTGCAGGTCGAGGTAGTCCTCGATATCGTCGCGCACAATGCGCCCACCCGGGCCTGTGCCCTGGAGCTGGTGCAGATTAACGCCGTGTTCTTCAGCCATACGACGGGCCAGGGGCGAGGCTCTTAGCTTGCCATCGCCGCTCAGCGCTTCCTCTCTCTGTGCTGGCCTGGCAGTTTCCTGGACTTGAGTGCTGGCGACTGGCCGGGACGCTTCCGTGCTTCTGCTAGATGTTGCTGCCACCTGATTGTTGGCGGAGGGTGCCTGTGAAGTGGTAGCTACTTCTTTGGCCGTACCATTAGCCGTTGTGGGAGTATTTTTCGCGGCGGCTTGAGGCGCGGCAGGTTGTTTCTGTGTGCCTGCTCCGCTCCCGATGATCGCGATGACCTGGCCGATCGGGGCTGTGTCGCCCTCATTTACCAGAATCTGCTCCAGGGTGCCAGCATCGTAGGCTTCAACCTCCATGTTTGCCTTATCGGTCTCGACCTCGGCAATGATGTCGCCCTTCTTGATGGTGTCGCCCGGCTTTTTGAGCCAGCGGGTGATCGTGCCCTCCTGCATGGTATCGCTGAGTCTGGGCATATTGACTTCTGGCATCTTCTTTTACCTCCTCCGGCGCGGTGCGAGTTCGTTGATAGCCTCGATGAGCTGTTTAGCTCCGGTCAGGGCAGCCTGCTCAAGGGGCTTGGAATAGGGAAGAGGCACCTCTACACTGGCCACACGTTTGATGGGTGCATCCAGGTCGTCGAAGGCTTCTTCTTGCAGGGTGGCTGCGATCTCGGCTCCAATACCGTAGGAGCGCCAATCCTCTTCAAAGACAATGGCGCGATTGGTTTTTCTAACCGAGTTGACAATCGTCTCGATATCCAGGGGGCGCAGCGAACGCAGGTCCACCACCTCGATGTTGAGATGCTTCTCCTGCTCCATACGCCGTGCCACATCCAGAGCCACCGAGGCCATGCGCGAATAACTAATCACCGTCAGGTCAGTCCCTTCTTTGGTGACCTTTGCTTTGCCGAAGGGGATGGTATAATCGCCGTCAGTGACTTCGCCTTTGCTGTTATAGAGGGCCAGATTTTCCAGATAGATCACCGGGTTGTTGCCGCGAATGGCTGTGCGCAACAGACCCTTGGCGTCGGCCGGTGTTGAGGGCGCGACGACCTTGAGGCCTGGTACATGCGCGAACCAGACCTCCAGATTCTGCGAGTGCGTGGCGGACAATTGCTGGCCTCCGCCCCCCGGCGTACGAATCACCAGCGGAACAGGGCACTGACCCCCAAACATATAGTGGATTTTCGCAGCATGATTGACGATCTCATCCATGGCCAGGATGATAAAGTTGATCGTCATAATCTCAACCACGGGCCGCAGCCCTAGCATAGCCGCCCCCGTCGCCATGCCGACGAAGCCGTTCTCAGCGATAGGCGTATCGACAATGCGTTTGGAACCAAATTCTTTCAAAAGCCCGGCGGTAATTTTGTAGGAGCCCTCGAAGGTACCGATCTCTTCTCCCATCAAGAAGACATTCTCATCACGCAGCAATTCTTCACGCAGCGTATCGTGGAGCGCCTGCCGGAAGGTTATCTCTGCCATACTTACTTCTCTCCTGTCTGAACATCGTCTGCTGCGTAAATGTGGTCGAAGAGCGTTTCCAGTGGCGGGAAGGGGCTCTCTTCGGCGAAGCGAACTGCTTCGTCAACCTCTTGCTCTACCTGCTCCTCAATCCTCTGCATCTCCTGCTCGTCGAGCATGCCCGCGTCCATCAGGCGTTTAGCGAAGGCGGGAATGGGGTCCTGGGCGCGCCCCCGCTTTACCTCTTCCTCATCGCGATAGCGATCAGGATCGACAACGGAATGTCCCCGGAAGCGATAGCTCACCGCCTCAATCAGGCTGGGTTCATGTTGCTCGCGCGCAAATTTCGCCGCCTGGCGTACAGCATCACGCACCGCCAGGACATCATTGCCATCGACGCGTTCACTTCGCATATCGAAGGCACAGGCTTTGCGATACAGTTCTCCCACCGCCGATCCCTGGTCCGCCTTCGTGCTCATCCCATACTGATTATTGACGATGAAATAGATGACGGGCAGGTGATAGATTTTCGCGAGATTGAGCGATTCGAAGAAAGGGCCACCATTAGTTGTCCCATCGCCCATCTGGCAGGCGACCACCTCGTTGCCGCCGCGATAGGCAATGGCAAAAGCGGCTCCCGTGGCTAAGGGGAGCTGACCGCCCACAATCGCATAGCCGCCCATAAAACGGCGCTGCAAATCGAAAAGATGCATTGAGCCACCGCGCCCATGCGCACACCCATCCTGTTTGCCAAATAATTCGGCCATTACCGCGTCTGAGGAGATCCCGCGACAAATGGCATACCCATGCTCGCGGTAGTTGGTATAGACATAGTCAGTTGGCTCCAGCCCTTCGCAAAAACCGACCACAGTCGCCTCTTCGCCGAGGTTGAGATGGCAGTAACCGCCAATGCGAGCTTTTGTGTACATTTCGCTCGTCTTTTCCTCAAAACGTCGCACCAGTAGCATCTGGTGATAATAGTGCAGCAAGGTTTCCGGTTTTTCATTAGCGGGCAGCGTGGCAACATCTGTCCCCGACGAACCCCTCGCTTCTGATGTGGATGCCCCTGCCTTCGCTCTCTTTTGCTGCTCTGTGTTCATGATCACTCCTATTCCAATTCTCTGAGAATGAACAATTTCATCCGCTCTTGCTCTCTGCGATGGCGGCGCTGCCTTGACTGCATTTCTGGCCATCTATTGTCTTTACGGTCCACCTGTTCTCCTGGATGCGGAGACGGCTATGACGGTTTATCTACCGAATGAACTATTTCGTAGTGAGCAGAATTGTTTCCCTCATTAGTATCATGCCACACTGCAAGTCGGATTTGCAAAAGCCAGGCATTTCTCCAGACTTCCTCTTTTATACTACACTCAACACAAGAGAAATTCGTGTGAGCAGGGCTATAAAGCCCCTCATCCTCTCATTGGCATAATGGTAATAGCAAACGGGCTTCTTAATGGTAGTGCTTTATTTATTGATATTTGTAAATGTGGCATGCTATACTTAGCATAACATTGCTGTTCAGCATCCCCGCTCCGTACAAAGCTGTACCTGGGAAATGAGATTCGTGTGGGGTGATCATCTTGTGGGCCTTCTGCGAGCTTGCAATCCTCCTCCCAGGGGTCTACTCCCCTTCGGAGGCACAACAAGAAGATCTCCTCTGCGTGGTGGACCTACACGCGAAATAGTACATTCTGATCGTAGTGCTAACTCACGGTAGTTTGTGCGTGGTATTTGTTGTGTGGTAGTAGACTTTCTTGCCACGTTTCTGTAAACACAGGAGAAATGTATGGCGGAGCATCATGTGTCTGTGACGGTCAAAGCACCGGTTCATCAGGTGTATACCTTATTCACACATTTTAACGACTTTCCCAAATTTATGCACTTTGTCAAAGAAGTGACCTCCTATGATGAGCAGCGCACGCATTGGGTTGTGCATGTGCTGAGAAAATACGAGTGGGATGCAGTCAAAGAGGATTGGATTCCGGATCGCCAGGTAGGCTGGCGCTCGATCTCAGGCTTGAAGAATACCGGGAAGGTCAAATTCCTCTCGTTGGCGCCGGATAGGACGGTGGTTGATGTCTATATTAGTTATACGCCACCAACGGGACCACTGGGAATGCTGGGCGAAACCCTGGGCGGCAATGAGTACTTTGATTTTGTTCTGCGAGAGGATCTGCAACACTTTGCCCGCATGGTGGAGCAGGCCCCATCTGACGCGCTTGATCCTATGTCGTCGCACTACCTCTTCCACGAAAGCAGCGCGGTTGCTGCGGGTACGGTGACTGATCGCCAGCGAAAGTCCATGGCGCATGATCCCAGGATGAGTCCACAGGCATTGGCCGAGCGGCAGGCCAGGCTGCAGCGCGAAGAAGAGCAGAAACAGCAGGTCAGGTCTGAGCGCGAAGCCACGGAGAAACGGCGGGCCGAACTCGCGCAGAAAGCTCTGCTTGAGCAAAAAACTCTGCTGGAACGCGAGCTAGCACGGAGATCCCAGGAGCAGAGGGAGCGCGATGCTGCTCTTGCCAATGACTCCCTGCCACCCAGAGAGCATCATCCAGTCTACGACACAATTGGGGGGCGTAATGCTTCAAGAGATCGTACGGCTTTAGGCGATCGAGATGGCACGCGTCATCGTCATCCTGGGTATGAGCAAGATCCGATGCAGGCGCGTTATCCCCTCAAGGGGCGACAAACCATTAAATTATCGGAGGAGGAACTCAACAAATCTGAGTCGCCCTGGCTGCACTCTATTCGAGGGACAGAGTTGCTTCCGCTTCCTCCCCCTCAGGAACCACCATCCTCAAAAAGTTAGCCATTGATTAGAAGATCATAAAACGGGCCAGTATTGGCTCGTTTTATATTGTATCGCTCGTATTTTTATGAGTCGAGCGAAACTATTCCGCGAGACCATCCGTGGTAGTACTGTAAGTCAAACGGGACTATTAGAGTTGTACATGAAATGAAAACAAGGAGGAAACTTCTATGACATTCGCAAGTATGATCCTCGCGGATATTAGCTTAAGTGCGGTAATCTGGTGGCTGCTGGTCGGTTTGATCGCAGGCTTCCTGGCCAGTGTAGTTATGCGCGGCGGTGGCTATGGTATCGTGGGTGATATCGTGGTTGGTATCGTGGGTGCATTTATTGGCGGTTTCCTGGCGAGCTTGCTTGGCCTTGGCGCGTCCGGCTTCATTGGCACCGTGATCGTAGCCTTTATTGGTGCGTGTATCCTGATCGCGATTCTACGCGCCGTATCCGGTGGCTATGGTCGTCGCACATTATAACACTCAGTGAACATGGAGAGCCTGATGAAAAATCGGGCGGAGATGCACCTTATGCATCTCTTCTGAAAAGGAGGAACCGGGCCTATCATAAATGCTGGCCTGGTTCCTCTTTTTGCGCTGCCTTTGGTACTCGACTCAGTCTTCGAATTCTGCGCAAAGTGGTAGGTGATCGCTAGCCTGTTCGGCCTGCACCCCGTCGCCTTCTGTGATGACTGTGCAGCTTTGCAAGCGTTGCGCCAGTTCCGGGCTGGCAAAGATAAAATCGATACGCACAACAGGGGCGTTTGAATGAATCGTGAAGCCTGGCTCCTCCGGATGTAGTTCTCGAAAGCAGTCGATATAGCCTGCCTGCAGGAGAAGATCGACCCCTCCCTGCGCAAAGAGACGCCCGACGATGTCTACCAGCGGAGAGAGCAGACGGTTATGGACTGCTATATCGATCATGTTGATGATAAAACGGCGCACGGTCGTCCGTGTATTGTGTTTAGGAGAGGTAGTGCGCTGTTTTACTTTCTGCTTTCTAAACTGTTTGCGCTGCCCGATAAAGTAGCGGAAAAGTTCACTGACCTGAAAGGATTCGCCAGGCGCCAATGAATTGAAGTCGCCCATAACAAGGTGAGGCGTGCCCTGATGGGGAGCCATGATGCGCAGAATCTCTTGCACTTCACGGCGGCGTGCGTTGTTACTTTGCGGCCCTCTATGAAATCGCGAGAGTTGATGGATGACGAAGATGGTGATTTGTTGACCATCGGGGCCCTCCACACCCACTTCCATCAGATGTTTGCGAGCGAAGATGGCGAGGTTGGTGTGAACCTGGGTATGGAGAATAGGGAGACGGCTCAACACGCCTATCTGCCAATCGGCGCGATAGGTGCCCCGGCCACTCAGGCGGCACTGCATCCCTAAACGTTGGGCTATTTCCTCAACTACCTGCGCATTGCTGGCCTCAACCA
>Ga0070730_10001701_pt1 | contig 20869 bp, 14 predicted proteins | sample Coa_R1_3_FD_66447 | JGI IMG/M metagenome (GOLD analysis project Ga0070730, IMG submission 66447) | Surface soil microbial communities from Centralia Pennsylvania, which are recovering from an underground coalmine fire - Coalmine... | ecosystem: Environmental > Terrestrial > Soil > Unclassified ... | reverse complement strand
TGCCGCGACGCGGGCCATTACCGAGCGCACCGCGGCGGTGATCATCGAGCCAGTGCAGGGAGAGGGCGGCGTGCGGCCGGTCGCGGCTGACTTCCTCGCTTTCCTGCGCCAGCAATGCGATGCGAAGGGCTGTGCGTTGATATTCGACGAGGTCCAATGCGGCTTAGGACGCACCGGCACTTTTTTCGCGGCCGAAGCCTCCGGGGTTACGCCGGACATCTACACACTCGCCAAGCCGCTGGGTGGCGGTTTGCCGATGGGCGCCGTACTCGTGAGCGATGCGATCGCCGCCGCCCTCGGCCCCGGCGATCATGCAACCACGTTTGGCGGCGGCCCCTTCGTTGCGACGGTGGCGCTCGATGTCGTTCGGACGATCGCCGAGCCCGAGTTTCTCGCCGCCGTGAGATCCAAGGGGCAATGGCTGGGCGAGCGGTTGCAGCGACTCACGGCGCGGAGCTCGCGGGTGCGTGAGGCGCGCGGGCGCGGCTTGATGTGGGGGCTCGAGCTCACCGAGGCGGCCGCCGTGACCGTCGCCGCCGCTCGCGATCGTCATTTGCTGGTGCTCACCGCCGGCCCGAACGTCATTCGCATTGTTCCGCCGCTGACGATCAGCCGCGACGAGCTGGAGCGCGGCGTGACCATTCTCGAAGAGGTGCTCTAGGTGACGAGTCTCTCGGTCGGGACCGCGACCACCCTCCGTCCCGCCACGCTTGCGGATGTGGCGGCGATGGAGGTATTGATGGCGCCTTTCGTCGCCACCGGCGATCTGCTGCCGCGCTCGAACTATGATCTCTGCCGGCATATCAAGGAGTACGTGGTTGCCGAAACGCCGGACGGCAGCCTGGTCGGGACGGGAAGTCTGAAGGTCTACAGCACGCAGCTCGCCGAGGTCGCCGGACTCGCGGTCCGCGACGATCAACAGGGCAGGGGTGTGGGAAAAGCGCTCGTCGAAGCCCTGTTGGTGGACGCGCGCGCTCTCGGCCTTTCGGAAGTTTTTGGCCTGACTCGCAAACCACTGTTCTTCATGCGACTTGGCTTCCGTGTGGCGGAGAAGGAACAGTTCCCGCTCAAAGTCTGGGCCGACTGCGCGCGTTGTCCGCGGCAGCACGCCTGCGATGAGGTGGCCGTAGCGCTGACGCTTTAAGCTCCCCTCATCTAGATTTCCCGTCCCATGGCAACATCGCGCGTGATTTTCTGGGATGTGGATACCCAGTACGACTTCATGAAGGCCGACGGCAAGCTCTACGTGCCCGATGCCGAGCAGCTCGTTCCCAATCTCCGCAAGCTGACCGATTACGCGCATGGCCATGGGATTCGCATCGTCGCCAGCGCCGACGATCACGTGCGTGAGCATCCCGAGATCTCCGCCACTCCGGACTGGAAATCGACCTTTCCGCCGCACTGCCTGCGGGGAACGCCCGGTCAGCGGAAGATCGCGGAAACCACGCTGCGTGATCCGCTGGTCATTGAGCCGGAACCTCAGGAGCCCGCTTCTCTGGCCGCGAAAGTCCGCAATCACCGCGGCGATATCCTCTTCCATAAGCATCAGTTCGACGTCTTCTCTAATCCCAACGTTCTTTCCGTCCTCGACATCCTGAACCCGCACGACATCGTGCTGTATGGCGTTGCCCTCGACGTTTGCGACAAGTACGCGATCGAGGGGCTCTTGCAGCACCGGCCGCAGGTGCGCCTGTTTGCGGTCGCCGACGCCATGAAGCCGATCGACCGCGACGTTGCCGAGCACCTCCTGAAGGAGTGGGGCGAAGAGGGGGTGCGGCTCGTGAAGACCAGCGAAGTCGTGATGGGAGGATTGGTCGAAGAGCTCGAGCGAGCCAGCGCATGACATCAACTGCATCGTTGCCCACGCACGAAGTCCCGGTTCCGACGTTCGGGAAGTTTTTCCTGCCCGGACCGACCGACGTGCATCCGGAAGTCCTCGAAGCCATGATCCGGCCGATGATCGGTCACCGGTCCGGCGCGATGGAGAAACTGCTGCAGGGTGTCGCTCCGAAGCTGGCGGCTGTCTGCCGGACCGAGCGGCCGGTGTTCGTCGGTACCACATCGGCCACCGGGTTCATGGAAATGGCGGCTCGCAACGGGGTGCGCCGCCGGGCACTCTCGCTCGTCAACGGAGCGTTCAGCGAGAGGTTCGCGGGCATCGTGGGCGCCTGCGGTAAGGAGTGCATTCGTCTCGACGTGCCGCTGGGTGGCGCGATCGAGCCCGACATGCTGCGCGACGCGCTCAAACGCACGCCGGTGGATGCGGTGACCTGCGTGCACTCCGAAACTTCCACCGGCGTCCTCCAGGACGTCGCCGGATATGCGGAGGTCGTGAAGGAATTCGATGACGTGTTGCTTCTGGTCGACGCCGTCACCTCTATGTGCGGCTCGCCTGTGGAAACCGATGCCTGGCATCTCGATTTCGTGTTCACCGGGTCTCAGAAAGCGCTCGCATTGCCTCCCGGACTTGCGCTGGGCGTCGCGTCCGAGCGGCTCGTCAACCGCGCCAGGACGCTCGAAGATCGCGGCGCGTACTTCGATGTCATCGGCTTCCTCAACGCGACGACGAAATTTCAGCCCACGAATACGCCGGCCATCTCGTTGCTGTATGCGCTGGAAGTGCAGCTCGGGCGGATCGAGCGCGAGGGCGGGATCGAGGCACGCTGGAAACGGCACGACGCGATGCGGCGGCGCGTCGAAGCGTGGGCCGCGGAGCACGGCGTGAAGTACTTGCCGCGCGAAGGCCGCCACAGCTGGACGGTCTCGTGCTTGCGGCTCCCCGAGGGGAAGCATTCCAAGGAAGTCGTCGCGGCGCTCAAGCAGCAGGGCTGGACGATCGGCGCGGGCTACGGCGCGCTCAAGGACTCGACCATCCGCATCGGACACATGGGAGATCACACCGTCGAGGCGCTGGATGAGCTGCTGCCTCTGATCGGTCAGGCCCTGGGATGACGTGGCGCGTCGTCGTCGCCGACCGCGTCGCGAGCAGCGGCCTCGAGCTGCTCTCCAAGACTCCCGACATTCAAGTCATCGACGTCGCCGGTAAACCGGCGGAGCTCGACAAGGCGATCGCCGGCGCCCACGCGCTGATCGTGCGCAGCGAGACTCGTGTCACCGCGGCGCTCATGGCGCGCGCGCCGCAGCTGCGCGTCGTCGCCCGAGCAGGCACCGGGGTCGACACCATCGACGTCCCCGCCGCCACCCGCCGTGGCATCGCGGTCATGAACACGCCGGGCGCCAATACCGTCAGCGCCGGCGAGCACGCGCTGGGATTGCTGCTCGCGTTGGTTCGCAAGATTCCGGACGCCGCCACCGCGATGAGGCGCGGCGAGTGGGACCGCAAGCGCTTCGAGGGAACCGAGCTTCGCGGCAAAACTATCGGCGTCGTAGGCCTCGGGCGCATCGGCGGCCACGTCGCGCAGCTCGCGCGCGCGTTCGGCATGCAGGTCGTCGGCCACGATCCCTATCTACTCCCGGAACGCGCCGGCGAGCTGCATGTGCGACTGCTCCCGCTGGAACAGCTGCTGCGCACCGCCGACGTCGTGACGTTGCACGTCGCGCTCACCGACCAGACGCACCACCTGATCGATGCCGATCGCTTGAAGCTGATGAAGCCGACCGCCGTGCTCATCAACACCGCGCGCGGGGAGCTCGTGGACGAAGCCGCGCTCGCGGAGGCGATCAAAGAGAAACGCATCGGCGGCGCGGCCATCGACGTCTTCGCGGTCGAGCCGCTCCCGGCGGACTCGCCGCTGCGCGCGCTCGACCGCGTGATCCTGACGCCCCATCTCGCTGCCTCGACCGCCGAGGCGCAGGAACGCGTGGCCACGGAGATCTGCAGCGGCGTGCGCGAGGCGCTCGTCGCGGGTGATCTCTCGCTCGCGATCAACGTGCCCGGTATGGGCGGCGACCTGCTGCGCCGTGTCGCACCGCTCCTCGACCTGGCGCGCCGGCTCGGCCGGCTGGCGCTTGCCTTGGCACAGGGTCCGGTGAAATCCGTCGAGGTCGCCTACGGTGGGAAGGAAGAAGGCGCGCAACGTCCCGTCCTCGTCTCGGCGCTCGAGGGTCTGCTGTCGGCGATGAACGCCGGTCCCGTCAGCCTCGTGAATGCGCAGGTGCTCGCGGAGGAGAAGGGCATTCAGCTCGGCACGAAGACCGGAGCGCCGGAGCCCGGATTCGAGACGTCGATCGGCGTGAAGATCGACACCGCGCGTGGCCGCGTGCGGGTGACGGGGGCGCTCATTGGAGACAGTCATGGTCGCGTGATCCGAATCGACGATTTCCACGTTGACGTCGTGCCGGACGGCTGGATGCTCGTCGTGCGGAATCGCGACGTCCCCGGTGTCATCGGTCGCGTGGGGTCGGCGCTCGGCAGTGCCGGCATCAACATCGCGAGCTACCACCAGGCGCGGCGCGCGCCACAAGCCGGTTCCAATGGGCCCGGTGATGCGCTCGCCGCGATCAACGTCGATCAGGCGCTGACCAACGGCGTGCTGGACAAGCTGCAAGGATTGCCGGACGTTGTGGACGTCCGACTCGCGAACTTCGGAGACTAGCATGAGGCTGGCACTGGGTCTGCTCGCGCTGTGCGCATCGGTACCCGCGGCGGCGCAGGTACCGGATCACGTCAACGACCTGCTGCGACGCATTTTCGCGTCGGCGGAATTCGCGCCGCAGCGCTTCGGACCGGCGCGATGGATCGAAAACGGCACCGCCTATACGACGGTGGAGAAGTCGGCGGCGAACCCCAATGCCTTCGACATCGTCCGCTACGAGACCGCCACCGGCAACCGCAGCGTGTACGTCTCCGCCGGCCAGCTGGTGCCCTCCGGTGCGAGCGAACCGCTCGACTTCGACGATTACGCCTGGTCGGCGGATGGCAACCTGCTCTTGCTCTTCACCAACACCGAACGCGTATGGCGCCAGAATACCCGCGGCGACTACTGGGTGCTCGACCGCAACACGGGTGCCCTGAAGAAGCTGGGCGGAGCGAACGCACCACCGTCGACGCTCATGTATGCGAAATTTTCGCCCGCCGGCGATCGCGTCGCCTACGTGCGGCAGGGAAACGTCTACGTCGAGCGACTTTCGGACGGCGCAATCACCCAGCTGACGGCCGATGCGGATTCGCTGCACGTCAACGGCATGACCGATTGGGTCTACGAGGAAGAATTCGACCTGCGCGACGGGTTTCGCTGGTCCCCTGACGGCACGAAGATCGCCTACTGGCGCTTCGACATGACCGGCTTGGGAACCTATTACCTCGTAAATGATACCGACTCGCTCTATCCGAAGATCACCCCCATTCAGTATCCCAAAGTCGGGACCAAGAACTCGGCGGTACGCGCCGGGGTCGTGAGCGCAAATGGCGGCACCACGACATGGCTGCAGATCCCGGATGATCCCCGCGAGAACTATCTCCCCCGCATGGAATGGGCGGGACCGACCGAGCTGGTCCTGCAGCGTATCAATCGGCCGCAGAACACCGACCGTGTAATGCTGGCTGATGCGGCGACAGGCGCGACCCGAACCGTTCTCACCGAGCACGATACCGCCTGGGTCGATGTGGTGGACGAAATCCGGTGGCTCGCGAAGGGCACCGAGTTTCTGTGGACGAGTGAGCGAGACGGCTGGCGGCATGTCTACAGAGTCAGCCGCGACGGCAAGCGCGTCACCAATATCACGCCCGGCAATTTCGACGTCGTCGACGTCACGGCGGTGGACGAGCCCGGCGGCTGGTTGTACTACATCGCCTCTCCCGACAACGCGACGCAGCGCTACTTGTACCGCACTCGACTCGACGGAAAAGCGGCCGCGGTGCGTGTGTCACCCGCCGCCGCGACGGGTACGCACTCGTATCGGATTTCGCCTGACGCGCACTGGGCCTTCCATACCTACTCGCACTTCGATACCCCGTCGGTGATCGAGCTGGTGCAGCTACCGTCGCAGCGCGTCGTCCGGACCCTGGTCGACAACGCCAGACAGCGCGCGGCGATCGCCCCGCTGATCGCGCGGCCGGGGGAATTTTTCAAGGTGACGGGTTCTGACGGAGTCACGCTCGACGGCTGGATGATCAAGCCGGCGAATTTCGACTCCACCAAGAGCTATCCGCTGCTGATCTATGTCTACGGCGAGCCGGCGGGACAGACGACGGTTGACGCCTGGAGCAGCGGGACGTTATGGAACCACGTGATCGCGGATCAGGGCTACGTCGTGGCGTCGGTGGACAATCAGGGCACGCCGGCGCCGCGGGGCCGCGCGTGGCGCAAGGTCGTGTACGGTGCGATCGGCATTTTGTCGAGCCGCGAGCAGGCCGATGCGGTGCGGGCCCTCACCGGATCGCACCATTACCTCGACCCGTCGCGCGTGGCGGTCTGGGGTTGGAGCGGCGGCGGCTCGAGCACCCTGCAGGCCATGTTCCGTTACCCCGACGTCTACCAGGTCGGGATGTCGGTCGCGCCCGTGCCGGACGAGCGGCTCTACGATACCATTTATCAAGAGCGCTACATGGGCCTGCTACGAACGCCGGCGGACAGCGCGCGCTACCAACGCGCTTCGCCGATCAATCAAGCCCAGGGGCTCAAGGGACACCTATTGCTCGTGCACGGCTCCGGCGACGACAACGTGCATTATCAGGGCTCGGAGCGCTTGGTGAACCGCCTGGTCGAGCTCGATAAGCCGTTCGATTTCATGGCCTATCCCAACCGCTCGCACTGCATCTGCGAAGGCCGCGGCACGACGCTACACATCTTCTCGCTGCTCACGCGGTACTTGCTGGAGCATCTGCCCGCCGGGCCGCGTTAGTCCGCGGCCTGTTCGCGCTCCTCGTCCGCTAACAACCGGAACGACTTCACCGCGCCGGTGAGGCGGTCGGCGGCTTCCGCAAGCTGGTTGGCGGAGGACGCGATCTCCTCCGTCGATGCGCTCTGCTCCTCACCCGAAGCCGCTAATTCCTCAGCGGACGCGAGCAGGCTGTCCGTCTGCGCCGCCACCGTTCCCAAGCGGTTGGCGATCTCCTCGACCAGAGACCGCATTTCGGCGGCGGACTGCGCGATGTCGCTACCCCAGGCGGCATTGGCATCGGCCTCGGCGGCGACGGTCGCCAGGCCCTGCGCCGCGGTCTGCGACGCCTCGCGCACCGCGGTGCCTCCCTCGGCCAGTCGGACCAGACGGTCGCGCGTCGCCTGCACGCGCGCGAGCACGCCGCGGACGGTGTCTGCGGTTTCACCGGCGGCTGCGGCGGCGACGGACGCGAGCTTGCGCACCTCATCCGCCACGACCGCAAAGCCGCGGCCCTGCGGTCCTGCGCGCGCCGCTTCGATCGCGGCGTTGAGCGCGAGCATGTTGGTTTGCGTGGCGACGGCTTTCGTTTGCGCGACAAATGTCTGGATCTTCGCCGTCGCCTGCGCCAGGGCCTCCGCCTCCTCCGCGCCCTTGGCGACTTCGTCCGCGAGTTTACCGAGCCGCGCCGTGCTCTGGTCCAAGCCGTCCTTGTGACGACGCGCGAGCACCGAGAGCTCGGCGTTACGGCGGGCGGCTTCGTCCGCGCCCTGGGCCAGTTTCGCCGCAATCTGGAGAATGCGTGCCGCGTCGTCGGCCGCGGCGCGGACGAGCTGGGCCTGCTCGCCTGCGCGCCGCGACAGGTCTTGCGACGTCGACGCCATCTCCTCAGTCGAAGCGCTCATCTCCTCTGTCGACGCGGAGATCTCGGTCGCCATCGCGGCCGCTTCGTCGGCCGCGGCACGGATCGCGCCCACCAGCCGCCGCAGCGCCACCACCATCGAATGGACGGACGACATCAGCTCGGCGACTTCGGCGGCTTCGGCGCGATGCGTCGATACGGTGACGGAGAGATCGCCGCCCGCGACGCGGCTCGCGATCACGCCCGCCGCCCGCACCGGCTCGGTCACGAGCCGTCCGAGGCGCTGTGACAGCCAGAAGAGCGCCGCGACTGCAATGGCCGCGACGAGGAGCGCGCCAAGCCAGACGGCGCGCTGCGTGCTGCGGGCGGCCGCAAACGCCGACGTCTGCGGCTCGCGATAGAGTACCCACCAGCGGCCGGCTTCGAGGTTGACGGGTACGCTCACGACGAGCTCGTCCTCGCCTCGCACCGTGCTGATGCTGGCAATCCGCGGCTCGGCGCCGAGCGGCACGCGATCCCGGTCGGGAAGACTTTGGAGCAGGAGGGCGGCGTCCTTCGCGACCAACAAATTCCCTCGGCCGTCGACCAGCTGCAGATAGGCGCCGCCGCCGACGTCCTGGATACCGAGCAACGCTCCCAGCCGGTTGAGGGCGACCACGCCCTTCAGGACGCCGAGCGTTTGGCGCGCGCGGGGTGGGGGGGCGCGAATCGCGACGTCGACCTCCACCGACGCGGCGTTGGCCGCCGAGTCGAACTGTGCTCCGCCCTCGAAGTGGCCTTCGGACACGGCGCGTTGCCACCAGGTTTCGTCGCGCTGCACGAAATCCGACGGCCGATCGGATGCGACGACGGTGAGTCCATGGCTCTCGGTGACGAGGATTTCCGCGAAGTCGGAGCTCGACGTGTAGGCCCGGAGATAGTCGTGCAGCGCGGGGTCGCCGCCCAGTTGCCGGGTGGCGTTGAATGTGCGCTCAAGATCGGGGATGGCCATGCGGTCGAGGCCGCGGCTGGTTGCCGATTGCCCGGCGGCCTGGACCGTGCTGATCATCTCCGGCGCGCTGGCCAGCGCTGTCGCCTCGCGCCGCCGCTCTTTCATGTACTGGGTAACCATGGCGGCGGCGCGGGTCGCGACGTCGCGGCCGCGCTCTTCGGCTTGGTGTTGCAGAACGGTCCCGACGTGGCTGCTGGTGAGCCAGGCGACGAAGACGACGAGGAGGACGGCGGCGCCGGTCCCCGAAATCAGAAAGCTCTGGCGGAGTTGCTGGGCCTTGATGGCCATGCTTTAATATTCGGCACGCATGCGTGACGTCCCAAGCTACGATCCGGCTTCCCTAGAGGCAAAGTGGCAGGCCCGCTGGGCCGAGCGGCACACGAACGAGCCCGATCTCGATCGGGCGGCCCGGCCGTTCTACAACCTCATGATGTTTCCTTATCCGTCAGCCGAAGGGCTGCACGTCGGGAACATGTTCGCCTTCACGGGAGCGGACATTCACGGCCGCTTCAAGCGACTCCAGGGTTACGACGTGTTCGAGCCGATGGGCTTCGACGCGTTCGGCATCCATTCCGAGAATTACGCGCTCAACATCGGGACGAATCCCGCCAAGCTCATCCCCCAGAATATCGCGGCGTTTCGCCGGCAGCTCAGGCGCTTCGGCGGCATGTTCGACTGGCGGCACGAGCTGTCGACCACGGATCCCGCGTACTACAAGTGGACGCAGTGGCTCTTTCTCCAGCTCTTCAAGGCGGGGCTCGCGTACAAGAAGCGCGCGGCGGTGAACTGGTGTCCCAAAGACAAGACCGTGCTCGCGAACGAGCAGGTCATCGACGGCCGCTGCGAGCGCTGCGACACGCCGGTCGAGCAGCGCTTCCTCGACCAGTGGTTCTTCCGAATCACCGATTTCGCCGAGCGGCTGCTCGCCAATCTCGATCACATCGATTGGTCGCACTCCACCAAGCTCCTGCAGCGGAACTGGATCGGGCGGAGTGACGGCGCCGAGCTCATTTTCGAGACGCCGAGCGGCAAGAAGATCACGGTGTTCACGACGCGCCCCGATACGGTGTTCGGCGCGACCTACCTCGTGCTCGCGCCGGAGCACCCGGTCGTCGACGAGCTCACCGCGGTCGAGCAGCGTGGCGCGGTAAAGGCCTATCAGCGCGAGGTCCAGTCCAAGGACATCGTGTCGCGCCGCGTGGGTGACAAGACCAAGACAGGCGTCTTCATCGGCTCCTATGCCCGCAATCCCGCGACGGGGGAGTCGATCCCGATCTGGATCGCCGATTACGTGCTGATGGAATACGGCACCGGCGCGATCATGGCCGTGCCGGCGCACGACAAGCGCGACTTCGAATTCGCGACGCAGTTCAAGCTTCTTATTCGGCAGGTCGTCGCGGTCGAGGGCGAAACTTTGCCCAGTGTATCGGAGAACGGCGTGCTGATGAATTCAGGGCCGTTCGACGGCACGCGGTGCCTCGACGGCGCTCGCAAGATCGTTGCCTGGCTTGAGGAGCGCGGGCTCGCGACGCCGCGCGTCCAGTATCGCTTGCACGACTGGTGCATCTCGCGGCAGCGCTACTGGGGCCCGCCGATTCCGATCATCTACTGCGAGAAGTGCGGCGTGGTGCCGGTGCCGGAGAAGGACTTGCCCGTCGCGCTCCCATACATCGAGGACTTCCGCCCCGACGACACCGGCGTCAGCCCGCTCGCGCGCCACGAAGAGTGGTACTTCGTGAAATGTCCGCAGTGCGGGGCGAAGGCGCGGCGCGAAACCGACGTGTCGGACACGTTCCTCGATTCGGCCTGGTACCATCTGCGCTATCCGTCGACCGAGTTCGACGACCGGCCGTTCGACCCCGCGCGCAGCAAGAAATGGCTTCCCGTCTCGAGCTACATCGGCGGCAACGAGCACGCCGTCCTGCATTTGCTGTACGCGCGCTTCATCAACCTCGTGCTGCAAGATCTCGGGCACGTTCCCTTCGAGTCGCCGTACCCGAAGTTCCGCGCGCACGGCCTGATCGTGAAGGACGGGGCCAAGATGTCGAAGTCGCGCGGCAACGTCGTCGTGCCCGATGTCTATATCAAGGAATGGGGCGCTGACACGTTCCGCATGTATCTCATGTTTCTTGGTCCCTTTCAGGAGGGCGGCGATTTCCGGGACACCGGGATCGTTGGAATTCGGCGCTTCCTCGAGCGCGTCTGGACGCTCATCCATGACCTCGGGGCGGGGGGGGGCGCCAAGACTACCCCGGCGGCGGAGCAGAAGCTGCATCGCACGATTCGCAAAGTGACGGCCGATACGGAGGCGTTGCAGTACAACACCGCAATTGCAGCGATGATGGAGTACGTCAACGAACTCCGCGAGCAGGGCGCGGGGAGCAGGGAGCTACTGGAGCCACTCGTGGTCATGCTCGCGCCCTACGCTCCCCATATCACCGAGGAGCTGTGGGAGATCCTCGGCCACCAGGAATCGGTGTTTCAGGCTCGCTGGCCGGCGTATGACGAGCGCCTGGCTTCCGCAGGCGACGTCGAGATCGCGGTCCAGGTGAACGGCAAGCTGCGCTCGCGTCTCACCGTGCCGCGTGGGATGGCGGAAAAGGACGTCGTGAATCGCGCGCTCGCCGATGAGGCGGTGAAGAAGTTCGTCGACGGTCAGAAGGTGAAGAAGGTGATCTTCGTGCAGGACCGGTTGGTGAACCTGGTCGTCTAGAGCGTCTTCGCGACCAGCTCACCGACGAAGTAGCCGACCGCCGCGACTCCCAGTCCGACCACGAACATGTCGATGCCGCTGCGAACGACGCCGCGGCCCGTGAAGAAGCTGCGTGCCGCGCCCACGCCGAAGTGCGAGAGCATCGCGATGCTGAAGGCCACCCAGATCGCGGCGCGGCCCTGCAAAACAAGAAAAGGAAATACTGGAATGAACGCCCCGATCGCAGTCGCAAGACCCGTGATCCAGCCTTCGCGCAAGGGCGTGGCGTGTGCCTCACCAATCTTCAGCTCTTCCCGCACTTGCTCTCCCAGCGCACGCTCCGGATCGCGCATCACCTCCTCGGCCATGCGCTTTGCGGTCCGCGGGTCCACGCCTTTCGCCTGATACTGCAGCTCCATCTCCTCCATCTCGACGTCCGGCATGAGCGCGATCTCTTCCTTCTCCATCGCGATCTCGTGCTCGTAGACTTCCTGCTCGCTCTTCGCGGCGAGATAGCCTGACGCTCCCATCGAAAGCGCGTCGGCGAACATGCCCGCCACGCCGGAAATCATGATCATGTGCGGCTGGACCGCCGCGCCGATGACGCCCGCGACAAGACCGAAATTCGCCGTCAGCCCGTCGTTGAAGCCGTATACCACGTTGCGCAGAAAGCCGCCCGACCCGGTCTTGTGCCACGGCTCGGCGTCCTTGCCGGCGAGATCGGCCAGCGTGCCGGCGTGCGCGGCGGACTCCTTGGCGAGCTGCAGCGACACCTCCTTCGCGTCGGCCTGACCGCTGGCTTTATGAAGGTTGAGATAGCCTTTGACTTCGTCGCCCTCCTCGCGCAGCAGCATCGGCAACAGATAGCGAGTCCCAAAGCGCCGGCCGAACCACGCGCGCAGTCTCGCATTCAGCGACGGCTTCGCATGGTCGACGCGATAGCCATGCTCGGCCAGGAGCTTGCTCCACATTTGAACGTGGCGCTCTTCCACTCCCGCGAGCTTGATGTAGACGTCTTTCCGGTGAGGATCGGGTTCCTGTCCAGCCAGCGCGAGATAGAGAAAGGCTGCGTCAGCCTCGTCCTGCCAGTGATGTAACCACTCTTTCACGTCGGGTGTTGGCATGCGCGCTAAGATATCTGCGATGTCGTCAAGTTCCTACTGGGTAACTACTTAGGAAACCGACGCACGACGCGCGAGGTACGACGTACGTTGGTCGCGACGCTATAGCTCGTTGTCGCATCTAAACTTTCGGACATGACAGTGGCCTTCGCCGTTCCCGATGTCATCGTCGCCCGCGCGCAAGCCGGAGATGAAGCCGCCCTCGAAGCCCTGTACCGTGCCTTCGAGACGCCTGTCTACAACCTCGTCCGGCGGATTCTGCGCCGGCCGGAGGACGCGGAGGACGTGCTGCAGGAGACGTTTCTGGAGGTGGTGCGCAACCTCAAGCAGTATCGCGGTGAGGGACACTTGTGGGGCTGGATCCGGCGCATCGCGACCACCAAGGCACTGATGCGCATTCGTCGCGAGCAGGTGCGTCAAACGGAGTCGCTGGACGAGGAGCCCGGTAAGCCGGGGATGCACATCGGTGCCAACCTCGATTTGGAGCGGGCGCTGGAAACGTTGTCCGAGACATCGCGCGCGGTGGTGTGGCTGCACGATGTCGAGGGATACACACACGAGGAAATCGCCGAGCAGATGGGAAAGACGGTGAGCTTTTCGAAGTCGCAGCTGGCGCGGGCCCACGCGCGGTTGCGGCGGATGCTCGATGAAGGAGCACGCGCATGATGCACTGTACGATGGAAGATCTGGGAGCACTGCAGGCGCGTGAGGCGTCGGTGTGGGCGCGCCGGCACATCACTACCTGCGCTCAGTGTCAGGCGGAGCTGGAAGGACTCTACCAGCGTGTCGCGCAGCTCAAGGCATTGCCGGCGCTGCATCCTCCGCGCGACCGCTGGCCCGTCATTCAGGCAACATTGCGCGCCGAGCGCTCACGCCGCCGTCGCACCTGGGGGACGTGGACCGGCAGCCTCGCCCTCGCCGCCAGTATCGCCGCCATCCTGCTGATCCAACCGGGAAGCCAGACGCCGCTGCACGCTGAGTTGAGCCAGGCGAAACAGCAGTCGGCGTCATTGGAAGACTCCCTGAAGCAATACGATACCGACGGCCGCGTCATGAGCGGTCATGCGGCTGCCGTCGTCGCGGATTTGGAAGACCGCATTTCCATGCTCGACGGTACGCTCGCGCAGCAACAGCAAAGCGCGCGGGAAGATGCCGAGCTCGTCAAACTGTGGCAGCAGCGCGTGGATCTGATGCGGGAGCTGGTGAACGCTCACGCCACGCGCGCGCGCTACGTCGGGCTCTAGGAGCCCCTGGGGGAGGGAAGCAGATGGTTCGCAATTTCACAGTGGCAGCGCTTGCCGTTTGTCTGATGTGGCCGGCCGCGGCGAACACACAAGCCACCGCGCCACGAGCCCGTGCGCGGCCGCGGGTGCGGGTCGAGACGCGCGACGGACCATATACCTTGGCGTTCACGGGCAATCGCGGCCGTATCGGCGTCATCGTCGACACCAAAGCCGACGCGTCCGGCGATAAGGTCGGCGCGCGTATCGAAGGCATCACACCCGGGGGACCGGCCGAGAAGGCCGGCCTCAAGGCGGGCGATGTCATCACGCGCTTCAACGACACCAGTCTGGCCGGCGCGACGGCCGAGCGGGATGAGGACTCCGGCCCCGGTATGAAGCTGATCGATCTGGCGCGCCGGCTCGAGCCGGGCGACACGGTCCAAGTTGAGTACAAGCGCGGCAGCGACACGCGCAAGGCGACGATCGTCGCCGAGGACCTCGGTGGGGGGATGGCCTGGACGGGATCGATGGAAATGCCGGACATGGCTCCCCTCATGGGAGATATGCCGAAGGTACAGATGGGTCCCGGCAGTGAGTTTGAATTCTCGTGGGGTAGCCCGTGGGGCGGCATCGAGATGGTGAAGCTGAATCCCGACCTCGGCGATTACTTCGGAACCCGCGAGGGCGTGCTCGTCGTGAAAGCGCCGGAAGACTCGGCCCTGGCGCTGAAGGGCGGCGACGTCATCGTGTCGATCGGCGGGCGCAAACCCTCTTCGCCCGAGCAAGCGATGCGGATTCTCCGCTCCTACGATGTGGGCGAGACGGTCACGCTGGACGTATTGCGGAAACAGAGGCACGTCGCTGTGTCATGGAAGGTGCCGGACCGTGACGAGCGGATGTTCAGGATGACGCCGCGCGCGCATGAGGAGCCGAGCTGGTTCAGGATCGCGCCGGACATTCGGCAACGGATCCAGATCCCGTTGCGGCGGATTCGCGATGTGATTCGGACCAGCCGGGCGATCTAACCGGCGCCGAAAGTCGTGATCGTAGGGGCGCAGCATGCTGCGCCCCTACTGTTTCATCAACTGCTACCGATTCGGCCCAATCAGAATCGCATTCGTCAACAGCTTCGCTGGCCCCCGCCAGAAAGCGCGAAACAACGGGTCACTCAAGAACAGCACGACGTGCCCGTTGCCCTGGTTCTCGACGACGGCCCAGGTCGAGCCCTTGAGCAGCCGCGCGGTGTTATCGGGCCACGTGAATCCCGACAGCACGAGCGAGTCTGCCGGATCGGTGAACGCGACGGCGTTCGCGCCGCTCTTCGATGGCCGCCAGAACGTGTCGCCGTCGATGAACACGGGGAGCCGGTCGCGCGGATAACCCAGCGTCAGCCAATGCGTGGTGTCGAGGGTGGCACGAAAGATCGAGCCGGGAATCCACTCGACTCGCCCGCGCGGCGGAGCGGTCTTCGATACCATTGGTGGCTCGGCGCCCGGGAGCGTCGTGTCGGCCGCCGCGCCGCTGTCCGGCGCGACGGTGGTAACGCTCGTCAAGTCCACGTCTTTGTTCGACGCCAGGCTGCCGGCGCCGCCATAACCGATCAACGCGCCCCCTGACCGCACCCACGCTTTCAGCTTTTCGACTCCGTCATCGCCGAGCTCGCGCCGCATGCGACCGCCGGAACCATCGGGGATGATGATGACATTGAAGGCATCGAGGTCCGACATGCGACCAATCGCGCGCAGCGGGACGGGGGTGAACGGCGCGTTCAACTCCTTGGCCAGGTAGTACCAGAGCCAGCCGTAGCTCGTTTCCCAGATGCCGTCGCCGGCAGCGACGAGGATTTTGGGCGCGTGTAACGCGATGACTTCGTCGGAGCCGATGCCGTAGTCGACCGAGTCCGGGAACGCGGTTTGGACGGGAATGACCGGCACGCCAAGAGACGGACCCAGGGCGGCGATGCGCTCGTGCAAGGCGGCCGGATTGCGCTGCGTCCGCGCGATGAATGCGCCGCGCGGGTAGGAGCGGCCGTCGGCATGCACGGAGGAGCGCGCGATCGACAACAGGAATCCCTCGCGCTCGAGCGCCAAGGCGAGCTTGGCGGCGCCGGGCCTGTCGTTGAGAAAGAGATAGGCACTCGTCGCGTGCGCCGGCGCCGCGGGCGGCGGCACCACCGAGTCCGTCACGGCGTCGCCGGCGGGGCCTCCCCCGGTGTCCTCGGTCCAGTACGCGTCGAGATTGAACGACATGGGCAGCGACCAGGCGGTGATGTCGTAGAAGCCGTAGTCTTCTCTGTCCGTGCTTTCGCCCCTCCGCCGATTTCGCTGAAACCGCGCTTGCTGCTCCGCAACGAACGACGCTCGAAACTCCGGGTCCGGCTCGAGCATCCCCTTGGCGACGCGGCGCTGCGGCTGGTTGAGATCGATCACATAGGTGCCGGCCGGGAACGTGCGCGCCATCCCTGCGCTCCGCCGCGTCAGATAGCTGTGGGCCGCGCGTGATGCGAGCGGTTGCCGGAGCCGAGTCACCTCGATCCCGTTCCTGAGCAGCAGTCCTACGACATGCGCCGCAGACTGGGGGTCGTCGCCCGGCACGATGACGACGCGCTTGATCCGATCGGTGGCGGCTTCGGCCATGGCTGAGCGGCGGAAATCATAGTAGTCGGAAAGGCGGTTCTGGCGATTTTTGGCCGTCGTCTCGAGCGTGGCGAGCGAGGCGACGAAATGATGCGCGATGCCGTCGCGGAAGGTCGAGATGCTGCCGTCATCACGGCGGAGGCGGAACTCGGGTCCCCCGTCGGTTTCGTACGTCATCCCGGTCGCGCCCTGGAAGGTAGACCACTCGTCCCAGTAGCCGACGTAGAAGAAGTCGAACACGCCGCGGATCTGGTATTGCCAGCCGTACTTGTCGAACGCCGCAGCATTGCCGCGGCCATAGGTGTCGAACCACCGGGTGGTTTGCGCGGGCAGATTCATGTTCACGGCTTGCGCTACCGGAGGGAAGAAAAACGTCGGCGTCGTCGAATGGTGATCGACGAAGACCTGGGGATGCCAGCGCAGCTCACCGTCCATCATCGCCCGGACCTCAGGCTGGCTCTGCGCCAGGAGGTCGCGGTTCATGTCGAAGCGGTAATGGCTGTAGCGGCCCGTGATACTCCAGGGCTCATTGTGCTCGAACGCGAAAGGGTTATCGGCGCCGATGCCGACTGAGTTGTACCACGCCGCAAAGCGCTCGTGACCGTCCGGGTTGGCGGATGGATTGAGGACGAGCACGACCGATTTGAGGATCTCGAGCGTTTGCGGTTCCTCAGAAGCGGCCAGCTGGTAGGCGACCTGCATGGCCGCTTCGAATCCGGCCGGCTCATCGCCGTGGACGGAGTACTGAAACAGCGCGACCGCGGGACTCTGTGCGGCGATCGCGGCGGCGCGCGCGGCCGACGTTTTCCGCGGATCGGCCAGCTCGGCCATCTCGGCGCGGACCTGGTCGAGCTTGGCGAGATTGGCCGGATCGGAGATGATCAGGGCGCGGATCGGCCTGTACTCGCTCGTGCGGCCCCAGGTCTCGATCCGCACACGATCGCTCGCGGTAGCGACCAAGGTGTCGAGATAGTGTTGCATAACTGCGTACATGGTCTGTTGGTCGCCGGCGGCGTATCCGGTGATCTGCTCGGGCCGGGGCACGGCCGGGCGATAGGGGCCGCGCGAGTAGAAGTCGAACGGCTGTTGAGCGATCAGCGGGGACGCAAACACGAACAGCAGGGAGAGCACGGGGCCGGCGCGCGGGCGGGGGCGGGGGCGCATGGCAGTCCGGGTTGAGGTCAGCCAAAACAGCAACGGATCTCTTGTTACGCGCGGCGTCGTGCCGCGGGCAACGCCTGGTCGAAAGAAGCGAACTCGAATGGCTTGGGGACGCAAGGTCGCCCCGTGCCGTCGAGGAACCGGCGCATCTGCTCGTTCACCAGGTCGCCAGTCGTGAAGATCACGCGCTCGGCGTGGGAGGGATCGTTGCTGCGAAGGCGTTCGTAGATCTGCTCGCCCGATAGATCGGGCATGCGCATGTCCAGAATTACCGCGTCGTACTTCGTGCCCTTCAACCGTACCAGTGCATCCTCGCCGCTGGCCGTGGTTTCCACCTGATGACCTTTGCCGGCGAGATAGCGCTGCAGCGAGACGCGAACCGACGCTTCATCGTCCACGACGAGCACGCGCAGGCTGTCGTTGCCGAGGGGGTGCGCCTGCGTCACTGCGGCGTGCTCGCCCGACGTGCGCGGCTCCGTGATCGGGATCTCCACGACGAACCGCGCGCCGGCCTGCGGCGGCGGGACGTTTTCGGCCCAGATTTTCCCTTCGTGCTCGCGGACGATGCCCAGCGAGATCGAGAGGCCAAGCCCGGTCCCAGAGCCCGTCGGCTTCGTGGTGAAGAAGGGGTTGAAGATCCGCTCGATCAAGTTCGGCGGAATGCCGCCACCGGTGTCCTCGACCTCGATCCGGATCGCGTCGCCGTTGCGCCGAGTCCGCACGGTCAGATGGTGATGATGGCCGTCCCGCTGCTCCATCGCCTGCTCGGCGTTCGTGATCAAATTGAGGAAGACCTGCTGCAGCTGATGCGCGTCGGCCATCGTATCGGGCAGGGTTTCGTCGTACTCGCGCCGGACGTCGATGCCGCGCACGCGTAGCTCATAGCCGCGCAGCTCGAGCGTGTCGTCGAGCACCTGATTGATGGCCGTGAGAATCTTTTCGGCTTTGTGCTGGCGCGCGAAGGTGAGGAGGTTCTGGACGATGCGGCTGGCGCGTCGAGCTTCGCTGTAGATTGTTTCCGCCGCGGTCCGCTGATCGGGCGGGAAGCGCTTTTCGGCGAGCAACAGCTGCGCGAATGCGGAGATGCCGGCCAGCGGGTTGTTGAGCTCGTGCGCTACGCCGGAGACCAGCTGCCCGATCGCCGACATCTTTTCCGATTGAATCAGCTGCTCCTGCAGCATCTTTTGATCGGTGACGTCGCGGATCAAGCAGAGGACTTCTTCGTCCTTTTGCGGCGTCGAGTACGTCACGGAGATGATCCGGACCTCGCCATCCTTGCGGTAGAACTGCGTCTCGAACAGACCGGTCTCGCCGGCGAGAGCCTGCTGGAAGTGGCCCAGCGCCTTCGGGAGGTCGTCGTCGGGGAGCATCGGGGCGAACCACTGGCCGACGAGCTCCTCGCGCTTGTAGCCGGAGATGTTTTCCGCCGCATGATTGACCGTGGTGAAGCGGCCGTTCGCGTCCAGTGTGACGATGGCATCCGAGGCCGATTCGACCAGGTGGCGGTAGCGCGCTTCCGAGCGGGCGAGTGTTTCCTGCGCGCGCTTGGGTTCGGTGATGTCCCGGAGCGTCGCGACCGTGCCGATGATTTCACCGTTGACGCGGAAGGGACCGCTCGAGACAGCGACGTCGCGTTCTTCGTTGGTTGCGTGATTGACGACGCGCGTCTCGTACCGCTGCGTCTCGCCGGCGAGCACTTTGTCTTCCCGCGAAGCCACGTGGGCGCGCTCGGCGGCCGTGACGTGATCGGAGATCGCCTGGCCGACGACGTTGTCCGGTTCCCAGCCGAGCAGCTGGGCGCCGGCCTGGTTGGCCGCCAAGACACGGCGATCCGTACCCGTCACGACGACTGCATCGGGCAGCGCGGCCACAACGTCGGCCGCTGCCTGGAGCAGGTCCAGTCGCTCAGGAGAGAGCGGGCGCTTACCGGCCGCGGGTCCGGTCCCGGTCCCGCGTGCCGGCGAGATGCGGCGAGCCTTACTCACGCGTGATAGGAAGCCTCCATCGACAAACGCATCAACCGCAGACTCTCGAGCGCGGCTTCGGTGATCGTTCGCGGATCGTCGCCGCCGTTCTTCACGCAGTCCTTGATGATCTCGAGCGCATGGATCGGATGCTCGTCGTCGTACTTGGCGTGCTCCTCGAGCCACCAGCGGCCGCGCGGGCCGATCTTTTCGTTCTTCGCGAGACCACGCAGTGCCTTCTCGGAAATCTTCTGGGCGACTCCTTCAACTGCGTAGTTCGTCGCCGAGACCGCCTGGCCGAAGTCCGCGTTGCGGCACATCTCGGTGAGGTATGCGTGGAATTTCTTCGTTTCGGGAAGCATCGCCTCCGGCTCCTGAAAGCGCTTCTTGGGGACGTTGAAGCCGTCGCCCATGGCGCGCCACATCGCGTCGTGCCGGCGCTCGACACGGATGTTGTCCTTGAAGAATTCCCGGCCCATCGCTGGCGAGCGATCGAGCAGCATCTGCAGCCATTGCGGGAAGTCCCGAATGATCGGGTAGAAGGCGACGAGAAAGTTCTGGATCTGGCCGTCGACGAGCTGATTCTCGGACGCGTCCACGATGACAGGCGTGTCGAGGATCGCCTGACGGCTCGGCTCTAGTGTCGCGTCCAATTCCGACACCCACGTAGGGTGCGGGGTGATCTCCACGGCCATTGCTGCTCCTATTCCCGGGCGCGGGTGGGGCGTTCAAGGGATCGGCGGTCCAGCGTGGCCTGAATGTACGAGTGGCCGTCGACATTGCAAGCTTAAGTGCGATAGTGACTTGGCGCACAGCCTCCCGACGGAGGCTTGACAAGATATATCGTGTAAGAATATCGTCACGTAACATCTCACAAGAAGGCAGCAATGCGTGGCAAATGGGACTGGGAAGGGTTTGGTTTTACCTGGGGTCCGCGGTCTTGGGGGTTTCGAGGGCCCAGGCGCCGGCGGCAGTGGTTCGGCGCCGGTGACATGAAGTACGTGATCCTGAAGCTGCTGCGCGACAAACCGCGCCACGGATACGAAGTCATGAAGGAGCTGGAAGAGCAGATGCACGGCTGTTACACGCCGTCGCCCGGGACGGTCTACCCGACGCTGCAGTGGCTCGAGGATGAAGGCCTGGTCGTCGCGCGGGAAGTCGAAGGCAAGAAGGTCTACGAAATCACCGACACAGGGCGGGCCTTCCTGGAAGAACACAAAGACATCGTCGACGACATTTTCGAGCGCGTCGCCGCAACGGTTGAGCGTACGGTGGGCGGCTCGATGGCCGAAGTGAATCGCGCGTTGGGGCGGCTGGTGAAGTCCGTGTATCGGACCGGCTGGCGGGCTGACAACGACGCGACGCGGAAGGGGGTTGCGGAGATTCTCACGAAGGCGGTCGAAGAAATCGAAGATCTCGCGAAGTCCGGGGCCGGCACG
>Ga0070730_10001700_pt1 | contig 20870 bp, 18 predicted proteins | sample Coa_R1_3_FD_66447 | JGI IMG/M metagenome (GOLD analysis project Ga0070730, IMG submission 66447) | Surface soil microbial communities from Centralia Pennsylvania, which are recovering from an underground coalmine fire - Coalmine... | ecosystem: Environmental > Terrestrial > Soil > Unclassified ... | reverse complement strand
GTCGTCTTCTTCGAAGACAAGATGATGTACAAGCTGAAGGGGCCGGTACCCGCCGATGATTACACGATCCCGCTCGGCGTAGCGGACGTAAAGCGCGTCGGGGACGACATTACTCTGGTCGCCACCAGCAGCATGGTGCAGGTCGCCCTCGGTGCAGCGGTTCTACTGGACAAAGAAGGTATCCGCGCGGAAGTCGTCGATCCGCGCACCACGTGGCCTCTTGACGAGAAAACGATCATCGAATCAGTCAGGAAAACGTCGCGTGTCATCGTGATGGATGAAGGTTACGGTCGCTATGGCGTGGCCGCCGAGTTGGCTGCTGTCATTGCCGAAGGCGCTTTCTACGATCTCGATGCCCCCGTGAAACGCCTCGGCGCCATGCACGTTCCAATTCCGTTTTCGCCGCCGTTAGAAGATGTGACGGTCCCAACAGAAGAATCGGTCTTCAAAGCCGCGCGAGAAATGTGCGGCAAATCGTAGCGCCGGCGACTCGCCGGCTGTCCCGAGGGCGTCTCGCCCTCGGCTCAAGCTAGCAGCTAGAAGCTAGCAGCTAGCAGCCAGGAGCTGATTTATGGCACTCAAAACTCACGGAACCATGGCGGTGGATTGGGAGAATCGAATTGATTTCGACCGTCTCCGCCGCGAACGCCTGCAGAAGGCCAAAGATCTTCTCGCCAAGTCTTCGATGGGCTCTCTGCTGTGCTTCGACATGAATAACGTGCGCTACCTTACCGCGACGCACATCGGCACTTGGGCGCAAGACAAAGCCAACCGCTTCACGCTTCTGCCGCAGAACGACGAGCCCATCCTCTGGGACTTCGGCTCCGCCGCCAAACATCACCAGTTGAATTGCCCCTGGCTCGGGGAGCGCTCGCGTCCTGGCATCTCCATGCTCCGCGGCGCGATGACGCCCGAGATGGGCCGCGCCGAAGATGTCGCCAAGAAAATCCGCATCGAACTCGAAAAACGCGGCCTGCACAAAGAGCCGGTCGGCATCGACATCATCGAATTGCCCGTTCTGTTCGCCCTGCAGCGCGAGGGTCTGGAAGTCGTCGATGGCCAGCAGCTCATGTCCGAAGCCCGCGTTATCAAAACGCAGGACGAAATTTCCTTGCTCAACACGTCCGCCATGATGGTCGACGCCGCCTACGACGAGCTCTACCGCGCCATGAAGCCCGGCCTGCGGGAAAACGAAGCTGTTGGTCTCGTGAGCAAAGTTCTCTACGATCTCGGTTCGGAGTACGTCGAGGCCGTGAATGCAATTTCGGGCGAGCGCTGCAACCCGCACCCGCACGTCTTCTCCGATCGCGTGCTGCGTCCCGGGGATCCCGTCTACTACGACATCCTTCACTCCTACATGGGATACCGCACCTGCTACTACCGCTGCTTCACCGTGGGCTACGCATCGCACGCCATGGTCGATGCCTACAAACGCTGCCGCGAGTACCTTGATGCCGCGATCGAACTTGTGCGTCCCGGACGTACTACGGCCGAGATCGCTGCCGTCTGGCCGAAGGCGCAGGAGTTCGGCTTCCCCAACGAAGAAGCTTGTTTTGCCTTGCAGTACGGCCACGGCATCGGCCTGGCCATTTGGGAAAAGCCGGTCATCAGTCGCCTCGTTTCCTTCGACCATCCGGTGGAAATCAAACCCGGCATGGTATTTGCTCTCGAGACCTTCTGGCCTTCGACGGACGGCTGGAGCGCGGCACGCATCGAAGAAGAAATCGTGGTCACCCCCACCGGGCATGAAGTGATTACCCGGTTTCCTGCGGAAGAGTTGTTGGTGGCCGGCGCTCATTACTTCACCGTGAACGGCCCGCTGCCAACCACGCGCGAGAGCGAAGCTCCACCCAGCGAGCGCGTAATCGATATGATCGAAACCAGCGCCAAGACCGAGCGCGTGGGAGTCTCAAGGTAATTCATGCGATGCAACGCCATTTCGTCCCGTTAGGGACGCCTGAAAGTAGCCCGCCAGTTCCACTGGCGGGTAGGCACGAAGATTAAGGAAGGCGTCCCGGCCGGACGGTACCATTTTTGCAAAGCGATTCATCCACTATGGCCTTCAGCGTTGTCATGCCCGCCCTCGAGATGGCTCAGGAAACCGGCAAACTCCTTGCTTGGCGGAAGAAAGCAGGAGAGCGTGTCGTTAAAGGTGAGCCGTTGCTCGAAATCGAGACCGACAAAGCAGTCGTCGAAGTCGAAGCCCCTGCCGACGGCATTCTGGCTGGAATCAAAGCCGGTGAAGGCGCAGAGATCCCGGTCGGGCAAACCATCGCATGGATCGTCGCACCCGGCGAGCAGCCTCCGGCCGACGTCGCTCCCGGCGTGACAACCGCGCGAGCCAGCACGCACCTCACACCGCAGAACGCTCCCGCCGTTTCCGCATCAGCTGCAGCACTGCCGTCAACACGCAATTCCAGGATTTCTCCGAAGGCCCGCCGTCTCGCCAAAGAATTGGGGGTGGATATCTCCAGACTCCTCGGCTCGGGCCCGGAGGGAGAAATTCTTGCCTCGGACGTGCGAGCATGTGCCGCGGGCGCCCACTCACCCGAAACTTCGCCAGCTCCCGGCATTCCGTCCCACTCCTCAAGTCCTACTGTCCCGCCGAGCACGATCGGTCGGATCATGGCGGAGCGCACAACCCAGAGCTGGACTACGGTTCCACATTTCTTTGTGACGCGCGACATCGATGCGACAGCGCTCAACGACTTTCGCGAGCGCAATGTCGACGAAATTGAGCGCACCCACCAGGCACGCCTCACCCATACCGATCTCCTGATCTCGCTAGTGGCGCGCGTTTTGCTCAAGCACCCGCGACTCAACGCAAGTTGGAACATTGAGGGCATCCGTGTGCACGATCACGTACACATGGGCTTGGCCATCGCGGTGGAGGATGGCGTCGTTGCAGTTGTCATTCCCAACGCGCACATCGCCGGCCTGGGGGAAATCGCAACTCAGCGTCGTGAACTGGCCGAACGCGCTCGTGCGGGAAAGTTACGCCCGGCGGATATTGCCGACGCGACATTCACCATCAGCAATCTGGGCATGTATCAGGTGGACCAATTCAGCGCCATCATCACGCCGCCGCAAGCCGCGATCCTCGCCGTCGGCAGCATCGCTGACAGGGTTGTCGCCAGGGAAGGGAAACCCGCGATCCGCCCGATGATGACACTGACCCTATCCTGCGATCACCGTGTCGTGGACGGAGCCCGCGCCGCTCAGTTCCTGAGCGACCTCGTCGACGCGATTCGTGAACCCCAGACCTTCCTCAGCTAGCGATTCGTTACACAGCGCTTTCGGCGGTCAAGGACGCCAAAGCACGCCGGCAGACATGCGAGCGCAGTGAAGTAAGAAGATTGCGGGAGAGATAATCGGAATCGGGCAATTGACAGAAACGCCGAACCTTTCCATAATCAACCAGAAAGCGGGAGTAGTTCAGCGGTAGAACGCCAGCTTCCCAAGCTGGATGTCGCCGGTTCGATCCCGGTCTCCCGCTCCATTCTTTTCCTTCCTCTTTCCTGGTTTTCGAGCATCGGGAACGAGCATCAAGGCTACGGTGTCGGTGGGGGCGCTGTCCGGCAAGATTTCGGTTGCGACTGCCGGTGGAAGTACGAGCAGCCAGACTGCCTTAAACCTTCACGCCCTAACCAGATTCGCATTTGGGCATGCCTTCACGGCATGCCCAACAGTTTTGCCTGTTCTTCGCATCCTCCCTGACTTCCAGAACCGGCACGGAATCAAGCTTCACACCGTTCCATCTCCTCTTGTTACTTCGGTTTGCCTTCGAAATCCTAAATCGTGATTGCGATCACGAATAACCGTGATGTGGGCCATTTGCCCTGATTGCCGCTAGGAAGAAGATGTGCTTGGACAAGAGCGGGATCGCAATCCGCTGGGTCCGCCGAGCGCGACCCGAAGTGGCAACCGAGCGGGAGGTTTTCCGATGGGCACAATCGAGATCCATGAGCCAGAAGTAAATGAAATCAAGCCAGCGAGTCGCCCCGCGGCGGCTGTCCTGCCGAAAAAAGACGTGATCACGCCCGCTTTCCAGCCGCGCGTGATGTTCTCCGACAGCCTGCTGGACTTCGGACAGGCGCGCAAACGCCAGGCATTCGCGACGACTACCTCCTTTGTTTTTAACTGCGTATGCATTGGTGTGATGTTGATTGTGCCTTTGTTATTCACCGAGGATCTACCCAAAGCCCAGTTGCTGACGTTCCTGGTTGCGCCGGCACCGCCGCCGCCTCCACCACCGCCGGCAGCGGCCCAGCCTGTCAAGATTGTCAAGCAGATCCAGACTGACATGCTGAATACGGGACAACTGCGCACGCCGACCAAAATCCCGAACAAGATCGAGATGATCAAAGAAGAAGAAGCGCCGCCCCCGGTGATGGCGACCGCAGGCGTGGTGGGTGGAGTCCCGGGTGGAATTCCGGGCGGACAGGCGGGGGGAGTCATCGGAAGCATTCTCAGTGCGACGAGTGCGCTTTCGAGCGCACCCAAATTCATTCCGGCCACGCCGCAGCGGGTGCGGATTTCACAAGGCGTTACTAAGGGCTTGCTGGTTCACCGCATCGAGCCCGTTTATCCTCCGTTGGCTCGGTCGGCGCGTGTTCAAGGCGATGTCGTGTTGAGCGCCGTCATCAGCACCAATGGCGACATTCAGAATCTACAACTGGTGAGCGGTCACCCAATGCTTGTGCCGGCGGCTCTGGCTGCCGTGAAGCAGTGGCGTTACAAACCGTATCTGCTGAATGGTGCGCCCGTCGAGGTGGAAACCACCATCACCGTGATCTTTACGCTGTCGTCTTAAGTGGGGAAGGGGCGCTTTCAAAGGCCCAGGAGTGAACAATGGCTGCTGAATACACTTATCGCGTCTCGGCCTGGTGGACCTCAGGCCGCACTGGACTGGCCAAGTGCGAGTCCTCCCCAAACACGATCCATTTTTCCGAGGCCGCCGAGTTGGGCGGCCTGCAGGGCCGGTGGACGCCGGAGCAGTTGCTGCTCTGCGCCCTGGCCGGATGCTTCACCACAACATTCCACGATGTGGCGCGTGCCGCCAAGTTCGAGTTCACCGACCTTGAGGTCGAGATCGAGGGCAGCGTCCGCCGCGTCCGCAGCGCAGGATGCAATTTCAGCGAGATTCTTATTCGTCCAACATTAACGGTGCAATCCGAAGAGCAACGCGAAACCGGACTTACGCTCTTGCGCCGGACAAAATCGGTGTGCATGATTTCGCGCGCCATCACCGTCCCCCAGACCATGGAACCAGCGGTGGAAACCATCAAGGTTCCGGTCGAGGGCTGGGTGGATGATGCCGCGGAAATGAAGATTGGGGTGTAAGGCCGGGCTCGTGAATGCAACGAGGGGGTGACTATGATGTTTTCCTACAGACTCGTGCGTCTGATTGAATCGCACGCTGATGCCCTCGCCGCGGGACTCGAAGAGAAAGCGCAAGCCAGCTCCCAGGTCGCGCATTTTCGTGAGATCCCCGCCCACGAATTGAGAGAACGGGTCTACGAAATTTACCGCCATCTGGGCGAGTGGCTGCTGGGTAAAAACGAGCTGGATATCGAGCAGCGCTATAAGGAGATCGGAAGGCGGCGGGCTCACCAGGGCGTGCCGCTGAGCGAAGTGATTCAAGCCATTGTCCTCACCAAGGAAAATCTCTGGGAGTTTCTCAAGAGTGAGGCGGTGATGGACCGGGCGGTCGAGATCATGGGCGAGCTGGAGCTGTTGCAGATGCTCGAAATGTTTTTCGACCGGGCCATTTATTATGCCAGCGTGGGGTATGAAGAAGTTGCTGTCCACGCGGCGCGGGGTGCAGCGCTGCGGGTCAGCTAGGGGGAGCAAAACTGGATGTCGATGTCATGGGAGATGGAATACAAGAAACGTCTCAAGACGGCCGACGAGGCGCTCCAATGCGTGCAGTCGGGGATGCGGGTTTACATTCAGCCGGGCTGTGCCGAGCCTGAGACGCTGGTGGAGGCGCTGATCCGGCGCGCTCCCGCACTGTTCAACGTAGAAATCGTTCACATGATGACCATGGGCTGCGCGCCCTATGTGGCCCCCGAGATGGCAGGCCATTTCCGGCACAACGCCATGTTCATCGGCTCCAACGTGCGCGAGGCCATCAATGACGGCCGCGCCGACTACACGCCGATCTACCTGAGCGAGATCGAAGGCCTGTTCGAGAGCGGGGAGATGCCGATTGACGTCGCCCTGATCGAAGTGTCCCCGCCCGACTCGCACGGCTATTGCAGCTTCGGCGTGGGCGTCGATACCACCCTGACCGCCGCAAGAGTCGCCAGGCATGTCGTGGCCCAGATCAACGACAACATGCCGCGCACCTACGGCGACAGCTTCATTCACGTCAACGACATCGACGCATTTGTCGAGTCCTCGCGCGCACTTTGCGCCCTGAAAAAGCCAATCGTTACCGACCTGCAGGTCGCCATAGCCCGCAACGTTGCGGGCTTAATTGATGATGGGGCGGTTTTGCAGACCGGCATCGGGGGAATTCCGGACGCCGTGCTGCCCTTGCTGATGGATCGCAAGGATCTGGGCGTGCACAGCGAACTGGTTTCCGATGGCGTGATCCCTCTAATCGAGGCGGGCGTGCTCACAGGTGCGCGGAAAAACTTCAAGCCGCGGAAGATCATCCTCGGGTTCGCGCTGGGGACCAAACGCCTGTTCGAATTCGTCGACAACAACCCGATTTTCGAATTTCATCCCACCGCCTATACCAACGATCCCGGCCTGATCGCCCGCAATGACAAGATGGTGGCGATCAATTCCGCGCTGCAAGTCGATTTGACCGGGCAAGTCTGCTCCGATTCGATCGGCAACCAGTTTTACAGCGGGATCGGCGGGCAGGTGGATTTCCTGCGGGGTGCGTCGCGCTCCAAGGGTGGCATGCCGATCATCGCGATTTCTTCGACAGCCAAGCAGGGAACTATCTCCCGGATCGTACCCATGCTCGATCCCGGGGCTGGAGTGGTCACTTCGCGCGGACTGGTGCGCTATGTCGTGACCGAATATGGAGTCGCTTATTTGCATGGCAAGTCCATTCGTGAACGGGCGAAGGCGCTGATCGAAATCGCCCATCCCCAGTTCCGCGAAGAACTTTACAAGTATTGCGAAGAAACCAAGTGGTTGAAGAATCCTTATGCGGCGCAAGCTGCAGTACAGAGGTGAACAAATGGCTGGACCAGCACGCGGCAATGTCACCATCGATGTCGAGGAGTGCAAGGGATGCGGGTTATGTGTTGAGTCGTGCCCGCCGAAGTGCCTGGAGCTGGCTCCAGAGTTGAGCCATTACGGAGTCCACCCCGCCCGCTATAACGGACACGATTGCACCGGCTGCGGCATCTGCTTCTACTGCTGTCCGGAGCCGGGAGCGATTACTGTCTATCGGCTGGCGCCGCCTCCGAAGCCTGTCGTTGCCCATACAGGAGGCGAACATGCGGCAGCTCTGTAAAGGTAACGTCGCCGTCATCAAAGGCGCAGTGCTGGCCGGATGCCGCGCGTACTACGGATATCCCATCACCCCGGCGAGCGAGGTCGCCGAAGCGGCCGCACTGTATTTCCCAGAGGTTGGCGGAACTTTCGTTCAGGCCGAGAGCGAAACCGCATCGATCAACATGGTTTACGGCGCGGCCTCGGCTGGGGTGCGCGTCATGACCGGGTCGTCGGGTCCCGGCCTCAGCCTGATGCAGGAAGGCATCTCGTATCTCGCGGGAGCCGAGCTGCCTTGCGTGATTGTCGACGTCATGCGCGGTGGGCCCGGCCTGGGGAACATCGCGCCCGAGCAGAGCGATTACTTCGCCATGGTCAAGGGCGGAGGCCACGGCAACTACCGCAACCTCGTGGTCGCTCCCGCATCGGTACAGGAGATGGCCGACCTGACAATCCTTGCATTCGAGCTCGCAGACAAATATCGCAACCCGGCAATCGTGCTGACCGACGGCTTTGTTGGACAAATGATGGAGCCGCTTGATCTTGAATACCGCGAGATCGTCGCCCCGGTAAAACCGTGGGCGGTGCAGGGAACTGCTGAGACGCGCAAGAACATGGTCACTTCGATTTTCCTGGAGCCGGACGATCTGGAAGCGCACCAGCGGCGCATGGAAGCCAAGTACATTCGCGCGCAACAGATCGAGCCGCGGTGGGAAGAATATTGCACCGAAGACGCGGAACTGATCGTGGTGGGTTATGGGATCGTGTCACGCGTGCTGCGCTCCGCCGTCGACGAGGCGCGCAAGCAGGGAATCAAAGTCGGATTGTTCCGCCCGATTACGCTGTGGCCCTTCCCATCGCAGCAATTGGCGGAGTTGAGCACGGAGAAGATCCTGGTCGTAGAGCTCAGCAATGGGCAGATGGTGGAAGATGTTCGGCTCGCCGTCGCGGGTAAGCGGCCCGTGGAGTTCTATGGCCGGGGCGGCGGCAATGTGCCGAGCGTCGAGGAGTTGCTCGAGAAGATTGTCGAGCAGATGCCGGCAGTAGTTTAGGTCATGTAGCCCCGGACGCATTCGTCCGGGGTTGGCGCGCGGACGAAATGCGTCCGCCGCTACATGGCGATAGGGAAAAAAACATGTCGCAAACGAACGTCATCACGGAAGAACCAAAGACAACGGCGGATTACCAGGTCGTTCACTCCAAGTCGGAAGTGTTCTATCCGCACTACGAACGTAAGTCCGACCTCAAGCACCAGACACACTATTGCCCGGGATGCGGCCATGGCGTCGCGCACAAGCTGATCGCCGAGGCCATCGAAGATCTGGGCCTGCAGGACAAAACAATTCTCGTCAGCCCGGTCGGTTGTTCCGTCTTCGCGTACTACTACTTTGACGTGGGCAACGTGCAGGTCGCCCACGGACGCGCCCCGGCTGCTGCTACCGGCCTGAAACGCGCTTGCCCTGACAAGATCGTTGTGGCGTATCAGGGAGACGGCGATCTGGCTGCGATTGGCACGGCAGAAATCGTGCACGCGGCCAATCGCGGCGAAAAGATCACCGTCTTCTTCGTCAACAATGCCATCTACGGCATGACTGGCGGGCAGATGGCGCCCACTACGCTCGTGGGCCAGCGCAGCACCACGTCGCCCTGGGGACGTCGCCCGGTCAACGAAGGATTTCCGCTACACATGGCCGAGATGCTCTCCTCGCTCGAAGCGCCGGTGTATATCGAGCGCGTCGCCCTCTCCGACAACAAGAACATCATGAAGGCGCGGCGCGCCGTACGCAAAGCGCTCGAGTTGCAGCGCGACGGCGCTGGGTTCAGCTTTGTCGAGATTCTCTCTCCGTGTCCAACGATTTGGGGTAAGGAACCAGTCGATGCGCGCAAGTGGATCGCGGAGAAGATGATTCCCAACTTTCCCCTGAACGTGTTTCGCGACCGCAAAGTAGAAATCGTCGAAACCAACGCGCCGCCGCACAAGACCGTAGCAGAGTTGGTCGAAGGCGAGCGCAAGGTCGGGCGCGAAGGCGTGGTTGGAGGACGGAATCATCATTTCCGCCATCTCGGCATCAAGATTGCCGGCTTCGGTGGACAGGGCGTTCTGCTGCTGGGCCAGCTTCTGGCCGAGATGGGCATGCGTGAAGGACTGGAGGTGAGCTGGCTGCCGTCCTATGGGCCTGAGATGCGATCGGGCAGCGCGCACTGCCATGTGTGCCTTTCGAAAGAACGCATTGGATCGCCGTTGTTGTCGCGTCCGGATGTTTTGATCGCCATGAACGAAATCTCGTTGCGCAAGTTCGCGGCGCAGGTTACGCCCGGGGGCACCATCATCTATGGCTTCGAGCGCGTGCCCGACGACATCAGCCTCCCGCAAGCGCAGGTCATCTGCATCCCGGCGTCGGAGATCGCCGACAAGCTGGGCTCGGCTAAGGTCGCCAATGTGGTCATGATGGGCGCGTTGCTGGAAGAGACCGAGTGCCTGTCAGCCGCTACAGCGGACAAAGTTCTGGAAACGAAAGTGAAGAATCCGGCGCTGCTCGAGTTCGATCGCAAGGCGCTGGAAGCCGGCCGGCTCTATGTCGATCACACCCTCGCGATTGGCGCTGTCACGCAGGCAGACGGGTTCGCACAATAGAATCGGCGTAACCAATGCGTCCTTCTGCTCAAGCGCTTTCCCTTCATACTGGTTTACCGTCAGCGGGCCTCCGGAATTCAAGTTCTGGCGGTCGCGCATACGACCCGCAGACCGGGCTACTGGGAAAACAGGGTCTGACATTCGACCTCGAACTGAACTTCTAGCATCCCAAGCGTTTAAACATGCCCTCCGCCAGATGCTGCCTCGGATTTCAGATTGTGATTTCAATCACAAAACCAGGTGATAGGCAGCACAGGCTGTCCGAGCGCGGCGGTTGATCCTAAGTCAGGGTTCGGGGGTGTTCCATGGCAGTGATAGATGCCAGTGTGGATGGCGTGAAACATGCCATTGCCGATCGCGAACCGTCAGGGCCTGCGTCCACGGTTTCTGCGAAGAATGTCCTGTTGGCCACCGATTTCTCAGAAACTTCAGAAGCCGCGCTGCCGTACGCGACCGCCATTTGCCGGCGGTTTGGCGCCACGCTGCACACCGCGCACGTGATCTCCGATGCCAGCCTGATGTTGATGACCGGCGGGGTCGACTACGTCAGCATGGGCACGATTTATGAAGATGCTCAGAGCGAAGCCCAAGAGAAGCTGGATCAACTGGCGGCTCGCTTCGAAGGCATTCCGCATCGCAGCTACGTCCGCCATGGGTCCGTCTGGAAAAAGCTGGCCGAGATCGTCGAAGAGAATGCGGTTGACCTGATCGTGGTCGGCACGCACGGGCGTACGGGACTTGGCAAGCTGCTGCTCGGTTCGGTGGCCGAAAATATCCTGCGCCATGCCGATTGCCCGGTTCTTACGGTCGGGCCAAAAGTTTCGGGACACGCGAAATTGCCTGATTACCAGACCCAGGGTAAAGTGGCGCCACTCGAACTGGAACTCCGGCAGATCGTCTTTGCCACGAATTTCGCACGCAACGCGGAGAGAGCCGCGCAGGAGGCGATCGCGCTCGCCGGAGAGTTCCGCGCGAGGCTTACCGCGATGCACGTCATGGAAGACTACACCCAACTGGGCAGCCGTCCCGGTCCGATTGAAGATAGCTTGGAGAAACTGCAGGCTTTGCTCGATGATGCCGTAGGGTTGCAGTATGCCACGGAAACGGTCGTGGAATTCGGCCCTACCCCACAGCGCATCGTGAAAGTAGCGTCGGACCGGCAAGCTGACTTGATCGTACTGGGCGCGCGGTCGTCGGGGGAAGTGGGCACGCATCTGCCGTGGTCCTCCGCGCATCACGTGATCGCCCAGGCGCATTGTCCGGTGCTGACCGTTCGAGAGTAGCGCCAACCGCGAGGTCGGCGGCACGTGGGTTCATTTCTTTTTCATCTGGGGGAAGACTTAGGATCGTAGTCTGCGTCGCATGCCAGTCGCGTCACAACCCGCGGCCCAGAGGCTCCGCATCAAGTTGCGCGGGGCGGTGCAGGGCGTCGGTTTCCGCCCGTTCGTGTTTCGTCTTGCAACAGAAATGTCGTTGACCGGATGGGTACTGAATTCTTCGGCCGGGCTTGTGGTCGAAGTCGAAGGCCCCGCCGAGCAACTCGCTGTCTTCGAGCAGCGAATCGAAAAAGAACGCCCCAAAGCATCCGTCGTGACAGGGCACGAGTCTTCCTGGATTGAGATGGAAGGTTCTACGCGCTTCGAAATTCATCACAGCGATTCGGATTCGACGAAGTGCGTAAACGTGCTGCCGGACCTGGCAACTTGCGAAGATTGCCGCAAGGAGCTGTTGGATCCCGCCAATCGGCGCCACAATTATCCTTTTACCAACTGTACGAATTGCGGGCCGCGCTACACGATCGTGGTCGATATTCCCTATGACAGGCCAAACACGACGATGCGCGAGTTCGTGCTGTGCCCGGCCTGCCGCGAGGAGTATGAGAATCCGGCGAACCGCCGCTTTCACGCACAGCCGAACGCCTGCCCGGTCTGCGGGCCACAACTCCATGGAACGATCCAAGATGTTGCCGAGGCTCTGCTGCGGGGCGAAATCGTCGCGCTGAAAGGCATTGGAGGGTTTCAGCTTCTGGTCGATGCACGCCAGCCGAAGGCGGTTGCGCGCCTGCGCCAGCGCAAGCATCGCGAGGAGAAGCCTTTCGCGCTGATGATGCCCTCGCTCGAAATTGTGCGGGAGTACTGCGAGATTGCTCCGGCTGAAGCTGAGCTCCTCGAATCGCAAGCTGCGCCGATTGTTTTATTACGGCCTAAGCCCGGCACCGACATTGCGCCCAACGTGGCGCACTGCTCGCCCTATCTCGGAGTAATGTTGCCCTATTCGCCGCTGCATCACCTGTTGCTGCGCGAGTTTCCGTTCCCGCTGATTGCGACCAGCGGCAATCGCAGCGATGAGCCGATCGCCATCGACAACGAGGAAGCTACGGCACGCCTGAAAGATATTGCAGATCATTTCCTGATGCACGACCGGGCCATCGTGCGCGCATGTGACGATTCCGTCGTTCGGCTCACGCGCGGGCAGGCAGGAATTCTGCGTCGTGCACGCGGCTATGCGCCATTAGGAGTCCGGGTATCAAAGCCGGTCGCGCCCGTACTGGCCGTGGGCGGACATTTGAAGAACACAGTTGCCATCGGCATCGGCCAGGACGTGTTTCTCAGCCAGCACATGGGTGATCTGGAAACGCTCGAGGCTCGCCGCGCTTTCGAGAGCGCGATTGCAGACTTGTGTCGTCTCTATAGCTTTAAGCCTGAGGCGGTGGCCTGCGACCTGCATCCCGACTATGCCTCGACCCACTGGGCTGAACGATCGGGTCTGCCGGTGATTCGCGTGCAGCATCACCAGGCGCACGTCGCCGCTTGCGCGGCTGAGAACGGTGTGGAAGGGCCTTACCTCGGCGTCTCGTGGGATGGCACCGGCTATGGCCTCGATGGCGCAATTTGGGGCGGAGAATTCTTCCGCGTCGAGCGGAATCACTACGAGCGCGTTGCGCACCTGCGCTCGTTCAAGTTGCCCGGAGGAGATGTGTCCGTGAGAGAAGGCTGGCGTTCGGCCGCGAGCCTCCTGTTCGAAATTCATGAGTCGAATTTGCGAGACCTGGGAAACGGTGACTCAGAAACCGGTAATCCCCGATTGGACCACTCCAAGGTCCGTTTCATGCTGGAGCGCAACATTAACGTCGTACCCACTACCAGCGTCGGGAGGCTGTTTGACGGGGTGGCCGCAATCACCGGCGTTGCCCGCGAGAACCGCTTCGAAGGACAGGCGGCCATGCTCCTGGAGAATGAGATTGGCGGAGTGCGCACCGAACAGGCGTATGCTTTACCGGATGGAAACTGGGCTCCGCTGATTTCAGCCGTGGTGGCTGATGTTCGAGCCCGAGTTCCTGTAGCGATGGTGGCTGCGCGATTCCACAATGCATTAGTGAATTGGATTGTGGACGTGGCCGACAAGACTGCCTTGAAGCAGGTTGTGTTAAGCGGTGGGGTTTTTCAGAACCGCTATCTGACGGAACGTGCGGCAGCGGTTCTGGAATCGCGCGGGTTCGTGGTGCATAGCCATCAGCGAGTTCCACCCAACGACGGCGGCATCGCGCTGGGCCAGGTTGTGATGGCGGGAAAGTAGCGCCGGTATCTTGCCGGCTGTCGCGAGCGCAGCTTGCGCTCGCTGCGTGCAGCTTGACGCTGCGTGGGCGGACGCCCACGCGACAGCCGCCGAGACGGCGGCGCTACGGTCGGCAGTTCCGTGTAAGAGCGGCTCTTTAGAGCCGCGTTGAAGACGCTTAAGCGTCCGGGCTTTAGCCCCCGAGGAGATCGGCATGTGTCTCGCGGTTCCAGGCCGTGTTGTAGAAATCATGGGCGCGGCTGATCCCGCCTTCCGCGTCGGCAAAGTCGACTTCGGCGGTATCCGTAAGGAAATCAACCTCGCGTACACTCCCGAGGCCGAGGTTGGCAAATATGTTCTGGTCCACGTCGGATTTGCCATCAGCGTCATTGACGAGGACGAAGCCCAGCGCGTCTTCAAGGTTCTTGAAGAAATGGGCGCAGTGAAAGAGGAGCTCGGTGAAATTCCTCAGTGAATATCGCGACCCGAAAGCCGCGGAACAGCTCGCGTGGGCGATCCGGCAGAAAGTTACCCGGCCCTGGACCATCATGGAAATCTGCGGCGGGCAGACGCACACCATCGTCAAGAGCGGACTGGAAGACCTGCTGCCGAAAGAAATCACGCTTGTGCATGGGCCGGGCTGCCCGGTGTGCGTCACCCCGATCGAGTTGATCGATAAAGCGGTCGCCATTGCCAATCGTCCCGACGTGATCTTCTGTTCCTTCGGAGACATGCTGCGCGTGCCCGGATCGTCGAAGAGCCTCTTTGATGTGAAGGCCGAAGGCGGAGACGTGCGCATCGTCTACTCGCCGCTGGATGCGCTGAAGCTGGCCAAAGCCAATCCGCAGAAACAGGTCGTGTTCTTCGCGGTCGGTTTCGAAACGACGGCTCCGGCAAATGCGATGGCAGCGTGGCAGGCCGATCACGATAACATTGAAAATTTCTCGTTACTGGTGTCGCACGTCCTGGTTCCTCCGGCGATGGAAGCCTTGCTTTCTTCGGACAACTGCGTGGTGCAGGGATTTCTCGCCGCCGGACACGTGTGCACGGTCATGGGCTTCGAAGAGTATTTCCCGATCGCGAAGAAATACGAAGTGCCGATCGTGGTCACCGGCTTTGAGCCGCTGGACATCCTCGAAGGCATTCTGATGACAGTGAGTCAACTCGAGGAAGGCCGCCACGAAGTCGAGAATCAATACGTGCGAGCAGTCCGGCGGGAAGGGAATCGGCCTGCGCAGCAGACGATCACGGAAGTGTTCGAGATTGCTCCGCGACAGTGGCGCGGATTGGGCGAGATCCCCGCCAGCGGATTCCAATTGCGCGGGCGCTTTCAGAAATACGACGCTAACCGCCGCTTCCCGTACTCCGGCGAACCGGCTCGAGAATCGCCCGAGTGCATCAGCGGACTGATTCTGCAGGGCATCAAGAAGCCTCACGAATGCCCGGCGTTCGCCGTGAAGTGTACGCCGGAAAATCCGCTCGGCGCGCCGATGGTATCGTCCGAAGGTGCGTGCGCGGCCTACTATCACTATGGCAGACGTCAAAACCACCTCGTTCAACCTGAGCTGCCCGGTACCGCGAGTCGCTGACGACCGCATCGTGCTGGCGCACGGCGGCGGCGGACGCCTCACCCATCAGCTCATCGAAAAGATTTTTCTGCCTGCGTTCTCCAATGCGGCTTTGGAGCAGCGTCACGACGGCGCAGTCGTTACGGTCAACGGATCACGGCTGGCGTTCACGACGGATTCATTCGTGGTGCGCCCTCTGATTTTTCCCGGAGGAACTATCGGCGATCTCGCCGTGAACGGCACTGTGAATGATCTGGCGATGTGCGGCGCGAGGCCTCTGTATCTGAGCAGCGGATTCATCCTCGAAGAGGGATTAGAGATGGAGACGCTGCGGATCGTCGTGGCCTCAATGCACCAGGCTGCGGCCAAGGCGAACGTGAAGTTGGTGACCGGCGATACAAAGGTCGTCGACAAAGGCAAAGGCGACGGGATTTTCATTAACACGTCAGGGATTGGGGTCATTTACGAACTCCCGGGTCTCGCAACAACGGCGAGACCCGGGGCACCCCCGGTGAAGGAAGAAACGCAAGGTGGGGTGCCCCATGTCTCGCTTCCTTTGCGAGACATGGGATCTGGGACTCCCGTCATCGGCCCCGCTTCGGTTCAGCCCGGTGATGTCGTCATCGTCAGCGGTGATCTGGGCCGCCACGGCATCGCGATTCTATCCGTGCGCGAGGGCCTGGAATTCGAGTCTCCGATTCTCAGCGATACCGACAACCTGTGGCCCGCGGTCGAAGCGCTGTTGAACGCTGGAATCGAAATTCACTGCCTGCGCGACCTCACCCGCGGAGGACTGGCGACCACGCTGAACGAAATCGCCGGCGACCGCAACGTCTGCATCAACCTGCAAGAATCTGCGATCCCGGTCGATGAAGTCGTGCAGGGTGCTTGCGAGATTCTCGGGCTTGATCCACTCTATGTGGCGAATGAAGGGCGCTTCGCGGCATTTGTGCCAGCATCCCAAGCGGAGCGCACCATCGAAGTTATGAAGAGTGTTTCCGTCTCACAAGGGGCGGTTCGCGTCGGTAAAGTAGAAGAGACTCCCGGCCGCACGGTGGTCCTGCAAAGCCGCATCGGCGGCAACCGCGTGGTGGACATGCTGAGCGGGGAACAGCTGCCCAGAATCTGCTGACGCTCGCTCATCAAAAAGCGTTGTCATCCTGAGCGGCGCTCTTTGCCGCGAAGGATCGATGCAACTGGCCGGGCTCAGGCAGACTGCATCGGCCCTGCGCTTCGCTCAGGATGACAATAGTGTCCGCGCGTTACTCCCCCCACGGATTGATCACCCGAAGGCCGCAACCCTCAAAGTCAGCCGTGTTGCGCGTAGCCAGCACTGCGTTGTGAGCCCGCGCGATGGCTGCGATCTGCGCGTCGAATTGCGATATCGGTTTGCCTTGCTTCCGACGCGTAGATGAAATCGACGAGAAGGCTGGCGCTGCTTTTTCATCGAATGCCAGAACGCGGCCCGCAAAAACCGCGAATGTTCTTTCCGCTCCTGCACGCAGTACTTCCTTGCGTTTCCCCACCGGAAGTAGTTCGATTCCTAAGAGAATCTCTGCCAGGGTGACCGCCGTGACATGGGCGTCATCGGTTGTAAGATTGGCGAACCATCGCAGAACCGAAGGATCCGGGACTGAACGCATCATCTCTGAGACAACATTCGTATCGAGAATGGTCATTTACCGGAGTCGAGCCTATTTGTTCCAGTCCTTGAGCCAGTCAGGGTCGCGCATCGGTTCCCTGGGCGGCAACTCCAGATCGACGCCGCCCAGCGGTTCCCATATGGCGCGAATCCTTTTGACTAATTCCGCACCCGTCCTCGGCTTGCGAGGTCTGTCCAGCTCGCTCTTCAGAATTTCGCGCGCTTCCTGCTCCATCGACCGACCGTTTTGGGCAGCTTGTACTTTCAGCTTGCGCTTGGTGCTCTCTTCCAGCTTCCGAATCGTTATGCTCGCCATGCAATCAATGATAGCATTGCAATCAATGATTGCACAATACGTTTCGTGGTAGTGTAACTTTTGGAGTTCCCCACATTGCATGGATTCTTCGCTTCGCTCAGAATGACAACAAGCAGGAGGTGGCCGTGAAGCCACGACCCGCTTTCCCCAAGTCTCGCAACAGCGACGAGACACGGGACATCCCACTTTGTTGTAGTAATACTGGCATTCTCCGTCACCTGCACTCCCCGTGACTACAATCACTCCCACTGGTGAGAATTATCACAGCCCCTTTTCCATACCTTGCGACAATAGGGAACGGAATTATGTTTCCCCGCAGTACGCTTCTTACGATTTACCTACGGAGGTAGGCCTATGTCTGTGATGACGCCGCCGGGAGTACGCACTCCGGCGGACTACATTGAATCCGTGATGATCAGTGTGAAAGCAAAAAATCCTGCCGAGCCCGAATTTCATCAGGCGGTGGCGGAAGTGTTCGATTCTCTCCGTTTAGTTCTGGCAAAGCATCCCGAGTATCAGTCGGCGCGTCTGCTCGAAAGAATTGTCGAGCCGGAGCGCGTCCTGATGTTCCGCGTGCCGTGGTTTGACGACCTCGGCAACATTCAGGTCAACCGTGGCTTCCGCATCGAGATGAACAGCGCCATCGGCCCTTACAAGGGCGGCCTGCGCTTCCATCCCAGCGTGAACCTCGGCATCCTGAAGTTTTTGGCATTTGAACAAGTGTTCAAGAACTCGCTCACCACGCTGCCCATGGGCGGCGGCAAGGGCGGAAGCGATTTCGATCCCAAGGGCAAGAGCGACAACGAAGTGATGCGCTTCTGCCAGAGCTTCATGACCGAGTTGCAGCGGCATATCGGCCCCGACACCGACGTCCCGGCCGGCGACATCGGCGTGGGCGGACGCGAGATCGGATTCCTGTTCGGCCAGTACAAGCGGCTGCGAAACGAGTTCACCGGCGTCCTGACGGGCAAAGGCCTGGGCTGGGGCGGCTCGCTGATTCGTCCGGAAGCAACCGGCTACGGCTGCGTTTATTTCGCGCAGGAAATGCTGAAGAGCAAGAAGGACTCGCTCGAAGGCAAGCTCTGCCTGGTTTCCGGCAGCGGCAACGTCTCGCAGTACACGGTCGAGAAGCTGCTCGATCTTGGCGCGAAGCCGGTTACGCTGTCCGATTCGAACGGCGTGATCTACGATCCCGATGGCATCGATCGCGAGAAGCTGGCATGGGTGATGGAGCTGAAGAACCTGAAGCGTGGACGCATCCGCGACTACGCCGACAAGTTCAAGAAAGCCATCTTCATGCCCACCGACATCAAGCTGGATCACAATCCGCTGTGGAACGTGAAGGCCGATTGCGCCTTCCCGAGCGCCACGCAGAATGAGATCACGGCGAAGGATGCCGCGAACCTGATCAAGAACGGGTGCAAGCTGGTAGCCGAGGGCGCGAACATGCCGTCCACGCTCGAAGCGACCAAGATGTTCCTGGATGCGAAGATCCTGTACGGACCGGCCAAGGCCGCCAATGCCGGCGGCGTGGCGACCTCCGGCCTCGAAATGGCCCAGAACAGCGCACGGCTGAGCTGGACGCGCGAGGAAGTGGACGACCGTCTGCACAAGATCATGATCGCCATCCACAAGAACTGCTTCGAAACGGCCGAGAAATACGGCACGCCCGGCAATCTGGTGAACGGCGCCAACATCGGCGGCTTCGTGAAAGTCGCCAATGCGATGCTGGACCAGGGCTTGGTGTAATTGTGTTTGGACAATAGATAAAAGTGGGTGCCCCAGGTCTCGCCGAATTTGCGAGACCTGGGTTTTTTTGGTCGACTGTGGTTCCCAGGTCTCGCAAAACCGGCGAGACCTGGGGCACCCCAATTTGTTCTTTCTTTAGGCGGGTACGGAGCGAATCTTCATCACCAGAATCTCCGTGTCGTTAATGTTGACTGGACCTGTCTCTCCGTACAGATAACATCGATAACTACTCCACGGCCATTGTTCGGGTGATGCCACAAGTCCCCGCTTGACGGGATTTCGGTGGATGTAGCGAAGTTTTTCGATGCGCTTCTTTTCCGTCCACACATTGAAGTCATAGAACCGGTTCTGCCAGAAGCGCTGTGCACCGCGCGCGTCTTTCAAAGAAAAATCTTCGCAATTCGAAACAGAAAGTGGGGTGCCCCAGGTCTCGCCGGTTTTGCGAGACCTGGGAACCTCCGGTGCCCTCTAGACTACGAACGAACCCAAGCTTCAGAGCCTGCACAGTAGTTGACAGAGTTGACCGTTGCGGTTCAGTCACCAACAAATGAACGTGTTCTGGCATCACGACGTATCCCAAAATCACAAGCCGATAGCGGCAGCGCACTCGTTCGAGGATATCGAGGAATAGGTCAGGACGGGAAGCACGGCTGAATAGTGGTCGGCGTTGATAACAACTGAAGGTGAGGAAGTGCAGGTCTCTTCCGCCATAAAACCGACGAAGATTTTCTGACATAAGGGATAGATACTAAAGACATCACATGATCTGTGTCTGTGACCAATGAACATTGAATCTCTTGATTTTCACAGCTGTGGTTCCCAGGTCTCGCAACTTCAGCGAGACCTGGGGCACCCCACTTTGAGCAGTTCATTCGCACCAATTCCTCCTATCGGGAGGATGACCATTCGCATCAGAATCACGGAGGCCGAACGTATGTCCATGCAAGTCAAGATTCTTTGGGTCGTGCTGATTGTGACCAATGTCGCCTGGTTTCTTGCGTTTCACATCGTGGACAAAGGGCGGGTGCAGGAAATCGCCGCGCGACAGATACTCCAGCAGCAGCACGATGCGTGCCAGGGCCAGGTGGGCAAGCTGACCGACACGATGAACAAGCTCTGTGCCTGCGGAAAGTGAAGCGCTTTTCCGGAGGAAGCAAAAGTCAAGGCCACTATTAGCTACGGTGTGCATTACGAATGGTGCAGCGCATTCGTAAGCGATTGATTCAAAACTACCTCGCGGCCTGAAGTCCTGTGTAAATAAAGTCTTGTATCCAATTGAAAACAAGACACATAAATACAGGAGTTAAATCGATTTAGATTGCCGGAGGCCAGCAAATCATCACAGACAACCTGAGCCTCATCCGGCCGCTCGATCTTCGTCGTGCGGGTCAGGAATGAGCCGCGCAAGACATTCCTCAGAGCGATGCGGTTACGACGTCGAGCTGCGCTCGACTGGACAACCGAGGGAGGCTGAACCTACATAATTCGTTTTCTGACGCGAGTATGATTACCCGTTAACGTTTCTGCCCATGATCGTCCGTCCCATCACCGAGCCGATTCTCGATGCCGAGGAGCGCTTCGAAGGTTTCGAGAACCTGATGCCGTTTCGCGTGCAGAACATCCTGCTCGTGTCGAGTCTCTACGATTCGTTCATCCTGCGCGAAGACGGACGGCTGAATGAACTGTTGATCGACGAGTCGCTCGAACTTAACCTTCGGCAAATTCCCAGCATCACGCACGTGTCTAGTTGCGCGGAGGCGCTCGATTTAGCGAAGTCCAACCCGCAATACAACCTGATTGTTACGAATCTCACCGTCGGCGACAGCAGCGCCGCCGATCTCGCCCGGCAGGTCCGCGAAGCCGGTCTCGACGTGCCCGTGGTGGTCCTTGGTTACGACTACCGCGAGATCAAGAATTTTGTGGCGCGCAATCCGCTCACGGATGTGG
>Ga0070730_10001699_pt1 | contig 20886 bp, 29 predicted proteins | sample Coa_R1_3_FD_66447 | JGI IMG/M metagenome (GOLD analysis project Ga0070730, IMG submission 66447) | Surface soil microbial communities from Centralia Pennsylvania, which are recovering from an underground coalmine fire - Coalmine... | ecosystem: Environmental > Terrestrial > Soil > Unclassified ... | reverse complement strand
GCGAAGGATCCCACTGGTAGGTGATGTTTGCCGACGACGTGAGCGGGTTTCCGTCGCCATTCGTGCCGGTGAACGCGTACGAGCTCGAAGGCGACGCGACGCCCGCCTGCGCGGGCACCACACACGTGCACTGCGTTGAGCTCACGAACGTCACGCTCGTGCACGCGATCCCGTTTGCCTTGAACGCCAGCGGCCCGCCGTTGATAAAGCCGGTTCCGGTCACGGTCACGACGTCGCCGCCCGCCGCGCCGATCCCGTTCCACGAGCTCCGCACCGTTCCCGCAACGCCCGTGATCGTTCCCGTGCTCGCGAAGCTGAACCCGTTCACGAGCGGGAAGGGGCTCGACGGGCTCGAAACCGTGACGTTGCCCGTTCCGGCGGAGTAGGTTCCCGCGGGGAGCGTGCCCGTCACTTGCGTGTCGCTCACGCTGGCTACGCCGGTGAGCGCGACGCCATCCACCGTCGCCGCGGTTGCGCCGGTTCCGCCACCGCTAAGCGTGATCGTAATCGTGACCGGCGCAGGCACGGTGAGCGGCTGGCTGCTCGGGCTGACTGCGGTGACGGCTTTTGCGAGCCCACGCACATAGTCCACCGTCGCGGTCACGTAGCAGTCGACGCCCGTAGGGCGCGCGACTTGGACGATCACGGTCGTGCCGGAGATGACGATCGCCGCCGTCGCGCCCGCGAAACCTGCGCCCACGATCGGGGTAAACACGTTCGTGTCGGTCGTCCCGCCGGTCGGATCCTGCAGCGTCCCGCCGATGTTTTGGATCCCGAAGAACCTCCGCGACCAGACGGCCCCATCGGTCGCAACGCCGGCCGCCTTGACCATGTTGACGATCACGGAAATGTCGAGCACCTCGTTGGGCGCGAGGCTCGGCGCGAGCGTGTAGATCGTCGTGTTGCCATCGGAGCCGAGGTGCTCCCACGGCGTGAGAACGCCGGCGCCACCGCCGCCGCTTCCGCCGCTCCCCGTCGAGTTGATTCCCCCGGATTCGCCGATTCCCCTGCTCATTGGGCGCCCTTCACTTCGGGAATTTCGCGTCTTCCTCGGCATCGACGCGCTTGTCGGCCGCGTCGAAGAGCGCCTTTAGCGCCGCCTTCGTGCGGTCGGGCCCGAGGACGAGGAGCGCGCACTGAGCGAGCTGGCCGACGAGCTCGGAGAGGCTCTCCACGAGCGCCATTTCGGTCCCGCCGGTGAGGACGTCAACGACGCCGGAGAGGGTCACGATCCCGACCTGGGAGGCCAAAAACTCAAGCGTATTGATCGCGAGGGTCTCGGCGTCCTGAACGAGCGTGGGGGGGCTCATCGGTCACTCCCTGCATCGGTCGGTACCGGCGCGCTGACGTCGTTCGCGCAGGGGTTGCCGTAACGCTTCTTGACGGCGCAGCGGCAGACGTCGGCCGCCTCGCGCGTCGCGGCGTCTGCGACGCAGGCCTTTTGCTCGGCCTCGTAGGGCGAGACAGGCCCGGGGGCGCAGGCTCCGAGGATGAGCGCGAAGAGCGCGAGAAGCGGGATCTTCATGGCGAGCCTTCCTTGTCGTCCGGGGGCGGTGGGGGGGGCATCGGAGGCGGAGCGATCGACGCCTTCGCCGCCGCGACGTTGACCTGATTCGATGCACTCGGGAAGAGGGCTTGCAGCGCGCTCCCGACGATCATCACGAAGAGGGCAGGCACGGTCTGCCCCTTGAGGATTAAGATCGTCATCGCGACCACGAGAACGAAGAGGAGGCCCCATGCGGCGAATTGAAAGCGAGTCATCGGCTCTCCCTTAGTTCGTGAACTGGTTACGACTGATGTTGACGACCGTCCCGCCGCTTATCCAGGTGCCATTTCCCGTGCACTCCGCGATCGCGATCGAGGTGTTCGCGACGATGGCCGTCACGGTCTTACCCGTGCCCTGGATCCCGCCTCCGGTTCCCGTGTTACAGCCGGTGTTTCCGGTCATCCCGTGGATCCCCACTTGATCCCCCACGGTGTAGCGGCTCGTATTCGCGATGTTGATGACCATCGGCGTGACGCCGTTCCCCGTGCTGCCCGTCACCACGTCGCCCGTGGGGTTTTGCAAGGACTGCTCGAGGACGATGGCCTGCATCCACCCGTTAGCGGCGTTGTTGTTCTCGTTGCCGATCCAAAAACCATAGTTCGTGAGCCCGCTCGGCGAGCCGATGCCGAAAACGGTCTGGAAAAGCTGCCCGTCCTGCGAGCTCTGAAAGTGCATCGTCGCGCTGTCGTTCAGGATGCGGAAGTAACCGCCACCTGCGCTCCCGATGAACGCGAGCGATTGCGAAATCTCGTTGAACGTCGTGTTTCGCGTCGTCGTCGCGAGCGTGTCTTGTGTCGTGTGGATACCGGGGCTGGGCGACGAATAAAGCCCGATGTTCCAGCTCGTCGAGCTCCCGCCCGTGGTGCCGTTCGAAACGACGAGGGCGATCTCCGGAAACTGCGCGCCGATGTTCGCGAGCGGGAGAAAGTGCAAGGTGACTTGCCATATGCCCGACTGCGGGAGCGAGCCTGCGAGGAGCCCGACGCCCGGGTTTCCGCTCTGCAGTGTGTTCACGGCGCGAATCGCGTCCGCTTCCTGGTAGAGCGCGAGGTTCCCCACGCTCGTGTACGACGCGGCCGTTGCGGGCGCTGCGAGGAACTTCGAGAGGACGCCCGTCCATACGCCGATCCCCGTGTCGTGGTAGACGACGGGAATATCGGTGCACTGGTAGGAATTGCCGCTTCCCGTGGCGACCGGGCGCGATGCCGCAAGGCCTACCTGGAAAGCGGCCGCCGGTTGCTGAAAGCACGCGAGCGTTCCGCTTCCGTTCCAGGCGAGCACTTGGTTTGCCGTGCACGCGGTCGGCGTCTGCGCGCCGGTCGTGGCTTGCACGACGATCCCCGAGCCGGGCGGATTCGGGCGGAGCGCGAAGGCAACGCCGAGCGTGATCAGCGTGACAGCGAACACCGAAGCGGCAATGCGCGGGATCTGGTTCATGGACGGTCGTCTCCTCCCCCCCTCACGAAGCCGCGAAACTGAGTTGCTGTCCGCGGAGCGTGACGAACACGTTCGCGTCGTTATTGTCCTCGGTCCACGCACGCCCCTGCGAGCCATCGGGCGAGGTCACGCCGACCGCGGCGACGCCGTTCGTGAAGCTCCCCAGCAAGTCTTCGCCGATCGAGATCGAGGCCTGCGCGGGTACGTTGACGATCAACTTCGCATAGGAGAGGTTCAGCGGCGTACCCACGCCACCGCCCTGCGTCTTGTACGTATCGGCAAGGACCATCCAAACGGCTGACGTCGCGTTGTTATTGTTGAAGACGGCCGATTTGACGATCGCGGGGTAGCCGTAGAGGAGCCCGAGGTTTGTGGCCGTCGAAGCTTGCTGCATCGACGGACCGAGCTGGATCGTCGGCCACTCGCCCGGCGCCTTGTTATCGAAAAACTGGGCCTGGACGTTACACGTGTAGACCTGCGCCACGGTAAAGGGCGGAGGCTTCGCAAACGCGGTTTGCCCGTCGCCGCCTCCCCCGCCGAGGAATCCGATCAGCCCGCCGGCCGGCGCGAGCATCGCGTCGACGCGCACGTAGGTCGCTTCCACGGGAACGAGCGCGGGCGCGACTTGCCAGAAGGCGATCTTTCCGCGCGCGCTTCCGACCGTCACAAGACAGTAGACCGCCGGAGCCTGGCCAAAGGCGAGGAAGGGAGTCACAAGCGCCGGCACGTTGCACGCGAGCGCCACGGTGCCCTTGCGCGCAACGCCATCCGGGCTCGACCACTGCATGAGGGTCGTCAGTTGGGGCGTGCCCAATCCTGGCTTGTTTGAAATCGAGAGAACCTGCCCGCCCACGGGGTACTCCCCGACCGGAAGCGCGGTGCGCCCGATCGGTTGCGAGCTCCCGAGGACGATGGCGCCCGGCTCGGGCGGACGGCGCAGCCGGTCCACGAGCACCGGATCATCGGAATCGTTCCGGTGCGCATCGTAGCGGCTCGAGTGGTCGACGTCGTCGTCGTCGCGGTTGCGGCCTGCCATGTCCGTTCAGCCTTTCTCCGGTTGCGCGTGCTTCGCATGCGGCGTCGCTGGCGTCGTCGTCACTTCTTCGCGGATTCGGATCGCCGCCTGCTGTCCGCCTGCCTTGCGCGCGAGCCACTCGAAGCGAAACGCCCCGTCCACCTCGGCGGTTTCGAAGAGCGCGCGCCATTCGTGCGCGTCGAAACCGTGGTACCCGACGAGCTCGTCGAAGACGACGATCGCCCCATCGGCGAGGAAAGGCGCGATCTCGCGAAGCACGCACCGCGCGGCGGAGTAGAGGTCGCAATCCACGTGCACGAACGTGACGCGCTCGCCCGGATGCTTCTTGAGCCGCTTCGCGAGCCACTTATTTAGGGTCTCCTCGAAGAGCCCCACGACGATCTCCGCGCCCGGGATGACCGGGATCACGTCTTGCGCAAACGTCCCCTTCGGCACCACTTGCGCGTGATTCCAGCGCCAATCTTCGGGTAGCCCCTTGAAGGAGTCGAAGCCGGCCACGTGCGGAACGCGTGGCAGCGCGCGCGCGTGCGCCGCGATGCGGGCGAGAGACACGGCGGCCGCTACCCCGAACTCGAGCCAGAGCCCGCCCGGCGTCGTCACTTGCTGCATCCCGAACGCCAGCACGTCGCCGACGTCAGAGGCGCGCTCCAAGCGGGGGAGTTGCTCGCGGGTCCAATCGTTTTGGCTTTGGGTCATGGGGTTGGAGCCTATCCGATGGGCCACATCAGTTTTCCAGGGACGTCAGCGACCCACCCGTAGCTTTCGCCTGCGCCGTTGCCCCCTTGCCCGTAGGTGTACGTCGTGGCGGTCATGTCGCCCGTGACCGGGTTGACGAGCTTCCAACCGCTCGCGGTCGGGGCATCCACGATCGGCGCGTTGCCGCTCTTCCAGCCGATCGTGTGGACGACGGGCTTGGCGTCGAGGGGAAGCTGGTAGGTGTTCGTGCCGCTGACCGGCGCGCTGACGTTCCACGTCGCCGTCGACGCCGCGGGCGTGATCGTCGTTCCGGCGGCCGTGTCTTCGGTCGCTCCGGCCGCCGGAAAGGAGCCGCCACCGCTTCCCCCCGACGAGGTCGAGCCGATGCCTTGCCCGCCGAGGTTCATCGCTCAGACGCTCACCGTGACGTCGACCGCAAAGTAGAACCGCTCGGTGAGGCTATGCGCCATCGGCGCGGAGAGGTTGACCCGCACCTCGCCCGGGAATTGCGCGACGTACGCTAGGCCGAAGTTACCCGGGGCGAAGGGCGCGGCCGCGAGCTCGGCAGCGGCCGGGATCCCCGAGCTCGTCGCGCTGAAGCCCTCGAAGGTGATCGGGACGTCCCAGTTTTCGGGGGGGTAGATGACGAGCGCGGTTCCCACGCGCATCGGGACCGTTTGCTCGACGGGCGCGCCCTGGCTTGCCGCTTCGCCGAATTGCGGCGCGAGCAAGGTCAGGAACGTCGTGCCCGGTGGGAACACGGGCGGACCGCCCCCCAGCGCGCTCGTCGCGGGGAGAGCTGCCGCCGTTGGGCCGCTGCGCTTTGCCGCCGCGAGAGCAAGAGCGGTAAGCGCGAGTGCGCCGATGATGGGGAGCATGCTCGGTTCCTTTCTCAGGCGGCTTGCACGAGCGATTCCGCGAGCAGTCGCAGATCCGCCGTCGTGCTCTTCGGGTCGTAGAGGATCCTGTCGACCGTCTGTTCAAGGACGAGCGGCAGGTTGCGATCGTACTTGCCCGAGCCGAGGGGGAGCCCCGCATAGCCCGCATTTTTGAGGATCGCGGCGGCCGCTGCGGGCGAGACGTACCGGCTGACGTAACCCGCGGCCGTCGCGAGGCGATGCGCAGCGTCGAGCACCTTCGCATTGAAGACGGCAACGGGGTGGCCCGTCTTCGCTTGTTGGGCGACTTGCGTGAGACTCGCCGCGATGTTCCCGAGGTTTTGCGCGCCCGCTTGCGTGAGGTTCCCGGCGGTCGCTGCCTTCGTTGCGATCGCCGTAATGATCTGGACGGCTTGAGCCGGAGTCATCGGCTGCAGTCCTCCTTGTGCGAGGGGACCGTTCTTCTGCGTGAGCGCCGCCGCTGCCGCCGCCGCCGCATTCGGATCCCCCTTGTTGAGCGTAAGGAGCGCGTTCGCGCCCCATGGGTCGAAACCGATTGCGTACGGCGAGGAGCTCATCAAGCCCGAGGCAGCGCTCATCGCTGCCGCGAGTCCTGTCATGTTGGGACCGAAGCTACCCATGTGCACCGAGTGCGGGTCCACTCCCGGTGGCACCATCGAGGGAGGCGCGGGGGGCGAGGTCGGATGCGGAGGAAGCGGGGCGGCCCAGCTTCCGCTTGAGGAGGGAGTATTCATGAGGCTTGGCACCGGTCCGAAGTTGGTGGTTGCGCTGTCGAAAATCATTTCGCACTGCACGGTCGTCAGCGTCGGGAAGAGGTGTTGCAGGAAGTAAATCCCGGGCGAAATGTCCGTCTGCCCGCTGATCTTCCCTTGCCCATCGGGCCACTGGCCGGAATACGTGTTCTTGTTGGTGACGAGGTTCGGCGGCGCGGCGTAGCGCGCGAACCAAGCCGCGGGGCTTTGGGTCCCCGGGATCATCTGATGCGCGCCACCGCAGTCGCCCGGCGTCCACGTGAGGATCGTGCTCGAGTAAATCTCGTCGTACTGCGTCTGATCCGGATTCGGGTAGACGCCTTTGCCCTTCGCCGCAGTCCCGTACGGCGTGAGGCCCGGCGTCGGGTCGTTGTAGTATTTGCGTTGGCCGGGAACCGGATTCGGGATCGACGCGCACTCGCGCAGGTGCCCGGCGCTCGCGTTCACGAAGACGATCGCTTGCGCGAAGTGCGCGCGATTGAGGAGCTCCTGCGCGCCCGGGCACTGCGTGTAGACCATGTCCAGCGCATCGCCCGAGCCAGGGTCCGGCGGCGCGGGTTGCGAGATCCCGAGGTACCTTTGGTTTTTGTAGAGCCACGTCGGGTTAGCGAGGAAGAGCGCGGCTTGCTCGGCGAAGCGCGCCGCCGTGAGCCCCATCAGCTTTTCCGGGTTGTCGTGGAGCCACTGCGAAGCCTGCGGGATGTTGGTCTGTACGTAGTCCTTGCACGAGAACGTACGGCCGTCGCTGATCTGGCAATGCTGCCCGCCGTAGATGAGATTCCCGATCGCGATGCACGCGCCGATGATGGCGCCAATGATCGCGCCGACGTAGCCGAAAGTACCTCCCGCCGCCGTCGCCGCGACGAAGGCGCCGAGTCCGACTGCTTGAATGGCGGCCGCGATGGCCGCTGCGATCGCGGCGACGAGCTCGGCGAGGATGTCAGCAAGGAGCGTGAAGCCGGCCGCACCGAGGGCCGCGTCGACCGTGCCGACCGCGACGCCGATGGCCGCGCCGATCGCCGCGTCCTTCTTCATCTCGCTCACGATGCCGTTCCAGATATTCTCTACGTCGGTGTAGAGGTTCGTCTGCGAGAGGAGCGTGATTGTGTTCCGCTCCAGGCACGTCAGGATCGTGTAGTCGTTCAGCTCGCCCATGTTGGCGAGGTCTTGGAGCGACGTGCCGCTTGGAACCGGCCAGTTCGTACCGCCTGCGTTGCTCCCGCCGAGCATCGACATGGCGGTGACGCGGCGACCGAGCCCGATCGTTGTCGCCGGTTTGATTGGCCGAATGCTTGGCTTGAGTGCGGAGAGCGGAGGCCCGCCCGGGGTGCCCGGGATCTTGTTTCGGAGGCTCGTCGGCGTCAGCATCTCAATCGGTTGGAGCTGCGCGCGGATCACCAAAGGATGCGCGGTCCCGAGGCCGATCGTCGTGTGCACGGCGGCCGCCGCGATCGGGCTGATCGCGGGGTGCGTCATCATGGCGGAGGTCTTCGGGAGCGCATTCATCAGCGGGGCCTTTCAGAAGCGACGCACACGGGGCAAGGGCCGGAGACGTCGCGGCGGAGGAACACGTAACCAACGCCCGCGCAGCGTGGGCAATCGGGGCGCCCGGCGGTTTCGGCGTTGTCTTCGGTCGAGGGGGGCGGCGCAGGCTCCGTGTCGCGGCGTCGAAGGTCCGCGTCCGTGAGCTCGCCGACGAGCCCTTTCGCGACGAGCTTCCCCACGTCGAAGAGGTCGGAGAGGGCAGAACGATTGCTCATGACGCGGGGGCTCCCTTCGTAGCGACGCCGTTGCTGCTTGAGGGCGCGGGTGGCGTCTGCGCCGAGGCCTCTTCTTCCTTCGTCTGCTTCATGAGCGCGATCAGCACGGCATCGAAGCGCGCGCGGTTCTCCTCGCCCATCGACGCGCGCACCGCTTCGAGCTCGCTCTGATCGAAGCGCCCGAGGAAGTCTTCGATCGCGCGGAGCACCTCGGCGCCGAGGAAGGTGCGCTGTGTGCTCATGCGGTCGGTTGCCGCCGCCGGCGTTCCCTCCGCGGCCGGCTTGTTCGCGGGGGGCGCGGCCGGCGTACTTCCCGGGAGGAGCACGCCGAGGGGGATCCCCATCTTCTTCGCGATCGCGGGGAAGAGGAGCGTTTGCACCTGATCGAAGGCTTTGTCTTTGCGGTTCTCGGTGTGCTGCGCCTTGATGGTCGCGAGATCGCGCTCGTGGCGGTTGCTCGCGAGCTCTTCGAGCTGGGGGATCAGATCCAGGTGTTTGCTGACGATCCCGTCGTACGCGTCCTGGGTCCGCTTCAGTTGCGCAGAGAGCTCCTTGTTCGCGAGCGAATAGCCCTCTTGCATCGAGGTCACGAGCTTCTGATAGCCCGCGATCACCGCTTCGAAGACGGAGCGATCGCCCGTGCGCGCCTTCGTCGCCTCGTCGAGCTGGATCCGGACGGCCGCGAAGATCCCTTCGAGCGACTCCACGAAGAGCGCATGGGAGGCGCTCTCGCGAAGGTTCAGGTGCTTTAGGACGTTGGCGATCGCGCCTTGCTCGTTCGGCGGTTCGGTCGGGAAGCCGTTCTCGGCGATCCCGCGCGGCGGGGGGAGACGGAGGCCCATCCGGCCGCCTTCGGTCCCGTCCTTCGAGACGGAAAACACGGTGTAGACCGTGCCGCCGAGGCCCGCGACGGTCTGCGCGTCTTCGATCGCCCGCTGCCAGATCATCTCCGCGAGCGTGTCCGCGCTCTTGAACGTCGACCACGAGTCGATGTCTTGCGGCGGACCCACCGTGCTCGTCTGCTTCAGCGCGAAGAGCTTCGCGCGGGGGATCTGCTCGCCGAGCCATTCGACGAAGCGCGCAGGGGCGCCTACGGCCGTCGTGCGGATTGTCGTGCTGAGGGCGGTGGTTGCGGGAGCTTTGCTCATCGGCCCCAGCCTATCCCCGCGCCCGGCGGACGCGCTGCAAAGGCCTGCGCCAGGCGAAGCTGCTCGTCCTCGCGCGCCCCTTCAAGATCGAAGTGCATCTCGTCGAGCTGGGCCTCGGCTTCCTTCGCGCGCTCCTCCTCTTGCTGCGCTTTGTAGCGCCCGTGGATCCACTGGTAGATCCCCGTCGCGACGATCCCGACGACGAGAAGCGTCCCGAGGTTCGCGGAGCTCGGGGGCGGAGGGGGCGCGGGCGCAGGCGCGCCTTGCGTCGTCGGCGACGGCGCGGGAGCGGGCACCCACGGCACTTGAACGCTCACGCTTCGACCTCCTCGACGGGCGACGGCGCCGATCCGATCTTGTACGCAGCGATCCCGAGGAGCACCGCGAGCAGGACGAGCCCAGCGCCCGCGCTTTTGCTCGGCGCAGGTGCCCCGACTTGGCCCCCAGCCGCCCCCGAGCTCGCCCCGCTCGAGCCCCGCGCCCCTTGAATTACCGGCGAAATCGCCTGCGCATGCTTCGCGATCAGCGCTGCATAGGCGTTGATGTTGGTGTTCGGGTCGGTGCTGTTGCCGATGAAGTAGCGCGACGAGTACATCGCGGCCGCGAGCTGTTGCGGCGTCGCCGTGTCGAGAATCGCGGCCACGCCCGGGCGCTGCTGGACAAGCACCTGGAGGAACTTCGTCGCCGCGGAGAGGTCGTCGGGGAAGGCCCACAGCCAGACGAAGTACGCGCCGCCGGGCCCCGTATCCACGAAGAGCGCTTCACTCGGGCCCGGCGCGAGGAGCGTGCGCGCCTCGGCGAGGTTTGCGGCGGAGGGAAGGAGCGAGTGCGCTTCGAGGATCGCTTGCTCGTCCGGCGTGAGGGTCCGCTTGTGAACGCTCCCCCAGTTGTGACCGGGCACGTTGCCGAGGCCCGTCTCGAGATCGCCCACCGCAAGGACGAGCGTGAGCGCGTTCAGGCTGATCGGCTTTCCGAAGAGCGCGAGCCAGGCTTGCGCCGCGATCGCGGCTTTCGCGTTGTAGTCGGGCGCCGTCATGCGGATTGCCGGAAGGCCTCCCATGCGTCCACGTCGCCCAAGAAAACGTCCTCGTCGACGGGGCGGCCGTTCGGGAGCACGCCCCCTCCCCCGCTCTTCTGCCAGATCGTTGGCGAAGCCCACGGGGGGATCGTCCCGGGCGCGGAGACGCCGTAGCGCGCGATCCAGAGGGGATACTGCGCGAAGGCGTCGAGCTCGTCGGCCGTCGCCCCGGCGAAGAGGTGCAGCGCCCAATCGGAGTAGAGGTAGAGGAGCGGCCTGCGCCCGACGAGCCGTCGCGTTTCGCCGAGGTAGAGCAGCGCGAACGCGCGCGCGAAGCTCGCCGTGACGCCCCATTGCGCCCAGTCCTTGGGCTCCGGCCACTCGAGATCCACCATCGGCGGTAGGTCACCGAGGACGAGGCCGAGGGCGCCCGATTGCTGAAAGTGCGCCTGCGCCTGGTCGAGGGGCGAGCGGCCGGGGTGGTTCGCTTCGTCGAGGGGGAGCACGAACGGCGCGCCATACGCTCCCGGGACGAGGCCGGCGCCGCGAGCTCCTGCGACGTTCGCGCGGAACGTCGGGTCAGCGGCGTTGTTCCCGTTGCCACACTTCGCCCAGATGCCGCGTACGCCGCGGTTCGCGAGCTCCAGCCACTGCGCGGGCGAGAGGTTCCCCTGCGGGGAGGCGAAGTCGAGGACGGGGATCGTATTCGTCGGCGTCGCCATGTCCCCTCCTTCTCTTCCTTCGCGAACCGTTCGATCTTGCTCCGCGGGTCCGGCCGTTTACTTCCGAAGAACCGCGACGGCGGCGACGGCAACGAGGCCGATTGCCGCCCACTTGACTACGCCTTCGACGCCGGCCGCCGCGTCGCTGATCCCGCCCGTTGCCTGCTTGATGACCGCTGCGTTGTTCGCGTCCGCGACCTGCGCGGACGACGGGTCGGGGGGTACCGGGACGGGCGGAGTCCCGCCGTTGGCGACGATGTTGAGAACGGCTTGGTAACCGTCAAACTTGATCTTCCACGCGATGACCGCGTTCCCGTCCGCGACCGTGTCCCATTCCCCGAAGAGAAAGCCGCCGCTAAGCCGCGCCGTCGCCGCCGTCGACCACTGCGCCCAGGTGAGCGCGTCCGAATTCCACGCGGCCAGCGTCGTCGGGGGCACCTTCGACCCGAGCGCCACGATCTGCGCTTGGATGGCCGCAACCTTCGCGTCGTTCAACGCGATCTGTTGCAGCACGTCGTTATCGAAGACGAAGGTAGGCATGGCCTCAGTACGCGCCGGAGCTGATCGTCCCCCAGTCGAGCAGATACGTTTGCGTCATCGGCCCCGCTTCGCCGTCGACGGAGAGGTTCGCGTTTCGCGTGGCGTTCGCCCATACCTGATAGCCGGCCGCCGCGAGCTGCGTATCAGGACCGTAATCGCCGTCTTCGTTCAGCGGCATCAGGTTCGCGCCGTTCGCGTCGAGCGTTTGGAAGCCGACCGCGCCCGCCCAGTTGTTCAGCGAGTGCTGAATGTCGGTCGTCTCCTGCGAGTGCGCGGTGTACTTCGCCGGGAGTGCGGGGAGGGTCGAGGGATCCGGAAGGACCATCGATCCCGCGTCCCACGGCGCCGTTGCCGCCACCAAGCCGCCCGGCCCTTCGATCGTGACCGGAACGACCGGGACGACGCCGCCCGAGCCGTCGCCGATCGACACCGGCGCAGGCCCGACCGAGGGCCCCGCGGGGGGCGCGCTGATCGGCGTGCCTACGATCGTAATCGGGGGCATTGTCCCGCCCGAGGGAAGCCCCGGCGGGGGCGAGAAGATCGGAGGGAGTACCGGGGGCGCGAGCACCGGCATGGGATTGACCGGCCCGATCACGGGGGGTGCGACCGCGGGGGCGTTTGCGGCGCTCGTGAGTGCGCCCGCCGCTCCCGGGAAGGAGGGGATCCCCGGCGTCGCCGAGGCACCGTGGCCGGCCGCTCCTGCGGGGCTCTTTCCCTTGCTGAGTGCGAGGCCGGCGATGACTGCAGCGGCGACGATGGGCAGGATCGGAAACGCCATAGCTCCCTCATTTCATTCCGAGCAAACGACTCGGATCCTCGTGGTCATCGTTCTCGCGCATCACCGAAACGTGAAACTCCGTCACTCGTCCGAAGCCCGGTCGGTCCTCCGAGAAGACCTGCAGGCACGGGAACGCCTTTTCGCCACGCGCTTGGAGCTCGGCAATGCGCCAGCACGAGAGGCCGACACAGTGCGAGGTCCCGCGGGCGATCACCGCGGGAATGTTGCTCCACATGTTCAAGGCTCCGTCAGCTTCGCGCTCAAACGTCACGCCGCTCGCGTAGAGGAGCGGCGTGCGTTGGAGCCGAGGGAGGAGCCACGCGACGTTGAACCGAATCAGGCACCAGAGCTGAGACCAGAGGACGCGCTTTTGGTCGAGGAGAGTGATCTGATCGAAATCGCCGTATTCGAGTGCGTAAACGTACTCCACGACGGATCGGACCTCTCTCCTCGGAAAGCGCGCCTCTCGAAATCAGCCGCCGGTGTATGCGCCCGCGGGCGCGACCCCGGTCGTCATGCCGCCGCTCTGATCCATCTCCACCTCGGTCCCGAAGAGGAGCGCGGCGAAGGACAGAGTGACCGTCGTGTTCGTGTTGTTCGCGGTGAACGAGACGGCGTTGCCCTGGTTGGCAATGCTCATCTTGAAATCCAACGCGCCGGCCTGGGCCGGAGAGAAGAGCGTGCCGGGAACCGCGGTGCTCGCGGTACCGCCCGCGATCTGCGGGATGGTCCCGATCGACGGGATCGTGAGCGTCGACGACGGTCCGACCGTCGTGGTGTCGATCACCAAATTCTCCCCCCTGAAGTCCATCTGGGGGTTGACGGAGATCGCCGCGTTGCTGCCACCGGTGATCGTCGCGGTGAGGACGAGGCAGATCCTCCAGCCGGTCGATCTCCAGCCCTTCGTGTTGCCCTTGTTCGCCATGTGCGTGCTCCCTTGCGTTTGCGCGGAGGCCATTCCTCCTTGCGCTTTTCGCCCGGCGCTGCCGCCAGGCCGAAACCCTCCGTGACGGCCGCCGGTATCCCCCGCGGCGGCGCCGCCGGGTCCGTGACCATGCCCACCCGAAAAGCCGATCGCTTGCGACGTCGGAGGCGAAGCCCCCGCGCCTTGCGGCGGGCCCGAGGGTCCCGAGAAACCGGTCCCGCCCGGGGGCGCTTTCATGCCTTGCTGAGAGCCGCTCGACGGTCCGGCATGCTGCGCCCCGCGCGGCGGGAACGACACTTGATGCTGACCGAGCTGCCCCGGCTTTCCGCCGAGGTGCCCCGGGAAGCTGTTTCGGAACTTCGCCGGTGGGGTCGGCTTCTGCGGTCCGAACGACGACCGCGGAGGCGCGGGGTGCGAGGGATGCACCGTGCCGGCGATCGGAACCTGCTTCGGATGGATCGGAGGGAGATGCGTCGCGAGACGCACGACGGGCGCGCCCTTCGCGGCCGCGTGGTTGATCGGACCCATGCTCGCGTGTGCGCCGAGGGCCTCGGGACGTCCTGCGCGTTTTCCGGTGCCCGTCTCGCTCGCGCCGCCCGTGACGGCCGCGTGCGTCGCGCCGTCGATCGTTCCCGTGACCGGGAGGGAGTGGTTCGCTTGGAACGAACGGAGGGCGGCGCGCGTCTGGTAGTCGAGCTCCCCGTTGGTGGAGCCGGGATTGTGTCCCGCCGCCATCAGTCCGCGCTGAACGTTCGCGATCTGCGTTCGCTGTACGAGGCGCGCGCGCGCCGCCGCGGGGTGTTGCTGCGCGTCGGCGATCGCTTGCTGCACGGCGGGGTGCGGGGTGATCGCTTGGATGGCGACACCCGAGGCGCTGACCGATGCGGGGATCGCGCCTTGCGTGCTCACGTGATGGGACGCCCCGGGATGCCAACCGTGCTGATTGCTCGCGGGCGGTGCGTTGTCGGGCGCTGCGCCGGCCGTGTACTCTTTCGAGGCACGGGACCGAACGCCAGTCGTGATGTAAGGGCCTCGGGTCATGGCTGGGTCTCTCCTTTGCGCGTGAATCGCGAAGCCCCGTGACGTTGGGAATGCGGTCCTTTCTGCCGTGGGGGCTCCGCGCTCCCCGTCACCCGCTTGCGTACGAGCCCGCCGGAGCGACGCCCGCGGTCCACGATCCCGTGCTGTACGCGCCCGCCGGAGCAACGCCCGTCGTCGCCGCCGTCGTTGCCGGAGTGGCCGTGCGCGCCTTACCGCCGGCCTGCCAGCCCTGCTTCGTCGCCCACGCCGCGAGCGAACCGGCGCCCGCCGCGTAAAGGTGCTCGTCGTACTTCCCGCCGAGCTCGAAGAGCCCGAGGCCGACGAGGGCCGCGCCCACGACGAGCTCCGAGTCATAGCCCGCGATCTGGTACGAGACGCCCGCGCTGGGGCCGTTCTTCGCGTTGAACCAGCTCACCGCCCAGGCAACGCCGACCGTCTCCACGGTCGTCATGACCCCTTCGATCCGCTTCTCGTTCTCCTTCGCGATGCGCTGCGCCGAGGCGCGCGCGCTTTGAAACTTCGCGAAATAGTGTTTGACCTCCTCGCGAAGGCCCGACACCGACGTAGGGAGTTTCTGAATCGCCTGCTCCATTTGATGGCTCCTGCCTGCTGGGTTTGAGGAGGGTGGCACGCGGCGGCGATCCAGCGCAGGCCACGCGACTTGACACGTCAGGCAATCCCACGCCTCGGCCGGCGGGATCCAGCCCACATGCGGCGCGGCACAGGTCCGGATAGCGGTCCAAACGCGGTCCAGCCCCCCGCATTGCCCCTCGCCCGCCCGTGGTAGAATTTGAAGGTTTCCCGCAGGGGGTGGCCCACTGGAAACGGGGGTGCTTGAATGCGGCTTCCGTGCTCGAAACAAGCGTGACTTCGGCCCGATATTTCAGAGCGCCCGAGGTGTGCAAGCTCCTCGGAATCACCTACCTACAATTGCGCTACCGGCGCAGGCATGGGCAGATCCGTGCGCAGCGTTTTGGTGGCGTCTACCGCTATCCGGCCGATGAGATCCTTCGTCAGCAGCGCGAAACGCAAGCGCGGCTCGCCGAGGAACCGGGCGAGCGTGACGCAATCGCGGTCGCGATGGTCAACGACGGCGCGAGCGACGGCGAGATCATCCAGACGCTTAAGCTCTCACTCGAGCGTGTCGCCGCCCTTCGCGCAGCGCTCCGGAAAGACGACGGCGCCGCGAGCTCCCCTGGCGCTCCTCCCGCGGCTCGCTCCTCGCGTTCGGTCGAAGTGGACGACGACCGGGACGAAGCGCGGATCCGTGAACGCTACGAGGCGCGCCGCGAGCTCCTCGCCGCGCGTCGCCGCGCTGGCTACGCCCCCGAACCACCTCCGCCCCTCCCGAAGAGAAAAGGATAGTCCGCCATGTCCAAGCCGCCGCACGTCTTCGTAGGGCTCATCGCCCGCCACGTCGTGACCATCGCGACGCACGTCACGATCGCCCGGCTCAAAGTGGAGGGGAACAAGCTCGGGCTCCTCGTCTCCGAACAGACCGAAGAGACCGGCGGGATCGCGCTCGCGCGTAACCTGCTTGTAGAGCGCTTCTACGATTCGACCGACGCCGAGTGGTTCCTCAGCTTCGATGACGACGTCGGCCGCCTGAGCGGCGCGGACCTCGCGCGCATGATCAGCCACGGCGTCGACGTCGTCGGTGCGCCGCTTCCGGGCCGCGCCGTGGCGCCCGCCAGCGTGCAGCGGGCGATCAAGGCGGGCGAGACGCTCGATACCTTCCTCGGCATCCACGAGAACCTCTCGCCGCTCCTCCTCACGTTTTTGGACGAGGGGCCGCGCTGGCTCAAGACGCCCGCCGGGCCGATCTGCGAGGTCAAGGGAACCTCGGCGGGTTGCTTGCTAATCTCGCGCGCCGCGATCCGGAGAATGATCGACCACGGCGGCCGCTTCACGTTCAACGAACGAAAACCGCCTCGGGTCTTCAACTTCACCGAAGAGACGCCCGACGATAGCTACCGCTTTTGCCAGACGTGGCGCGAGCTCGGGGGCAAGGTCTACGTCGACGGCCGCACGACACTTTCGCATCGGGGCGTGGTGGACTTCACCACGCGCCCGCTTGCGAAGCTCCTCGGCGTTGCGGAGGGTTACTGACGACCGACGATCAGCGTCGTATCGGGGATGTGCCAAAAGGCCATGACGTAGCGCACGAAGTCGTGCGGCTCTTCGTAGACGGGCGTAAAGCACCACGCGCGATCGCCGAACCGCTCGAAGTGCGGACGGCTTAGCCGCTCCCGCCGCGGGTACATGCGGGCGGTAGAGCACCACGCGATCTTGACGATCCGATGGCCGGGCTCGGGGGCGAGGAGCTTCACCTGACCGATCGACCGCGGGAGCCCGCGCACTTCGAGATTGACGGCGCTCCCACCCGTGCGCTCGTCCGGCACAAGGTGATCCTCGTACTCTTCGACCGCGATCGGTTCGGCGATGAGCGTTTGCGTCACCTCGTCGATCACTTCGCACCACGCGGCACGGGTCGGGAGATCGCCCCCCTGCTCACCGTAGAAGCGGGGATGCGGTAGGTCGTCGATGATGCGCTCCCACGGGAACTGACCTCGCTCGAAGATCCGCCGCCGCATGTTCTCGGTCCAAAAGGAGAGCGCGCCCGGCACCGCGCGCTCTTCGACGACGTAGAAAATCGAGCTTGAGCCTTGCCCGTGCCGCGTCATCCACTGCGGGTGTCGGTCGAGGAGCACGTCAACCTCCTTGCTGTCCGGGTACCGTGACTCCCGCCTCCGCGAAAATCTGCTCGGTCGGCATCTTGAGGACGGCCGCGAGCTCGTCTTCGGAGAGGAGCTCCCGCGCGACGCGCGAGCACGTCAGCATCGTCATCACGCGCCGCTGGTCCTGGTCGTCGAGGCCGATCGCCTGAATGGTCGCGGAGTCGATCGGCGCTTCCGCCCCGATGGGGCAGATGACCGCCACACCCCCAAGCTTGATGAAGATCACGTTTTCCCCCGCGGCCGCCGTGTTCAGTGCATCGATCAGTTTCGGATCCATGGGTCACCTCGTTTCTTTGGGAAGGGTCCAGCGTGCCAATCATAGTCGAGCGCTTCGAAGCTTTTTCGCTGCTAACCATGCCTTACCCGCCGAGGTGAGCTCGAAGCGTGCCGGAGCGCCGCTTGTGAAATTGGGCGGCCTTCGGAGGATGTGTCCCGAGGAGACAAGCTCGGCGAGATGAGCGGCCCGCAACTTCGGGGCGATAGTCTCTCCGAAAGGGGCATGTCGCTGCACTGCCAAAAGCACTCGCGTGCGATCGTCGTTCGTCATCGCCCCTCTTCGACGCGCTGCACGTACTCGAGAATCGCGTTCCGCACGAACGACGAGACCGACCAGGGCGGGGCGCTCTTCGGGGGTCCGCGGTTCAGTTTCGCGACGGCCCTTTCGACGCGCTCCAAGAGGCGGCGCGGCATTTTCACGCCGACCATTTTCGCGTCGTCCAACGTCTTCGGTCGTCCCACTCTCTTGAAGCTACGGCGCAGAATACGGTTTGACAATACTCGGAGGCTGGCCATCTTGAACGCGAGCCCAGGGAGGGGCGCCGTCATGTTCGATTCGCTTCGCTACCTTGTTTTTACCTGTTTTCTCGGCTTCGCCGTGCTCGCGGGGTGCGCCTCGACGCAGACGCACGCGATCGCCGCGCGCACGGTCATTGGCCAGCTCGGCACCGTGGTCGAAGACCGCGGCCGCCCGCCGTCAGCTTCGGTCGAAGTGCTCCCGGCCGCGCCCGAGGGGGCGAAGCGGATCGGCTATCTGCGGGTGTACCCGGGCGCGAAGCCGTGCGGCGAGGACGTGCCCGAGGACGTCACGCGCGAGGGCGAGCGCATCGGCGCGAGCTTCGTCGTCTTCGCGAAAGGCCACTTCGGCACCTGCAAGGCCGAGTATTTCGCCGCGAGCACGCCATGAACCTCCACGAGCGCGAGCGCCTCGACGCCATCCAGAAGAACGTGCAAGAGCTCCAATCGGCGATCCACAAGTTCCTACTGAGCATCCCGCCCGACGCCGGCGATCGCGACAAGCGGACCGCCGTGTTTCATCAGATCGGCGTGGTGCTCGCGGGGATCATCGTCCTCAAGCGAGGCACATCGACCGAACCGACCGCGCCCCCGTGAATCCAAACCACGCGCTGGATCTCGCTGTCCTCGCCGTCTTGCTCCTCGCCGCCGTCCTTGGCTGGCTCGAGTGGAAGCGGCGCTAGCTAGACCTCGTGGTAGCCGCGCTGACGTCGCTCGGTCGCGAAGTGACCGAAGCGTTCGATCGCCGCGCGGAGGGTCGCGAAGGCTTCCGTGCGTGACGAGCTCCGCTTCCCGCCGAGGGAGCCTTTCGTCACGTGGAGCACGTAGCCGCTCGCCTCGCCCGTGAAGTTCAGTTGGCGCGACGGTTCCACCCGGAGCTCGTAGAAACGGGCGTTCTTTCCGGGCAAGGCCTCGCGCTCGAAGCGAACCGCGAGCTCCGTGCAGTCGTTCACCAGCGTTGCGGCAGCGCTCATTTGACGTCCCCTACGATCGGAATTTCGACGAGCTCCTCGGCGATCAGTGCTTCGAGGATCGCACGTTGCTCGGCGCGACGGCGGGCGGCTTCCTCCTCGCTGATCACCACGGGCGGAGCGAGCGGGCGCACGGGCGACGGCGGCGCGCCGCGCCCCCCCGCACTTTGGTCCGGTCCAGTCCCGCCGGGGCGGGCCTCGTCGAACTCGGCGCGCATCGGCGCGCCGCCGCGTTTCGCCTTCGAGCCTTCGAGCTGCACGCGCCGCATGCGCTCTTTGTGCACGCATTCGTGCAGTTCTGCACGCTTGCCGAACACACGCACGAAGAGCTTGCGCGGCTGGACGAGCGCGAGCCGCGTCGCATGCTCCAGCGCGAGCCGGAGCTCGTCGCGCGTGAGCTCGCGTTCGCAGACGACCCACAACCGGTTTAGGTCGGAACGGTTCAGCGGGCCGAGGCCCCGCCCCATCCACTCGCGGCAGAACCAGTCTCGGATCTTCGCGATCACCCGGCCGGTGCTGATCGGGACGACCTTCGTCGGCACGATTCTTTCGCGATCTTCCTCTCCACAGCTCTCGTGCAGCCGCGTGGGTGCGGTGGGCGGGGGCGAGGGCTCGTTGTGTGTCGCGACCACCTCGGGCGCCGTAGGCGCACCGCTGGCACGGCGTTGCACGCCGGGCTCGGAGTCGAATGTCACCCCCCCCGTCACAGAAAGAGAAGACGTGTCAGGATCCTTAAGACGGAGATCGGGGATCGGGGTGACATGAGCCCGTTTTTGGTGGCGCACGTGGTTCGTGCCCTTGCGCCCTCGCTCGACCGGGAGCCCGGCCCAGCGCTTCGCTTCGAGGTCGTTCGCGGGCGTGCCGAGCTCCTCGCGTTTGACCTCTTCCCGGCGCGTGCGAGCGGCAAGGCGCGCTTTGATCTCGGAGGCGGGCCTTCGGAGCCTCCGCACGATCTCGACCGGCGTAAGGCCGTCCACGAGCGTTCGGATCTTGTGCCCGTGGTGCGCGGTGCAACCACCCTCCTCGAGGCCCGCTTCGCGGCGGAGCTTCTCGCACTCGGCGCGCCCGGCGTGGCCTTTCGTCCCCGCGTCTTTGACGTGCGTGCACGCGCCGAAGTTGCGGGGGATCTCGTAGCCCCGGCCGATCTCGCGCTCCTCCGCTTCCTTCCAGATCCGGCCCGCCTGCCTGCGCGAAACGCCCATCACGGCGGCGACACGCGCGAGCGGCGCGGACGTTCCGCAGAAGGCGATCGCGCGGAGCATGCGACCCACGCCCGTCAGGCGATCGGCCGCTTCTTCCGCGTCGAGGGCGGCAAGGAGATCCTTCCGCTCATGCGGGCGAAGATCGGCGTCAGGGGAGCGTGACCACGAGTCGACGATGGTCGTCGACGGAGACGTTGCAAGCATTCCGGGCTCCGGCCGAACGCGATCCAGCGCGGGCGGCTTTCGTTCCGGTGAACAGCAGGCGTTCCGTCAGGAACGCACGAGGTGGGCTCAGCGAATTTTCGCGAGCTCCAGGGGTTCCGTCGCTGGACGCTTCCCCCTCTCCGCCTTAGACTCACAGGCGTCAGGCGTTCAGCCTGGCGACCGTTCTTCTTAGAGCGGTACCGTCGTCGTTTGGGGCCGAGCTTGGCGGCGTGGGACCCATGCGACGACGCTCCTATCAAGCGCTGCAGGATCCCAGCTACGTCACGGTCGGCTCCTCATGTGGATCCCGTGAGTGTCGCGGATCAAGCACGGCATGTAAATCACAGGTAAATCGTAGACTTGGGACGCAAGAGATCCCCGCTTCGTCCTTGACGGGCACGGCCGTCAGGGTGTTGGGGGTCCGCTCCCGAAGCTGAGGGCAGGCTCACGTCTCGCCGAACGTGCTCGGCGGCGACGCTGCGCTCTCGCTCCCTTCGCGCGCGAGTTTCTCCGCCGCCGCTTCGCGGAGCCACTCGCTGATCGTCGTGTTCGCGCCCGTCTGCTGACGTCGGTGTGCGAGCCGCGCCTCAATCTGCGTCCGCATTTCCGGCGGCACGCGCGTGTAAATCATCGGCGTCTTTGCCATGGGTTACGGCGATTGTGTTGCCTGGGGGTTGACAC
>Ga0070730_10001697_pt1 | contig 20909 bp, 12 predicted proteins | sample Coa_R1_3_FD_66447 | JGI IMG/M metagenome (GOLD analysis project Ga0070730, IMG submission 66447) | Surface soil microbial communities from Centralia Pennsylvania, which are recovering from an underground coalmine fire - Coalmine... | ecosystem: Environmental > Terrestrial > Soil > Unclassified ... | reverse complement strand
TGGCGCCGTCGCGCGGACTGTAAAGCACAACGCGCTGCCCGTTTTCGTCGACGACTTTTACGGTTCCGGCCGGCACGTCTTCGCTTCCACGAAATGGAGAAATAGCCGCGTCCAGATTGTGGCCGCCTACGGCTCCTGCCGCCGATGACTTTCCCACGGGATAGGAAGCGACGATGGTCGGTGTACGAATCCAGGTGTCTGTTGTCCGGGACATCTCGGTGGCATAGTTTCGCATGATCCGATCTAGAGGCGGCTTCGCGATCAGTTGCAGTACCATGCGGTGGTCACTCAGACGGTCTGACAGATCGGTCGCTTCGTAACGCATCTGGTCATCAGAAGACATTGCATTAAAGACGTCCTCCCGCTCTTTATCCGAACCGGCGGCTTGCAGCTTAGCAATGGCCTCATGCGATAGCTGCAAGGCTGGATCTCGTGGCGAGGCAATGTTCTCCACAAGAAGTTTCAGGCCATCCTCTTTCCAGTCGTGAGTGAAGCGGGAGAGCAGAGTCCGGTCCTCCTGTACGCTTCCCAGGTGATCTATGAACCGTTGAATTTCCTCAGCATCTTCAGGATGGCTGTTCATTTCATTGCGCAGACTTATCATCACCGTTGCGAGCTTGGATTCATCAATCTGTCCAATTCCTGCTACCATAGCGAGCGCGGCCAGCTTCAGCGTGCCTGAAGAGCGTGGTGGGGGCGTGGTTACGGCAGGCGCCGTAATTCCAAAATGCCGAAAGATCTGGTACAGCGCCGCGTATTGGACCACGCGAGCCAGGTTGGGGTCCTGTTCGCGATTGAAGTAGTCGTACGCGTCGTTCTCCGCTTTTTGCATTTCCTGCTTGTCGCCAGCCAGATAATCTACGCCTAAGGCCCCAGTGCGGTTCAGCGCAAAGATCTCGAACTGGTCCTCAGTCGTAAAATAGCCCACTCCCTTTGTGTTCCAATTGAATGTCAGCGCTCGGGTGTGAGCGTGAACGCTCAGTGGCTCGGGGAAAGGAAACTTCGTCTGGTCTGGATAAGGAAAATTTATGTACTTGATTTCACCGGACTGAGACCAGGATTTGAGCAACTGGTCCGTAATATTCAAGAGACTGCCGTATTCCGTATCGATCAACTGCGGACTCAGGTAAATGGGCGCCCAGTCAAGGCTTTTTTCCCTGTCGTACTCTCCTGCAAACAGGTTGTTTCTCTCGTAGCTTTGCGCCAACTCCTCCGTATTGGCGGAGGCGAGCAGAAGAATGGTTTCGGTGCGCAAAGGCGGAAGGAGGCCGACCGGAGCTACCCGCTCGCGGGCTACGATGGCCACCTGCTGTGGGCCGCCAATCGCGCCCAGCACCAAGTCCGAATCCAGCGCAAACTGCCGCGCTTCAATGGCATAGTTTGAGAGCGGCTCGCCCCGAGGCACAGACCAGACCACCAACCCCGGCGTTTCACTGACGAAGACACCGGAATGGCCGCCTTGCAGAATGGTACGCAGGTCCTTTGCTGGTCCGCCTTCAATGGCCATGAACCCGTGGCCCGAATGCCCGGTACGGGACATCACCACATATATCCCCACTGCCAATAGCAGAGCAATAACCAGGATCGGCTTCCGGGCGGAACGCGGAGCCATCACCAGCGCCAGAAACAGCAGTATCACTCCAAGGAGAATGCCTCCAACCAGGCCAGAACTACGTTTCGAGCCAGAAGAGGAGCTTCCCGGCTGCAGCAGCCATGAGCCGAGCGTATGGGCGGGAACATGAAGATCGAGCTTGTAGCCCGCGCCCGAAGCGGAAGAATTAGAGTTGCTAGTTATAGGAAGCGCCGCGGCTTTATAGCTGGTCCCGAATAAATACTGGTGAACTCTATCAATGAGCAGTCTCAGCTCCGGTTCGCTCAGGGGCGGAAGATCAAAGGCGATATCTTTGACCCAGCCGTCATAGCCGATCTTCCACTCCTCTACGCTTGCTTGATTCAGTGCTTGTGGAGCGATTTGCTGGATTTCTGCAACCGTCGCGTGAGGCGGTGGTTCAGTAATCAACAGCAGACGGTGTTGGTTTTGGTCAGGTTCTGACACCGCGACCACTTGAATATGAAAGGGGTGCTGGTTCCTGAACTGTTGCCACTGATCCCCGACTGGAGGCGCGGCAAAAACCTTGACGCTCAGAGTTAACAACACGATCAGGGCAAAGGAATTGAGCTTTCTGTGGCGCGCAGGCATGTTGCCTCCTGATTGACCCGGGCCCTCTGCGGAAGAACACCTAAACAACTCCATCAAGTAGTGAAAAATTCGCTCTTTGCGTTTCAACCTTTCATTCTAATTTCTTGGAAAGTCTGAGGTTGAGCCGCCTGCCGGCATCAGGGCCTGGGACACGATCGGAAATCTTTCATCTGACAGCAAGAACGCCGGACAACGCGGAAACCCTTCACATGGTCGATTATTCAGCCCCCGATGCCGGGCCGCGGGCCCGTCTTTCTTGGCAGAGCCTTGAGTTTGGGCCGTACAGGCCGCGATGGTCTATGCCCGTTCTCCTCCGAGACGGCCCCGGGAGACGGGTCATAGAGAATTTCCACGCGCTGCGACAATCCCCGTATCGCGGCAGGAGTGTTGCCCTCAATATCGTCCGGCTCTGATTGGGCCAGGGTGATGCGCAAGCGTTCCGAATCAATGCCGCCTTTGATCAATTGTTTACGGCATGCGTCCGCACGTGCTCGCGCCAGCAGAGTCTTTTCGCCTGCTCCCATCCGCGCCCGAATTTGTAGCGGCAGATTCCGAAGTTCCGGCTGCAGCAGATTGAGAGCGTCCAAGTCGAGCATCTTGAGCGCGAATGGCCCCAGGACCGCACTCTCCGGAGCAAAAAAGATGTCCACCACACTGTCGTGAATGAGCCGGCTGGGCTCGGGAGCCGTCTTGGGAGCAGCGGGTGGCGCGGGAACCACTGATATTGTCAGCCGTGCGGTGGCGCTCTTGTCAGTTCCATTCGAGGCGTTAAGAAAGTACTCCATGCTTTGCATCGGCTTGATTCGAATCTGTCCCTGCGGCGCGAACCTTTCTCCATTAATGGAAACGACCGTCGCATTCTGGGAACCCCAGCTGATGATGGCAAATTCTCCATCTTGTATTTCCGCCGGGAAGATCTCAGCATGCAAGACTGGGGCGACATGGCGAAAGCGAAATCCGGCGGCCCGGGCCAGACGCTCTCTGGATCCGGTGGCGCTCAGATGCGAAACATTGATCACCGTGTCCTCTGCGCTGATGTCGATGCGATTTGCGTTGATACCCCGGCTTTGCAGATAGTTGGCCACAATGTCGCGACGTGAAGCCGCAAGGTTCCGGTTCATGGCTGCCTGCGAGGGAAGATATTCATAAGCATAACCAACGATCGCAAAATCAATCCCAGGATTCTGCTGCAGGAAAATGGCAAACTGATCGAGTTTCTGCCGTTCTGTCACAGGTAAATAATACCGGCTGTTGAATTTGGGGAGCTTGGAGGCAAATTCAATCAACGGCGCCGCACCTCTAAACAGCGCCTCATAATCCGGCACCGGCCCAAGATCGGGAAGGCTTGGCTTTTTCACCACGCCCACCCGGACCTCAGCGGCTGCCGGGGGTGTATCAGCTTGTTCGACCGTGATTCTGAAAGTAGTATCCGTGGTCAGCGCTTCAGAAGTTATATGGCCGCTCGCCGGGAGAGAATGCGCGCCAGGCTCAAGCGTTATTTTGGTCGCGGCGGCGGCCTTCCATGTGATCTCGACGGGATCGCCTTCGAACACACGCTTCGGAGAGACGTTCAACTCCACGTCAGGAATACCAGGTAGAACCTGAATGTTAAGCTCCGGGGCCGGATCCATCCAATCTGACCAGGGAGATTCAATAACCAATTTGTATGAAGTAGTGCTGGTCGGGCGTACGCGGATTGCGCCGATGGCGCTGACGTCACCAAGCTCAGGGCCGATCCGCACCCGGGTCGCGCAATGGGTGTACCACATCAACTCCGTGCTCTTGCCGGCAATCACACGCACAGTTTGCGCAGAGAAAAATGGCTGCAAGCTCTGGCGAAATCTTTGCTTCTGGCCTTCCAGCCTGGCGTCGGGGTGATCGGGATGCCTGGGGCAGATGACCGCCGCATTAGGATGGTACTCATGGCAAACACGGCACCACCAGTACCCTGGCCGGCGGTCACACTCGGTCGCCATAAGAGGTTGGAGCAGAAATACGGCCGTCAGCGCAATGAGCAGGACTCTGCTCAACGCCGCTAGACCGCCTAGGCAAATTCGACTTACAGTGCTGGACATTGCATTTTGCTTTCCGCGGAGCTCAGCTTGTAGTTGCCCCCGCCGTTGGTATGCCAGTGGTAGCCATCCTGTTCCTGCCAAACCGAGAAGGTGTGATCACCAAACTCGCAGACTCTATCTCTGGGATCTCTTTTGCCGTGCCCGGGCGTTGGGCAAGCCTCATGGCTCTGTTTTTCAAGGCTATTCAAGGTCTCCGGAAGAAGTCGTTTGCACGCATCGGAAGCTCCGCGAAGGTGCGCTTCGAGGGCGTGACGTGCAGACAGATCGCGGGGCTCTGTCTGAATACGGGCCAGATCTTTTTGCCCCTCGCCTACGTTCTCCTGGAATGCCGCCCACGCAGCGGGGGCAAAGCGCCGCCACACTGGGTGCTGGGCCAACTGCTCCTGCTCGTGCTGCCAGGTAGAGAACTGTTCTTTTGAGACTTCAATGGTGGCTAGATCCTCAGTTCTTTTTGTCTCCCGCACGTATGAGACCCATACCACCATCGCTGCCGCTGCCAGGACTGCAAGCCACATGAGCAAGCCGCGGTTCCGCCGGCGCCGCTTCAACTTGGCTTTGAATGCGGCCACGGTTGCGCCGTCACAAGCGGTGATTACCAGAGTATCGGAGAGCACAACTCCATCGTTCGGGCGCTCGGGTGTGGGCGCTTTCTCACGAATTCCAGCGACACCAGACATCTTACTTGACCACCTTCATTTCTACGGGAATTCGCACCTGAGAGCGCTGGAGATCGTTCGTCCTCACGGTGACGCTCCCCCTATATTTCGTGGGCCATCCGCCAAGCTCGGTCTCGTCGTCAATCTCAGTCTTGGCGATGATGAGAATCTGGCCCTGGCTGACTCGGGCATCGAGCCAGGGTTCGTTCAGTATGACTTGTTCAATTCGTAACGTTCCTTTGCCGCGATTCCTGATGGGCAGGGGAAGTTCCTTGGCTGTTCCACGGCGCACACTTTCAAAGTTCAAATTCTGCGTCTCAACTTGGGGGACCGCCAGGGTTCCTTCGATTTTCAAAATGCCAATCGCACCCGTTTTTTCGTGCTTGAATTCCAGGGCCCTCGAAAACGGACCGTCGCTCCGTTCCGTCAAGCCGGCCGACTTGACAAGAATCTGAAACTTGCCCCGGTCCAGGCCTCTCACTGTCGCCCAGGGTGCGCTGTTGACTGAGATTTCCTCGAGTGGCAGCAATTTTCCATCGCCTTGCTTTATTTCCACGATGAATTCGCGCTGTTCGCCCGGACTGATTGTTCCGACCGTGAATTGCTCCGGCTCGATGCGCAATCCGCAGAGCTCGTAAACAACCGTGATGGCCAGCTCGCGACGATCATAGGCAGGAGAGTTCGTGGCCACAATCAGCCTGCTCCGCTGAGGACGGGGAGCCGCACCCGGACTCTGCTGCGGCTCAATGACGACGGGAAGCTTGCTCTGCTCAAATCCCGGTAACGGTTCCAGTTGCGCGGGAGATATTGAGCGGTCATCTGTGGTCATCGAGCCGCGAAGCGCGTGCAGTGGCGCGCCATCCTTCCCGCGCATGGCCCCGAGGTTCTTCAGCAGAATTTCCTTGACGACCCTCGTCCCGTAATAAACCGGTCCCAGCATCTTGATATCGTTAATGGGCTCAGGGAGTGGTCCGCACGAATCTACGGTTGCGTCTACCTGGATTGTTCCCCCGCGACGGGCGCTGCGCGATTTTTTGAGGGCGTAGCGGATAAAAGCCTGGTGAGAGCCGGCAGACACCTTTGCAGCATCAACGAGCACCTCGATATGGCTGTATCCTTCGGCGTCAATTGATACTTGCTGAGGAGATACCCTGAGCCAGGGAACTTCGGTAGTAAATTCGACCTGAGCATCCACTTTCCCCGAGTTTTTCATCTTGAGCATCTGACGTGCAGAAGCGGGAAAATGAAGATACGAGCCGCTGGTTCTCAGGCCATTGGCGGTGATCGAATTAGTTGCCGGGACCTGTTCATCAGAATAAAACTTGCCGTCCACCTCGAAGCAATAGGTGCCTGGCCCTTCCCGTACGGGTACGGCGATGGCAAAGGAGCCCTCGCTTTTTTGCATGGCGTATCTCTGGGTCTCCCCGCTCTGGCTTAGAAAAAGCGTTGCCTCCTTTCCCGAAATACGGCCTTGGAACAACCAGTAATTGCCGACACGAACGTCAGAAAAGACCAGACGCGGAGGCGAAAACAGCAGCCGGATGCCGGAGCCGGCCAACTGAGTAAGCTGCAGACGGACCTTTAAGACGGCTGACCGACGCGAGTCAATGGATTCCACGCCGATCGTGCACCACGCTTCGTGAGCGGTCGGCGGAAGTTCAAAGGGTATGAACTCGAAGATGCATTTGGCGGCCGACTTCTCCGTCTGCTGTGCGGGAAACAGATCTCCGACGCTAAGTCCCTCCAGGATCTTTACTCCGGGGACATCAAAACTCAGCTGCGTAATGCGGCAACCTTCATCCCCGACGTTCCGCATAGGAATAACGATCTGGACCGGAACGCCCTCAATCGCAACGGGTGCAGGGGACGCGGCCACCAAGCATGGCCCGGTCAGCACGGCAGGCTTGGTCGTAACTGCGCCGGCCGGATACGCGCGATCACGCAACGTGATTAAATCGTCCAGATTCACCATTACCCCCGCGAGGAAACCGCGACCAGAGCGCGACGAAGAACTTTGCCCTCATAAAAAAACCCCCGGCGTTCCAGACGCACGATGGTGTTTTCCGGGAGTTCCGGCCGGGCAACGGCGCCTCCCGCAATGTTTTCGTGAAGGCTGGGATCGAAGACCGTGCTGTTGGTTTCCACCGGAATCTCCTGAAACTTTAGTGGACGAAGAGTGCTGCTCAACTGCGCCTGAAGCTGCCTGACCTGCGGCGGTTGGCCTGAGGCGCTCCTGGTGGCGTCAAGGTGGTCCAGCAATTTCATTAGTTCATCGCGGAGCACCTGCCACTGCTGCGCGGCATCTGCGGCCGCCTGCTGCAGCCTCTGCATCCGCGCGCACAGGCGATCTTCATAATCGTGCGAGATGCTTCTGGCGCTACGGCCGCTGGCCACATCAAAAAATGAGAGATTGCCCGCAACCCCGGCCGGTTCCTGGCGGAGATCGCTTTGTTCAATCGCTTGTTGCACGCGCCGCCTCAAGTCGGCGCCGGATTCACAATATTTCTGGAAGCGGATGGAAAACTCACTCCAGGCGCCGTCTCCCGGCGTGGCAGGAACTGCCTTGATGCAGGTCCCGATCGCGTCAAACCAGGGGCCCGCGGTCTCCAGAACTTTTTTCAAAACGGTGACCGACTCGCGCACGGTCTTCTCGTTTTCTGGATTGCCGGTAAAGTCCTTGAATACCTGCACTGCGACGCTTTGCAGTTTCGATTCCAGATCCTGGCCCTTCCATTTGTCGAAGTACGATTCCATATCCTCCTGCTCTATAGCGTGGACACGGGTTTCAAGTTTGGCAAGCGCATCGTGTGTCCGTTCCAGCACCTCGCTATCACCCCTCTTCACAGATTCGTGCAATGCGCTTAGTTCGTTCTGGAGTGCCGATTGTTGTTCGGCGATCGTGTGAATGTCCTTTTTTGAAGTGACAGTCTCCGCCAGAGAATCCAGCTTTTTCTCCAGAAGCTCCAGTTCTTGCTTCCACGCTTGCTGCAGTTGGTTCAGGTCCTCCTTATTTCGTGCGGGTTGCAGGTTCAAGGAGGTAATTTTTGCCGAGAGCACGCGATCAATCTGCTTCTTCGAGAACAACCAATAGAGAAATGAAGCTATCCCGGTAAGGGCGCCTAAGCCAGCCAGCGCCAGCATGATGTATCGAAGTTTGGCGTCAATCTTTTCGAGAACCGGCGACTTTGCCGGGTTCTTTGAATCTTCGTCCTTGGAGTCTTGCGTCCGAGAAGAGCCTGTGCCATCTGTGCCCTGGCCTTGGCCCTGCCCGCCTGCGGCCGCCTGATCGCCGGCCGATTGACCTTGCCCGCCTGCGGCCGCGGAAGCCTCCCCAGTAGCGCCCTCATCGACTTTCTTTTTGGCAGCGTTTTTCTTTCCCTTATGTGTCCCGTTTTGCCCTCCTGACGTTTTTGGGGGTTGGTCCTGAGGCAGCCCCGAGGCATGGAGACCCTGGATGAAAATCGGCAGAGAAAACAGAAATAAGGCGGAGAGAAGCACACGGGGGAACGCGTTTATTTGTAGACGGGAACGGAAAGGATTGTGGGCATTCATGGCAGCGAGAAGCTCCCTTCGCTCAATTTGAGCCCTGTTCTGAGGTCCTGGACGTGTGCGTTTCCCTGCGTCCAATTTTGCATGGCAACTCTGACAAGTACAGGCGTCGGGTCCGCGGAAGAGAAAATTTCCGGTGAGAAGACAAAGCTGGTCAAGCCCCCGGCTATGTCCCCGCCCGGCAAAGCGGCACACAACGCAATCTCCACCGGCAGGGGGGAAGGGCCCGGCACCTGGAAGGCGCGCTCACAGAAAAAAGGAAAGGCTCCTGCCGGAGTTCCCAGAGGAATGAGCTGCGGACCCTTCTGATTGGCGGTCAGCACACCTATCACCAGATTTCTGCGAACGACTCCAATGCTGTAGGGCGTTTTTTGTTGCTGGATTGCCTGATGAAGCGCGGCCCCGAAACAAACGGCATGGTGTGGGTCCATAGCGGGATCTGCCCAATCGGAGCTGGGAAGCGCGTCTTTCAAAAATTGAGCGACTTGCCTGGCGTGAGGCGCCCCGCCGGAGGCTACCACCCAGTTGCAAAGCTTAAGCTCACGGGACATGGGTGTTTCGGTCGCGCCTGCCGGGCGGATCGACTGCATCTTTTCAAGGGAGTGCAGGATTTTTGGCTGCAGCTCTGCTACCGGCCCGGTAAACGACGCGCCACATTCCGCCAGGCAATCTCCGGCCAGATATGACAAGTGCAACTTATTTTCTTCCCGATGTACGTACACCAGACCGAGATTGATGTCCAGGCTGCCGCTATCTGCCACCCACACATAGCAGCCGTTTTGTTTCAGCTCATGCCATCTCGCGCGGTCGGTGGGCCACGCCGGAAAGGCGGCGATCACAGCCGCCAGGGTTTCATTGATGTAGGAGCATGAGGCAAAGCCCGCTTCGATGGCGGCCTCACGGAGCGCATGGCAGACGCGCCAGGAATACAGAATAGGAACAGAAACCGTCAGATGGGCTTTCCTTGCCGGGAGCGCGGACTGCCAATACTCGAATACCGGTTTCAATAAAAAGCGAACCGCCGAATCGTCGCCAAACAAGGGAAGCGCTCGCTTGAACTCGGGAAAGGAAACAGTGTCGGGACCTTCTTCCGCAGTTGTGGTCGGAAAAACCGCCAACATCTCCGTTCCATCTTGTGTCCGGCTTTTGCAAAAAGAGATGTTGCCTGGAACAGGGTTCTGAATGGACGCGTGGTCGAGCAGAACGGGCGTTTTCCGATCCGGCTGCCACACCGCTGCCAGCAGCTTGGCCGTTCCCATGTCCAGTCCCATGCACTCAGCCGCGTCTGCCATCTTCATCTCCGTTTTCAGAACGATAACGGTTTTCCATATGAAAGACTTCGCCGGTGTCAGTTACTGTCGCTTCGGCTTCAACCATGCCGTCTTTCCCCAGCCACATCGAAATTTCTGTTTTCTTGTTGCGTGCCTTCACTTTGATCTGGTCGATGCGCGTGATGTCGCGGTTGTTAGCGACTAAATTCGCACCGGGCTCCTCCATATCTCCGGTGTGTTGCAAAATTGCGATCACAGTTTCAGGCCATGCGCCTGTGTTTACATTGGTGACAGATTTATTGCTTAGAGCAATCTTCGCCCCTTCCGGTATGAGAGGATCGAAGATTTTCCGGCTGATCACGTTAGTACCGCTTTCGTTGCGTTCAATGCCATAGCTGCAGTTTGTCCTCTCATCGAGACGTCTGACCGAAAGCGAAGACTCACCCTCGCCGCGGGCTGTGCTGATTTCCATCGCGTAACGGCAGCTTCCCCGTGAGACGCATTCCTTTTCATCAAAGTCTTGCGGTGTCTTAAGCTTGCACTTGAGATGTTCTTCCAGACGCGCCCGCACCAGAGGAACCAGGCTGGCTTTGCCCGTGGCAATCACCTCATTAATAGAACTGATTTCGACCGGCCGGATCCGGGACGCCGCCCTGAAAGTCCTATCAACGATGCCGATAGCGTCTTCCACGGAGCGCTCGATCATTCTTTCGTATTCCTCTCTGGATACCGTGACGGCAAATGTTCGTTTCCGTCCTTCCACCTTTAGGATTGCTTCAACATCAACATCCTCCTTATTGGAAAGAGCTATCTTGGCGCTTTCGGCTGCCTCCCACAGATAGCGGCGATTGACATGAACGTCAGACTTCTGCGAAGAATCGAGGTTTCGCCAGAGCCTCTCCTGCTTTAATTGCTCCGGGTCATAACGCAAGGTAACGCCAGAGTCTCGGGAAAACCTGTCCGCAAGCAATATCATCATTCGTTTGGTGAAATCGTCGCCCCCCAGCCAGTTGGCGCCTTTGTAAGCCAGGACCTGGATTTGGCGAAGATCATGGCGCTGAATGAGGAGCAGCAGACACACATCGAGTGTTCCGCCACCAAAATCAAATACGAGGACCAGTTTTTCAGCTGCATCATCTCCGGGCAAAAGCGGAACTGCAGGAGTGCTTTGCTGGTTGCTCGCATAGGTTGCATCGATGGCTGCTGCGGTTGGCTCATCCAGAAGGCATTCTTTCCAGTTCTCAGCATTGCGCGCAGCAAATGTATCTAATCCGGCCATGGAGGCGGCTTTGATCACGGCCTGCACTCCGGCATCAGTAAAATTTGCGGGCAGAGTGAGGATGACCTCGCGCAGTTTGCGGCCCAAATGACGCTCCGTCTGCCGGCGCAGGTAACGAATGACAGCAGCAGCAACTACCTCCGGCTCAACGGTGCTGCCATCAGGAAGTTCTACCTTGGCCTTTCCATTCCAGCGGTCTTGGTTGAGCAGTCGCTTCACCGAACTGACCAGATGCTCCTGGCTCTTGAACTGCTCGGCCCTGGCGATTGCGTCGTAGCCCGCCAACCATTGACCGGAAACGCTGTCGTAAAAAGCCAGCGAGGGGACTGTTTTGGTGGCCAGCTCGCCAGCCCGATAATGGAGAAACGGGACCATCTGAATCTCGTGGTCTTCATCCCAGTAGGCCACGCACGAGTTTGTGGTACCGAAATCGATGCCGACGAAGTGCTCATAAAACCTTGCCGACTCGATCGTCAAGCGAAAGCTGCGACTGACCGAAGGGTTGGCGCTCGATTCGACCGTGCAGGTAAACCTCACATCTTGAGCATCCAGGTGCTCGGGCGGATCCAAGAGGCAAGGAATCCGTAACGGTTCTTGATCGGGTGAAAGCGTCAACGGCAGCGAAGGCAGCTTGGCCCAAAGCCATTCCGGCGCGCCAACGATCTTGATGTCATAGATCTGGACTGGCTGCGCGCCCAGCACACGACACGTCAGCGTCAGATCGAACAGTATGCCTGCCGGGACCAGAGTGCTGCCTGCCAGATCGATGTGCAGCCCGGATGGTTCAGAAATGCGGGCAATAAAGGGAATCTGCAAGGGCTTGCCCACATCGAACCGAAGGGCCAACAGACCTTCAACAGCCCCGGGTTTCGCATTGGCTGGGGCGGCAAATTGAAGTGAGAAGTTTACACTTGCGCCGTTTTCGAACCTCCGCCCTTCTTCGAGGTTTACCAAGGAAAAGTTTGCTTCGGGAGAAAGTTCTATAGCGATTAGTGTACTGCGCACACCTTTGACTTGTTGAATGGAGATTTGCGCCCGAGTAGTTTCTCCCGGCGCCACGCTCTCAAGCTGCGGAGGAGTCACCTGGAAAACCGGCTCCTGGCCAAATTTCACCGCGGTTTCAGCCAGCACTCTGGTCGACGGCTGTAAAACGAGCTGGATCAGGGCCTCGCTGGAGAAATCAGCTTCATTGCCGCCGTGGAAGTGTACGGCTAACTTTTGCTGCTCTCCTGCGGAGAGGCGAACTTCTGTCTCGGGCATGTTCTTGATGCCCAAGCCAATAGCTTCATGATCGGAAGCCAGCGACGCACGAAAGCCGCTCGCACTCCGGGAATTATCAATAATTATTTCCGACTGGGCAGCTTGTAAATGGCCAGCAGAGGAGATAAACAGGATTTCACGTGGAATTAGCTGGGGGTTTAAGAGGCGTTCCCCGCAGAGCTGGCAGTAAATATCTTCCTCAGAGTAGGCGCTCAACCACCCATCTCTGCACTTGTGAACATTCATACCCGAAATACCTGCAAGGGGGTGCGTTGAATTCTGAGTTCTAACTTGCTGATTGTCAAGTAGAGACTGGGCATCTATTAACTCTGACGGACTGCCTATGGTCGAGTTCTCAGAGAAACAATGACTTAAGCGAATGGAGTTCTTTGGCAATTCTTATGTTCTCCAGCCGAATCTCAGGGCGGGCACGGTCTTTGTAAGTGCGTTTAATGCTTGACAATAATGGTGTTTCGCCCTACGATTCGCGCACCTGTAATGGACATGGTAAGGAATGAGTTTGCAAGTTTCGTCAAAGTACCCGCAGTCAGCGCCTCCTGCGGCAGGATTGAGTAGTCCTGTTCTTTGCAGTAGCTGTAAAGAACAATTCAGCCCAGTCGGATCTTCGGGTTATTGCTCGAAATGCGGAAGAGCTTGGATACGCTGCTACCGATGTGGCAGAGTGGTGGATTCGCTCGTCCGGTTTTGCGGCACGGACTGCGCCGTAATAGGCGAGCCGCTTTGGGCAGGCACTAGCTCCCCGAAGTTTGCGTCGGTAAACCCCACCATAACCTCTATTCCTGAACAGTCTTGGCATGCGCCCGTCGCCTATGCCGGTTATTTATGGTTGGTCTCAGTCACCGGTACGGTTTATCGAATATCGCCGATGATGTCACGCGGATTTGTGGTCGACAATCTTGGCATCTCTTTCGGCCGGCATGCTTTCGCGCTGGTGCCGGCATCTGCGTTGGCGGCGAGACTTGCAGCATCTTTTCCCAACGGCCCCGATCCCAAGAACGAGGACCATACTGTGCTGATGGATCGTTGGTCACAGAGCGAACGGATCCTGCTCGCCGTCGTAGGTGATCGGCAAATCGCGCTGCTCGATCCGGCATACCCCGAGGAAGTAAGGACTTCACCAGACGTGGCCACCGGGTGCATGTTTGTATCAGCCGATGAAGGATTAGCGGGAGTTGCAGCCTACAAGGGCCGATTTGCCACACTGCAGCATCTTCCACCGGGCGTAGCCCTGTACATTTGGGATTCCAATACCTCTCAGCATCAATCAGTGGCACTAGCTGAGGACAGGGTCTGCGGTCCTTTCCTGCTGGGCGGCGATTTTACTGTCTATGGCCGGCATTCCATCAGCTATTCCGTGGACGGGAAAATGGTTTCGGCTGGCTTCCCGCCGGGCTTTAGCGCGTTTATCGATTCGGGCGATGCTGAGACAGAACTTCCCTGGGGACGCCCTCCTTATGTTGTGGGCGGCGGCGGCGTGTATCTTCCGGGAGTTCGCAACGGTCGCATCACGATGGCATGGGCCCACAAAAGGGGGACGGAAATTCGATTCACCTATTTTGAAATGCAGCACAATGCTGTCTATCGCGACATGGGCATGGGCCGCCTGTTGTTGAGCGAAAAAGGGAAGTTGCGCCTGGTGCAACAAGGCAATGTTCTTCCCCAAGCGGTGGTCTCTGACGGACAGCTTCTCAATTTTCCAGCAACCACAATATCTGACGTGTATGCTGCCGTCGCACAGTCTGGGTTGTCCCGCCGGCAAGTGCGGTTATATTCTGACGGCCGGCAGCACGCCGATATTGGCGACGACCAGAGACCCCTGGACCTGTTCTTCTTTCCTGGATCTCTATCGATGGCGTACCGCAATGCAGCCGGACACCTGGAGATCGCTTCATGGCCCATCGAGTGATACGGCTCCTGTTCACATGGCTGCTGCTGGTTGCATCCGGTTTCGCCGCCGATACAGGTGTACTTCTGGACCGGTCGGGGAGCATGAAGCCGCATTATCAGTCCGGGCTCATGCACAGTCTCGCCTCGCGTCTCATTGAGGCTGCCGGTTTGGCCGGGCAGCCGGACATTGATCTATTTGATGAAGGCATCACCGCACATATCAAAGGCCTCAACTCTCCAGATTTCAATTACACCAGCAGAAACACGTATCTGAATACCTCGTTGCAAGAGGAACTGGAAAGCCATGCCCGGGTATGGCTGCTGACCGACAATGTGCAGGACACCGGCGACTCCCACGACATGGCCGACTTTTATTCTACCCTGCAGAGTGAGGCTGTTCTTCGGGTTTACATTTTTCCCCTGCGCCAGCCTCAGGGCGAGCACCAGGGGCTGCTGATCTATGCGATTTCCAAGCTGGCGAATGACAAACTACTGGAGCAGCAGGTAGCGACATTCCGTGGCCTGATGAAAGACAAGCAGATCTCAGAGCTGATCATGAAGCCGTTGGGGGAAAACACCATTGAAATCAAATTGACCGAGAACGCGGCGGCCAAAAGGTTCAAGGAAGGAGAGCCACTGAAGTTTTCCTCCCGCGTAAGCATAGGCCCCAAGTATCCCCATCTTTTTTTCGAGTCGCTCCCCGCAATCGGCACAACCCTGGAAACGCCGTTCCGGGGAACCACCTGCCTGACGGTGGAACGGCATGCAAGTTCGATCAATCCCGAGAGGATACAGACGCGTGAGACTGCCAACTATGTGATTTCGGTGGATTTCGGCCGCGTTCGCCTGAAGCGCTCTTTGTCATGCATATGGAACGCGGTTTTCGAGCGCTCTCATGAAACGGAAGAGATCGATACCCCCTTGATCGTCAAAGTACCGCGAGAAAAATTCCGGTTGTCGCAAAGATTCCTGCAAGACTATACGGCCAATGACGAGAAAGAAGCGCAGGCCACCGGCAAGATCGCCGGCTTGCAAGGATTGCCCAGTTACCTGGCGCCGCAGGAAACGATTGTTCCCATTCGCGTGCCAACGAAGATCATCGTAGATTATCCATTTTGGCCGACTTTGCTGCTGTTCCTGTTGCTGGCCATCGTGGTCTTCGTCGGTTATGTCGCCGTCAAATTCCTCAGCGGAACCTCCTTCACGCAAGGGCAGTTACACGCCGAAACGCTGGAGGGCGAACCTTTACCCGCGGCCATGAAAAGCGGCGAGGTATGGGTTTCGGGTAAGCGGGTGGGAACTGTTCAATCGCATATTTTCAAACCTGTTCTTCCGGTGAAACTTTCTCCGTATCGAGCGGACGCGCCCATCACTGCGCCGATTACGTGCGTGGCGGGGGATGGATCGCAGTTCCGCCTCGTCTTTGGGGCCAATAGCAACAAACCGCAAGGCCAGCCGAAGACGCAACATGCATCGGCAGCTTCGCGCGTAGAGCTGAAAAAGAGGTGAATGCCATGAATCAGACAGCCGTTAGGAGCCGCGCTCGCTGGACCCTGGCCGTAGTGTTTACGGTTTTTCTGGCTTTGAATGTGGCGATTTTGAGCATGGCGGCGATCGCCGCGTTTCATAGCGACTGGGACCGGCTTCCACCCCACATCAGCGCGGATACGCCAATGGGCCTGCGGCTCGGAATTCTGGCTGTGATCATATTCGCAAGCTGGTTTTTCGCTCGCGCTCTTTACCGTTTGTTAGTGGGAGAAGAGGTGCTGCCCAGCGACTCTCTCTCTCCGGCTTACGGCCTGCTCTCCTATCTGGTGCTGGTGGGAGCGGCCTATTGTTTTCTGGGCTTCGGCACCTGGCTGTGGCTGCCGGTCTTGTTTCTGCTCGTGCTGATCTGGACCCTGCTGGCGCTATGGTCGCTGGTGGGCTCGCGCGCGATGGTGGCGGCCCTTTGCATAGCGCTGCTGACTGTAATCGTAATTATTTTTGTTTTTGATTGAAGGAGGACGTAATGCCGGATCTGCAAGGCGCAATCCATCCAACGATTTTCATCGGTCTTGGGGGTACGGGTAAGGAAATCCTGCTGCGGCTACGGCGGCGATTTTACGAAAAATGGCGCGGGCAGACCGGCCTGCCCTGCATGGGTTATCTGTGGATTGATACCGACTCGCGTGACGTCCTGGCCATGGGGGAACGCATTGACGAGATCGACGTCGAGCTCAAGTTCGAGGAGCATGAAAAGTTCGGTCTTCTGCAGAAGACTGTGGGCGAAGACCTGGGGCCGCTGCTTCGCGACAAGAAACGCCACAGCTACATCCATGACTGGCTCTTTCCTGAAGTGGAGCAATTTGGATGCGAGATCGGCAACGGAGCGGGCGCGGTACGGAGTATCGGCCGGCTTACCTTTTTCAACCATTTCGAACGCGTGCGCGACCTGATTACCCGTATCCGCGACAAGGTGACGGACCTGCCCCAGCGCAATGCTACTGCCCGGCTGCTGCCCGACGCGACGATTCATCCGGAAGCGCAGGTGTATTTGATCTTCTCTGTTGCCGGCGGGACCGGATCAGGGATTTTCCTGGATATGGCATTCCTGCTGCGTAAGATGAATTTCAGAGATATTACCGGCATCGTTGCGTTGCCCAACGTGTATTTTCCAACGAACCACGGCGAAGAAGCAGGGCGGGCCTACGGCAACTCCTACAGCGCGCTGAAGGAGCTGGAGTTCTTTACCCGACGCATTAAACAGGTAGCCAATGCGGGCGATGGCATGCGCACCAGCATCGACTACGAGGTCAACTGGACGGGCACGCCGGAGCGGCCGCCGATCCCGGGACCGCCGTTCTCTGTGGCTTACCTGTGCGAAATGCGCAATGAGCAGGGAATCGGCGCAGGCAGACGGCACGAACTTTTCCACATGATCGCCGATTCATTGTTCGTGAACTTCCTGCCGGACACATTCAGCACACAGAAGCGCAGCCGGCTCGCCAACACGTATCAGCTGCTGGCGGCGAGAACAGCCGATTGGGTGCCGGTAGCAGAAAATGTACAGTTGGTCCAAAGTTTTTCCCGCCGATATGCCAGCATGGGCATGTCGAAGATCGAAGTGCCGGTGGAGATGGTGCGCGAAGGCTGCGCCTCAGAATTGACTGCGGAAATCTTCGAGTACTGGGCGCGGCCTGGGGCCAATCCCAATCTCAAGGGCGCGCTCGATCAGGCCATGCGGAACAAGTTCGATGAAGACGGGCTTGAGTCGTGGTTCGGCAAGGAGTGGAGCAAAACGATTCAAAGCGAGTTGGCCAAGATTCTGCCGCCGGACCTGCCGGCGGAAGGGCCGGAAGGATCCGTGCTTAAGGCCTTTGTTCACGAACTTCCGGAAAAACTCCAAAAATTCAAAGACGCGATGACAGATGCTACCGGCACCACGCCGGCCCGGTGGGGGAGCATCACCCAAATCCTGCGCAATACTCGCGGCAAAGCAGCGCAGGACCTATGTGACGCCTTAAAGACGTGGACCATCGACTGCCTGGAGCAGCCGGACCTTGGTCTGAGAGCAGTGGCGGGATCGGGGGACAAGAAAGAGTTTCAAGGCATGCTGCCCCAGCTGATGCATCGTTTCCAACAGTTTTACAAAGATAACCCTTCCGGGGCCGAGCTGCGGAAGCAACAAATCCAGGCGGAGGCCGAGGAATGGGATAGACGGCAAAAGCAGTTCCTGGACGAAATGACGCACGCGCTGGGCAGCATGCCTTTGAAAATGCTGGGCAGCCGAATGTGGACGCTCAAACGCCTGTACAACAAATTGCAGGAGGCTGCGGAACAGCATGTAAAGGCCCTGGCAGCGGTGATCCTCACGGAGGAAGCGGCCAAAATCGCAGCCGTCGCTTACGATTACCTCGCGGACCGGCAGAAAGAGCTGGAAAGATTCCGCGATTCGCTGCCGGGCGTGATCTCAGATATGCGGAAGCTGCGCGCAGATGCGCTGGATATGGGCGTGGCCGACATGATCATCCGCGTCTTCGATCAACAACGGGACTTTCCAAAATTCTACGTCCTGGATTTTGATGAACGCTCGCGCAAGCATCTTCCCGTCAACCCGGAAAAGGAGCAGCGGCGCTTTTTGGATTCACTGCGCGACCGCGCCAGCCTGCTGGATGCAATCCAGTTTTTCTTGAGGAACGGCGCTGAAGAATTGCGCCAGGGCGTGCGGCAATACGCAAACCGGCGCTTTCAGGATGACTTCCAGATTTGCCGCAACGATCCCCACGGCCATGCCGACTGCGGGCGGATGGTCGAGGTCCTCACGCACCCACAAATTCAGGCGGACACCCACTTGGTGGACCGCTTTGTCACTGGAGCCATGCCGATGCTGCGGCGGGGGAACAGGCTATCCGGAGACCAGACCGTCAAGCCGCATGTGTATCTTCGCATCGCAGCAACAGACCGACAGCCGTACAGCGATTTCATTCGCGAACTCAAGAACAAGCTCACGGCGCTTGGCTTCGAAGAACCTTCCGAACAGGCCACCGACGATCCTACTTCGGTGCAGTTGCTGATTGAAACCTATGCGTTTCCTCTCCCCACGGCGGACATTATAGTGCGCGACTGCCATGAAGCGTATTACAACTTCTACCATTCCGGCGCGGCGCAGTTTCAGAAGCAGAAGAACAAGATCCCTCTACATCTGCGCAAGGAATGGGAAGGCGAATTTGAAGATTTGCGTCCCGTAGACGAGAGTACGGCCGACGAGATCTTCAAGGCGATCCAGGTGCTGTCATTGGGCGTGCCGTTGCGGATTCTCAGGCTTGTGGTCAACCCGCAGCAGCGCAGAGAGTACGAATACCGCAAGTGGGTCCCGCCCATGGCGGAATCGGAGTATCTGGGCCATAGGCAGCAAGCGATCGAATTCCTGATTCGCGAACGGAAGCGTCGCGATGATTTGCTGGCTGCGATCCATGTGCGCATGGGCCAGTTAACGCAGAACAATCCCGCTCACGCAGAGACACTTTTCTGGTCCTTCACCTACATGAACCTGGCAGTATTTCTGGACGGTACGCCGGAGCATAGGATCGTCGCTGACGCCAGACAGGAAATTTACAAACGTCTTACCGACGCGGGTTCACAGATCGAAGATCTGGCAGAACTCAACGTGGAGCAAAGCATCGAAGCGTGCAAAAAAAAGTTGGGAGACGCGGTGGAGTGGGTCGATGGAATTCCCGTGCTGAAGGCCGTGAAGCCTCTGGTGTTGGGTAGATCTGACTCTGTGGCTTCGGCATAGCATCTTCGATCCAATTTCACCAGCCGAGTATCACTCGCACGAACAATGGAAGAGTTACCGGGCTGAAGAGATACGGCTGGCATTGATTCGGACGAGAAGGAGCGGTGATCCTGGGACGATGCCCGGCTTCATGGAATTACTGAAAGACGCCAAGTACGAATTGAGGGGTACGGCTCCGGACAGCGGGCAGAGCCGCTTGTTTGAAAGCTAGCTGCCCACAAATCGAGCTGCCAATTCCGCAGTTCCCCCCGGCCTTAAGACTGTGCCCAATTTTGTGCCCAGTGGCGGCTTGTATGGGCTTGTTTGCTGATTGAATAAAGATGCGGCGAGCCGCTAATCATGCAAGCTCGCCGCAATTCCTACAAATTCAGCTAAGTTATTGATTCCACGTCTGACAAGTACTCTTAATCAGTAGGTTGAAGGTTCGATTCCTTCCGCGCTCACCACATCCCTTACCTTCTCGACATTGTGCCTTTGCGGAATGGCTCGGCTACTAGTTGCCAGTCATCTTCGTAGACCACGTAGCCGGGTTTGTCTGTTCTAATCTTCTTCACGTAGATGCCGTTGCGTTCGAGGATCCGGACCATTTCCCAGATGCGTGAGATATGTTCGGTGGCGGCGGTCTTGAACCAACAGATGCCGCGGCGAACCTTGGCACGTCCAAAGGAAGTTGGCTTCTCCAGATTCTCGCTGAACCACCCTCTCAGATCGTTGAGTTCGTTGGCGTCGGAGCCCCTGATGGTTCCCACTCCAATGCTTGCACCGCAGCCTGAAAGATGCCTTGCTCAACATGACTGTCCTCGTTTTTTTGGCTGATGACGAAGCGGACATATTCGCGTTTTTCAAGCGGATCATGGCGTTCGAGGATGAAGCGTTCGTCCTCTGTCTCGACGAAGGCAAGGCATCCGGGAATGCAGGAGAGAACAGTGCCTATGCCGCGTCCGACGATCTGCTGGAGAGCTTCGAGGAGCGGGAGCTCTTTCTGGTCGAATGCGGGGTCTTCCGAGATGGCGAAGACGATGTTGGGAGAGTGCCGTTTTTGCAACTCGACAGCGATGTTGTCGACAAAGAGTTTGTTGCTCTGAATGGGCAGACGGTACTTGGGATCAAAGTCGGTGAAGTGCGCGAGCTGGCTGATGAACTTGTGCCGCAGGCGTGGGTTGGAGAGGATCTCCCGGTAGCGATCGCGTTTGCTTCGCTTCACAAACGCTGCGATGAGTAAATGCTCGTTGTGCACGGTAGGAGTGTAGCGCAGGACTCCGGATGGTCAGCAACTCGGAACTAAAGCCTGCCGAAGTGTTAACGCAGAAGCCGCTAGAGCGTTTTCAAAAATAGTGTAGACTGTGAATGGCGATTCTCTGCTCACAGGCATGGCAGGAGCGTATTCCAACGATTTGCGACGGAAGTTTTTGCAGGCCTATGACAAGGGAAAA
>Ga0070730_10001696_pt1 | contig 20915 bp, 42 predicted proteins | sample Coa_R1_3_FD_66447 | JGI IMG/M metagenome (GOLD analysis project Ga0070730, IMG submission 66447) | Surface soil microbial communities from Centralia Pennsylvania, which are recovering from an underground coalmine fire - Coalmine... | ecosystem: Environmental > Terrestrial > Soil > Unclassified ... | reverse complement strand
ATATCCGTGGTCACCAGCAAGGATTCCGGTAGCGGTCCATATAGTGGGTGATCTACGAATTGCTTCATCCATTCATCTGATTTGGTGTATGCCCTAAACCATCCGCAGTTCCGTGGACACCTGATTTGGATAATCTTAGGGTATATCACTTCACTCGGGCTATAGCTGTCCATTTCACCCGCTTCCTGACTGGTCCGGGCCGATTGCGTCTCTTACCTAGAGTTGCATCAGCCATGTCGTTTAGGATAGCAATACGTTGAGCTTTGAGGAATCGTTCACGGGCGCTGATGGCAGCTTCCGGGCCTGGGTGCTGAGTGACGTTCCAAGACTCCGTATCCTCAAAGGCTATAATCAGGTTCCACATGTTCCCTCCTTCCTGCTTACTCTCACTATAACACAACTGTGACCCGGAACATTCCGATCCGGGTCACAGTTTGGTAACGAATTTTGTAGCACCTGATGTGCTACATGAGTATCAGCGGCTCAACCCAGTCAGGTTGTTCGTCCATACGTTCTTTCTCCTGTAGGCCAGGATCGTGCCACCGATCGAACATAGACACGCGAGCTTCGCCGCCGATAAGTCGGTCGTATCCGACTGAAAACAAATCGCTTGCTCCCCGATGTGGAAAGGTTCGTATCCCGCGTCCGTCGTCGTATGCGTGAGATCGTTGTCGTTTGATTCCCCACTCGAAGGAGATGTCACGAGTCGCATGTTCCCACGTCCCCGCAAGAGTCCATTTCCGTCTCGCAAGAGCTTGTTTGGCAGTGATGAAATTATCGACTTGTACCTGGACCGTGTAGTTGATACCGTTACTTCCCAGGAATTTGTCCCAGGCATCTTGGAAATCGTCACGTTTTTGATTGATTCTGCCTCTTTCAACCCCACGTGTCTTGACATCTCCATCAGGAAGATAATAAATGCCCGGTTGCACGATGAAGATTCCTTCTTCATGTACTGTTTCATCCCATTCTCCTAGTGAGGTCGACACTGGTAGGTCTAGTTTATCACCAACGAATATGCCGTCAGTAGCAATCATGTAGGTTGCGGCTGGGGTCAGGGAATATCCACTGGTGATTTGGGCTCTGCATCCTGCTGTGATGAGGCCGGCCCAGACAGGATTAGCATAAGGTGCGTAACCGATAGACTGCGCCAACTTGCCATAGATGCTATTTCCGGCAAGCTTGAGAACTGTTCCTTTATTAGTCTTCCCAAGGGCGAGTCGCTTGGCGTAGTAATCGTCAATGAAGTCGAACCATCTGCATTGACAGTGACGCTCGTAAACCCAGCCAGTGGTGAAAGTGAAGTCTGTCCCGGCATGTGCGGCAGCTTGCAATTCTGTTGACCAGTAGACACCGTTACCTTCTCTCGGGTAGAAAATGTTACCTATCTTGTCTCTGATGGGAAGGTTATAGAGAAATCGACGGGCAGGGTGAGTGAAATATACTTGCCCGAACCATATGCTGTCTCTATCTGGAAGCTCTCGTACCCGTCGCCATGATCCATGCGTGAGACATGGAAGTGTTCGGAGGATTGAAGGGTATGCAGAATTGATGTCATACTGATATACAGGCCCGCCAATGGGTCCAGCAGCGGTGGTCTCAAATCTTCCGCCGTAATAAGCATCGTTAGCTAGCCTCCTGAAATCATCGTTCATCATGATCGGTATACTTTTGCGTTTGGGCACCCCATGATAGTCAAGCATGGCGGATGCAAGATAGCCCGGGCCTTGCCATTTTCTTGGGACATAACCGGTATCAACACACACGGCTCGAAACTCAGACATGAGTTGCTGCAAGAGAATGATTTCGAGAGCGTTGTAAGCTCGAATTTCTTTAGTGACTCCAGTAAAGTCGGCTCGCATTGACTTTCCACGACGGATCATCTCCCGTTCTTCCTCGGTCCCGATGTTCCACTTTTCCAGCGTCTTGAGAAATGCAGACTGGAAGAACTGACCTACATCCGACACTGTGATCCAAGGACCATCGTCTTTACGTACCTTGTACTCTTTGTGCGGCAGATAGTCAAAAGAATAACGGCCGTAATCAACTGGCATGATCCGGCCGTTTTTGATTCTAAGATCTCTGCGGAACACTCGCTCTACTCGTTCCTTGGGCAGAGACTTGAGCATCATGGTTACGTCATAGTCGAAGAAATAGGCAACGTAGATGCGATTTCGTGGAAGCGAACATAGAAAATCAGCGCTTTCCTCAAATCCGAGACCGTCACGATTTTCGAGTGAAAATTCCCCGGCTCTGAGTAGTAGATAAGAATGCACGGTCCCGAAAAGGGCAGATGCATCAGGAATGTTCCCGCCCTCGCCGTCAACGCCGCAAAACGGCCAGAACTTGTGATTCCGGCTATCATTGATCCACTCTCTACTCAATTCTATCTCCTAATGATAGAACCACCATTGTACTGGCATCTCTGGAATCCGGTCTTGGAAGTAATGCATTCGGCCGGGGTTCCTGTTGCCGTGTTCGCGATACTCATAGATATCTACGTAGCGTTCATTAACTCGTTCCCAAGTCCACTCGCTAGGGATAGTCGATGTACGTTCGTACGCCATAGCCTCAGCGATTAGATCGGGGGTAATCTGTGCTCCAGGACTAGCTAGATTGTTCATGTATCGCAACCGTGGCGCTACCCGGATTAGCCGGTTCCATGACCAGCCGGTTGTTTCGGGAGTGAAATTGTTGTCGACTAGCCATTGAATCTGATTGTCACGCCATAGTTGCCACGGTGTGAAACCGGTCTGCTGTAGAGTCCGCTGTCTGCGCCGTTCGGCTTCGTTCTCACGATGTCCACGGGCCTCAGACGTGGAAAGCCCCCTAGCCCGCGCCTGCCGAATACGCCTCTGATATGGGGTTTCGCCGGTTAGAGATATAGACCTACGCTTCCTATAAGCATAGTCTGTCTCGCCGGGTTGCCTTGGAAGGATTGAAGGCGCTTGCGGTGGCGGGCTAGGGGGCATTATATCCACCTTAATAGGGCGGATCGGCCGTATCCGATAGAAGCGGACGCGGACGCTCTAGGGGCACTTGCACACCATCGGGGAGGGTAATGATTACCCGATGTTTTTCTCTAGTACTGTGTCGGACTGCCAGCATCTCGATTTTAAGTCTCGGACCCTTCCGAGATGCTAGGCAATCCTGACACCGGAAGAATGCGTTACGCGAAGTCAATTCGGTAAAGCGTTCCGCCCTTAGTCGGCCTGGAAGCGATGGTGAAATGCTGTTCGGTCGGCTGCTCGCCGTCGAACACGCCCAGTCGTTCCAACTGTCTGAGCTGGAAAATGACGTTGGTTGCACCAGTCGAAACTGTGTGCTCAACGTCACTCAGATCAATACACTTAAAGATAGCGTAGAAGCCCGCGCCACCTTCCTTGTACTGTTCGGCGCTCTCAGCCCAGCGAAGCGAAGACCCGATAAACCGGAATGCCTTACCCTCAAGGTTTTCTAGTCCTTCCGGTCCCTGCTTGGCCGCGTCCATCACTTCCTGTACGGTCTGAGCAACCGCGATTGAGTCGGCCACATTAGCCGCGATCTCAAACCCGTTTGCCTGATCCATAGCGGCCCGGCCCTTCATCTCCAGCAAAGCCGTCTGGAACGGGCGACGAACCTCTACCTCTTGTCCCGGCATTTTATGCCTTCCTGTTCGGGAGTGAATGTCCCTACCTTACACCCGCTCGAACAGCTTGTCAAACTAGCACATCGGGAGCATGTTGCACATGATGTGCTACATGTGCTACTATGTAGCATGAGCACCCCAGGTGCGGCTATCCAGCCGTATAACCAAGGGAGTACGGATGTCCTAACTCCCTCTGCGGTATCAAGCCCTAAGACCAACGCTATTATGCAGCTTGGTGAAGTCTTGAAGACCGTGCTTCATAAGTCTGTTGGCGTATTCCACAGCGAGAACGATCTCGACGCAGCCGTCAATATCGTTGATGACTTTGTTCGAGCTTTTGTTGGAGGTGCGGATACGTCTGCCATTATGACAGACGCTTTCCGGGCAGCGAAGGAAGATGTTACCCAGCGGACGCCTCCAGGTGGCGCTGTCGCTAACGTCGTGACCGGCCCCGTCCTTGATTACTCCAAGCTGGCTCAGGCTATTCTGGCTGAACAGCGGAAGTACCAGATTGAGAATGGGAGCACTCCTGCATCGTGAGCGAATCAGAGTATCCAACGTCGGACGTAGAAGAAATTAAGGCTCTGCTTAAGCAAACGATTCTGACTCAGGAAATGCTGAATCAGAGACTTGATAATCAGGCTACCGGTATTAATAGTATCGGTGAGAACTTGGACTGGCTGGTTAAGAACACTCAGGGTATTTTCCAGATGTTTGCCAGCCCTGCGTTTATGTCGCAGATGACGAATATGCTCATGGGAGGTATGCCAAATGCCGGACAGCAAGGATCAGACTCCTCCGTCGGACCCGCCGAAGGAACCAACACCGGAGGAAACTGAAGAAGCCTTTTGGACCAAGTTTGAGGGTCGTCTTGACTCTTGGTTTGACAAGAAGGTACAGAGTTACCGGGGTACTTCTACCGCTCGCACGGGCAGGACTACTCTGCCGAGTATCATGGCTGATCTTATTTTTGGACCACCGAAGGATGGTAAGTAATGCGTAAGCTCTGGCTTGCCGCTGGTATTACTGCGGCACTGATGGCAGGAGGTGGCACGGCTTACGCTGTTACCTCTAGCTCTGTTTCTGCTTTCCAGCAGGAAGCGTGCGTGCATTTCGGTCAGCCGGGAAGTTCTGCCGGTAACGTTATGGACTATAACTGGAACGATAGTACTTGTCCGGCCGGTACCTACATGGTACATCTCGCGCAGTACCCGGATGTTGATAACCCGGCTGTTTGTAATCTTGTTCCGACCCCGAGTCCAGTGATTGCAGACCCAACCGCTAGTCCTCCGGTAGTTGGTGTCACTCCTACTGCCACGAACGTAGCGTGTAAGTAGATGACAACTCCAGCCGAAGATTTCGACTGGAGTGATCTAGAGACTGCTACGCCCGAAGTACGGGACTCAAATGTTATGCCACGTACGGGCACCAGTCGGACCCCGACTGGTGCCCGTCGTGCTTCCCGTAGAGGCACGAAGCGTCTCGAAGATCTCCAGAAATCCCTTAGCGTGCAGATGTTCCAAGCGGGCGGAATGATTGCCCTTGGAATGCCGGTTACGGGAACTTATATCTGTCAAGAATCCGAGAGGTTCCCAGATGCAATCATTGAGCTTGCCCGAAAGCGTACGGAATGGATTGATGCGCTCGAAAAGGTTGCGGATGTCGGACCTGGAATCACTGTCGGTCGGACTGTACTTGGAATTGGCGCAGCGATGGGGGCTGATAGATACCACCGTACTCGTGGAGAATCAGGATTCAACCCAGAGAAGCGGGCCTGTCAGTTCCTCGGAGTTACGGCAGCTTATTATAACGTTTACAAGGATGAGCTTAATGCCACCGAGAGCCCAACCTTCACGCCGCCCCCGCATGGAGTCTTCACCCCCGTCGCGTAAGGACCAGGCGGAAGATGTCAATATACCAACCAGAAGTTGGCAGGCAGTACTACGCCGTGTGGACGTACTCTGGAGACCTGAACTTGCCCCCCATCATTCTATATTGGGGCAGAACGGCTCCGGAAAAACACATCTCGTTGTACACGGCCTTCTCCCCCTCTGTCTTGATGATAAAGTGTGCATCATTGACAACAAGGGAGATGACCCAGTTTTGCGAAGTTCTGGAGCTAAGCCAGTACGAGTTTTGCCCCGAGAACTCAAACGTGTCACGTTCGATGATGCTAAGCCTAAATCAGCCTGGTATCGACTCGTTGTGTCCGACGAACTAGGACGGGCGCAAGATCAAGTAGGCAGGGCTCTACAACAGATTTATAAGGAGGGTAACTGGATTGTCATTCTGGACGAAACTAGGGCGATATCGGACCCTCGCTCGCCGGGTCTCGGACTCCAGCCTGAGCTGGATCGACTTTGGCTCAGAGGACGGTCACGAAACATATCTGTCATTGCTTCTACGCAGGCCCCCCGCTGGGTTCCGTCAAGTTTTTACGATCAGTGTCAATTCGTCTGGTGCAGTCGAATCCGTGACGAACGTGCTCACCAGAGAATCATGGAAATCGGATCGATGACGCGGGCACACATCCCGCATATTGCCAGGATTAGGAAGCGTAGATGGCTATATATGGACGATGAGGAAGAAGAAACATGGCTAGCGGAAACGGGGCTGTAATAGCCCGAGTGCCTATGTTCGCACGTGTGCCAGGAGAATTGAAATATCTAGTCACGTGCTATCAAAATGCAAACAGACTGCCTTCATTTAACATCGCGGTTCAACGCTTGCTCGAAACGCACCCAGCACTTGCACAATTGGCCGCTGAGTTGTACACTAATGGGAAGATCACGGACGGGCTGGACACCTCACACCCCCACACAGAAACAGGAGATTCCCGAAGTGATCGTGGGTCTGCTAATGTGGCTAGTTTATTTCTGGGCTAGTTACGTGGTCGTTAAGTTCCTGATCCGGGGAGCGACTATGCATTTTGCTGGTCACCCTGCCGCTCAGGGTCTCGCAGCTATTACGGAGGCATGACATGGCCGTTTCTACGCTGCAAACCGCGCAGCCAGCACTCGGTACCGTTTCCAGGCAACCGCAAACTACGGCTCAGCCTGCTGGTGCTGGTGCTCCATTCACGCGGATGTCCCGTCAGATGCAGATTCTCGGACCTGTTTCTTCCGGGCTAACCTTTGGCTCTCTGTTCACTCCGCAGATTAAGCCAGTCGGTGGATATATCCGCTTCTATCCGCTTTACATTACCGCTTCTGGTGGCGCTGGTGGCACCACTGCTGCCGTCGCATCTGCCGACGCGCCGTGGAATGCTATTCAGAACCTATTCCTTCGCGACCCGTTCGGCCAGCCGATCATTCAGGCTGATGGATACTCTCTGTATCTCATTGACCTATACGGCGGGCAGTCGGGCGTTTTTGGTTTCGGTAACCAGACGACTGGTCTGCCGTCCTTCTCGGCCGTAGCGACTTCTGGTAACTTCGTGTTCCGGATTCACCTGCCTTTCGAGATGGACTCGTCCGGATATTGCTCTCTGCCTGCTATGAACGCTGCCTCGCAGCCTTCTATCTGGGTGCAGACTAATCCGGCCAACGTGGTTTATACCACTTCACCGGCTCCTACTGTTCCGACTATGACTCTCCAGTTGGATGAGGAATTCTGGGCAGCTCCGGTTGATAATCCGCAGTTTGCTCCCCCGGATGTGGGTAGCTCTGCTCAGTGGTCTGTCACTAAGGCTCCTACTGGTATTGCTTCATCGCAGTTCCAGCGTGTTGTGCTCCCGCGTGTTGGCGCTCTGACCAATACTCTGATCACTATTCTTCGTGACTCGACTGGCGCTCGTATCGATGCATACCCGGCTACCGACCTTTCGCTCTGGGTTGACGGTGTGCCTCACCTGTACGAGACTTTCCTTGAGCGGCAAGACAAGATGTTCACTGCGTTTGGCGTTACTCGTCCGGCCGGTGTCCTAGTCTACACGTTCCGTAATTCGGTCCAGACGTTTGTCTCGACTGCGGACACATATGACCTTATCCTGCCGACTTCGCCTGCTACTCTGCTTGAGCTGGTCGGAACTTGGGGCACCATCTCCAACGCTCCCGCTCAGCTTTTCCAGCTTACCGGCGAGCTTTACCCGCTGGGTGGTATTCCCTATACTCACTTGGCGCAGTAAATGTCTAGCACTAATGGTGTGGTATCATCGGCAGCTACTAACGTGCCGACGACTACTGAAACAGTAGTCTTGACTTTTACAATTCCTCCGGAGGCTAACCCTGGTGGCGAAGGTGTTCAGATTGATGCAAACGTTACGTTTACATCTGGCGCTGCTGCTACTGCTGCTATTCTCCGGGTACGTCAGGGTTCTCTGGCTGGCGCTATCGTAGGTAATGCTATTGAGTCTCCGGTTACTGCGGCTCTTACTGAGAGTCTGTCGGGTTGTGTGCTTGATCCGACTTTGCAGTATCCGGCCGGGAACACTTATGTTCTGACTCTCCAGCAGGTAGCAGCAACAGGTAATGCTACTATGCAGTACGCAGCAGCTTTTACAGGCCCGTGTACTTCTCAGGTTGGGTGAGTTAAATGGCAAACGCTGGCGTCGTGGGAATGTCCGAAGTTGTCGTTCCCAGTTCTGCCCCGGCTAGGACTAGCCTTGCTGGTACTCCCGCAATGTGGTCCTTCGTCTGGGTTGGCTTTGCAGCCTTCATTCTAATCACGCTGCATCTAGCTATCGCAGGGAGGTCCGCGCGATGATGCAATATATTGGAAGCTGGCAGTTCTGGGTTTCGGTCGTGCTTGTCACGTTCGTTGCTCACTGGGCTTTCACTCGTTTTATGCCATCGATGGGAGGTGGCGGGTCATGAAGATCGGGATTTTCTGGGTGGTCGCAATTCTTGCAGCCGTCTGGTTCTTCTTCATCCGGGGGAAGTAAATCATGGGCTACCAGATCATTAACCTCGGTGCATTGATTGTCATTGGCGTTATCATTGCGAATATGATTGCTAACGCCAAGGGTACCACTGCATTCTTTAATGGGCTGGGCGGGCTATGGGGTACTTCCATCAATGGTCTGCTCGGTAAGCCTAGTACGCAGACGAGTTAATCCGGCTAGTGGATGGGCAACATGAACGTTATCAGCTCTAGGCAACAAGCAATGCCTAAGACTGCCGTTACTGCGGCTGGTCAAGAGGAACCGCTTGAGCCTGCTTACTGGAAGCCTGTATCTGCTTCACCGGTTTCTAGTAGCAACCGTGTACCATCCGAGCCTACCGAATGGAAAGCTCCGGTGGTTATGCGCGGAGATCGTATGGTTGGCATCCGTCACCTGTACGCTCGCGGTGCGGTTCGGCAGCCTATCTCGCCGCTAGGCACTGGTCCCGATCTCGGTCAATCGGTCTGGATTTCAGATTTCCAGCCCGATCTCATGGGGCCCATCCACAACGCTGGGTTTAACGACGCTCTATTCCAGGCCGGTTATCCTGGGTTCAACCTGGGTCTTAGCTTCAAGGTTCAGAAGCTTCCGACTAATCAGACGGGCGGTCCTGGTGGTGGCGGAATGAAGATGCATTCTCCCAACATTAAGAATCGTATCCAGCAATTGGTAACCGGCGCTGGCTCTGCCAATATGAATGGGTGACGTGATGGACGCTAAGCAAAAGAAGCTCCTGATTATTGGAGCGGTAGCGGTCGCCGCATACCTAGCTTATCGGTGGTACCAGAACAGGCAGCAGAATAACACGGGGTCGGGGCAACTGGGAACGAACCTTAACTCAGTTGCCCCGGCACTGATCGGCGGAAGTTCTGGCCCGTCATCTGGTCTGAATTATTACGCAGGGAATACTACGGTATATACCACGCAACCGATCAGCCAGCCGTCAGGTTCTGGTACTGGTAATACTGGTAATAGCGGAGGCACCGGTAATGGCGGATGGCCCGGACTGCTCAACTGGTTCACGAATGGGCAAGCTCAATCGGGTACGGCTCAGCAGTTCCTACAAGCTTTCCAGAATACGGGACAGAATGCCGGTCAGATCGTGCCAGGCGGGACAGGTAAGCCTATTCCGCTTCCTAAGGGAAAGAGTTACACGCACTAATGTCTACCAACGTTAAGCCTGGTGCGCTTACCTCTAGGGTCAGGGCTGGACTGCCTGATAGGTGGACTGGCCGTTACGCTAATCCTATCGGAAGTGCAGACAGAATTACTCGGGAAACAGCGCCGATGGAAGGTCGTGCTCATCCGCGTATTAAGCACCCGAAACTCAATACTCAGCCGTGGAGTACGTCTATGGCTGTTAAGCGTAAGCCATTGCCTGAACGTAAGTCGAAGGGGACGGGGAGGATGTAATGTCAGAAATGGCTCCTGAACCGCCCCCGGAGAGCGGCGGTGGTGGTGGAAACTTTTTCACCCAGAAGTACATGGGCATACCAGGAATTGTTTGGCTGGCTGGAACGGCTATTCTTGCATACTTCTTGTTCTTCCGGAATAAGGGTAGCAGTTCAAGCCCGTCTAGCTCTGGTGGTGGAGGTACTTCTACAACTGGAGATATCACCTTCACTCCGCCCACCACTCAGATCGCAGTTCCAACAGATAGCGCTTCACCAGTCAACACCAATACTGGCTCGACTTCTACTGATCCTGGTAATCAGGGTATCAATCCTGGTCAACCATCGCTATCTGGTGTTATTAATCCTCAGCCTTCGCCGTCTATGCCTGGTAGGTCTGCTACTACGACTACCAATATTTCGACTAAGGCCGGGTCTCCTGACCCTAATCCGAAAACTTATACAGTACAAGCAGGCGACACACTAGCGTCGATTGCAAAGAAATTTGGAATCTCCGTAGCGAGTCTAGCGCATGACAACGTTTATGTTAAGGGTGAAGTACCCGGAGACAAAAAGGTAGGTCAACCGCTCGGGACTGGTGCCGGTCTTAAGGTCGGTCAAGTCTTGAAGATTCCTTCGTCATAAAATGCTTGGGGTCACGATTGGCTAGATAGTGACCCGGCGAAAGGGATGCTTTGAAATTCCAGGCTATCACGATACTGATTGGCAAGTAGATGTCATTCACTCAGGACACACTAGCGATATTCGTCCTACTCGTAGGCGAAGCGTCTGGAGTATTCGCCGGATTCTGCCCATCATGGTTTACGGTTTCATCGCCCTTCTTCCACTCGCAGGAAGCACGGGAGGGGAATATCAAACGTATTCGATGGGGAGAAATAGCAGCCACAGCTATAGTAGTAGGTACAGGCTGGGCCTTGTGGCAGACTACCGGGCAAATCAGTATGCTTCTAGTAGCTATGATGATCTCGGCTATCTTCGTGGGCGGGTACGAGTACATGATTGCTCATCCGGCCAGTGCCGACTAACTGCACATGAACTTCATGTTCTGCATATGGAACATGAGCTACACGTGAGGGGGACTGAACCTCAGCCGGTCCAGCCCGTCCAGTCCCCCTCACATGGTATTTGGAATTGTCGAGAACTAGAGTCACTTTGGGATAGAGAAGGCGGGAATAAGAATGCTCAGTTCATCGCAGCAGAAATTGCTACTGCGGAGTCTGGCGGAAACCAGAACGCTATATCTCCCACGAACGACTACGGACTCTGGCAAATCAACGGGTCTCATGGCCCCGCCCTCGCGACTCTCAATCCGGTGGGGAATGCGCTCGCTGCAATCGCTATCAGCGCTGACGGTACCAACTGGTCCGCGTGGACTACCTTCACGTCGGGAGCATATGTCGGAAGGTGCTAAATGAAGTACCTATTTGTGATGTTCCTTTTGATGCTTGGATACACCTTTGTTTATACAGGAGTATCTAAGTTCTGGAAGGGTGTTACTCTATCCGAGAATGGTTAACATGGCCGGGAAACTGAGTAATAACAGATGGGATTTGAGTAACTGGACATCAGGGTCGGTTACTCTATTTCAAGCGCTTGGAATCAAAACAGGTACTATTCAGTATCCACAATTGCAAGCAAAGCTGACTCAGGCATCTATTAGTAGTTCTGCTAATGCACAGTCTACTACTAATAGTTCTACTAACGCGGCCGATAATGCACCTGGTCCTACTGGTACTTGCAACGCTGCACAAACCTCCTCGAATAAGAAGTTGGCTCAGCAGCTTCTACCTACAGCATGGAAAGATCAGTGGGCTGACGTAAACAATATCGTTATGGCAGAGTCTGGCTGGTGCAATACTATTCAGAATCCTAATAGTACTGCATACGGTATAGGTCAGTTCCTTAATACTACATGGGCGGGCACTGGATACTCTAAGACTAGTGATCCTAAGACTCAGATTCTCGCTATGTATGCATACATTAAATTGAGCTACGGTTCACCTGCAAATGCTTGGAAGTTTCACCAAGCGAACGGATGGTACTAATGTCTAATCCGTTTAGCGATGTCGTCGGATTCTTTGAGGGTCTTTATACTGGTACATGGAATTTCGGTGGTACTATTGCTAATGCGATCACCGGATGGTTTACATCTACCGCTGGTAGTATCGCAACTGCTATCGAATCGGGATTCCTTTCGATCTTCAAAGATCTATGGGATGTTATCATAGGACCGCTTGAAGTTATCGTTGGAGCTATACTAATCATCATGGCTATTGTATTCTTGACCAAGGATGATCTAGCTCAGGTTGCTACAGCGTTTGCGATGTTGCCAAAATGACCGTTGAAACTATTGAACCAAGTGCTGTATATCCTCCATCTGGTGGAAATAGTGGATATACGGGAGGTCAGTACTACGTCATTAATGACCCGACTGCTAATCAGCCGCGACTTCCTCAGCGTATCTATAACCGTATTCCACAGCAGCCAGTTCGTGCTTCGATTCCCACTAATCTGCCTAGTTTTCTGCGAGCTAATCCGGTTAACAACAGAGCGATTGTGTTCAACGCATGGATCGTAGCTATGATCGTCATAGGCTTTGATGAATGGCATAATCTTCATGTCCTGCCTCGACCTACCAGGCTATGGGATGCATCGCTCGTATACGCTGTGCTAATCATGCTTGGATTCATTGATCCGTTGGTACCAATTGCCAATGCTCTAGCAGTCGGCTATACATTCATGCTTATCTGGCAGTATTTCCAGGGCAATATAACACCGCAATCTGCAATGCAACAAGCAGAGAACACGCTACAACCAGTTGGCTATCAAGGTGTGGCTACAGTACCCGCTTCTACTAGCGCAAACCCTACGGGATAACGATGTTCAACGATGACAGTATTCAATCGACCTTGATCAAGGTCGCGGCCATGCTGCTAATCGTAGCGGCTCAATGGTGGGCTATGCAGCCGTATCATGAGCCGATGCTTGCTAAGCTCTGGCAAGTGCTGGCTCAGTTCTGTTACAACGCGGCTCGTAAGTTTGGACAACTAGGTCTGTCCTTCGAGTACAACTACTACCAGGCGGTTTAAATGTCTATTGAGGTTGGCGCGGAAGTCGTTGTTGATCTCCACGAGAAGACCAAGCAGGTACATCATCGTGTAATGCACGGTGGGGATAAGCCAGTACGTAAGCCAGTCGGTGGTTCGCTTGTCATTCCTGTTGGTTTTAGTGGTTCGGGTCCAGTTCTGCTAGCTATGCAGTCTTCGCCAGCTCATGGTCGAAGCTGGAACATTCTTAAGATTGGTGTATTCGGTGCTGATGTTCATACAGCAGTAGCCAGTGTTAACGCTGATGTTTACGCTGGTGACGTGGTAGATTACCCGATTGTTAACACCAACTTTAATGATGCAATTCTCTCTAACCTTACAGTCCCGAGTATTACCCAGTTTGGCCGACGAGTTGAGTGGGCATATTCTGGTCAGAGTGTTTACGCTCTACTTTATGGGTCCGGTCTTGCAGCCGGTCAGTCTTATGTCCTTGTGGCCCGAGTCGCTGAATATAATACTAATGATGTAGAGGCGGATAGGGTACCATGATTAAGATCGATCCTAAATCAATGACAGCCTGGCTACCTCTCATGATTGTAGCTGGATACTTCTTGTTCCTTATTGCTACATGGATGAAGTACTCATCGGTTATGAGAACGGTGGTCATTAAGCAGGAGGGACAAAGTGATAAGCCCGTTGGAAACGATTCTGATATCTGATGTAATCACTTTTATTCTCTCGGCTGGAGTATCAGCTATTGGTTTTGCTGTCAAGTGGGGAGCATTGAGAGAAGAAGTACGTCAGGTAGAATTGAACATGGCGCGGAAAGAGGAAGTTTCCGGTCTTAGTAAAGACATTGCTGAGATCAAGGGCATGTTTGTGTTGAGATTGAGGGATTCATGAGCACTCCTAGCGTCGGTGTTACCACTTATCCAGTTGTTCCTATCATCCTTCCGCAGATACTACCGGATAATTATGCAGACTACACTGTCACGAAGACTATGGGTGAAGCGTGGCAAACGATTTCCTCGTGTATGGCGCATATTCCAGCTACCATGTCCGAACTAGGATCAATCTTTGTTAAGATTGATAAAGTCGATCCTATGATGCATACATGCATGGGCTGTCTTAAGGGATGGCAAAGTACGTGACAACTCCAGACACCAGCGGACTTATTAAACCGTTCATTGCCACCGTGCAAGCGAACGGAATTGCTGTTGCTGTAATAACTCAATCGATACACGGTCTAGCATGGGTCGTGTATCAGATTGGATTTGCGCTCAATCAGCAAGCGCTAGGTGCTCAGGTAGCAGCTCACGTTAACGGTCAGCCTCTAGCAGCTACAGTGCAGATGCAGATATCAGCATTTGCTCAGCTTGCACAGAACGCGCCGTATGCAATGGAGTCATTCATGGTCGGCCCGCCATACGTGACACTTGAAGCAGGCGACTCTATTACATGCGCTGTAACTCAGGCAGTTGTTGGAGATACGTTTACGGCTACAGCCTATGTAAACGAGATACCATCACCGGCTATGCAAAGGGCTTATAACAATGCAAGGGCCTAGTACATATACAACTATCCTAACAATTCCATTTGGTGCTGGACCTGGGACAAGACGGATAGTATTTAACGGAATCACTGGCGAGATAGATGTATACGGTACAGGGCTCTTTCCGGAAGTAGTCATCTCATCTCAGCTAGACGCTATCTTCATCTACGCGGGGTCTTAACATGGCACTCAATAGCTGGTTTCAGCCCAAGTTCATCTCAGCTCACAGCGGTAAGAAACTAGTCAACTTCACGACCGACACATTCAATGTCGGTCTTATTCAATCTGGTACTGCTCTAGCGGCTCGTGGTACTACAGAAGGATATGAGTTTGTTTCTGATCTACTGGCCAATGGCGGTTCTGCATTGACGGAAGCGTCAGGCGGTGGTTATTCTCGGCAAGCTCTGACATCAGTGACATATACTTTGTCCGCACTGGTGATCACTTTTACTGCTGCTAATCCAACATGGAATCCGCTAACTGGAAGCTTTACCTATGGCTGGGTTCACGACGAGACTGCATCATCTGGCACTGATGCTACACGGCCTCTATTGCTGCTATTCGATTTCGGTGGTACTCAGTCACCTAGCGCACAGCCTTTTATTCTTTCCGTTAATGCTTCTGGATTGTTCACCGACACTGTTACTCAGTAGGTTCTTATGGGCCTTGTACAATCAGCAGGTAACTCTGCTAGTTCAAGTACTACCCTAACTATGACGTTCGGTAGTACTACAACAGCGGGTAATTGTCTTTTCGCGGCAGTAGGTGGAAACTTTCCATCCTCTGGTGCTTCTATCAGCGGCGTTACAATTGGTGGTAATGCCGACAACTGGGCTCAGGCAGAATCTGCAAACGTCAGTGGTACAGATAATTTGCTCAGTGCTATTTGGTCTGATCAAGGTTCGGCTCACACTGGTACCTCAGTTGTTGCTACAGCATCACAAAGCGCCGGAACATTCGGTGGTAGTATTCTCGAATGGAACGGCGTAGCTTCATCTGGTGCTCTTGACAAGATACATGCGGGTACAACTACATCGGGTGCTAGCTGGACATCCGGGTCTACTGGTACACTTACTAACTCTAGCGAAGTGGCTATCGGTGGTGTTGTATGTGCTACTGGTGCAGTACTCACCATCACCGGGCCTGGCTCGCCGTGGACTAATCTCACACAGCGGGGCAGTGCTGGCGGCGTCGGTCAGCTCACGGGATATCAGCAGGTTAGTGCTACTACAGCTCTAACCTATAATGGTACTCAGACAAACACGACGTTCGCAAACAGTGCTGCATGTATTGCCACTTTTACATTGAGTGGTAGTATCACAGTTAATCTACCGCTAGCTACGATTAATACAGCGGCGTATAATGTCTCGCCGCCTATCTATGTTAATCTACCCGTAGCGTCAATCAATACAGCAGCGTTGAATGCAACGCCGCTAATCGCTGTAGTTGTCAGTCTGATCCTAGCTACTATTAACACAGCAGCTAATAATGTAACACCCACTATTGTACCTAAGATAACTGTTAACCTACCTGTCGCATCGATCAATACATCAAGCCATAATGTTACGCCTATCATCTCTCCAGTACCGCCGAAGCTACTTGTTTCTATAGCTGCTCATGCGGGAACTGATCCGTATGCAGGTTATGGATACCCGGCTGGTATTACTCAGTTCAATAGTCAAACTCAGTTCATCAACATCTTGTCCGGTATTATCTCGTTTATGGCTAGTTTGTCTCAGGCTAACGCCGGAATTATTCAGACCTTGAATACTCCTGGCTTTATGGACATTCTTTCAGGCAAGGTCACAAGCGGGGACACCGAATCAGAAGTATTCCTAGAGAGTAGGCAATCAGGCGGTGGCACTGCTGGGGTAGCTGTGAACACCGATGCATTCAATGTCAACGCCAACGAGTCCATCGGTTTGAGTTTGCCGACAGGGTTTGGTAATGTAGCTATAGGTGCAGATGGTGTGTCCATCGGCAACGGGTCATCAGCTCAGATAGCTCTAAACCCAAAGATGGCTACGCCTACTAACCTATCTTTGATTAACGCTGGTACCGCTACAGCGGCTCAAATATGTGCATTCTTGTCAAATTGGTATTCAGAGTTTCAGAACAGAGGGATGGCGAACTAATGAGTCTGGCAATCGGTCTAGGCATTGTCGAACAAGCTGGTAAGCATTACGTTATCCTTGAGACTACTCAGGATAATATGCAGGTACGTCTTTCGATCGCTGATGAAGAAAGTTACGAACAGGACATTGATATTATCATCGAGGGACTTACTGAGATCAAGAAGCAGATGGCCAGGGCTAAGTCTGGTCTATTCGTAGCAGAGGGGGTGAGTCTCAATGGCAGTTCTGGGAGCATCCAAGGGCGGGCCACGCACCGCCCGCGCAGCACGGGCAAGCAAGGGTCACGCACGTCGAAGGGCTAAGCTGTTCGCCACGCACGGACGTACCGGCCGGGCACACTACAAGGGTTCGCCGGGCCGACGCGTTAAGAGCACGTGGCTTTGGTAGCGGAATAATTTGACATCCGTCCGTGTTGGCACTATCATACGAGATACAACCGGAACAACACGGAGGTTACAAAATGTCAGATTGGGATGGCCTTGAGGCACAGTTCGTCACGACTCTGCGAGAGCAGCGCGTAGAGCCAGTGCCAGCACCGATCGTGAAGCTTGCACAGCGCTCGCTAGACGGTATCGTGCATCCGTCCAACCCCGAAGCCAAGCTTCATTCTATGCAGCTTGAGTTTGACACCGAAGCCAAGGCGATTGCGTTTGAGCGTCACATGAAGAACGCCGGACTGCACACTACTCCGCAGTCGAGTATCACGGTGGTTCGTGACCCGGAGCGCGGCAAGGTACAGCAGACCGACAGCGAAGGTCGGCCGATCGTCAACGACAAGGGCAAGCCGGTCATGATCCCTGGCACGGCAGTCAACCCGCGTAAGGTGGCGTGGCGTGCTGGCGCTCGGCGTGGTCGCGCCGCGTCGAGTTGACATGCAGCACGGGTAGGTGTATAGTGGTCTTGTTAGCTGAAATGGGCCGCAGTTAACACCTTCCTGATACCCAGGGGGCAACTGGGATAGGGGGAGGAAAGTAGGAGTCGACTACTCGCCTCGCTTTCCTCCCCCTTTTTGACATCCGGCTATGGGGCACCTGGCCGGGGTAGTGGCTCGAAAGGTTCCTATAGCCCGGAGGGGAACCGCAAGGCACACATAAGGAATAGGCACTGTAATCTGTAGCCGGGACGCTCTGGCCAACGGTGGGACGACGGGAACAGATATGCAGCGACAACAACTCTAGGCCGCTAGAGATAATTCCATAGGGGATAGCAACCCGTTATGTGGTACACTGCAATTCATACTATGGAGTACAGAGTACTCCGGGTGCAGTGTTGAGGGTATACTCGAATCCCTCCTACCGTCCGCGCTGGCAGACCGCGGGATATAAATAGTCTGCCTTTACTATTGGAGGAATAGTGAGCTGGTGTGTAACAGTTAATAACATACCCGAGTATACAGAATTCCCAGTAGAAACTCAAGAGTTTTTCGCTGGAATTCATCCAAGTTACCCCCGTGATGCAATACAGGCGCTCGCGCTCGCTAAGCTATGCGGACTTAAGTCAGCTACGCTTTCCGGTTGTCGGACGCCTAACCCATATGGAGGTGACGAAATTGTTGACGTTTCAGTACGTGGCACCCCAATCTATAACGATTTCTTGTCTGAGATGCGGGAAATCATCGCCACCGGTCCAGGTGCGGAATCTGCTTTGGCTAAGCACTATGCGGCTTTGGCGATACTACGCGGAAATCCTTGTTCACACGTATTCGATAATTTGCCCGATGGAACTAAGAGATGTCTTGCTTGCCAAGTCTATCTCAGCGGAACAATGTTCTATTTTGGAGAGTGAAAATGCAATCCGGTGATATGGCCGAGTTTATCGCGTCGGTCATGACAAGAGAGGGAGCGTGGGTAGTTGAGCCTACTCGTGTTCACAATGACGGTTTCATTGATCAGTTGCTCAGCCGTGTTCGTCACATTCCATGCCGGATTTATAACCCACGAGGAACGTCAAAATTCCGATTCGCAGAACGTGGCGCGAACGGCCGGTGGTTCTTCGTCTGGGTGGAGGACAAATGAGGAAATCTGAACATAAGGTCTATCTAGAATCGGGCGTTGCGTCAGCTATTGTCGAAGCTGCTAATACAATAGTCAATAGACTGAATAGACCGATTCTAGTAAACCATACAATTGAACGTAAACCGCCTCCGCGTCCTGTCAGATGTCAGATCGTTATTAGTAATCCAGAAGGTTACCGGTGGATGTCTTCCCCAATAGATCTGACTTATCACACTTCTATCCCTGTTCTATTTCCTCTTAGTGCTGCTAGCGGTAGACCAGAAGATACCGGACAGCAGTGCTCAATGCATTTGGAGATGAATTACTCATGAACATCTGCGGGCTCCAATGGGATACTGTTGGCTCACTCCCGTTCCAGACCAATCTTCACGCCTACTATGTCAACGGTCGATTCGCAACAAATCCTGTTATTTATGGCAGGGGAAAGGTCTGGATTGATGTCATCGGGGATGCACCGCAAGCAGCACGATGGCTCGATGTTGAGAACGAAGATGCTAGACCTGATCGAGTCCCAGGGTGGTTGGATGAACGTAGCGCGGTCGGAGAAGGCGGTATCTATTGTAATCGCGCTTCCCTATCATCGGTCATTCAAGCGGCAAATGGTCGTAAGTTTGATCTTTGGCTTGCCACACTGGACGGAACGATTTTCCCGCATGAAATGAATTCGCTTCCCGACAACGTAACACTCTGTGCAGTGCAGGCGTTCGGCGCTGCTTACCTGCGTATTAACGCCGATCTGTCGATGGTGGTGAACATGGACTACTGGAGGAAGTATGCCACGTCATAGATGCTGTTTTTGTGGCTGGACAAGGAATAACCGGACCTACCGAAACGTTGGAACAAGTGAGTACCCCGAAGATGAGGTATGTAACTTGTGTGATACGGAGGCCCCCGATGGGGAGAGCGGAACAGAGAAACAAGGCTCAAAAGCTAGCCGCGCATCTAGCGGTCACAAATCCGAATAGGCTTACTAGTGCTTGTCCTTGGCACTGTGGAGCTTCTGTCAAAGTCGGTGGATCAGCTCTGCTGAGTCATCTCACTGTTTGCCGTGGTAATCCTCGTGTTAGGAATAACCGTGGCAACATGCGGTAGTTGCGGACGCAAGAACGGGCATCTGAAAGGATGCCCGGTTCTTGAAAATCCTCAAAAAGGTAAGAGGCCAGGGAGAGAAGTTACCCCGAAATATAAGATAAAATACGAAACTGTTACGTGTCCTACATGTCGCGGCTCAGGTAAACGAGGTATTCGCAATTGCGGTCTATGTAATGGCCGTGGTACGATTCTCGTCCCCAAGGAGGATTAATGGCATTTATCCTTGGAGTTGCTGTAGGCATTATCATCATGACACTGCTAAGGAGATAGAATGACCGCCGCGAGATGGTGTAATTACGGAGAACATTCATTCGATGGTTCCAGGGCTGATACTCTGATTATTGGCAAGATGAGTCAGGTAAAGAATCAATGGGGAGGCGAGCAGCCGCACTACGAACCTAATCTCAAGGAAATTTGCGGAGATTGCGCAGCCGCTAACGGTCTTAGCCTCGATTATAAGGCTCCGGAAGCTCCGGACGCTCGGCATAAGGAACTAGAGACAAGTCTGGAAAGGCAGATCAAGAATGGCAAGTAAAAGGCATCCTAGCAAAAAGCAAGTTGCATATGCACTTGCATTTGCAGCCGAATGGGGAGCTTCATTTGCAGTTGCAAAACGACTTGCAAATGCAGTTGCAGATGCAGATGCAGATGCATTTAATAACATTCTGGAGCTACGCGGACGCGTGGAACGTATGGAACGGGAACACGGTGTGGAATGGTCGTCCGTGGATGAGGACTATCGACCGTGCCCGACCAGTCACTACCACGGTCAACACGACTCGACTACGGACATGCATGGTCTACTAGCCCCGTCCATTGTCGATTAGGGTCGACTACCCTCGACTAACCTCCGTGCGCTACGGCGTACGGAGGTTTTTCGTTATCTAACCGTAACCACTAGTAAGGCTTGACTTACTTCTCTATCCACACCCTTATGCACAGCTTATACACAGCCTAATTAAATTCCTGACCTGCATCGTTACCCTCCCGTGATTCGATAAATGGTCCTGACCTTGGTCGACTAGGATGGAACTTAGTTCCATCCCTCAAAATCCCCCCCCCCCCGATCCGAACAGGAGGTCGCCTCGCAGTCGCTAGCTCGGCTAGTGCTCACGATTAGGGCCGGTTGCCTCACGGCGTAAATCCGATTCC
>Ga0070730_10001695_pt1 | contig 20925 bp, 18 predicted proteins | sample Coa_R1_3_FD_66447 | JGI IMG/M metagenome (GOLD analysis project Ga0070730, IMG submission 66447) | Surface soil microbial communities from Centralia Pennsylvania, which are recovering from an underground coalmine fire - Coalmine... | ecosystem: Environmental > Terrestrial > Soil > Unclassified ... | reverse complement strand
CTCGACCGCTGGAACAAGATCATCGACCGCATCGGCGTGCCGTTCAAATTCGCGCTGCCGCACGTCGGCTTTCACCGCCAGATCGGCGAGTTCAAGGACGCGCACGTGACGCCGGACGGCAAGCTGATCGACGCCGCCGCGTGGGCGCGCGACAAGGCGAAATGGCTGCCGTCGCGCGACGACGGCGAGTTCATTGGGAGCCTCATGAAGCCGGTCACCGAGCCCGGCCAATTTGCCAGCTGGATCGCGCCCCCGCGCGTCGGCATCGACAACAAGCCCGGCGACTTCGAATACGTGAAAATCGCGGCGTAGGGCTTCATTCTTCCCCGCGAACCGCAGCGCAGCCGAGAAGGAGGACCATCTTGCGCAGCAAGATGGTGGAAGGGGCGCGGGACTCGACGAAATTCTTACGACGAAAGTGAAGCGTCGAGCCCGGTGCCCCTCCATTACCTTCCGCTCCCAAGAACGCGCGAAATTGCCGCTCTCCGACAACTAACGCTTGCAGCGCCCCTTGCGATCGGTGAAAATCTTGCACCGACAAATCCGGCCAAGGGGTCAGAATGCTCGGCATCTCGGTTGCCGATGGCGCCTTCGTGTTGACGTGCCGTGAATGGCTTGGTCAGCGCCGACACTTCGACGACAACACGACAGCGATTTTGGAGGAGTTCGGCGAGCGCTACGCGGAACTCCTCAGCGCCCGCAGTCCGGCGGAGGGCTTACAAGCGCTCGGCCGCGATTTGTATCGCTTTCTGGACGGCGATGCTGGTGAATTAGCCACATTGCTCGATCGCGCGCCGCGTCCGATTCATTTCGAAATCGCCACGCCGACGCGGCGGCCGGACCGGGCGACGCGCGCGCTGCTTCGTGCACCCTGGGAGCTCCTCGCCAACAACGAGGGTTATCTCGCGGGCGACGACCGGCTCGGCTTTAGTCCGATGCGGCGCCTCGGACGAGCGGAAGCACCGCCGCCGCTCGACCAATACCGTCTCGGCCTCGTGTTTATGGCGGCTTCTCCACATGGCGTCGTCGACCTCGACTACGAAGCCGAAGAGGCCGCGATCATAGGTGCAGTCGGTTCGACCGATCTCGATCTTTTTGTCGAGGAAAGCGGAAATCCCGAAGAACTTGGGGACCGTCTGGTCGAGCTGCCGCGCATGCAGGCGCTGCAACTCTCCTGTCACGGTCATAACGCATGGCCGATCGCTGGGAAGCCTGAGCCACGGCCAGTGCTCATGCTGGAAGACGAGACCGGCGAGGCATTGCCGACCGAAGCGGGCGATCTGATCAGAGCGCTACGTGGCAGGCCGCCGCGCCTGGTGTTTCTTTCCGCCTGCCTGACTGCCGTGGGCGATCAAGGCGAGGCGAGTAGCGTGTTGGCGCAATCACTCGTCGAGTCGATGGTGGATGGCGGCTTTCCGGCGGTGCTGGGTTGGGACGGATCGGTCGCCGATCGCGCCGCAAGCGCGTTTGCCGTGCATTTATATGATTCTCTGGCGGGGCGTCGCGACCTCGCCGATGCCGTCGCGGGGGCACGGCAAACTCTTCTCAATCACACCGACAATATCCTTCGCGACAATTGGCATCTGGCGCGGCTGTGGCTCGGGCCGGACGGCGGCGGTCCGCTCGTGGGTGGCGCCCGAAGGCGCGACTTGGTGCCGACCCACGGCGAGAAGGAGTTTTTGATCAAGGAGCGCCGCAAGCTCCCCGTCGCCTCGCATCAGATGTTTGTCGGCCGCCGGCACGAATTGCAAACCGTGCTGCGGGCGCTGCGCGAAGGCGGCCATGCGGGAGTGCTACTCCACGGCATGGGCCGGCTCGGCAAATCCAGTCTGGCAGCCCGCATCGCCAATCGCCGACCAGACCTCAAGCTGGCGGTCGTGTTCGAGCACTACGCTGCGCCGGATATTCTGGCCGCCATCAAAGACGCATTGCAAGAAAATCGCGAGGCGCGCGAATTGCTCCGACAGGCGATACAGCTCGTCAGCAATGAACCTGACCGTTTCGAGGAGTCCGTTATCGACCTTGTTTGTGCCTCCTGCATGCAGGCGGGCAACGGCGGAACGCCGCTACTTTTATTGATCGACGATCTCGAGCGCATCCTCGATGCCGATCCGGGCGGCGGCCCGCATCGCATCAAGCCGACATTCGCGCCGGTGATCCAGGCGATCTTGCGCGCTTTCGACCGGACGACGGACTGCCGGCTGATCCTGACCAGCCGCTTTCCATTCGTGTTGAACGGTCTGGAGGAGCGGCTGCTCGCGGTCCAGCTTCCTCCACTGTCGGAGGCCGCTAAGCGCAAGCTTCAACTGCGGCAGATAGAGGCCGCCGCAGACAATGTGCTGGCCGGCTCCGAAGCCGAACAGCGCGCCGAGCTGGTGCGCCGAGTGCCCGCCATTGCACGCGGCAATCCCGGCCTGCAAGACCTGATCGGCCGGCGGATTGTTCTTTCCAACTCCGTTACGCTGGAGCATGCCGAACGGACGCTGCGCGAGATGGAAAGCTGGCTTGCAGGCGGCGAATTACCCGCCGATGCCGGGGTACGCCAGTTCCTTGTAAATCTTGCCATCGATGCTCTGATCGAGCTTGGGGCAGACGCCGGCAAAAGGCTCCTCCGTCATCTGAACCTATTTGATCTTCCGGTGCCCGAAACAGTGGCTGATCGGGTGGCCGAGCTTATTAGCGGAAGCGTGCAGCACCTTCGCGATCTCGGGCTGGTCGACGCGCTGGAAGACCTGGTCGATCATCGGAAGGTCGCAATCGCCGTCAACGCGCTGGCCGCCGGGCGTTTAGAGCCGCTGAGCGAACAAGAGGGCCAAAGCCTCGTGCGTTCGATCGCGCAGCCATTGTTCCTGGCTTGGGGTGGCGTCGCCGGGGCAGGGGAGCGACCTCTTTCCTGCGAGCTGCAGTTGACGCTTCTCGGCCTCGCAGCTGGAGACGCCGACATTGTCGAGACGTGTGCTGAGTATGCAGTTTTAGGGCTTGATCACGTCTCAGCCAAAGAACGCTCCGCGCTGGGGCAAGCTGCCATCACCTTGCTCGACACGCAGGGCAGGACTCCACCCTTACGATTGTTGAGCGAAACTGCCGAAGCCACCTCCAGCGCCGGAGAAGGCGAAGCCGCGGACGCGCTACTTGCGCGTGGTGTCGCGCTGGTGGCTCAGCTGCACGCGGCCAGCTTGGCCGTGGACCCCATGCCGGCTGCGTTTGTGCTTTACGCACAGGCGAACCGATTCATGACGCGCGGCGACCTGGAGCAGGCGGAGCGGCTATTCAAACAAGCCGCAGAGCTCGCTGCCGCAGCCGGCAATGAAATCAACGCAGTTATCGCTCGTGGCCGCGTCGCCGACATTCTCGAACGCCGCGGTGATCTCGACGAGGCGTTGCGCATCCGCCGCGAGGAACAGCTGCCGGTCTACGAGCGGCTGGGCGACGTGCGCTCACGCGCCTTAACCATGGGCCACATCGCCGACATCCTCTATAGCCGCGGCGACCTCGATGAGGCGTTGCGCATCCGGCGCGAGGAAGAGCTGCCGGTCTACGAGCGGCTGGGCGACGTGCGCTCATGCGCCGTCACCATGGGCCAGATCGCCGACATCCTCGAAAGCCGCGGCGACCTCGACGAGGCGTTGCGCATCCGGCGCGAGGAACAGCTGCCGGTCTACGAGCGGCTGGGCGACGTGCGCTCGCGCGCCGTCACCATGGGCAAGATCGCCGACATCCTCCAAAGCCGCGGCGACCTCGATGAAGTGTTGCGCATCCGGCGCGAGGAAGAGCTGCCGGTCTACGAGCGGCTGGGCGACGTGCGCGAACGCGCTGTCAGTATGAGCAAGGTCGCCAACATCCTCGAACAGCGCGGCAATCTCGACGAGGCGCACAGCCTTTATAACCAAGTTCTGGACGCGATGCGAAGCACAGGCGAGGCAGAAGGAATCGCCAATGCGCTTTACGGATTGGCTCATATTGAATTTTCTCAAAAGAACATCAAAGATGCAGCGCCACGCCTAATCGAAGCTTACCGCATTCTTTTGCGCACTGGCCGGGCACAGGGCATTGCTAATGTTGGAATAGCCCTTGGTCAGGTCCTCGTGGGTGCCAAAATGTCAGCAGAAGGGCTCAAGGTGCTGCGACGCTCGGTAGAAATGTTCCGCAAGATCGGGCAGGAGAACGAAGCGCTTGAGGGTGAAAAGCTAATTACTGATTTGGGTCTTACGTCATCCGTGGAGGAGTAGTTTATGATCCTCCATTCCAAGCTGGAGTCACGCGTGGCTGGGATATCGGTTCACAATCCGCTCGGCTCCGCGATCGGGCCTTCACGCAAACGGCCAAGATCGAAGCGGTCGATCTCGCGCAGTAACCCCACAAACGCTTTGGCGCCATGCTCCAGCCCGACCTCGCCCTTTTTGGCAGTTGCTTGTGTGGCGTCGCCGACCGCGCCGCTGTCGTGCAGGTCCTGGGTCATCCAGGCGAAGCCGGCCGGGCGGTAGGCGCTGAGATATTTGAATTCGCGGGCCATCGCGATCGTCGTGGGTTCGGCGTTGATCGCCTTGTTCATGCGCACCGTGTCGGGCTGTGCCGCGAGCATCAGCGAGGTCTCGATGTCGCCGCCGTGGATGCCGTGCTTTCTCTCCTCTGTCGCGAACGTGCCGTCCGGATAGCCGAAACGGTGCCAGCCGACCGTGACGGCGAGCATGCCGCGCCGGGCGCGCAGGTCGCGCGCCACCGATTCCATGGCGGCGACGTTGCCGCCGTGGCTGGTGACCAGCACCAGCTTGCGCACGCCGGCCCGCACCAGACTCTCGCCGAGCTCGGTCCAGGCCGCGATCGCAGTCACGGTCGAGAGCGTGAGCGTCCCCGGATAGGACAGATGCTCGGCCGAGACGCCGATCCTTTGCACCGGCAAAAACGTCACCGGCAGGTCGTCCGGCAACAGTTTCTGCACGCGCGCCAGATAGGCCTCGGCGATGTAGCTGTCGACGCCGAGCGGGAGGTGCGGGCCATGCTGCTCCACCGCGGCGAGCGGCAGCACCGCGATCCAGCGCGCGGCCGCGGCGCCGGCCCCGGCGATCTCCTGCCAGGTCATCTCCATCCAGTTGCGCTTGGGCAGCGTCATCTGCGGCTTTACGGCGTTGTGGTCCTGGCGGCTGGCGGCTGGCGGGCTTGCGCCGCCATGCTCTATTGTCGGCCGGCCGATGAAAAAGGACAAACCATGCGCTTGGCAAGCTTTTTAGGCCGAACGGCGTTAACGGGAATTTGGGCGGCCGCTGCCGCTGCGGCCCTGGTCGCGCCCGCCGCCGCGCAGGCGCTCGACAAGGTCGCCTTCGGCACCAATTGGGTGCCGGAGCCCGAGCACGGCGGCTTCTATCAGGCGCTGGCCGACGGCACCTACCGCAAATACGGCCTCGATGTCGCCATCGTGCCGGGCGGGCCGAACGTCAACAACCGCATCCTGCTGCCGGTCGGCAAGATCGACTTTTTCCTCTCCGCCAACACGCTGCAAGGTTTCGACGCCGTGGCGCAGAACGTGCCGACCGTCGAGGTGGCGGCGCTGTTTCAGAAAGAGCCGCAGGTGTTGATCGCGCATCCGGGCGTGCAGAATTTTGCCGATCTGAAAAACCTGACCCTGTTCATCTCCAAGGAAGGCATGGCGACCTATTACCAATGGCTCAAGGCCGATTACGGCTTCACCGACTCGCAGGTCAAACCCTACACCTTCAATCCGCAGCCGTTCCTCGCCGATCCGAAGAGCGCGATGCAGGGCTACGTCACCTCGGAGCCGTTCGCCATCGAGCAGGCGGCGCACTTCAAGCCGAAAATCTTTTTGCTCGCCGATCAGGGTTTTTCCGCCTATTCGACGCTGATCGAGACCCGGCGCGACCTGGTCGACAAGAAGCCCGATCTGGTGCAGCGCTTCGTCGATGCCTCGATCATCGGCTGGTACAATTACATCTATCACGACAACAAGGCCGCCAACGCGCTGATCAAGAAACAGAACCCGGAGATGAGCGACGACCTTCTGGCCTATTCGGTGAATGCGATGAAGCAATACGGCATCGTCGATTCCGGCGATGCGGCAACGCTCGGCGTCGGCGCCATGACCGACGCCCGCATGAAGCACTTCTTCGACGAGATGGTGCACGCCGGCGTGGCCAAGCCCGGCCTCGATTACCGCAAAGCCTACACGCTGCAGTTCGTCGGCAGGAAGGTCGGGCTGGATTTGCGGCCGCGATAGTGCTTCGCGATTGCATGCCCTGATAATCGTCATGGCCGGATGCCCGCGACAAGCGCGGGCATGACGATCATGAGTTAAAGCGTCGATACCGCCTCATATCCCCGCGAACCAGTTAAAACCCTGCTTGCTCCAGAACGTCTCGCGGAAGTCGTTGGTCACTTCGATCGCTTTGATCCACTTGGCGTTCTTGTAACCGAGCTTGGTCGAGGTGCGCAGCCGCATAGGGAAGCCGAACGGATCGGCGAGCTTTTCGCCGGCATATTTGGTGGCGAGGATGGTCTGGGGGTGCAGCGCCGTCGCCATGTCGATGCTCTCGGTGTAGTCGTCGTTGCAGATGAAATAGACGTATTTGGCCGAAAGGTCGGCGCCGACGCGCTCCAGGAACGCGCGCAGGTTCGGCCCGGACCATTGGCCGATATAGTCCCAGCCCTCGACGCAGATATGTTTGATGATCAGTTCCTGCTCGGGCAGCTGATAGATCTGCTGCGCGGTCCACGGCCGCTTGTCGGCGATGCGGCCGGCCAGTTCCAGTTTCCAGCTGGCGCCGTCGACCGGCCGGACGTCGGCGATATCGTAATAGGCGTTGAACCGCGCCGGCTTGACCACCTGCGACGGGCTGAAGGTCGGCGCCAGATGGTTCTTGCGGAACAGCAGGGACTGCACGCCGTCGTTCCAGGCCGACACCGCGCGCAGCGCGCTCTGCACCGCCGGCTCCTCGCTGACGTCGCATCCCGTCAGCAGCGTCAGCGCGCCGAGGGTGAGCGTGCCGCGCAGCACGCCGCGGCGATCGATCGCCTCGATGAGCTTGCGGTTTTCTTTCAGCACGTTTTGGTCGATCGGCTGGTGCGGCCGGAACAGCGAAGGCGTGCGCGGTCGAATCGACATCGGATCACCGCTTCATGGGTTCGAGTCGGGCGTGGGTTCTATGGGCGTCGGCTGTGCGGGCACGGGCGCCGCCGGCTCGACCGCGGGCACTGGGTCAACAGCGGGCACCGGCCTGGCGACCAATGCCGGCTTGGCGTGCAGCACCGGCCCGCCGGTGATCATGGCGACCAGACTCTGCGGCACCAGCAAAGCCAGCGTGACGTGGACCGCGATGAACCCGACGATCGCCGCCATGCACAGGAAGTGGACGATGCGGATGATCTGGAAATTGCCGAACAATGCGGCGAGTTCAGAGAACTGCACCGGCTTCCACAGGCAAAGGCCGGTCATGACGATGAGAATGCCGACCAGGATCACGCCCAGATAAAGAATTTTCTGCACCGCGTTGTAGACGGTGAGGTCGTCATGGGTGAGCCGAAAGCGCAGCGCGTCGCCGACGGTGGCAAAAAGCTCGCGCAAGGTGATGGGAAACAGCTTTTGCCGGAAGCGTCCGGTGGCGATGCTGTAGCCCAGATAGGCGATGCCGTTGAGGACGAAAATCCACATGCCGAAAAAGTGCCACTGCAGGCCGTATTGCGCCCATTTGCCGATGACGATCCAGTCCGGAAAATGCAGCCAGCCGAGGATTACGTCGTCGTTGTAGATTTTCCAGCCGCTGCCGATCATGATGAAGACGGCGACGGCGTTGATCCAATGCATGATGCGCAGCGGCAGCGGATGCAGCCGCGCCGGCTTTGGCGCGATCTCAGGTGCACGTGATTTGACGGCGAGCGTTGACATGACGAGACTGGCGTACCCGTTGCGTGTCGACGTGAAGATCGAAGTTGCGGCGAATACCAGACGCGCTTGTTTCCCCGATCGCGCGAAGCCACTGCACAGTACGAGGGCGACGAGTCGGGTGCAAGCACGGCCGTTTCACAAAATCGCGCAGCATTGTTGATCGAGGAGATCGTCCGATGAGATCGAGGCTGGCAATCCTTGGCGCCGCGTCGGGTTTACTATTTGCGATCTTCGCTTTGGCCATCCCGGCGACGTTGCGCGCCCAAGCCATGATCCCGCCGACCGGCATGATGGACCAGCAGCATCCGATGCCGATGAACGAGCGCTATCTCAAGCGCTTTCCGCAACCGGTCCGGGTCGGCGACCTGATCGGCCTGCCGGTGCTCGACGATCAGGCCTCGACCCTCGGCAGCGTGCGGCAGGTGGTGCGGACGGCGCAGGGCAACATTCATCTCATCGTTTCTTACAGCCGCTGGTGGGGCTGGTTCGGCCATCCGGTCGCCGTGCCGCTCGAATTCGTCGGTATCGCCGGCCGTCAGCTCATCTCGCTCGACATGGAGCCGGACGAATACGCCGATTCGCCGACCTGGCAGGGGACCGGCGCCACCGTGCTGCCGGCCGACACCATCATCCGCATTGCGCTGGCTCGCAGCTGAACTGATCACGAATCTGTGAAGCCAATAACTTTTCAGCGCCTGTCGACTTGAACGGATTGAGCCGAAATTGATTGGCGCTCCGCCGGCCGGTTTGCCAGCAATTGCAAGCAAATTCGTCAGTGCGTTGTGACCGGGTCGAACGAGGCGCGGAGGGGGCATCGCATGGATGCGGATCGAGCAAGTTGCGGCATCGCCGTGATGGCGAAAGCCTCCGCGCCCGGGCGCACCAAGACGCGGCTGGTGCCGCCGCTCGATTACGACCAGGCGGCCGCGCTCAACACCGCGTTTTTGCACGACGTCACCGACAATATTCGGCTCGCCGCAAGCCGTGCCGCGCCGGACGCAACGATCGCCGCCTACGCCGCGTATGGCCCGCCCGGCGCCGAGGATTTTTTCCGCAGCCGCTTCCCGGCCGTCGATCTCATTGCGGCCTGGCTGCCGAATTTCGGCGCCTGCCTGCTGCACGCCATCGAGCAAATGTTTACGCGCGGTCACGGCGCGGCGGTCGTGCTCAACGCCGACAGCCCGACCTTGCCGACCGCGCTGCTCAACGAGACCGCCGCCGTGCTGGCGCAGCCCGGCGAGCGCGCCGTGCTCGGCCCGTCGAGCGACGGCGGCTACTATTTGCTCGGGCTCAAAACCGCGCACCGGCGCCTGTTCGAGGACATCGCCTGGAGCACCGAACGCGTCGCCGAGCAAACCCGTGAGCGCGCGGAAGAAATCGGGCTCGCACTGCACGTCCTGACGGAATGGTATGACGTCGACGACGTCGCCAGCCTGCGGCGGCTGCATGCGGATATTTTCGAAATTGGGCGCGCCGGCGCGACACTGCCCCCGCATGCGGCGCGGCACACGGCAACGCTGCTGAACGAACTGTGGCCGGACGGCGTGATCGGCCGCCGCAGCAAGGCGCGTGCTTCGCTCGCCGATACCGGCTTACCGCATCGCGCGGCGATTTGAGGACCACCGTGGACGGCATCGCATCCCATCCGGCGATCGATCCGCAGCGCTATTTCGAGAGCGTCGAGACCGCCAGCGAGCGGCCCGAGCACCAGCCGGTCTGCCTCTATTTGGAGACGACCAACCGCTGCAATCTTCTCTGCACGACCTGTCCGCGCACCTACGCGGAGCTGGAGCCGCCGGCCGACATGAGCTGGGCGCTGTTCACCTCGATCGTCGACCAGATCCCGCATCTGGCTCGCGCCGTGCTGCACGGCGTCGGCGAGCCGATGCTGGTGAAAAACCTGCCGCGCATGGTGCGCTATCTGAAAGACCGCGGCACTTACGTGCTGTTCAACACCAACGGCACCGTGCTTAACGACAAGAACGGCCGCGCGCTGATCGCCGCCGGCCTCGACGAGCTGCGCGTGTCGTTCGACGCCGCCAATGCCGAGTCCTACAAGGCGGTCCGCGGCAAGAATTTTTTCAATCGCATCCTGAAAAACGTGCGCGCGTTCCGGGAGCTGCAGGAGCGCGAAGGCCACGAGCGGCCGCGCGTGTCGGCGTGGCTCACCGGTCTGCGCCAGACCGTCGAGGAGCTGCCCGATTTCGTGCGGCTCGCCGCCGACACCGGGATCAAGGAAGTGCATCTGCAGCGGCTGGTGTTTTTCAACGACGATGCCATCGGCATGGCGCGGCCCGACCAGGCGCTTTACGAGCGGCTGACCGCGGAGGAAACAGCATACATCGATCGCGCCACCGCGCTGGCGAAGTCGCTCGGCATCGTGTTTTCCGCCTCGGGCGGCGCCTCGGAGCCCGGCGTGAGCCTGAAGCGCCAGGACTCGCACCAAGACAAATCCAAAGGCAGCGGCTCACCGTGGTCGCTGTGCCGGCGGCCGTGGACGGTGATGTATTTCACCGCCAACGGCCGCGCGCTGCCGTGCTGCATCGCGCCGTTCTCGCAGCGCGGCTACGAGAATTACACGCTCGGCGACGCCACGCAGCAGACGCTGCGCGAAATCTGGACCGGGCCGGCGTATCAAGATTTCCGCCGCGCGCTGAAATCCGACACGCCACCCGCGGCGTGTGCAAGTTGCGGCCTGCGGTGGAGCTTGTGACGATGCCGCATGCCGGCAGCGTCATCGTCATTATTCCCACTTTCAACGAAGCCGAATCGATCGGCCCCGTCGTTGCCGAACTGCCACGCGCGATCGTCGATCGCGTCATCGTGGTCGATGGCGGCAGCCGTGACGGCACGCAGGCGCACGCGAAAAAGGCCGGCGCCGAGGTGATCGAGGTCGGGCGCGGCTACGGGCGCGCTTGCCTCATCGGCGCGCAGGCGACGCAACAAGACGACATTGTGGTGTTCATGGATGGCGACGGCGCCGACGATCCGGCGGCGATCAGTACGATGGTCGAGGCCATCCGCTCCGGCGCGTACGATTTTGTCATCGCCTCGCGAGCGCGCGGCAAGCGCGAGCCGGGCAGCATGGCGGCGCATCAGCTCATCGCCGGACACATCGCGGGCCGGCTCACCCAGCTTCTATACGGCGTGCGCTACACCGACATGTGCGCATTCCGCGCCATCCGCCGCGATGCGCTGCTCGCCCTCGGCATGCGCGAAATGACCTACGGCTGGAATCTGGAAATGCAGATGCGCGCCGCGCGCGCCGGCCTGCGCGTGCTCGAAGTGCCGGTCGACTACCGCAAACGGCGCAGCGGCAAGTCCAAAGTCGCCGGCTCGCTGCGCGGCTCATTGAAGGCCGGCCTGCGCATCCTCGCGACGTTCGCACGCGTGGCGTTCGAGCCGGCGGGCGCGCCCATGGGACGCAGGGCGCGGCGCCAAACGTCATGACAGCGTAGCCGCCGTGCCGGTATGCTCGGCATGGTCCGGTTGACCGTTACCCAACGCCTGCGAGGTCACACATGACTCGTCGCGATGCAACCGACGCGCCGCTGTCGCGGCGCCGCCTCCTGAAAAATTCGGCACTGGCCGCGGCCGCGCTCGCGACACCAGCCAGGCCGACGCGCGCCGCAGCTGCGCTCAAGCAAGTGTCGATGACGCTCGACTGGATTTATCAGGGGCCCAATGTCGGCTTCATCATGGCCCAGGAGAAGGGCTTTTATCGCGAGGCTGGGCTCGACGTCACCGTCAACTCCGGCAAAGGCTCGGGCACCACCGCGCAGCTCGTCGCCAGCAAGGCAACGCAGTTCGGCTTCGCCGACGGTTACGCGACCGCCAACGGCATCGCCAAGGGCATGGCGATCAAGACCATCGCCAGCGTGTATCGGAAAAATCCCGCGGCGCTGATCGTACTCGCCGGTTCCGGCATCGACGCGCCGAAGCAACTCGAAGGCAAGACCATCGCCATGACGGCCGGCAGCGGGCAATACCAGCAATGGCCCGCTTTCGCCAAAGGCGCCGGCATCGATGCCAGCAAGGTGCAGATCGTCAACATCGACCCGGCCGGCGTCGGCCCGGCGCTGGTCAACCAGAAAGTCGACGCCATCGGCGGCTATGCCCAGGGCTACGTGCCGGCGATCGAAATCCGCGCCAACAAACAGGTGCGTATTTTCTGGTTTGCCGATTACGGCGTCACCGTCATTTCCAACGGCATCATCGTGCACGACGACCTGCTCAAGAGCGATCCGGAACTCCTTCGCGCTTTCGTCACGCCGAGCATCCGGGGCTTTCTGTACGGCCGGCAGCATCCCGACGAGGCGGTCGACGTGGTCAAGAAGTACCTGCCGCCGGCCGATCCCGCGATCGTGCGCCGCGAGCTGGAATTGTCGTGGCGCACCTGGGTGACGCCCAACACCAAGGGCAAGCCGCTCGGTTGGGAGGCCGCAGCCGATTGGACCGCCACCGCGCAAGTGCTGCAGCAATACGGCGGCGTCGCCGCTCCGCCGCCGATCGAAAAACTCTACACCAACGACTTCGTGCCGACCGGCGCGGAGTTCGTGCCGCCGCAGGAGACGTGAGGGCGAAGCGGCGCGCGGAGGACACGCGCAAACAAGCCGTCTTGATCAGAGAAAGCCGCCGATCGCACTGGCCAGCCTTGCTTCCGGATAAATCAGCGTGTCAAGGGTGAAACCGCTTCGCGGTACGCCGAAGGCGCGCCCTTGACACGCTGATTTGTTCGGAAGTTTTTGCAGCCATTGCGATCGACGGCACACTCTGACCCGTTAGCTTTCATCTGGTCTCACATATGCGACGGCAGCCACAGCGCCAGGATCGGGAACGCGATCAAAATCACCAGCCGCACCAGATCAGTCACGATGAACGGCAGCACGCCGACAAAGATCGTCGAAAAGCTTACGTCCTGCACCACGCTCTTGATGACGAACACGTTCATGCCGACCGGCGGATGGATAAGGCCGAGCTCGACCGTCATGACGATGATGACGCCGAACCAGATCGGATCGAAGCCGAGCTGCGTGATCACCGGAAAGATGATCGGGATGGTGAGGATGATCATGGCCAGCGCGTCCATCAGGCAGCCCAGCACGATGTACATGACCATGATCAGCGCCAGCACGCCGTAGCGGCCGAAGCCGAGCCCGGTGAGAAACGCCGTCACCTTCTGCGGCGTCTGCGTCACGGTGAGGAAATAGCCGAATAACAGCGCGCCGATCAGCACGGTGAGCACCGCGGCGGCGGTGCGCACGGCCTGCAGCAGCGAGCGGCTGATGTCGGGGCGCGACAGTTTTCCGCGCAAGACGCCGATGATCAGCGCGCCGGCCGCGCCCATGCCGCCGGCCTCGGTCGGCGTGAACAGGCCGCCATAGAGGCCGCCGATCACGAACACGAACAGCAGCAGCATCGCCCACACGTCACGCAGGCCGGCGCGGCGCTCCTTCCAGGAATGGCGCGGCGCCGAGGGCAGAAAATTCGGCCGCACCCGGCCGATGATCGCCACGGTCAGCATGTCCATCGAGGCGGCGAGCAGGCCCGGAATGATGCCGGCGATGAACAATTTGCCGATGTCCTGCTCGGTGATGATGCCGTAGACGGCGAGCACGGTGGACGGCGGCAGCATGGCGCCGAGCGTGCCGCCGGCGGCAATGACGCCGGTGGCGAACGATTGCGGATAGGCGTAGCGCCGCATTTCCGGATAGGCCACGGTGGCGAAGGTGGCCGCGGTCGCCACCGACGAGCCGGAGATCGCCGCAAAGCCGGCGCAGGCCGCGATGGTGGCGATGCCGAGCCCGCCGCGAAAATGGCCGACGAAGGCGTTGGCGGCACGGAACAGTTCGCGGCTCATGCCGGAATTCGACACGAAGGCGCCCATCAGCAAAAACATCGGGATGACGCCGAACGTGTAGTCGGTCACCGTGCGCATCGAGGTGAGCCCGACGCTCTTGAGCGCCGCAGTGCCGCCGACGATATAGGCAAAGCCGCTGACCCCCACGAGGCCCATCGCCATGCCGACCGGCACGCGCAGCAGCATCAGCGCGAACAGCGCGGCAAAGCCGATGACCGCAACCGCGTCGGTACTCATTCGACCGGCTTGATCTGGTATTGGCCGCCCAAAAGTTCAGGGCGGAAGATCAGCCGATAGGTGCGTACGGCGATCAACAACACGGCGGAGACATCGCCGAGCCACGCGATCAAGAAGAACGGCCAGGTCGGCAGTCGCAGATCGAAGGTCAGAACATTGTCGCGCCGCGTGTCCATGACCTTGTCGAACAGCGTGTAGGTCTGCACCGTGACGACGAATAGCAGCACCAAGGTGGCGGCGACGTCGATGACGCGCTGCAGCCGCGGCCCGACATTGGCGTAGACCAGATCGACGGTGATATGGGTGCCGCGATACGAGGTCGCGGCGATGCCCCAGAAGATCAAAATGCCCAGCAACAGCCGGCCGAAATCGTAGCTGTCCGGAATCTGCACGGCGAAAAAATAGCGCAGCAACACCGAAATGAAGATGTCGGCAGCGACGATGCCGACGAAGAACGCCGCGATCAACTCGATGCCGTCGATGAACGCATCCATCGCATTGCGCGGCGGGCGTGGGCTGTCGGCGTTATTTGTTTGCTCAGCCATGAGGCTCGCGCAAGCCAAACTCCCTCCTCCCGCAGGGGAGAGGGTCGGGGTGAGGGGGTTCGGAAGTTCGAGAAAGACTGCAGCGTCCGAACCCCCTCACCCTCGCTCGCTGCGCTCGCTCGACCTCGCCCCTCCGGGGAGAGGTGAAGTGAAAGAGGCCTCGCGGCTGCTGCACGCTGGTTACCTTTCAGTGAGTTGAAGCGAGACAGAGCCTCAATACCCCGAATTGGCCTTGGCGAGATCGGCCTTGAGGCTCGCGAGCGCCGCGTCGGGATCGCCGCCGCGTTTTTTCACGCCGTCGGCCCAGGTCTTAAGCACCGGCCCGGCCGCCTGCTTCCATAGCGCGAGCTGGGCGTCCGAGATCGGGTAGACCTCGTGGCCCGGCTCGGCTTTCAGCTTGGCGATCCCGGCGTGCTCGAAATCGGCCCACGGCGTCGCGACGCGCTCGGCCCATTGGCCGTTGCAATGATCGTCGATGACTTTTTGCTGGCGCGGCGACATGGCCGCGTAGGTGTTCTTGTTCATCACCCAGACGAAGCCGGTGGTGTAGAGCGCCGCCTCCATGTGGTACTTGGTCACCTTGTCGATGCCGAACAGCGGGATCGAGCCCCACGGGAAGGTGACGGCGTCGGCGACGCCGCGCTCCAGAATGTCGCGCACTTCCGGCGCCGCGGCCTGCACGTTGTTGCCGCCGAGCTCGGTGACCAGCGAGGCGATGATGGCGTGCGCCGGGCGGATCTTCATGCCCTTGATGTCGGCCGGCACCACGATCTTTTTGCTGCGCGAGTGGAACGTGCCGGGATCGTGGGTGAACGCGAAGCAGAAGTGCACGTCGCGCATCTCGGTCGCGGCGTATTGCCGGTACCATTCGTCGATCGCCGTCGAGCCGGCTTTGGCGTTCGACACCATGAACGGCAGATTGGACGCGTCGAAGATCGGGAAGCGGCCGGGCTGATAGCCGGGGCTCACATAGGTCACGTCGGCGATGCCGTCGCGCGCCATGTCGTAATGGTCGAACGCCTTACCGAGCTGCTGCGCCGGAAACACCTTGTAGTGGATGGTGCCGTCGGAATCGTGCTCGATCGAGGCGCCCCACTCCTCCATGGATTTTTGCAACGGATGCGACGGCGGCACCCAGTGCGACAGTTTTAGCTCGAACGTTTTCTCCTGGGCCGCTGCCTGCGCGAGGCTGAGAGCGAGCCCGAGCGCCGCAAGGCCGCAAATCTGTTTTGCCGGACGCATCCGTCGCATGACGTTCCCCCTAAGGTATGCCAACGTGCGGCCATTTAATCGCAGAAGCGTGCGGCTGTACATTGCGTCTGCCTCCCCTTCCCTCCGGGCCGCAATTCAGTACAGTGCCGCCCGCCAAAGTCGGGCCTGGAGGGAATTGCAGCCATGAAGGAAGAAGTCGTCAGTTTTCAGTCTGCGGGCTTGCGCCTGCATGGCGTGGTCAGCGTGCCGGACGGCTTGCGCGCCGGCGAGCGGCGCGCCGCGTTCCTGGTGCTGCACGGCTTCGGCTCGAACAACACCAGCCCGACCTGCCTTGCGCCGGCAAAAGTGCTCAACGAGTTCGGCTACGTCACCTTGCGCTTCGACATGCGCGGCTGCGGCAAGAGCGAAGGCGAATTCGGCCGCGTCATCTGCCTCGAACAAGTCGAGGATACCGGCAACGCGCTCGAGTTTCTCTCTAAGCACCCGAACGTCGCGCCCGACCGCATCGGCGTCATCGGCTCGAGTTTTGGCGGCGCGGTCGGCGTCTATGCGGGCGGCACCAATCCGCGCGTCGCCGCGGTGGTGTCGAACGGCGGCTGGGGCCACGGCGAGCGCAAATTCCGCGGCCAGCATCCGACGCCGGAAGCCTGGGCCAAGTTCACCAAGATGCTCGAAGAGGGCCGCGCCCACCGCGCCCGCACCGGCCAATCGCTGATGGTGCCGCGCTACGACATCGTGCCGATCCCCGACCACGTGCGGCAGAATCTGGAGCGCCAGGGCGTCGACATGCTGGCGCACCGTTCAGTCGAAATGTTTCCCGCCGAGACGGCGCAGAGCATGTTCGATTTCCGCGCCGAGGAGGTGGTCGGCAACATCGCGCCGCGTCCGCTGCTGCTTATCCACGCCGCCAAGGATTCGGTGACGCCGACCGAACAGTCGGTCGAAATGTTCAAGCGCGCCGGCCAGCCCGCCGAGCTGCACCTGTTCGCCGGCCTCGATCATTTTCTGTTCGCGGAGAAATCGACCCGAGTTTGGAACATGCTGCGGCAATGGCTCGATGCGTATTTCCCGGCGACAAAGTGAGTGCGGTGCGCGATGAGCAAAAGCTTTGCGCCACGGTTGCGGCCAAGTCCGCCCCGTTGCGCATGATCTGAAGCTGCACGGCGCATATAATAACGCCAAGAAAGCGCCGCTCGCGCTTCTCTCCCCCTGAAAGGGGGAGAGATAGAGTGGGGGTCCTACTGAGATTGCGATGACGAGACAAACAAACGACACCATCACCGTCACCCACGACGAGCTCCGCCGCTTCGTCCGCGACGTGCTGGCCGCACAGGGCGCGCGCGAGACGGACGCCGGCGCGGTGGCCGACGGTCTCGTTTGGGCCAACCTGCGCGGCGTCGACGGCCACGGCGTGTCGCGGCTGTCGAATTATCTCGCCATCATCAAGCGCGGCGAGATCGACTTGAAGGCGCAGCCGAAGCTGACGCATGACCGCCCGGCAAGCTTCGTGCTCGACAGCTATTTCGGCTTCGGCCCGGTCGCCTGCATGCAGGCCGCCGCGATCGCGGTCGAGCGCGCCAAAAAGATCGGCATCTGCTTCGGCCTCGTCCGCGAGACCACGCACACCGGCGCCATCGGCCGCTACGCGCAATGGATCGCGCAGCACGATTGCGCCGCGCTCGTGCTCGGCGCCGGCCCGGCGTTGATGGCCTATTACGGCGCGCGGGTGCGCAGTATGGCGACGAGCCCGATCGCCATCGCGGTGCCGACCGGCGACGGGGTTCGCCTCCTCGACATGGCGACCAGCACCATCTCCAACGGCAAGATTCTTCAAGCCAAGCAGACCGGCGCCAAGCTCCCGGAAAACACCGTGCTCACCGCCGACGGCGAGCCGACCACCGATCCGACCAAGGCCGAGATCCTGTTGCCGCTCGGCGGCCCAAAGGGCTCCGGCCTCGGCTTCATGTTCGAGATGCTGACCAGCATCTTGGCCGGAGCGCCGATCCAGTCTCGCGCCATCGGCCCCGAAAACCGCAAGCGCCACGTCGCCAATCTCGCCATGCTGGCGATCGATATCGGGAGCTTCCGCCCGCTCGCCGGTTTCAAAACCGACGCCGACGCGCTCGGCGCCATCGTCAAAGCCCTGCCGCGCCAAACCGGCTTCGACGAAATCACGCTCCCCGGCGAACGCTCCAACCGCACCGAAGTGACGCGCCGCAAATCCGGCATCCCGATCCCGGCGAAGCTGTGGAGCGAGCTGGAGGGAATTGCGCGGGCGAATGCGGTGATGATGCCGGCGGTGGCGTAATCCGCCCGTTTCGCTTCTCTCCATCACGCCTCCGCCAGGCGCAGACCGATCAGCCGGTCGAGGGCGGCGTGGTCGGCGAGGAGTTGGGCGGAGGGGCCGGCATGCACGATGCGGCCGCGTTCGAGGACGATGGCGGATTGCGTGAGCGACAGCGCGATGTCGGCGTGCTGCTCGACCAGGATGAAGGCGCCCTCGCCCTGCGCGGTCATGCGGCGGATGGCGGCGGCGAGTTCTTCGACCACGATCGGCGCCAAGCCTTCGAGCGGTTCATCGAGCAGCAGCAGCGCCGGGTTGGTCATCAGCGCACGCGCGATCGCCAGCATCTGCTGCTCGCCGCCGGAGATTTGGTTGCCGAAATTGCGGCGGCGCTCGGCGAGCCGCGGAAACAGGTCGTAGATTGCGGCCAGCGTCCAGCTGCCGTCGCGCGCCGCGACGGTGAGGTTTTCCTCCACGGTCAGCGTGGCGAAAATCTCGCGTTCTTGTGCGACCCAGCCGATGCCGGCACGGGCGCGGCGATGCGGCGGCGCGGCGGTGATGTCGGCGCCGCGCCACAAAATGCGGCCGCGCATCACCTGGGTGTAGCCCATCAGGGTGAGGATCAGCGTCGATTTGCCGACGCCGTTCCGCCCGAGCACCGCGAGCGAGCCGCGCTCGGGCAGCTCGAAGCTGACGCCGTCGAGCACGATGCCGGCGCCGTAGCCGGCGCGGATGTCGTGGAGCGAGAGCAGCGGTTCGGTCATGCGGACCAACAAATGCGCAAAACATGCGATGCAATTTGCAAAATCTGATCGCAGTGCGCCGTCGATCGCAATGGCAGCAAAAAGTTTCGAAAGGATTGTTTTGTCAAGGGCGCGAAGCGCCGCCTTCGGCAGTCAGGGACCCTTGACAAAACAATCCTTTCGAAACACACGCCGGTCATTGCGATCGACGGCTTTCTCTGATCGGCAAATTTATTGGGAACGGACAGTGTCACCGCCCCACCCCCCGCTTCCGCTCGCCCAGATAAACCGCGCGCACCCGCTCGTCGGCGGCGATCTCGGCCGGCGTGCCTTCGGTGAGCACGCGGCCGCCGACCATGACGATGATGCGCGAGGCGAAGCGGAACACCAGCTCCATGTCGTGCTCGATGAACAGCACGGTGATATCGCGCGACAGGCCGGCGATGGCGGCGAACAATTCGTTGCTTTCGTCGCGCGGCACGCCGGCGGCCGGCTCGTCGAGCAACAGCACTTTCGGCCGCGCCGCCAGCGCCAGCGCGATCTCGAGCAGGCGCTGCTGGCCGTAGGCGAGCTCGCGGGTCGGCCGATGGCAGACCGCGCCGAGGTTGAGCGTGCCGAGGATCGCATAGGCCTCGTCGACTTCGTCCCGATAGGCGGTGAGTGGCCGCCACCAGGTGCCGGCGACGGCGCGGCGCTCGCACACCGCGAGCGTCACCGATTCGAGCGCGGACAGATGCGGGAACAGCGAGTTGATCTGATAGGTGCGCACGAGGCCGCGGTGCACGCGCTGGTCCGGCAACAGCGCGGTGATGTCGTCGGCGCCGAGCAGGATGCGGCCGCCGTCCGGGCGCAGCATGCCGGTGATCAGATTGATCAGCGTGGTCTTGCCGGCGCCGTTCGGCCCGATCAGCGCGTAGCGCACGCCGGCCGGCAGATCGAGCTCGACGTCGGCGGCGACCACCAGCGAGCCGAACCGCTTGTTGACGCCGCGCGTCGACAGCGCGGTCGCTGCAGCAGCCGCGCCCGCCATGCTCATGGCGCGCTCGCCCGCTGCGCTTTGCGCGGCAGCAGCGCGGCAACGCGTTCGGCAAGAGACGCCAGTCCGCCCAAAATGCCGGCCGGCAGGAACATCACCACGCCGATGAGCAGAAGACCGATCCAAAAATACCAGAATTGCGGATTGAGGCCGGAGAATTGATCGCGCGCCACCATATAGACCGCGGCGCCAATAAGCCCGCCGTACAATCGCCCGGTGCCGCCGAGGATCAGCATGACCAGCACATCGGCGGAGCGCTGGAAGCCGAGCGCTTCGAGCGACACGGTCTCGGTAGTCTGCGCCAAGAGCGCGCCGGCGAGTCCGGCGATCACGGCGGCAATGGTGTAGATGGTGCGGATATGCGCATCGGTCGAGGCGCCGATCGCCGGCATGCGCGCGCTGTTCTCGCGGATGCCGCGCAGCGCCAGCCCGAACGGCGAATGAATGATGCGGCGCGCGGCGAGAAAGACGATGAACAAGACCGCGAGCGCGTAGCTATAGGCCGCATAGCCGTAGAGATCGAACTCGATTCGGCCGAACAGCTTCCAGGTATGGATGCCCTGCAACCCGTCGAAGCCGCCGGTGAGCCAGCTCGCCGCGTTGGCGGCTTCCTGCAGCAAGAGACCGAGGCCGAGCGTGATCATGATCAGCGCCAGATGGCGGAAGCGCGCGATGATGAAGCTCGTGATGTAGCCGAGAATGCCGGACGCCGCGCCGGCGATGGCAAGGCCGCTCAGCGGCTCGCCCCAACCGTGCACCGAGACGACGCCGGCCGTGTAGGCGCCGAAGCCGAAATAGGCGGCGTGGCCGAGCGAGACGATGCCGGAAAAACCGAGAATGAGATCGAGCGACAGCACGAACAAAGCCGCGATCGCCACCTGGCTCGCCAGCACCAGATAATCGGGGGTGAGCACGAACGGCAGCAAGGTGGCGAGCCAGAACGCGATCTCGCTCCATCGCCAGCGCTGCTGCGCCCGCAGCACGGCGTGCGGTCCGGCATTTGTCGCGGCGATGGCGAGCGTATCGCTGCTCACGGCCTAGCGTCTCCCGAACAGGCCGGTCGGCCGCCACATGATCATCGCCAGCATCACCACGTAGATGAGAATCGAGCCGA
>Ga0070730_10001693_pt1 | contig 20937 bp, 22 predicted proteins | sample Coa_R1_3_FD_66447 | JGI IMG/M metagenome (GOLD analysis project Ga0070730, IMG submission 66447) | Surface soil microbial communities from Centralia Pennsylvania, which are recovering from an underground coalmine fire - Coalmine... | ecosystem: Environmental > Terrestrial > Soil > Unclassified ... | reverse complement strand
TCCGAGGAGGAGGCCGTCGCGCTCGCCAACGACACGCCGTTCGGGCTCGGCTCCTACGTGATGACGACCGACCCGGGGCAGGCAGCGCGCGTCGCCGACGCGATCGACGCTGGCATGGTCTACGTGAACATCGTCGGGGCGGACAGCGCCGAGCTGCCGTTCGGGGGCACCAAGCGCTCCGGCTTCGGGCGCGAGCTCGGCCGCTACGGCGCCGACGAGTTCGTCAACAAGAAACTGATTCGCATCGGCTGACGAGGCGTGATCGACCCGCTCGAGCGCTGGCGCCGGTACGGCGAGAAGCCGGACTTCGCGGGCCCGCTGAGCTACGGCGGCGCACCGCTCACGCAGGACCCGGCGCTCCTGGCGGGCTTCGACGTGGCGATTGTCGGCGCTCCGACGGACGATCTCGTCTCCGACCGGCCGGGCGCGCGGTTCGGTCCGCGTGCGATCCGCGCTGCGAGCTGTCCTCCCGGGCCGGAGCTCGAGACGAAGGTCGACGCGTTCGCGGAGCTCCGCATCGTCGACTACGGAGACGCTCCCGTGCTTCCCGCCGACCCCGAGCGCACGCACGAGGCGATCGAGGCGACGGTGGGCGAGGTGCTCGATGCCGGCCTGATCCCGATCGTGCTCGGAGGCGACCACTCGATCGCCGAGCCGGACGTGCGCGCCTGCGCCAGGCGTCACGGCCCCCTCGGCCTCGTCCACTTCGACACGCACACCGACACCGGCACCGAGGTCTTCGGCGTCCTGGTCTCGCACGGCACGCCGATGTACCGGCTGGTGGAGCAGGGGCACGTGGACCCGAAGCGCTACGTGCAGATCGGGCTGCGCGGCTACTGGCCCGGCGAGGCCGAGTTCGGTTGGCAGCGTGAGCGCGGGATCCATGCGTTCTTCATGCACGACGTGCGCGACCGCGGTATCGACGCGGTCGTCGCGGACACGCTTCGAGTCGTCGGCGGCGGCCCCGTCTTCCTCACCGTCGACGTCGACGTCCTGGATCCGGCCTTCGCGCCGGGCACCGGTACTCCGGAGCCGGGCGGGATGACGAGCCTCGAGCTCCTCAAGGCCGTCCGCGAGGTGGCGACTCGACTGGATCTCGTCGGGGCCGAGGTCGTCGAGGTGATCCCGACCGCCGTCGCCTCGACGGACATCACGGCGCTCGTCGCGGACAGGATCGTTCGCGAGATCCTGAACGGGATCGCTCTCCGCCGCCGCTGAGCGGCGTCAGGTTCCGCCACAGCGGAGGTCGGCGTCCAGCGGGCCGATCCGGTACTGCGCGAGCGTCGGCGCCGCGCCCGTGAAGCCGCCGTCGCTGCAGCTCTGCCGCGCTTGCGGGAGCGTTGCCCTCGTTCCGGCCACCCAGTCGGGCAGCCGGCCGTTGAAAGCCGTCTTCGTCGTCCGTGCGGTCAGCCCCGTGATCTCGTGCCACTGGGCGCTGGTGGAGTAGATCCCGATCGGTCCGGTCGCGCCCGCGTTGTGCAGGCCGGCGATGAAGCCCTGCAGCGCGGCGATGTTGAGCTCGTAGGTTCCGGCCCAGCTCGCAGCCAGCTCGACGTCCAGCCACCACGGCGCCGTTCTGGCTGCGAGCGGGTCGAGCGCGGCGACCAGGTGGTAGGAGTGGGCGGCGCGCTGCTCGCCGTAGAGGTACGAGCAAGCGTCGGTCAGCAGGCCGTTGCAGGAGCCGTAGGCCGGCGCGGTGCCGCCGCTCGGCCAGTCCGCGACGTGGCGCTCGCCGCCGGGGTTGGCGGTGTCGATGTACAGCGACAGGGGTAGCTGCGTCGGGCGCTTCTGCCCCGGAGCATCCTGCGCCCAGCGCAGCTCTCCGCTCAGGCACGGGTTCGCGGTGTTCGCCAATCCGCCGTTGACCCCGACGATCCCGAACAACGGGTTCGACGGGTAGGAGCCCGAGCACTGCGGATAGGAGACGTCGTGCCCGGTCGGCGCCGAGCCGCGCGTCGCGAGCAGCACCACGGCAACGACGACGACTGCGAGTCCCACCGCCGCCGCGATCCAGCGCGCTCCCAACCGCGGACGTCTGGCAGGCAGCACGGGGGTCAAGCTTCCTGCGGTGCGCCCGCCTCCAGCTCGGGCCTACTTCTGCCGCCGCAGTGCGGCGATCCATGCTTGCGGGGATGCTGCCGAACCGGCTTCCGGGGCCGGGTCCGGCGGTGATTCCGCGGGCGGGGCAGGCTCGCGCCTGAGGGCGTGCTGGAGTCGCGCGTGAAGGCTCGACGCTATCGGCGCCTGTTCCGTGTCGGTCGCGACGGGTTCGTCGTCGCGCGCCTGCATCCGCGCGTGCCAGAGGTCGATGTGCAACCGGTCGATCTCCTCGACGAGCATCAGGATCGCGCGACCGACCGCGGCGGACTCCTCCCCGCCCGCCTGCCGTAGACGCTCGCCCCAGCTCCGGAGTGCCTCGAGCTTCTCTTCGTCCAGCTGCACGGGTTCCATCGTGACATGCGGAGAACCTCGCTGCAGTTGCGGCTGCCGCTAGTCGTTCGAGAGGCTGCGGTGTTCGGCTCGGCTCCGCTCCCTCGCTCGCTCCGCTCGCGCCGCCCGCCGCTCGCGCCTCCTGCGCTCCGAATGAGCGGCCAGAAGCGCGAGCAGCAGCAATGCCCCGACTCCGAGCCAGGGGTAGTTCGCAAACGTGAAGACGATCCCGAACAACCCGAGGAAGAGAGCGGCACTCCAGATGAGAACCGAACCCACGCGGCGGAGAAAGCGGCCGTGAGGCGTACGCCGCGGCTCGGGCGTGAAGGCGGTCTCCACAGAGGGCAGACTACGCCGCACGCGGGCTAGGGATCGCTCGTCAGCGTGTCGGCCGGGAAGGCGGAGGCCGCGCGCGCGATCGCCTGCAGCGGGCCCGCTCGCAGGTAGTGGTCGAGGAACGCGATCGAGACTCGTTCGACCGCCGCCAGCCGAGAGCCCGGCACCGTGTACGGCGGGAGATGACCGGCGCGCCGGAGCAGCAGGAGGAACTTCGGTCGCGCGACCGCGCGAAAGAGGTGGAACGTGTACACGGGCGGATTGATGCGGTCTGCCGTTCCCTGGACGGCGAGGAGCGGCACCGTGGGCGACACCAGCGAAATGCGCCGGCCGAGCTCTGCACCGGAGAGGATCACCGCTGCTCGCACGCGACGGTCGTGCCAGGGGCGCTCGTAGGCGGTCGCGAACGCGGTCTCCGCCCCGTCCGACTGCCCGGCGACGGCGATCCGACTCGGGTCGACCACGCCGTGCAGCGGGCTTTCCGGCGACGCGCTCGCGGCGAGGAGCCGCGTGATGACGAAGCGCATGTCGCGAGGCTGGTTGACGATGTCATTCTCGTTCGGGCCGCCGGGCGCGTTCGCGTTCCCGAGCGGAAAGACCGGCGCTGCGACGAGGTAGCCCGCCGCCGCCCAGGCTCGCAGCAGCCGCTCGTAAAGGAGCGGGGTGGTGGCGAAGCCGTGACCGAAGACGACGAGTGGCCACGGGCCGTTCCCGTCCGTCGCGGGCGGGTACCAGAGATACGTCGTCACAGGCCTGGCGACGCGCCGGCCTCCGGGGAGGCGGATCGTTCGAGACGTGTCCACGAGGTGCAGTACGGATGGCAAGCCGGCACGAGTGCGAGGTCGTTCTCCACGCGACAGTGCCGAGCCGGCGAACGCGAGCACGGAGAGCGCCAGCGCCAGCACGACCGAGAGCTTCACTCCGACCCCGCACACCGGTCACAGCCTGCCGGTGTCCGGTCTCAACCGCAAGGAGGAGGGGCTCGGACGAACCCCTCCTCCGCGCAGACCTAGGTTGCGGGAACGCTCGGCGCTTCGATCGCGGGCGCCGGCATCTCGTCCGGCATCGTCGGCGTCTCCTCCCGCCAGTGCGGCCGCTCGCCGTCCTGGACGATTCGCCGGAAGAGGAACAGGAGCAGGGAGATCCCGAGCACGGCGAAGCCGATGATCTTGACCTGGGCGCCCTTGCCGTAGCCGCCCGCGGCGACCTGGAACCAGCCGATGCCGACGACGGTGAAGAGCGCGAACCCAGCCGACAGCACACCGGCGATCGGCACCCAGATCGGGGATAGCTTGACCGGCCGCGGCCAGCCCGGGCGATCCTTCCTCAGGAGGAGGAACGCGGTCAGCGCAAAGAAGTTCGCGAGGACGTAGCCGATGTTGCTCGCGGCGAGGATCCCGAAGATGTTCCCCACGAAGAGCACGAAGAGGATGTTGATGACCATGTCGAGCGACATCGCGTAGCCGGGGACGCTGAAGCGGTTCAGCCGCCCGAGCTGCTTGATCGTCAGGCCGTCTCTCGAGATACCGAAGAGCGCGCGGCTCCCGTCTGCGGTAGCCGTGTTCATGGAGAGCACGAAGCTGATGCAGATGACGACGACGAAGAAGTTCGTGGCGCCGCTGCCGACGAGGTGGTTCAGAGCGCCGACGTAGTCGAACGCCTCGACGGTCTTTGTTCCCACGCCGCCGGTGAGCGACATGGGCACGACCGTGTTGATGAGGAGGATGAACGCTGCCGACGAGATGAGGGCCTTCCTCGAATCTCGTGCGGGGTCTTTGTACTCCGGGGTGAAGGTTGCGGCCGCCTCCGGAGCCGTCGACCAGATCATGAGCCAGATCCACACGAGGGCGATCTGGAGACCGCCCCAGGCATGGCCGGAAGCGCCGATCGTGTTCTGCAGATTCGCGGAGTGGAAGTCGCCGTTGACGAACGGCAGGATCGTGAAGCAGAAGAGGGGCAGCATCAGAAGGAGGCCGGCGAGGTAGTTGAAGCCGACCGCGACGCGGGTGCCGAGGATGTTGAAGGCCCACACGGCGAGAATCAGTCCGATGGCGATGAAGTGCTGGAGCCCGATGTAGACCGAGCCCGTGTGGAAGTAGCCGTGGTCGATCGTCTTCCCGCCGAACGCGTTCGTTCCGTACGGCGACCCGGGGAACCATTCGGCTTGTGCGATCGAGCCGACGAACAGGCCGAGGAAGGCAAGCACGACGGACCAGCCGATCCAGTAGCCGAAGGTCGAGATCGGCCCGACGAGCGTGGTGTACTTGCGCCACGCCTCGTTCGCGTAGATCGCGACGCCTCCCGACTTGTTCGGGAACATCGCTGCGAGCTCGGAGTAGATGATCGTGACCGGGAAGATGATGGCCGCGGTGACGCCCCAGATGATCATCGCGCCCCAACCGCCGAGGTCGAGGACGGAATAGCCGAGCGACCCGAGCATGAAGCCCGGGTTCGCGAGGCAGATCACGAAGCCGTCGTACCAGCGAAGTGTCTTCAGGAGTTGACGTTCCTCGACGACTGCCTCAGCCACAGTCCTACCTCCTGGGTTGGGAAATGCCCGCCGCGGGGTCCCGCGCGGGCGAACGTAACACGCTGGAACTAGAGGTTTCAATGCGCGGGTCGTACAATCGGCTCAGTGGCGAAGCCGCCGATCACGATCAAGTGCGAGTGCGGCGAGAGGCGAGACGTCGCCTACGGCGAGCGTTGGGCGTGTGAGACGTGCGGGCGCTCCTGGAACACGCAGCAGATCCCGGCGGAGGAGTACGAGAACCTCCTGCGCGGGATACGACGACGCAAGCTCGAGGCGTTCGGTGCGGCGGCGGCGGGCGCCGCGATCCTGATCCCGCTCGTCGCCGTCGTGAGCGTGAAGTTCATCGGGCTCGTGCCGCTGGCGATGGCCGGCTGGCTCTTCCTGTTCCTGCCGGCCTGGCGGCGGAGGTATCGCCGAACCGCGGCGTCGGCGCCCCGCTGGCAGCTGCACCCGGAGTAGCGGTGCCGACGCTCCGGCGCAGGGTCTCGCACGAGGACTCCGCCGCGGTGGGCGCCGGCGGCCGGCCCGTGCTGCTCGCGACGCTCGACGTTCCGTACGCGGAGGAAGCGATCGCGTTCGCAGTCGACGCGGCTGTCGAGAACGGCCAGTCGCTGATCCTGCTGAACGTCGCCGAGGTCTTGCCGACGACGTACACGGTTCTCGGCTGGGGCTACGTCGAGCGGGACGACCTGCAGGACGCGTTGCGCAAGCCGGCGGAGCTCGCACAGTCGCTCGCCGTCCAGGTCGAGCGCCTGCGCGTGTGCAGCCCTCATCCGGTGGACGCGCTGCTCGAGGTGGTCGCCGAGCGCGCGCCGGGCGTGCTCGTGTTCGGGCCGGACCGGGCGCAGCTCTCGCGCCGCCGCTACCGCAAGGCGGAGCGGGCCGTGCGCGAGCGGGCCCCCTGCCTCGTCTGGTCCGCCTAGCCGCGCGTCCAGACGACGGGGAAGAAGGAGTCGTCGAGCGACAGGTCGTCGACGCGCCGGTAACGCGAGTAGTTCGGGTCGGTGTGCGTCGGGTGGAAGGTCGTCTCCGCGCGGATGAAGTGCGAGACGACGGCGCGTCTGTGGACCTCGGCCGTGTTCGGGCCGGAGCCGTGGAAGGTGAGGTGGTGGTGGAACGCCGCGCCGCCGGCCTTCACCTCGACCGGGACGAGCCGCAGCTCCTCGCCCTCGGGCAGCGCGCGGTGAGCCGGCGCGAGCCAGTCGGCCGGAGCGTGGAACTCGCCCCGGTTCTCGGGCGAGCGCGGCCAGCGGTGCGAGCCGGCGGCGTAGGTGATCGTTCCCGCTTCGGCCGAGGTGTCGTCGAGCGGGATCCAGACGGTGAGCATCTCGGGCGGGACGAGGTAGTCGAGGTAGCTCCCGTCCTGATGCATGCCGAGCGAGGCTGCGCCGGGCGGCTTCCAGAGACAGTTGTCCTGGCCGAGCCGGACGCCGTCCCAGCCGGCGATCTCGCCGGCGAGCCGGCCGCTCCGTTCCGACAGCACCTGGGCGGCGATGGTCGGGTCGGCCTTCCAGCCGTTGCAGATCTGGCGCGTTCGGTCCTCCGGATCGCGTCCGGCGAGCCAGTTGACCTCGTCCGGCTTGATCCCGGTCGTCCACTCGCCGTGGAAGAGCGGCTCGAAGCGCTCGCGCAGGCGCTCGACAGTTCCGGCGTCGATGAGCTCGTCGACGACGACGAAGCCGTCACGCTCGAACTGCTCTCGGTGCTCGTCGGTCCAGGCCTCGATCATTCCCAGCCCAGTCCGATCGAGGTTGCTCGCGCGGCCGCGAGCAGCGGCTCGACCGCGGCCCGCATCGCGTCGCGGCCGAAGCGGGACGCCGGCCCCTGGAGCCCGACGATCCCCGCCAGCTCCCCGTCTGCGTCGAACACCGGAGCGGCGATCGCGTTCAGGTCTTCCTCGCGCTCTCCCGCGGCCTCGGCGTAACCCTGCCGCGCGACGCGGGCAAGCTCGGTTCGTAGGCGTTCGGGGTCGGTGATCGTCCGCGCCGTGTACGCCTTCAACTCACCGGGCTCGGCGGCGCCGAACGCAAGGAGCACCTTGCCGGCGGCTGTTGCGTGACCGATGCTCGGCCGGCCGACGCGCGCCACGCTCTGCACTGTCGCGTCGCTCTGCACGAAGTCGACCGTAACCGCGTCGTGCTCGCCGGGCGCGGAGAGCGTCGCCGTCATCCCGGTCGTGCGGACGAGTTCCTGGAGGTGCGAGCGCGCTGCGTCGCGGAGGTCGAGGCGCCCCAGCACGACGCTCCCGAGCTGGAGCAGGCGCGGCCCGAGCCGGTAGCGGCCGGTCGCCGGCACGTGCTCGACGAGGCGCGCGTGCACGAGCGTCGCGAGGAGCCGTGACACGGTGCTCGCGTTGATTCCCGTCCGGCGCGCAATCTCGTTCGTCCCGAGCTCGGCGCTGCCGTTCGCGAGCGCGTCGAGCACGGCGACCGCCCGCTCGACGGCGGCGACATGGCGTACGGCTGGTTGTCCTGTCCGGGACACGGTGGTACTGTCGTCTCCAGATTTGGAAATGGCATTGCCGTGAAGGCAATACAAGGAGATGATATGCCGGATCTGCCGAGCAAGTCAACGTACGTCGTCGTCGGTGGGGGAGTCCACGGACTTTCGACCGCCTACCACCTGGCTCTGGAGCTCGGATCGGGCGACGACATCGTCGTCCTCGAGAAGAGCCACATCGGCGCGGGCGCGTCGGGAATCGCCTGCGGCGTCGTGCGCAACTTCTACTTCTCACCCCCCATGGCCGAGGTGATCCGCGTCTCCGTCGAGCTGTTCGAGACCGATCCGTCGGGCTTCGGCTACCACCCGGTCGGCTACATCGCCGCGGTGCCCGAGGTGCAGGCCGAGGACTGCGTCGCGATCCAGAAGCGCCAGGCCGAGATCGGCTACCGCTCCGACGTCATCCTCGGCGAGCAGGCGTGCACCGAGCACATGCGCGCGATCTTCCCCGACTGGAACGGCGAGGGAATCGAGGCCGTGCTCCACGAACGCCAGGGCGGCTGGGCCGAGACGATGAGGACCGTCGAGAACCTCGCGCGCCTCGCGCGCTCGCAGGGCGTCCGCATCTTCGAGGGCGTCGAGGTGACCGGCATCGACCTCCACGACGGCCTCGTCCACTCGGTCGAGACGTCCGCCGGGTCGATCGAGACCGAGCTGCTCATCGCGGGCGCCGGCCCGTGGAGCGGCCACGTCTGGCGCATGCTCGGCCTGCCACCCGAGGTCAAGGTCGCGCGCAAGGACAAGCCGACCTCACCGGTCGGCGCGTCGCCGCGGATCGAGGGCGAGGGCAACGGCACCGCCTACGAGACGAAGCCGATCGTCACGTACTGGAAGCTCCAAGAGGGCGACTACTGGCTCGACGACGTCGAGCTCACGACGGCGAACGGCGAGGCCCCGGTCGTCCATCTCGACCACGTCGTCCCGCTCGTCTCCGACCGCGACGGGCGCGTCATCGACGAAGGGCCGTGGGGGATCTACTACAAGACCGGCAAGCGGGGCTTCGGCGTCCAGGGCGGCGGCGTCCCGATCAAGCTCGGGCCGGAGTTCGAGCTCGAGCCCTACGGGCCCACGAATCCCGAGCACGTCGTCGGCGACGAGTTCACCGACTACTTCACGGCCGGTCTCGCCTGGGCGCACGAGCGCTTCCGCGGCCGCTCGGGCGAGTGGCACACCGACCCGCACGGCGGCATCGGCGCGTTCACGCCGGACAACTATCCCGTCGTCGACTGGGCGCTCCCGAACGCGTACATGGTCATGGACTCGAACCACGGCTTCAAGATGATCGGGATGGGCAAGCTCGTCGCGCGCGACATCGTCGGCGGCGGCGAGAGCAGGCTCGATGGATTCAGGCTTTCGAGGTACGAGCAGGGCGTGACGCACGCCGCCTCGCATTCGCCGTATCCATGGAATTAGGATCGACGCATCGACCGGGGTCGAAGGAGAAGCCATGAACACGATCGTTGTCGGCTACGACGACACCGAACCTTCGAAGAGGGCGCTCGAGCGCGCCGCTGACATCGCCGAGAAGTTCGGCTCGCGGCTTCTCGTCACGAGCGTCGCGCCCGTGATGACTCCGGCGGGGCACGGCACGGCGGGGATCGACCCCACCGACACGCCTGCCGAGCATCAGACGGACCTCCAGCACGCGCAGGGGTACCTCGCCGGCCGGAACCTTTCCGCCGAGCTGCAGCCGGCGATCGGCGAGCCGGCCGAGACGATTGTGGAGGTCGCGGAGCAGAACGGCGCTGACCTGATTGTCGTCGGCACGAGGGAGCCGGGCATCCTCGAGCGGCTGCTCGGTACGAGCGTCAGCCAGACGGTGTCACGGCACGCCCACTGCGACGTGCTGATCGTCCACTAACCCAGGAGTAGAGATGTACGCGACCGTTCGCACGTACTCGGACAGTCCCGACATGGCGGATGCGCTCGTCAGCCGCGAAGCCGACGTCAAGGACCTGATCGGCGGGATCGACGGCTTCCACGCCTACTACGTCATTCGCACCGACGGAGGTGCGGTCACCGTGAGCGTCTTCGACGACGAGGCGGGAGCGAGCGAGTCGACCCGCGTCGCGGCGGACTGGATCCGAGCCAACCTGCCGGAAATCGCGGGCGGGACTCCGCAGGTGTCGGGCGGCGAGGTCGTGATCTCGGCGTAGCGAGCAGCGCTCTCGTCAGCCGAGCTTCCCGAGGCGGAGGCCGACGAGGAAGTCGCCCGTGCCGCGGATGTGCGTCTCCATCACCGCGCGGGCCCGCGCCGGGTCTCGACGTCGGATCGCGCCGAGAAGCCCGCGGTGCTGCTCGTTCGACACGTGCAGCATCTCCGCCGACTCGGGAATCAGGCGGAGCAGCTTCGCGAGGTCGACCTGGATCGCGGTCTCGGCCGCGACGAGCCGCGGCGAGCGCGCCGCACCCGCGACGGTGAGATGGAAGCGGTGGTCGAGCCGCCGGTACGGCGCGAACGCGTCGAGCTCCGCCAGGCGCTCGACGAGCCCTTCGAGCGCGACGAGGTCGGCGTCGGAACGGCGTTGCGCCGCGAGCTCCACGGCCGCGCCAGACACCGCGACGCGGTAGTCCATGAGATCCGAGAGCTCCTCGACCGTGAGACGCGCGAGATGGCGGCGCGCCTCGCGCGCCGGCAGCTGCGGCAGCGAGCGCTGGACGAAGGTTCCGCCGCCGCGCCCGCGGCGCGTCTCGAGATAGCCGGCCTCGCGCAGGATCCGCAGCGCCTCGCGCAGCGTCATCGGCGCGATCGCGAGCCGGGCCGCGAGCTCCGCTTCGGGCGGAAGCCGCTCCCCGACCTCGATCAGGCCGAGCCCGATCGCCTCGCCGAGCCTTCGCACGGTCTGCTCGACGACGGGCCCTTCGGCGACGGGGGAGAACACGACCTCGCGCGCGAGCGAGAGGCTGTCGCCCCAGCTCGCTGCCTCGATTTCCACCCCGGTCGCCATTCCTCTAGGATCAGAGGTTAGTCCCCCGAAAGGAGTCGCGCGGATGGCAGTCGCCGAGGGCACGGCAGTCACCGATATCGAGCATTTCGTCGGGCAGGACGGCCGGGAGGAGCAGGTCGCTCGCGTGAAGGAGCTGATCGCGCTCGAGAAGGTTCAGTACGTCTACTACCAATTTCCTTCGGTCACCGGCCGGATCATGGGCAAGGGCGTCCCGGCGAACCACTGGGAGTCGATGGCGGAGAAGGGCTTCCAGCTCGTCTACGGCTCGACGGCGAACCTCTTCACCGACCGGCACGGCAACTACATCGGCTACGGGCCCGAGGCGGCCGAGCTCGTCGGAGTTCCGGAGCCGGAGACGTTCGCCGTGCTGCCCTGGGACCGGCGCGTGGCGCGCGTGTGGTGCACCTGCTTCCGCAACCGTGAGGAGCGCGACGATCCCGGTGGCTTCCTCACCTCGGACAGCCGCGGCAACCTGAACCGGATCCAGGCGGCCTTCGAGGCCGAGACCGGGCTTCATCTCCGCGCCGGCACCGAGCCGGAGATGATGTGGCTGAAGACGAAGGAGGACGGCACGCCCGACGTGCAGGGCGTCACGAAGCCGTTCTGCTACCACATCGACCAGTTCTCGGAGCTGCAGCCGGTCATCCACAAGGTGGTCGAGTACGGGCAGGCGCTCGGGCTCGACATGATCCAGGGCGACCACGAGGATGCACCCGGCCAGATCGAGCTGAACTTCGGCTTCGACCGCGCGGAGAAGACGGCCGACAACCTCTCGACGTTCCGGCAGATCTGCAAGCAGGTCGGCCGCGAGCTCGGCGTGTTCCCGTGCTTCATGCCGAAGCCGTTCATGGGCGTCTCGGCGAACGGCTGCCATCACAACATCTCGCTCTGGCGCGACAGCGAGAACACGTTCATGCCCGACTCGGACGACGCGCAGAGGCCGAGCCAGCTCGGGCTCTGGGCGATCGGCGGGATCATCGAGCACCTCGCCGCGCTGACCGCGATCACGGCCTCGACGGTGAACTCGTACCGGCGCCTCTGGGACACCGGCTTCTGGGCGCCGGTCTTCGCGGACTGGGGCTACCAGAACCGCACCACGGCGCTGCGGGTGTCCGCGCCGGGCCGCTTCGAGTACCGCAGCGTCGACTCGGCCGTGAATCCGTACCTCTCCCTCGCGGCGCTGATCGTGGCGATGAAGGACGGGATCGACCGCAAGCTCGATCCGGGCGAGCCGGAGGAGCGGAACATCTACGAGGCGATGGAGGCAGGCAAGCAGGTGAACCGGATCCCGATGACGTTCGGCGACGCACTCGACGCCCTCGAGGCGGACGACGTCGTGAAGGAGGCACTACCCGGCGACATGTACCGCGTCTTCATGCACTACAAGCGCGACGAGTGGGAGCGCTACTGCGCGACCGTGTCCGACTGGGACGTCGAGGAGTACCTCGACGTGCTGCCCTGACATGTGCGGCATCGCAGGCCTGATCTACGCCGACGCCAACGGGGGACGGGAGGTCGGCCGCGACATCACGCGGATGCTCCAGTCGATGAAGCACCGCGGTCCCGACTCGACGGGCTACGCACTGTTCGGCCCGCGCTCGAGCTCGTACGTGATGCGGTTCACGCTCGCGGATGCGAACGACCCCCGCGACTTCGAGTTCGCCGACCGGATCCGGCATCACCGCTTCCTCGTCGAGCAGCGGCTGCGACGGTTCGGAGCCCACATCCACGAGATCGACGAGGAGACCGAGTACGCGTACCGGGTCACCTTCGACTACGACGGCGACCTCAAGCAGCTCGCCGACCTCGTCGAGGACGTCCCGGGAGCCGAGGTGCTCTCGCTCGGCCACGCGCTCGAGATCATCAAGGACCTCGGCGACGCCGAGAGCGTCGCGACGCAGTACGAGCTCGACGGGTTCCGCGGCACACACGGGATCGGGCACGTCCGGATGGCGACCGAGTCCGACGTCGACATCTCGGGCGCGCACCCGTACTGGGCGTATCCGTTCAGCGACGTCGCAGTGGTGCACAACGGCCAGCTCACGAACTACTTCCAGTGGAAGCGCCGGCTCGAGCGTTCGGGGCATCGCTTCAACTCGGAGTGCGATTCCGAGATCATCGCCGTCTACCTCGCCGAGAAGATGAGCGACGGCGCCTCGCTCGAGGACGCGATGCGCGACTCGCTCGACGAGCTCGACGGCGTCTTCACCTACATCGCCGTGACCGAGGACGCGCTCGGCGTCGCGAAGGACGAGATGGCGGCGAAGCCGCTCGTGCTCTACGAAGGCGACGACATGGTCGCGCTCGCCTCCGAGGAGATCGCGATCCGCGCGGTGCTCGACCGCGAGATCGACACGTACGACCCGTTCGAAGGCGAGGTGATGGTGTGGCAGCGGTAGGCGAGGGCCGGATCACCTACGACGCGCGCGGGCTCGCCGAGCCGCGGGCCGAGGCGCCCTGTATCGCCGAGATCGACGGGACGAGCGCATCCTTCGACGCGCACGACCTCTCGACGCGGCTGATCAACCTCGAGCTCCGGCGGCTCCTCTACGAAGAGGGCATCACGGACGTGACCGTGCAGAACCCGGGCGCGAAACACTCCGTCGGCGTCGGGATCCTCACGCGTTGCCGCGTCACCTTCGAGGGAAGCCTCGGCTATTTCGGCTGCGGGCTCATCGATGGCCCGGAGATCAGGATCACCGGTCGGGTCGGCTGGTCGGCCTGCGAGAACATGATGTCCGGCGTCGTCACCGTGGCCGGCAACGCGGGCTCGCTGACGGCGGCGGCGCTGCGCGGCGGCGACGTCGTCGTCCACGGCCGCGTCGGCGCCCGCACCGGGATCGACCAGAAGGGCGGGACGATCATCGTCGGCGGCGACGCCGGGATGATGACCGGCTTCATGATGCAGCGCGGCCGCATGATCCTCTGCGGCGACGTCGGCCACGGGCTCGGCGACTCGATGTACGACGGAACGATCTACGTCGCCGGCAAGGTCGCCTCGCTCGGCATCGACTGCGTCCCGGGCGAGTGGACCGACGCCGACACGGAGTTCGTCGAGCGCAAGTTCCGGATCCACGGGCTCGGCGCGCCGCCCGAGCTGCAGAAGTTCGTCTGCGGCAAGAAGCTCTACAACTACGACAACCTCGAACCTTCGGAGAGGAAGTTGGTCCTGTGAGCTCCAACGAGCACGTCCTCGGCCACAGCCGGATCTTCACGCCCGAGGTCGTCAACGACATCCACGTCAAGGCGGAGCTCGGGCGCTACCGCATGCGCGGCTTCTCGATGTTCAAGCCGATCCCTCACTGGGACGAGCTGATGTTCATGCCCGGCACGCTGACCCGCTTCGTGATCGAGGGCTACCGCGAGAAGTGCGAGACGAAGACGGTGCTGGGCGCACGGTTCGCGAAGAACCCGCTCGAGCTCGACATCCCGATCTACATCACCGGGATGAGCTTCGGCGCGCTGTCGATCGAGGCGAAGATGGCCCTCGCGAAGGGCGCCTCGATGGCGGGCACCGCGACCTGCTCGGGGGAGGGAGGGATGATCCCGCCAGAGCGCGATCTCTCGACGAAGTGGTACTACCAGTGCATCCAGAGCAGGTACGGGTTCAACCCGCACCACCTGATGCTGGCCGACGGCTGCGAGTTCTTCATCGGCCAGGGGTGCAAGGTCGGGCTCGGCGGCCACCTGATGGGTCAGAAGGTGACCGAGCAGGTTGCGGAGATGCGCTCGCTGCCGCCGGGGATCGACCAGCGCTCGCCCGCGCGCCATCCCGACTGGCTCGGCCCCGACGACCTCTCGCTGAAGATCCAGGAGATCCGCGAGGCGACCGACTACCGGATCCCGATCCAGCTCAAGCTCGGCGCCGCCCGCGTCTACGACGACGTGCGCATGGCGGCGAAGTGCGGCCCCGACGTCATCTACCTCGACGGCGCCGAGGGCGGCACGGGCGCCGGTCCGCACATCGCGACGGAGGAGACCGGGATCCCGCTGATGGCGGCGATCCCCGAGGCGCGGCGCGCGCTCGAGGACGTCGGCCTCGCCGACCAGATCGATCTCGTCGTCGCGGGCGGGATCCGCAACGGCGGCGACGTCGCCAAGTGCCTCGCGCTCGGCGCGAAGGCGGTCGCGATCGGGCACTCGGCACTCATGGCGCTCAACTGCAACAAGGAGATCCCGGGCGTCACCGACTACGAGGGCACGATCGGCGTCCCCGCCGGCCAGTGCTACCACTGCCACACGGGCCGCTGTCCCGTCGGGATCACGACGCAGGATCCCGAGCTGCGCAAGCGCCTCGTCGTCGAGGAGGCCGCGGAGCGGGTCTACAACTTCCTGCACACGCTGACGCTCGAGGTGCAGATGCTCGCGCGGGCGTGCGGCAAGACGAACGTCCACTCGCTCGAGCCGGAGGACCTCTGCGCGCTCACGACCGAGGCGGCCGCGATGGCGCGGGTGCCGCTCGCCGGCACCGACTACATCCCCGGCGTGAGCGAGGAGAAGACGCTCGGCGAGATCAAGCGCCTGCTCGAGCGGCACGTCGCGTATCCCGTCGACTACCTGCCCGAGCAGCCCACGGAGCTGGTCGAATGAGCTCGAGGTCGATCGACGCCGAGGCCCTCGCGGGTCATCGTTTCCCGTACCAGGAGGACATCACGCTGCTCGAGGACGTCGATCTCCTCGCTGCGACGCCGGGCGAGGACATCAACTGGCTCGAGGACGTCGAGCTGCTCGAAGAAGACGGGATGCCAGCCGTGTTCGACCGCTACTCGAACTCGTTCCTGAAGATCTACTTCCCGATCCCCGAAGGCCGCGAGCACGAGATCGCGCGCAAGGTGCTCGTGAAGCACCTCCAGAGCGGCAACTCGTACGGGATCCAGCTCAAGGAGAAGCATGCGAAGTTCCCGCAGCCCGAGCTCGGCTCGTGGGTGCCGGAGTCGAAGACGGTCGGGACGGACTGGCATCCGCCGGTGCTCGAAGGCTGGGAGCCACCGGCGCACTGATGGTGCCGTGAACGTCCTCGTCCTCCAGCACATCGCGTGCGAGCCGCCGGGCGTCTACGAAGACGTCTTGCGCGAGCACGGCGCGGCTCTGCATCGCGTCGAGGTCGACGCCGGCGACGACCTGCCCGACTGGCGGAACTTCGACGCGATCGTCGCGATGGGCGGGCCGATGAGCGCGAACGACGACGCCGAGCATCCCTGGCTCGCCGACGAGAAGCGGCTGATCGCGGACGCGGCTCGCGCCGGCATGCCGTTCTGGGGTGTCTGCCTCGGCGTTCAGCTCCTCGCCGCGAGCCTCGGCGCGCGGGTCTACGCCGGCGACGAGCCCGAGGTCGGCGTCCTGCCGGTCGAGCTGACGGAGGAGGGGAGGAGCGATCCTGTCTTCTCCGCCATGCCGCCGTCGCTCCCGGCGCTGCAGTGGCACGGCGACACCTTCGATCTTCCGCCGGGAGCGGTGCGTCTCGCCGGTTCGCCGGCGTACCCGAACCAGGCGTTCCGGTTCGAGAACGCCTACGGCGTCCAGTTCCACCTCGAGGTGTCGGGCGAGATGGCCCGGGAGTGGACGGACGTGCCCGAGTATGCAAACGCGCTCGACCGCACCATCGGAAGCGAGGCCATGCTGCGAGCGGTCGACGAGCGCGTCGACGAGATGCTGGACCACGGCCGGACGCTGCTCGCGCGCTGGCTCGACTCCGTCGTGAGAACCTCTTCCTTCGACGCCGTACGATTGGAGGCCTGATGTCCGAGAAGATGTGGGGCGGCGAGCCGTTCTGGGGGCTCGGCTACGAGTGGGATCCGGACTGGGTCTACACCGACCGCCAGAAGGAGCTGCGCGCCGAGCTGATCGAGCTCTGCGAGAAGGAGATGCGCGCGAACGCGAAGCGGTCGGACGACGAGCTCCTCTTCCCGCGCCGCAACCTCGAGCTGCTCGGCGAGCACGGGTTCCTCGCGCTGACGGTGCCCGAGGAGTACGGCGGCCTCGGCGAGAGCCACGTCGCGTACTCGATGGTCTGCGAGACGATCGCGCGCTACGGCTGCGCGTCGACGGCCATGTGTTACGTGATGCACATGGGCGCGGTGAACGCGATCATGCTGCGCCCGACGCCGGAGCTGATCGACAAGTACATCCGGCCTCTGAACAGCGGCAAGATCGGGACGCTGTCGTACTCCGACCCGGAGACCGGCTCGCACTTCTGGTATCCGATCTCGTCCGGCGCCGAGCGCTCGAACGGCGGCTTCAAGGTGCGGAAGAAGGCGTCGTGGACGACCTCCGGCGGCTTCGCCGACTTCTACGTCGTGCAGACGACGAGCCCGGACTTCTCCGGCTACGACGACCTCTCGGTGTTCGTGATCGACGGCGAGCACGCGCAGTCGCAGCCGTCGCTCTGGGACGCGCTCGGGCTGCGCGGGAACCAGTCCGGGCCGATCGAGATCGACAACGTCGAGATCCCGGCCGAGCAGCTCGTCGGGCCGGTCGGCGACGGAGCGGTCTCGAACGACGAGTCGGTCGACCCGTGGTTCCTGCTCGGATCCTCGTCGGTGTGGAACGGCATCGCGCTCGGCGCGATCGACATCGCAAAGCGGCACACGACGCGCAAGCGGCACGTCGACGTCGGCATGCGCGTCGCCGACTATCCGACGATCCAGGACTACGTCGGCGAGGCGGTCATGGACACGAATGCGTGCCGGCTCTTCGCGCTCTCGGTCGCGCAGGCGTTCGACGACGCGACCGACAACAACACGCGTGTGCTCGAGCCCGGCGTCCTCGCCCGCGGCGAGTTCCTGCACTGGGCGTGGCAGATCAAGTTCGAGGCGGCGAAGAACGTCGCGCACGTCGTCGACAAGATGCTGCACGCGTGCGGCGGGTCGGGCTACAAGCGCGACATGGAGCTCGAGCGGTACCTCCGCGACGCGAAGGCCGGCTGGGTGATGGGCCCGACGAACGAGGTGCTGCGCCAGTTCGTCGGCAAGGCGGTTCTTCTCGGCTTCGAGTCGCTCGACTACTGGAACCAGATCTACAACCGCCGCGCCGTCGAGAACGAGCTGAAGAAGCTCGACTCGAAGGGCAAGCGCGAGCTCGGCGAGCAGCTGATCGCCGAGGCCGACGAGCAGGCGGCAAAGGAGCCGGCGAAAGCGGCCACGTGAGCGCGACCCGGCCCCGCGTCCTCGTTCCGGGCCTGATCCCGCGCGACCCGGCGCGGGAGACGTACCGCGTCCGCCCGGGCGCGCAGGTGATCCTCGCGCTCGAGCCGGGCGACCGAGCCGTGGTGCGCGACGTGCATGGCGGCCAGGCGGCGCTCGCTTCGTCGGAGGAGCTCGGGCTCGCCGCTGATCTTTTCGGACCGGAGTCGGCGCCCGGGGCCGAGGAGCGCTTCGAGGCCGACCGGCGTGCGACGCTGACGGTGAGCGCGCCGGCGACCGGGACGCCGGTGGTCGAGGGCGGCGTGCCGGCGTCCGACGTGCTCGTCGAGGTACGGCGTGCGGCGCCGCGCGACGACGGCGACCCGGTGCTGCCGGAGCCGCTCGCCGAGCCGCGGCTCGACTTCGAGGTGCCACGCGCGTCGGCGCTCGCGTACGAGGTCGAGGCCGGCGAGTACGTCCAGGTGATCGACGTCCGGGGCCGCCAGTGCTCCGACCTCCTCGCATTCCACTGGGGCAAGCTCCAGGACGGGGACGAGCGCGGCCTCGACTCGACGACGACGCACTCGCTGATGGGAAACGCGTACCCCCGGCCGGGGCTCCATGGGAAGTTCTACGACCAGGATCAGGAGCCGCTCGTCGAGGTCGTCCGCGACACCGTGGGCCGCCACGACACCTTCGGGCTCGCCTGCTATGCGAAGTACTACGAGGACCTCGGCTACTTCGGACACGTCAACTGCACGGACAACTTCAACGCGCAGCTGCTGCCATACACGATCGCGCCGCGCAAGGGCTGGCCCGCGCTCAACCTCTTCTACAACACGTCGTTCGACTCGGACAACCTCCTGATCAGCGACGAGCCGTGGTCGCGGCCCGGCGACTACGTGCTGTTCCGGGCCATGACCGACCTCGTCTGTCTCTCGAGCGCGTGCCCCGACGACATCGATCCCGCGAACGCGTGGAACCCGACCGAGATCCACGTGCGCGTCTATCCGGCAAAGGAGAGGTTCACTACGGCGATCGCGCACCGAGTCACGCCCGACGCCGAGCCGAAGCTCACGAAGGACACGGGTTTCCGTCCCCGCACCGGCGGCCTGACGGGCCGCTTCACCGACTACAACGGATACTGGCTGCCGACGGCGTACGACAACCACGGCGCTGTCGACGAATACTGGGCCTGCCGCGAGCGGGCGGCGATGATGGATCTCTCGCCGTTGCGCAAGTGGGAGGTGCTCGGGCCGGACGCCGAGGAGCTGCTTCGGTCGACCATGACGCGCGACATCCGGCGCCTCGCGGACGGCCAGGTCGTCTATACCGCGGTCTGCAACGACACCGGCGGGATGATCGACGACGGCACGGTCTTCCGGCTCCAGGCGACGAACTTCCGCTTCGTCGGCGGCTCGGAGTACGACGGGATCTGGCTTCGCGAGCAGGCCGAGCGCCGTGGCCTGCACGTCTGGATCAAGGAGTCGACCGACGAGCTCCACAACGTGGCCGTGCAGGGGCCGGCGAGCCGCGACCTCCTCACGCCGCTCATCTGGACGCCGCCGGCGCAGACGCCGTTCACGGAGCTCGGCTGGTTCCGCTTCTCGGTGGCACGGCTCGGCGGGCCGCAGGGACTGCCGCTGATCGTGTCGCGAACCGGCTACACGGGCGAGCTCGGCTACGAGCTGTTCTGTCACCCGAAGGACGCGCCCGCACTGTGGGACGCCGTGATGGGCGCCGGCGACGTGACGCCGCTCGGGCTCGAGGCGCTCGACATGCTGCGCATCGAGTCGGGCCTCGTCTTCGCGGGCGCGGAGTTCGACGACCAGGTCGACCCGTTCGAGGCCGGCATCGGGTTCACCGTGCCGAAGGCGAAGGAGGACGACTACGTCGGCAAGGACGCGCTGACCGAGCGGCGCGAGCATCCGCAGCGGCGTCTGGTCGGGCTCGAGCTCGAAGGCAACGAGCCTGCCGCGCACGGCGAATGCGTCCACGTCGGCCGTCACCAGGTCGGTGTGATCACGAGCGGCACGCGCTCACCGATCCTGAAGAAGAACATTGCCCTTTGCAGGATGAACGTGCGCTACGCGGAGGAGGGCACCGAGGTAGAGGTCGGCAAGCTCGACGGCTTCCAGAAGCGGATCCCGGCGAGGGTCGTCCGGTTCCCCTTCTACGACCCGGAGAAGGCGCGACCGCGTAGCTGACGCCCCGCGGGGGCACCCGGGCCGATACGAGCCGCCGAAGGCGACAGGTCAACTCTCGAAGACGGCGACCTCGTACCGAGCGACCGCAGGGCTCTGATCCGCTCCCATCCGGTCGGCAGCTTCTGCACGTAGCGCGTCCGCGCGATCCTCGCTGTCGAGCAGCGCCTGCTCGTCCTCCCAGAGCGTGATCGCGATGGCTTCGCCGCTCTCGCGGTCGACCAGCAGGATCGCGCCCTTGCCCTGCTCGCGCGCGAACGGCAACACGGTCGTGCGGAAGTTCTCGATACCGGAGTCGACGTTCTCGGCCGATCCCGAAACGGTGGTAACGCGAGCGTGCATTCCCGGCCTCCTCGATGGCTGAAACGGTCGAACGCACTATCTCACGATCGCAGAGCTGGTCTTGCTTGACGGGCAGCTTTGGTGCTAGCGATAATGGTGTTATGACGGAGCGTGCCTCGCCGCTGCCCTCTTCGCTCGACCCACTGATCGCGGAGGCAACGCGCCGGATGCCACGGAAACGGTCTCTCGTCCTCGCTCTACTTTTCGTGGCCCTTTCGGTCGGAGTGACGTTCGGGTTCCGCCGGTCGTCAGGCGGACCCGGCTCGAGCGGCTCGCCCCCTGCCGGAGCGGCCACCCGGCTGTCGTCTCACGGGATTGGTGACGTCCAGCTTGGCGCGACGAAGGCACAGACCGTGGCGGAACTCAGCCGTCTATTCGGATCTCCTTCGCGACGATTTGCCAGCGACTTGCGGTGACTTCTAATGGTCTGACGCGGATCTCGTTCCGGGCGAAATGCCCTAGGTGGACTCGCGGAAGCGCGAGGCGAGCACCGCGATCAGGGCGCTCGCCGCCTTCGGGTCGGCTTC
>Ga0070730_10001692_pt1 | contig 20941 bp, 17 predicted proteins | sample Coa_R1_3_FD_66447 | JGI IMG/M metagenome (GOLD analysis project Ga0070730, IMG submission 66447) | Surface soil microbial communities from Centralia Pennsylvania, which are recovering from an underground coalmine fire - Coalmine... | ecosystem: Environmental > Terrestrial > Soil > Unclassified ... | reverse complement strand
TCGCGGAACAGCACCGTCTGGTTGGCGAGCGCCGCATCATCGAGCGCGGAGATCGCAGGCTCGAATTCCGCAATCTTCACCACGATCGAGCGCAGCGACTTCACATAGCGGTCGTTGGACGAACCGAAGATGGCCTTGGCGATGCCGCCGAGCATGAGCGTTCCTAATCGAATTGGGACGGCGGATACGGGCACGTCTGAACGCCCCGCGACCCCCCGCGCGAGTAGGCGGTTGATCTAGGGAGCAGGGGGTGGGGTGTCAATTCGGGTGGTTGGTTCCGGGCGCAACGAAGCCGATTTGCAAAGTCTGAATCGACGGAAGGGGCTTTCCGGCGTCATCCACGGGGGCAGACACCACCTTCGCTTTGGCGACCTCTCCACAGGCCACCCCGTCAAGCTGCGACACACCGCTGGACTTGACCACCGTGCAATCTTCGATCTCACAGTTGCCATTCACAACCAAACCGACCATCGCGCTTGGAGAGGCCTTCATGGCAGCAGGTAGCGCCGCCAGCGAAATTTCCAGATTGACAGCATTAGGCCATGGCCGATGCGCCTGACCGGGATATTGCCACGTAAAGAAGCCTCGGAAAAGACCATAGGCCGGATTGCCGCGCATATCCCGTGCAGGCTGCCATTTGAACCTAGTGAACGCATAAACACAGGTCGCTTGATCCAGATTGGCGACGCCGCTGCTGCGCGTCACCTCACAGCGTTCGACCTTACCGTCAGGTGTCAGCAAAACGCTGTAGCCCACGACACCTTGATCATCTCGATTCCACGCGACACGTGGATAATCGTCAGTCGTGACATTGGCCTTCGCTAAGTCCGGAACCTGGAAGGCCGCAACCGCCGCCAACAACAAAAGCATGGACATCCCCCTTGTCCCCCGCCACCGAGCCTAGCCGATCGTTCCGCCGAAGCGCTAGAGGTCCGCCATGTCCGACACCATCTCTCCTCTCGCCGCGCCCTTCCCCGCCATGCCGCCGATCGCAGGTGTCCGCCTCGCCACGGTGCGCGCGGGCTACAAGAAGTGGCAGCGCAATGACCTGACGCTGGCTCTGCTCGACGAGGGCACGGCGGTGGCGGGCGTCACCACCCAGTCGAAATGCCCTTCGCCCGAGGTGGAATGGTGCCGCTCGGCGCTGCCGCTCGGCCGGGCGCGGGCGCTGGTGGTGAATGCCGGCAATTCCAACGCCTTCACCGGCAATCGTGGCCGCGCGGCGGTCGAGGCGATCACGGCGCGCGTTGCGGCGCATGTCGGGTGCCAGCCGTCCGACGTGTTCGTGGCCTCGACGGGCGTGATCGGCGTGCCGCTCCCCATCCCCATCGCCGAAGCGGGCATCGACGCCGCGCAGGTGGCGCCCGAGGCTGGCTGGGAGGAGGTCGCCGCAGCGATCTCGACCACCGACACCTTCCCCAAGGGCGCGATGGCGACCGCCATGGTCGACGGCCGCACCGTCACCATCACCGGGGTCATCAAGGGTTCGGGGATGATCGCGCCGGATATGGCAACGATGCTGGGCTTCCTGTTCACCGACGCGGCGGTCGAGCCGGCCTTCCTGCAGGCGCTGCTGTCGGAGGCCAATGGCCGCAGCTTCTCGTGCATCACGGTGGACGGCGACACCTCGACGTCCGATACGGTGCTCGCCTTCGCTACGGCCAAGGCAGGCAATGCCCCCCTCGCCTCGTTCGACGATGCCGGCGCTGATGCCTTCGCCGCGGCGCTGGCGGATGTCTGTCTCCAGCTCGCCCAGCTCGTCGTGCGCGACGGCGAGGGTGCATCCAAGTTCATCGAGATCGAGGTGGCCGGCGCCGTCTCCAACGAGAGCGCTCGGACAGTGGCGCTCTCGATCGCCAATTCACCGCTCGTCAAAACCGCGATCGCCGGCGAGGATGCCAACTGGGGCCGCGTCGTGATGGCGGTGGGCAAGGCGGGCGAGCCTGCGGAGCGCGACAAGCTCTCGATCCGCTTCGGCGACACGCAGGTTGCGACCGGCGGCCTCGCGGTCGAAGGCTATGACGAAGCGCCCGTCGCCGCTCACCTCAAGGGGCAGGACGTGTGCATCGGCGTTGATCTCGGGCTCGGCGACGGCCGTGCCACGGTGTGGACCTGCGATCTGACGCACGGCTACATCTCGATCAACGCGGACTATCGGAGCTGATCGCGGTGCATCCGCTCCACGCCGCCGTCGACGGGCTGATGCGGCGGATCGGCCGCGACGTGCTGATGGCCCATTTCCAGAAGCTGGACGCGGGGGACATCGAGGAAAAGGCGCCCGACGACTATGTGACGATCGCCGACAAGCAGTCTGAGGCCCAACTGATCGAGGGGCTTACCGCGCTGATCGCCGGCAGCCATGTCGTCGGCGAGGAAGGCGTGGCGGCCGATCCGGCGCTGGTGGCAGAGGCGACTCAAGGGACCGCCTGGATCGTCGATCCGCTGGACGGCACCGGCAATTTCGCCGCCGGGCGCACGCCGTTCGCGATCATGGTTGCGCTGGCGGAGAGCGGTGTCGTGCAGGCCGGCTGGATCCTCGATCCGGTCACGCGGCGCATGTGCCATGCGGTGCTGGGCGGCGGCGCGTTCATCGACAACCGGCGGATCGAGGCGCGACCCACGGGCGCGGCTCAGCCGATCGGCGCGCTGGCGACACGCTTTCTGCCGGCGGAGGTGCGCGCGCAGGTGATAGACCGCGCGGAAGGGCACGTCAGCATCGTCGACATCCCGCACTGCGCGGGCGAGCAATATCCGCGCCTCGTGCTTGGCACCAACGATCTGGCGCTGTTCTGGCGGGCGATGCCGTGGGACCACGCGCCGGGCGCGCTGTTCCTCGAGGAGGCGGGCGGCCGGATCGCGCGGATCGACGGCAAGCCCTATCGGCTGGGGGACGATCGCCCCGGCCTGCTCGCGGCCGCTTCGCCCCGCTTGTGGGACGAAACGGCGGAGCAGCTGTTCGGCTGAACGGTGGCCCGGCGCGTACCGGGCCGCCGTCCTGTCAGCCGATCAGAGCGCGCCTTCGATGAAGGCCTTGAGGCGGCTCTTGGGCGCCGCGCCGACCTGGGTCGCCGCCGGAGCGCCGCCCTTGAACAGGATCATCGTCGGAATGCCGCGCACGCCATACTTGCCCGGCGCATCGGGATTGTCGTCGATGTTGAGCTTGGCGATGGTGACCTTCTCGCCCAGCTCTTCCGACAGCTCCTCGAGAGCCGGCCCGATCATCTTGCACGGGCCGCACCACTCGGCCCAGAAATCGACCAGCACGGGGCCGTCGGCGGCGAGCACGTCGGTCGCAAAGCTCTGATCGGTGACAGTCTTGGTAGCCATGAACATAACTCCTGTTCGCTTTGGCACAGGATGTAGGCGCGTCGGGGGCCGGCCTCAACCGGTGGGGATCAAACTTTGCTCCGTGGCCTCCAAGCGCGGCTTGTGCGCGAGCAGCGTTTCAGCCGAAAGCGGGATCAGTGCCGGGCCTGCGGTGTAGAGCAGCGCCGCCTCGATCGTGCGGCCCGGGAAGATCGCGGACAGCGCGGCCGCATAAGCCCCCATCTGATCGAGATGATGACGCGGCACGCCGCCAAGACCGGAGGGCACGCGCCGGCCGGTCTTGAAATCGACGATCGTCACCTTGTCCTCGGCCACCAGCAGCCGATCAACCGTGCCGGCAACGACATGGCCGTCCACCACCGCCGCGATCGGGGCTTCGGCCAGCGCCTCGAGCGAGAAGATCGCGGCGAAGCGCGGATCGACGATGATCGAACAGGCATCGGCCACGAGAGCGATCCGGAACGCCGCGTCGTCGACGCCGGCCGAATACTCCAGCCAATGCGCAGCAGCGGTCTCGCGCCGATCGGGGGCCAACGACGGCAAGCGCTCGAACAATGCATGGAGCAGGCGGCCCCGCTCAGCCGCCTGCCGCATCGCGGGATTGGGCGGCGGATTGGCGACGGTGTCGTTGCCGATCGCGGAGGGCGCCAGTGGGCGCGGCGGGCGGGCCTCCTCTGGCGCCGGCGCTCGCAACCAGCCGGGCGGCGGGGATTCGGTGGCCCGAGCCCGCGCCTCGCGCGCGCTCCCCCGTTCACCCTCGCCGCTCGCATGGATGCGGACGGTGCCCCATAGGGGGTCTTCGGCCTCGCGCGTCTCCAGCCCGTCGAGCGCGGCGGCAAGCGCGGCGTACCAGCTCCTCGCGGGAACCACGCCCTTCGCGATCGGGCCCAGCGCGCCACCCACCGCCAGCCATTCCTCGGCTCGTGTCGCGGCGACGTAGAGCAGGCGCCAATGCTCCTGCTGCTCGCGCTGTTCCTGCGCCTCGATCAACGCGTCGAAGGGGGCGAAGCGTTCGTGGCTGCGCGGGCGGATGATCGGCACGGGCTCGTGACCGTCTTCCGCCGACCAGCCGATACCTCCGCCGGGCGATCGATCAGGGTCGCCGGTCGCATCCGCCAGCACGACCAGCGGCGCCTGCAACCCCTTGGAGCCATGCGCGGTCATCACCCGCACAGCATCAAGCGGCGCGGAAGGATCGCGCTTGATCTGCACCTCGCCGCGATCGAACCAGTCGAGGAAGAGCTGGAGCGAGGGCGTTCCATTCTCCTCGAACAGCAGGGCGGCGTTGAGCAGTTCCTCGATCGGATCGCGCGCCTCTTCGCCCAGCCGGCGTAGTAGCTTGCGCCGCCCGTCGAGCGGGCCGGACAGGATCTCCTCGAAGAAGCGGTAAGGCGTCACGAGATCGGCGGCGGCGAGGATACGGGCGAGCCCGTCCCGCGCTTCTCCCTCGGGCAGCATGGCCCAGAGCGTGCCCTTGCGGCCATGCGCCAGATCGTAAAGCTGCTGCTGGCTGAGCCCGAACAGCGGCGAAACGAGCAGCGAGGCGGTCGCGAGATCGTCCCCCGGCTGGAGCGCGAAGCGGGCGGCCGCGAGTAGATCGCGCACCGCCAGCGGCGCATCAAGCCGCAGCCGATCGACACCCGCCACCGGCACGCCATGCGCGTGCAGCCGCGCGACGAGCAGCGAGGCAAGATCGCCGCGCTTGCGGACAAGGATCATCACATCCTCGGGGCGGAGCGGACGGCCGCGCGTCGCGATCCACGGCGCCGCGTCGATCCACGCCTTCACCTGTTGCGCCAGCCGATCGGCGACCAGGCGGGTGGCATCGTCGAGCCAGCCTTCCTCGCCGGTCGCCACTTCCTCGGTCTGCTCGGCAGAGACGGGCGGCCAGAGCATGACCCGGCCCGGCCCTTTCTTGGCCGCCTGATGCGGCGGCACATCGTCGATAAGCCCCAATGCGCCCGCGCCCAGATGCTCGATCAGTCGATCGACCACCGCCAGCACCGGCGGTGTCGAGCGGAATGAGCGATCGAGCGACAAGCGCTGGATTGTCTGGTCTGCCGCCTCGGCATGACGGGAGAAGGAGCGTGCAGCCGCCTCGAAGGCACCTGGATCCGTTCCCTGAAAGCCGAAGATGGCCTGCTTGAAATCGCCGACCGTAAAGATGGTGCGCACCGCGTCGCCACGCGCCCCCTCGCCGGCAAAGAATTCGGAAGCCAGTGCGGCTACGATCTGCCACTGGCTGACGTTGGTATCCTGCGCCTCGTCGACGAGGATATGGTCGGTGCGCTGGTCGAGCTTGTAGCGCACCCACTCACCCATGCCCTCAGTCTGGAGCAGTGTGACGGTGATGCGGATGAGATCGTCGAAGTCGACGCCGCCCGCCGCGCGCTTCGCCGCCGAATAAGCGCGCGCATAGGCCTGCCCCGCACGCAGCCCTGCCGCCAGCACGCCCGCGAACGCCGCCTTGACGCGCAGCGCCAGCAGCGCGCCACACAGATCGTAGAGCCGCGCGACATCCTCGGCATAGCCCACATCCTGCGGCGCCTGCCCTTTGGCCAGCGAGCGCGGCTCGCCCGCCTTGGTCGCCCAGACTTCGTGCAGCGCCTGGAGCCCGGCCACGCGATCGGCTGGCGACGCGGCCAGCCAGCGGGCGATCACGTCCGCCCGGTCGAGCCCTCGCGCCGTCGCCCAGCCGGTATTGGCGGCGGCGACGCTTTCCAGCGTGCGACGATCGAAGGCCTCGTCGGTGCAGGCTTCGGCAAGCGCCTGTTCGACATCGCCGTCGGGCACATCCATCGCGCGGCGCAGCTTGGCCTCGATGCCGGCGCCCAGCGCTTCCATCGGATCGGGAACTCGCGCGCACTGTCGTAGGAAGCTCTCCGCGCCCTGCTCGCCCAGCCGGCGGCTGAGCGTCTGCACATCGCGGACCAACGGCAGATCGCCGCCGCGCTCGGCCGTGACCAGCATCTCGGCGAGCGTCGCATAGGCGAGCGCCTGCTCCTCGCGCTCCTCCAGCGGACGGAAGCCCGGCACCAGCCCCGCCTCCGACGGGAATCCCGCGAGTAGCGTCTGACAGAAAGCGTGGATGGTCTGGATGCGCAGGCCGCCGCCGGTGGCATCGAGCACGCGGGCGAAGAGCGTGCGGGCGTTGGCCACCGCCTCCTCGTCGTGCCGCTCGCCCAGCGCGAACAGCTCCTGCCGCAAATGGTGGGGCTTCATCCGCACCCAACTAGCGAGCCGGGCATGGATGCGATCCGCCATCTCGGCGGCACCGGCCTTGGTGAAGGTGAGGCAGAGGATCGCCGCCGGATCGTTGCCGGCCAGCAGCAACCGGATCACACGCGCGGTCAGAACATGCGTCTTGCCCGTGCCAGCCGAGGCCGACAGCCAGACGAGGCGCTCGGGGTGCGAGGCCTCGGCTTGCGCGCCTTCCAGCGGCTTCAGCGGCGAGAGGCGACTGCTCATGCGCCGTCTCCCTGCCGGCCATACCATTCGTCGAGGCGCATCAGCTGGTCATAGTCTGCGTAGGGAGCCAGCTCCGGGTGAAGCTTGGCGACGAAGGGTTCCTCGCCGGTCAGCCACTTGGCGGCGGCCTCGGCGAAGTTGCGATAGGCGAGCGCGGTGAACTCGGCCGGATCGAGCCCCGATCGCTTGCCGGTGGCCGGCGCGACATACCCCAGCTGCCCGTCCTTCTGCGCCAGCGACCAATATTCGAAGGCGCCGGCCTTGCCAGCAACCTCCTTGAACCCACCCTGCTCCGCAATCAGGCCGAGCAGGCCGAGTTGCATCGCATAGCCCGCCGCGACCTGCTTGGGCCCGGGCGGCTGGCCGGTCTTGTAGTCGACGATGGCGAGGCTGCCGTCGGGCAGCCGATCGATGCGATCAACCTTGCCGTAGAGCCGGATACCGTCGACCTCGCGCTCACCGAACACCTCGGCGACGATCGGCTTCCGCCCCGCCACGAGCAGGCCGAGCATCTCGTCGGCAATCCACGCGATCGATTCCCGCAGCCGCGGCGCCCAGAGCGCGCGCAGCACGGGATGCGCGGTGATGCCGTCGAGCATCGCCTCGGCGCGGGCCGCGAGCTTGGAGGGATCGCAAGCATCCTCCTTCGCCCAGGCCTCCAGCACCTCGTGGACGGCGCTGCCCCGCCACGCCGGGCTCGGCTCGGCATCGACCGGATCGAGGCTGACGAGCTTCAGCATCTCCTGCGCGTAGAAGGCGTAGGGGTCGGCCTTGAGCCGGTCGAGCCGCGTCACGGCGAGCTTGCGCGGGCGCTCCTCGGCCGGCGGCGCGGGGCGCGGACGATCGGCGGGCGCGAAGGCATCAGGGCGGTCGATCGCGGCGGTCCAGCGGCGCAGATGCGGCGCGCGTGCGATACCGCCGGTCATCGCCTCCAGCCGCAGCCAGAAGCGCGAGGCTACTGCCGGCGCGCGGGCATCACGGCGCGTGCGGGTGACGAGCACGCCGGGCGATCCCAGCACGCTCGCGAAATCATGCGCCGCGATGCCGATGCGCCACTCCAGCCCCGGCAGGCCGAGCGCACGCCGCACGCGTGGGGAGAGCCACGGATCGGGGCTGGGCAGCGCCGGCCACACACCCTCGTTCAGCCCCGCCGCCACCTCGAAGTCGGCATGCTGGAGGCGCTGCTCGATCAGGCCCCAGATCGACACGCGAGGATGGCCGCCCTGCGGTGGGCGCACCGCCACCTCGTCCATCAGCCGCGCGAGCATCGGCGCGACGGCAGCGGGCGCCAGCTCAGACGGCCCCAGTGGCGCGGAGGCCTCCAGCGCCTCGAACAATTCCGCCGCCGCGCGCCCGGCAGGACCGGCCCACGCTTCATCCTCTGTCAGCGCCGAAGCGGCATCGCGGATCGCGGCCAGCACCACGGGCAGCGCGACGCGGCCGGCAAAGGCGGCCTCCAGCGGCTCGAGGATGCCCAGCACGCCCCGCCACCAGCTGCTGTCGAGCTTGTGCCTCGGATCGCGGACCAGCGCCCCCACGCCCGCCAGCCCCGGCGCCGGTCTCGGCCCGCGCAATGCGAGATCGAGCCCCCGCACCGCCGTCAGCCAGTCGAGGCGTTCGCCCTCTCCCCGCACCAGCGGATGCTTGAGCAATGTCAGCAGCTCGACCGGCGCAAAGCCGCTCGCCGCCGCCTCGGCGATAGCGGTGAGCAAAGTGCCCGGCGGCAACGCGGAGAGCGGCCGGCCGGCGGAGTCGTCCGCCCGAATCCCCCAGCGCGCGAGATGCGCCGAGACGCGTCGCGCCAGCACCCGGTCCGGCGTCACCAGTGCAGCGGTGCGACCCGGCGTCTCGATCGCCTGGCGGAGCGCGATGGCGATGGCCTGTGCCTCCTCGGCCGGGGTCGCGCATTCCAGCGCGCGGACGCCGCCGATGCGACGCTCGGCCGGTGGCAGATCCTGCCATTTACCGGTGAAGGCCGCCGGCGCCATCGCATTGGCGATCGCGCGGCCCCGCGCGGCGGACGAGGCCGGCGCCTCGGCGCCACCGCCCCAGGCCCAGCGCTCGGCCTCGCTGCGCGCCATGCCCATCCGGTCGAGCAGCCGCTTCAGATGAAACTGGGGATGCGTCTCGATCGCCCGGCCGTCCTCGCGGGGGCCTAGCGCGTCCCACTCCGCCTCCGGCATCGACAGGTCGAGGCCCGGCAGCAGCACGATGCCCTCGGGCAGGCGCGCAATCGCCCGCAACAGGCGCGCCACCGCGGGTGCGGTATCGGTGATCCCGGCCGCCACGACGAAGCCCTGCGGCGTCTGCTCGCCCCACGCTGCCGCCGCGCGATCGAGCAGGCGGTTGCGGCGATCCGCCTGATCGATGCGGCCCATCGCCGCCAATTCGCCCGGCCAGCGCGCCAGCACGGCGGCGAGAACGCCCAGCGCGCGCTGCCAATGCTCGGAGAGGTCGGCCTCGACATCGAGATCGGCGAGCGCGCGGATCGGCACCTCCTCGACCATCATCTGATCGAGCGTGCGGCCGAGCGCCTGCGCCAGCCGCACCGCCTCGGCGGCGTCGACCGGTTCGCCGATACGGCGACGTTCCTCCGATACCAGCCGCGCCAGCACCATCCGCCGCACCATCGGATCGACCGCTGGCGGCACCGGCGCGCCGTCAGCGGGATCAAGCGCGGAACCCGGCCCGTCCCCCAGATCGAGATCGCCGATCGGCACCAGCCGGGGCAGCAGCAGGCCATGCTCGGCACGGCGCACGAAAGCGTCGCTGATCGCACGCGCGGCGCGATTGTTGGGAACGAGCACCAGCCCTCGGGCCAGCGCCAGCCGGTCTCCGCCGGTCCGCGCGATCAGGCCCGCCGCCAGCGCGTCGGCGAACGGCCGGTGCGCCGGCACCGTGAAGAGTGCCGGCGCGGCCCGCTCAGCCATGCCTGAGCATATCCTCGGCGACGGCGATCGCGGCGGGCGTGCCGACATCGCACCACAGCCCCTGATGCACCACGCCATAGACGCGGCCCGCGGCGATCGCGCGATCCCACAGGATATTCATCGAGAAGGGCCCCTGCGGCACATCCGCGAACAGGCGCGGCGAGACGAGCTGCACGCCAGTGTAGACGAAGGGCGCGACGCGGCGCGCCTCGCGGCGACGCAGATGGCCGGCCGAATCCATATGGAAATCGCCCAGCCCGGCATGCGCCGTCGCGCGAGCCAGCGGCACGACGAGCAGCAGCGCGTCCATCTCCGCATCGTTCCAGCGGCTGGCGAGCAGGCGTAGCGTGTCGGCCGGGCCGTCCACCCACAGATTGTCGGTGTTGATCACATAGAAGGGCTTGTCGCCCAGCAACGGCAGCGCATGCACCACGCCGCCGCCGGTCTCTAGCAACTCGGTGCGTTCGTCGGAGATGGCGACGTCGAGGCCTTCGCTGTGGCGGCGCAGATGCGCCTCGAGCGCGTCGGCGAGATAATGGACGTTCACCACCACACGCCGCACGCCGCCCGCGCGCACCCGGTCGAGCGCATGGTCGAGCAGCGAACGCCCCCCCACCTCGACCAGCGGCTTGGGTCGCGTCGCGGTCAGCGGCCGCATCCGCTTGCCGAGCCCCGCTGCCAGCAGCATCGCGGTCGTCGGCAGGCTGTGCGCTGCGCTCGGGTCAGGGCGTAGCGAAAGGGGCTTGGCGAACTTGGTCATGCCGCGATCTCCGCCCAGGGCGCCGCGCGCAGCTCTGCGGGCACGTTGGCGGCGAACCACTCCGCCACCGGCGCCAGCGCCGGATGAGCGAGGTTGCGCTCCAGATAACCCCACACGCGTGGCTGCATCGGCAGATAGGTGCGCTTGCCGTCGCGCCTCCACAGGCGCGTGAAGATGCCGAGGATCTTGGTGTTCCGCTGGGCGCCGAGTATCTCGTAGTCGGCGCGGAAGCTCTCCATGTCCTCGATGCCGGCCTCATCGGCATAGGCGGCGAGCATCTCAGCCTCCAGCGCCGGCGCCACATCGCGCCGCGCATCCTGAAGCAGCGAGACGAGATCATAGGCCGGGTGCCCGGCGAGCGCGTCCTGGAAATCGAGCAGGCCCAGCCGCTTCAGCCCGCTGCGCTCCAGCAGGATGATGTTATCGACATGATAGTCGCGAAGCACCAGCACGGGTCGCTCGGGCGAGGCGACGCCCGCCAGCACCGCGTCCCACGCCTCCGTCCAGCCTTCGAGATCGATGTCGAAACCGAGTGCGGGTGCATACCATTCAGGGAACAGCCCTACCTCGCGTCGCATCACCGCCATATCATAGGGAGCCAGCCCCACCGGCACCGGCTGTTCGGCGAGCCGCGCGAGCAGCGTCACCGCATCGCGATAGATTGGCGCCTCATCCTCGGCGCCCGCCCGCAGCAGCGGGCCGACCAGACGATCGCCGAAATCCTCCAGTAACAGCAGCCCGCCCGCGCGATCGACCGCATAGCTTTGTGGCGAAGACAGGCCGAGCGTCCCCAGATGCTCGGCGATGGCAAGAAACGGCCCGAGATCCTCGTGCGTCGGCGGCGCGTCCATCAGCACCGCGGTGCGCCCTTCGTGGACCACCCGAAAATAGCGGCGGAAGGAGGCATCTCCCGCGAGCGGCAGGATCGCGGCGCCTTCCCAGCCATGATCGGCGAGGAAGGCGGGGGCGTGGGCGGGCGGAATCATCGGGGCGGCCATCGCCCTTCCCATGCCGCCGGCGCCTCCCAAGTCAAGCGGCGGCCTCCTTGTCCATCGGGCCCGATCACCAGACGCAGCGCGTCGGGCCACAGCGCCGCGCCCAGCCGTTCCGGCCATTCGACGAGCAGAGCGCCGTCCTCCAGCAGTTCGTCGAGCCCCAGCTCCTCGGCGTCCTCGGGATCGTCGATGCGATAGAGATCGACGTGAGCCACCGGCAAGACCACCTCGGGTGGGGCATAGGGCTGGACGATCGCGAAGGTCGGGCTCGGCGCCTCTTCGGCGAGCCCCAGCGCCGCCAGCACGCCGCGCGCGAGGCTGGTCTTGCCCGCGCCCAGATCACCGAACAGCGCGACGACATCGCCTTCGCGCAGCAGCGGTGCCAGTGCGCGGCCCACCGCCTCGGTGGCGGCGGCGTCGGCCAAGGGGATGATCCCCGTCGTGGTCATGATCGCGTCCTCGGCAGGCGGATCGAGACGGTGGTGCCCTGCCCGGTTTCCGATTCCAACCAGACATTGCCGCCATGCGCCTCGACATAATGGCGCGTGAGCGGGAGGCCGAGCCCAATCGAACCCTCCCGCCGGTTGCCCTTCACGGTCGCGCGATGGAAGGGGTCGAAGATCTGCGCGCGTTCCTCGGCATCGATGCCGGCGCCATTGTCGGATACGATGACGGTGGCCTGGTCCTCGTCGCCGCTCGCATGGAAGAAGATGCGGCCGCCCTCCGGCGTGTAATGCACCGCATTGCGCAGCACATGTTCGACCGCCTGCCGCAGCCGGCGGACGTCGCCGGTGACGATCCCCGTCGATGGCTCCAGCGAGACGATCAGCTTCAGCTTGCGCGCATTGGCTTCGCCGGCGAGTTCGTCGGATACTTCTTTGCAGAGTTGGCCGAGATCGATCGGCACATGCTCGAGATCGAGGAACCCGGCGGCGCTGCGCGTTAGGTCGAGCACCTCGTCGACCAGCTGCCCGAGGCGCGCCGAGGCGGAGAGGATCGAGTTCACATAATCCTTGGCGCGATCGCTCATCGGCCCACCGAAACCAGCCGCCAGCATCTCCGCGAAGCCGCCGATCGAGGTAAGCGGGGTACGCAGTTCATAGCTCATCGTCGCGACGAAGGCGGATTTGACGCGATCCCCCTCCTCCAGTGCGGCGGCGCGGTCGCGCAGCGCCTGCTCGGCGCGGCGGCTGTCGGTGATGTCGAGCAAAGTGAACAGCGCGTTGCCATCGGGCAGCGGCACTGCGGCGAACTGGAAATGGCGTTCGTCGGCAAAGGCGATACGTCCGGCCCGGCTCTGCCGCTCGGTAGTGGCGAGGCGAACGAGCTCGCGGATCAGACCCGCGCGCGCCGGATTGGCGAGGCGCGGCGCGATCATCGTCACCAGCGCGTCGACACGCGGATGGCGCGCCAGCTCCTCCTCCTCCAGATCCCAGATCTCGCGGAAGCGGTTGTTCCAGAGGTGGAGGCGGCCATCGGCGGCGAACACGCCCACCGCCTCGTTGAGATTGTTGAAGGTGGCGGTGCGCACGCGCAGCAGCGTGTCCGCCTCGGAGCGGAGGCGAACCTGCTCGGTCCGATCCTCGAAAATCATCAGCATGCCGCCATCGGGCAGCGGCTGGCCGACGACACGAAGGTGCGTGCCGGAGGGAAGCTGCCACGCCTCCTCCTGCGCGGTCTCGGACAGGAACCAGCGGCGCCGTTCGGCCTTCCAGCCGGGGAAATCGCGGCTCTCAGGCAGGCGATCGGCCTCGCGCATGCGTTCGAGCACACGATCGAACTCGGGCCGGTCCGCCAGCCATTCGGGCAGCATCGCGAACAGCCGCTTGAACGCCGAGTTGGAGAAGGTGAGGTGCCGATCGGCCGCGAACTGCGCAACGCCCGCCGACAGCCGGTCGAGCATGTCGCGCTGCGCGTCCTCGAAGCGGACGAGGTCGGCCTTGGCCTGCTCGATCTCCTCGACGTCGACCGCATAGCCGGCGATCCCGCTCGGCCCCAGTGGCACGTCGACGACGCGCAGAGTGCGCCGCTCGCCGCCAATCGTCGCGGGCACAGTGCGCACCGCCATCTCGCCTTCGTCGCGCGCGGCGGCGGCGGCGGCGATCGGGCTGCCGGGCCCCTGCCCCTCGATCAGCTCCAGCCCGCGCTCGATGACGGTGCGGGCATCCATCCCGTCAACCGCGCGGACATAGGCCGAATTGACCAGGCTCAGCCTGAGGTCGGGCCCACGATGCCACATCGGGATCGGCGCCGCCTCGATCAGCCCGGCGAGCGCGTCGAGCGCCTCGGCAAGCTGCTCGCGCTCGGAATCGAGGCGGGTGATCTCGTCCTCGCTCTCGGTCGCGTCGAACAGCCAGAGCAGCGCCGCGCCCTCGCCCAGCACCTGCGCGGCAGGACGGCCGCGGACCATCAGCACGCGCCCGGCCCCGGTCGGCCGCACTGCGCGGGCAAAGCCGGCGCCGCCGCGCTGCGCCACGAGAACATCGTTGGCCAGCGCCTCGGCATCGGCCGGATCGAGCCGCGCGCACAGATCGGCCAGTGACGCCGGCGCGCGATCGAGGCCGAACCAGTCACCCACCCGCTCATGCGCACGCAGCCTGCCATCCGCTGCTATCAGCATGGGGAGCGCCGGCGCGCCCGCCAGCATCTTGCGCAACCGCGCCAGCTCGGCGACCGCAGACTTGGCGGCATGCGAACGCCGCCAACCATAGGTGACGGCCACCACCGCCGCCGCCAGCCAGATGGCCAGGATCAGCCCGACCACCGTTGCGTGAAGAGGATCGAACTCGATCACGCCACTACGCCCCACTTGCCCCGTCCAGGCATCGCCCCTCAGCCCTCATCAGCCTTGTCTAGGCGGGATGACGCCGAAGCGGAAGCCAGCTTGGTTCGTTCGCCGCACCGAGCCTGAAACGCGAAACGCGCCCCGCCCGATGATCGGGAGGAGCACGTCGAGCCGCCGTTTCCGGCGGAAGCGGGAGGCGGCGCGAACGCCGCCTCCCGATCGGATCAGTAGCGATAGTGATCCGGCTTGAAGGGGCCTTCCGGCGTCACGCCGATGTAGGACGCCTGCTTCTCGGTCAGCTTCGAGAGCTTCACGCCCAGCTTGTCGAGATGGAGGCGCGCCACCTTCTCGTCGAGATGCTTCGGCAGGACATAGACCTGCTTGGCATACTGGTCACCACGGGTGAACAGCTCGATCTGCGCGATCGTCTGGTTGGTGAAGCTCGCCGACATCACGAAGCTCGGGTGGCCGGTGGCGTTGCCCAGGTTCACCAGGCGGCCCTTCGACAGCACGATCAGCTTCTTGCCATCCGGGAACTCGACCTCGTCGACCTGCGGCTTGATCTCGACCCACTTCATATTGGCGAGGCCACCGATCTGGATCTCGCTGTCGAAGTGGCCAATGTTGCAGACGATCGCCATGTTCTTCATCGCGCGCATGTGATCGACGGTGATGACGTCGGCGTTGCCGGTCGCGGTGACGAAGATGTCGGCGCGGGTCGCCGCCTCTTCCATCGTCACGACCTCATAGCCTTCCATCGCCGCCTGCAGCGCACAGATCGGATCGACTTCGGTCACGATCACGCGCGCGCCGCCGTTGCGGAGCGAAGCGGCCGAACCCTTGCCCACATCGCCGAAGCCGGCGACGCAGGCAACCTTGCCGGCGAGCATCACGTCGGTGCCGCGACGGATCGCGTCGACCAGCGATTCCTTGCAGCCATAGAGGTTGTCGAACTTCGACTTGGTCACCGAGTCGTTGACGTTGATCGCAGGGAAGAGCAGCTCGCCCTTCTTGGCGATCTCGTACAGGCGGTGGACGCCGGTGGTGGTCTCTTCCGACACGCCCTTGATGGTGGCGGCGGTGCGGGTGAGGTAGCCGGGCTTGGCCGCGATGAACGCCTTCAACGCGCGCTGGAACTCTTCCTCTTCCTCATTCTCAGGAGCCGGCAGCGTGGCGCCGGCCTCGACCTTCGCGCCCCACAGCACGAACATGGTGGCGTCTCCGCCATCGTCGAGGATCATGTTGCAGGGCTCGTCACCCCAATCGAAGATGCGGCCGACATAGTCCCAATATTCGGCCAGCGTCTCGCCCTTGATGGCGAAGACCGGCACGCCCGACTGCGCGATGGCGGCCGCGGCGTGATCCTGGGTCGAATAGATGTTGCAGGTCGCCCAACGAACCTCGGCGCCGAGCGCGGTCAGCGTTTCGATCAGCACGGCGGTCTGGATCGTCATGTGCAGCGAGCCGGTGATGCGCGCACCCTTGAGCGGCTGCGCCGCACCATATTCTTCGCGGAGCGCCATCAGGCCGGGCATTTCGGTCTCGGCGATCTCGATCTCTTTGCGGCCGAAGGCGGCAAGCGAGAGGTCGCGGACGACATAATCGGCGATGGGCTGAACGGAGGCAGTAGCCACGGAAAAAGCTCCCGGTGTCTTGGGTCGGCCCAGCGACGTGCGGCCGACAGCGCCCCGCGCCCTAGCGAATGGGCCTCCGGGATGCAAATATAAAGATGTCTTTATATCCGCAACAAAGTCGTCATGCGTGCCCGGAGCTGGCGGACAGCAGGCGAACATCGACGCCCACGGTGGCGAAGCCCGCGCTCCAGCGATGCGATGCGTCGTGGCCGAACACCAACTCGTCGTTTCCTTCGACGCCGAACCAGCCGTTCGCCGCCATCTCGTCGTCGAGCTGCCCTGCCGACCAGCCGGCATAGCCCAGCGCCGCCAGCCATTTCTGCGGCCCGCGCCCTTCGGCGATCGCGCGCAACACATCCAGAGTCGAGGTCAACCGCCAGCGCCCGGCGACGTCGATACTGCCCTCGCCGGCCCAGTCGTCGGTGTGGATGACGAAGCCCCGATTCGGCTCGACCGGCCCGCCAACATGCAGCGGTGCGTCGGGCGCGGCGCCGGGATCGAGCCCCAGTTGGCGCATCAGCGCGTGCAGCCCGATTCCTGGCACATGCGCGCCGATGCCGATTCCCAATGCTCCGTCCTCATCGTGCGAGCACATCGCGATCACCGCGTGCTCGAACCGCGGATCGCCGATGCCCGGCATGGCCAGCAGCAACTGACCGACGAGAAAACGGGGGCCTTCCATCTCTATGGCTTAACCCGACCCTTTCGCCCGGTCCATGCGGACGTAGGGATCACCGCTTTTGCGTGCGGCGAAACCGGACGGAGATCCGTGCTTGGCGGGGGCCCTCCCGCTGGGCTAGGCCGGCTGCGTTCCCGCCGCGCGCGCGGCCTGACGAGAGGAGGCTTCCATGACGATCCAGATCGGCGACACGATTCCCGACGTGACCTTCACGACCATGACCGAGGATGGGCCGGAGCCGATCGGTAAGGACTTCTTCGACGGCAAGATGGTCGCGCTGTTCGCGGTGCCGGGCGCCTTCACCCCCACCTGCTCGGCCAAGCATCTGCCCGGCTTCCTCGACAAGGCGGCGGACCTCAAGGCCAAGGGCATCGACGCCATCGCCTGCACCTCGGTCAACGACGTGTTCGTGATGGGCGCCTGGGCCAAGGCCAACGACGCCGAGGGCGTGACCATGCTCGCGGACGGCAACGGCGCTTTCGCCGAGGCGGTGGGCCTCACCATGGACGGCTCGAAATACGGCATGGGCAAGCGCAGCCAGCGCTATTCGATGCTCATCGAGGATGGCGTGGTGAAGCAGCTCAACGTCGAAGCCCCGGGCGAGTTCAAGGTGAGCGCCGCCGACTATCTGCTCGGCCAGCTCTGAACCACGGGCGCGGTCGGACTCACGGGTCCGGCCGCGTCAGCCCACCGCGCGGCGTCGTGCCTCGATCGCCCAGCTTTCCTTGTCCGCTTCGGTGGCGAACATGTCCGCGGCTGACGAGAGAGTGACGCGATCGCGTCCCTCCATCTTCGAGCAATAGAGCGCCTTGTCGGCGCGCTTCATGGTTTCCCGCAGCGTCCCGCTTGGGCCTTCCATTACCGCGATGCCAAAGCTGGCGGTAATCCCGCCCTGAGGCAGCAGATCGGCCGCCGCGCCAGCCACACCGTGACGGACCCCCTCCATCAGCGTGGCCGCCTCGTCTCCCGACGTCTCGGGCAGCAGCAGCACGAACTCCTCGCCCCCCAGCCGCCCGAACAGATCCTCGCCCCGAACGACCGTCTGCATATGGCCGACGAAGCGCTGGAGCACCGCATCGCCCACCGAGTGGCCGAACCGGTCATTGACCGTCTTGAACCGATCGATGTCGGCGATGACCACCGCCAGCGGACGCCCGCGCCGCTGACACTCGTCGGCCAGGGGCTGCGCGGCCTGCTCAAACCCGCGCCGGTTGAGAATGCCCGTGAGCGGGTCGCTGGCGGCGAGCTGGCGCATGCCCTCCGCCAGATCGGCGGCGAGCAGGAACATCGCGAACAGCCCGACGCCGAACAGCCCGGTCGGCACACCCATCAGGAACAGCAGGCGATAGAGCTCATAGCCCATATTGTTGATGCCGGGCTTCACGACGAGGGCGAGCACGCCGAGACCCAGCGTATAGGCTGCGAACAGCGCCAGCATCCAGAACGCCGGGCCTCCCGTCTCGCGACGGACATTGTGCCGCTGCGCGCGAAGCGACAGCGTCGAGACCACGAGCATCGCCGAACAGAACAGCGCCACCAGCCAGGGATGCGCGTTGGTGTTGACAGAGTCCCACACGCCACCGCCCGCGAAGATGACGGTCACGCCGGCCGCCGCGAGGATCGCGTCGAGCCTGAGCGGCAGCCCGGCGCGGCGACGGAACCCCAGCGCGATCAGCGCGAAGCTGCCGACCGAGCAGACCACCGACAGCAGCGTCAGTTCCGACCCCGCCGGCAGCAGCCAGATCTTGAGCAGGCTGGCCGTCCAGTTAGCGGCCGAAAGACCATAGGCCAGCGCCCACAGTGCGGCATGCGCCTCCCGCCCGAAACGCCGCCAGGCCACAGCCAGCGCGATGCAGAGCAGCAGACTCGTCGCTATCAGGCCGAAGAAGATGACGGTAGCGGATTCCATGGTCCCGCTATGGGGCCGGTTCGGTGAAGAATTCGCTAAGCTTTTGGCGCAGTCTGCCCCGGAAAAAGCCTAGCCGGCGAGGAATTCCGCAATCGCATCGCCCAGTTCGGGGCGTGTGACAGCGCTCATATGATTACCCGGAATCGTGCGGTGCGTGCCGTGCGGCAGCGCGTCTGCCAGCGCCTCGGCCGAGCCATTGTCGTCGTCCTGCACGCCCGCCACGATCAGCACCGGCAGATCGAGCGCCGCCACCGCTTCGCGCGGGGTGTCGACGAAGGTGTCGAGCACGTGGAGCAGCGCCACCGGATCGCCCTCCACCGTCTTGAGAAAGGCCTCCGCCAACCACTCGGGCGTGCCGCGTTCGAAGCTGCCGAGGTTGGTGAGGATGTTACGGAAGTGCCGGCCGCGCCCGCCGGTGTTGACGATGCCGTCGAGCCCCATGCCGCCGATGATCGCGCGGCGCGGCGTGGCGCCGCGCGCGAGCATCCGCATCGTCGTCCGCCCGCCCAGCGAATAGCCGCCCAGATCATAATCGATGAGGCCGAGATGCTCGATCAGCGCGAAGCCGTCGTCGGCCAGCGCATCGCGCGGATAGGCGGCGGCGTCGTGCGGTCGGGCGCTGTCGCCGTGGCCGCGCAGGTCCGGCATGATCACCCGGAAGCCCTTCGCGGCGATCTTGGCGGCATGGCCGTAACGGATCCAGTTGACCGTCGCGGTCGAGAAGAAGCCGTGGATCAGCACGACGGGCCTACCCTCGCCCATCTCGCGATAGGCCAGTTCGGTACCGTCGAAGCTCTTGAAGCGGTGGATGGGAAGTTCAGTCGGGGAGCTTGCCAAGGGCCTTGATCCAGCGGTCGACGGCGGGCGCGTGCTCATCCAAGCGCTTGCCCGGCAGGTGGGTGACGTCCATCCAGGCCTCCAGCGCGGTCTCGATCGAGAAGTTGGAGGTCGGGCGGAAACGGGCCGGCTCGTCGAACGAACCGACGGTGAGGTCCATATTCTCGCCGTCGAGGAATTGGAAGCCGAGCGGCGTGCCGCACGCCGAGCAGAAGGGTCGTCGCGCGATGGGCGAGGACTGGTACCAGTCCGGCGGCGTCGCGGTCCATTGCACGTCGGCGAAGCGGACGGTCCTGAAGGCGATCGAAACGCCGCCGGTCGCCCGCTTGCAGTAGTTGCAGTGGCAGAGATAGGCCTCGTCACTGTCGATCGGTACGGCATAGCGCACGCGGCCGCACTGGCACCCGCCGGTCATGATCTCGCTCATCGACGCCCTCCCCTGCGGCGGCCTCTCACGGGACGCGAAGTTGACAAAGTTGACACCAAGAACGGCTGAAATTTCGCCTCCGGGGCACCCGCACGGAGGTACCGTCAGACGATCCTGTCAGACGAAATCCTATTTGTCCTCTCTTACGGCTGGTTGATAGCCGGGATGATGCCAGCCGCACCAAATCCCCGCTTACTCCTTTTTACGGGAGTTGTGATGTTGATCATGATTGGAAACGGAACGCTGCTCTTCGGTCGACCAAGGCCGGCATCCAATTGGTTGCGAATCCTTGGGCTGATTTCATTAGTGCTGATGATGGCACCATTCATCATTCTGGTGCTCGATGCCTATGGCCGCTTTCCACCGAGGCTGTCGTCTTGTCTTATGACTTTTGAGCCTGTTTGGGCATCATGAGATGCCCGATCCGGGGTGGCCACCCCGGATCGGGCGGAAGGGGATGGATCGAAGCGATGAAGGCCTGAACGGGTCGCGCTCGCCCTCACTGCAATATCCAGTGAACGCCGTTTCCACACGGCCTCCACCAATTCCCGACATCCGTTCGCCCCGAGCCTGTCGAAGGGCGGTCTTCCCCTTCGAAAACAGTAAGCACAGGCCTTCGACAGGCTCAGGCCGAGCGGAGTGCTCGCAGGGGCGTGGCGCGCTTCACACGCGCAGCGCGGCTGCCCCCATCATCATCGCCGCGAAATCCGCTGGCGGCGCGCTTTCGGGCCAAGTGGGCACGCCTTCGGGCAACGTCAGCCAGGGCTGCTTCCGCTTCACCCAGATATGCGCGATCACGTCGAGCCGATGGGATTCGTCGAGCGTCCCCGCCCGCACCACCGCAATCCCCGGCCGCCGCGTGTTCGTGTTGTAGATGCGCGTGTGACAGAGGCCGCACATGCGCTGGCGCGAGGTCCGGTCCCCGGTGGTCAGCTCATAGAATATGACCGGGCCGGTCACATGGATCGCCTCTTCGGGCAGGAGCGCCTGCTGGCTGAAAGCGCTGCCGCTCCATGTCTGGCATTGCAGGCAATGGCAGGCGTAGATGGGCGGCAGCTTGTCGATCGAGAGCGAGTAGCGCACCGCGCCGCAGCGGCACCCGCCCTCGACGGTCATCGGATCAGGCCGCCTTCTTGAGGTGGCGACGGCCGAGCAGCTCGGCAATCTGCACCGCGTTCAGCGCCGCGCCC
>Ga0070730_10001691_pt1 | contig 20943 bp, 38 predicted proteins | sample Coa_R1_3_FD_66447 | JGI IMG/M metagenome (GOLD analysis project Ga0070730, IMG submission 66447) | Surface soil microbial communities from Centralia Pennsylvania, which are recovering from an underground coalmine fire - Coalmine... | ecosystem: Environmental > Terrestrial > Soil > Unclassified ... | reverse complement strand
AACCTATTTGTAAAACAGATGGATCTGGAACCCAATATTGGTTTCTTAATGATCAACTTCATAGAGAAGACGGTCCTGCTGTAGATTATCTTAATGGATCTAAACTCTGGTATCTTCATGGTAAACCTCATCGTTTAGATGGTCCTGCTGCAGAATATGCTACTGGTTCCAAACATTGGTATCTTGATGGTCAACGTCATAGATTAGATGGTCCTGCTGCAGAATTTGCCAATGGGATTAAATCTTGGTATTATTATGGAAAACTAATGAGCTGTTCTTCTCAAGAAGAGTTTGAACGTCTAATTAAATTAAAAGCATTATGGTAAATATTATGAACAAAGATAATCAGCCTATTTGTGAGACAGATAAATTTGGAGCTAAATTTTGGCGCCTCAATAATCAACTTCATCGCGAAGATGGTCCAGCTATAGAATGGTCTGATGGATCTAAATCTTGGTATTTCAATGATCACCTTCATCGAGAAAATGGACCTGCCATAGATTTTGCTGATGGTTTTAAAGAATGGTATATTCATGGTCTATATCATAGATTGGATGGTCCAGCAGTAGAATATACTAATGGAACTCAAGAATGGTATTATCATGGGAAATATATTGATTGTGACTCTCAAGAAGAGTTTGAACGTTTAATTAACCTCAAGATATTATGGTAAACTATGAGCCAAAATAATCAACCTATTTGTGAAACAGATGAACGTGGAGTTAAACGCTGGTATCTTAACGGGCGGCTTCATCGAGAAGATGGTCCTGCTATAGAAGGTATTGACGGTCATAAATCTTGGTTTTTTCATGGTCAACTTCATCGTCTAGATGGTCCTGCCATAGAATATGCTACTGGATCCAAAGCCTGGCTTATTAATGGTCAACGTCACCGAATAGATGGTCCTGCTATAGAATATTATGATGGAGATAAACGTTGGTGGTATCAAGGAAAATTAATTAATGTTTATTCTCAAAAAGAATTTGAAAAATTGCTTAAGCTAAAAGTATTGTGGTAAATATAATGAATAAAGATAACCAATCTGTTTATAAAATTGATCAACATGGAAATAAGTGCTGGTTTCTTAATGATCGACTTCATCGCGAAGATGGTCCAGCTATAGAATGGGCTAATGGAGATAAATCTTGGTGTTTTCATGGTCAATATCATAGATTAGATGGTCCAGCTATAGAGTATGCTGATGGGTCTAAAATTTGGTATTTTAATGATCAACGTCATCGTTCAGATGGACCAGCTGTAGAATATGCTAATGGAAAGAAATATTGGTATTATCATGGAGAATATATTAATTGTTTTTCTCAAAAAGAATTTAAACGACTACTTAAACTTAAAATATTATGGTAATAATGAACAAAGATAATCAATCTATTTTACGAATAGATGAATATATGAATAAACGCTGGTTTCTTAATAATCAATATCATCGAGAAAATGGTCCAGCTGTCGAATATGCTAATGGAGATAGATTGTGGTGTTTTTATGATTATCTTCATCGAATTGACGGTCCTGCTATAGAATATATTGATGGATCTAAATATTGGTATTATCATGGAAAATGAATTCATTGTTCCTCTCAAGAAGAGTTTGAACGATTACTTAAACTTAAATATTTATGGTAAAAAATAATGGATGATAAAGATAATTTGAATGTAAGAGATAAATTAGCTATTGAGATATTAAATGGATTTTTAGCTAGTAGTGGTGGTGATAGTCCACAGAATCAAATAATTTCTTTATTTTTTAGTAATCTAAATTATGATTATGGCTTAGAGAGATTAGAAAAACTAGTTCGTGTTAGTTATATTTGTGCAGATATGATGAGAAAAGTTAGATTAACTTCCTTTGAATAGAAAAGAGATTACATGAAAAGACCAGAGTTTCTTTATGAAACTGATTTCCAACGATGGGATGATATTATTGATCATGATCCTGAACTTCCAGAAATTATGACCAAACAATTAGATTTTAGAGAAGTTTTATATGCAGGACTTTGGTTAATAGAGTCTTTAGAAAAATTATCATGCCCATTAGAATTAATTAATAGAATACAATATTCGGCAGCTAAAATTTCTTATGGGAGAAACCCTTGGGAAGTAGTTCAATATACTTTGGATTGTTATCAAAATAATATTTTAGAAATTGAGCCGGATGTTGGTCCCATAAATTAAAAATAATTTGACATGCGCGCTGGCGAGCCTTATATTTTAGCGGCATCGCGAGACGCACTTTTTGCGCTCTCACTGTAATTTAAAAAAAAATTCGGGCACTTGACAGAGGGGTGCGGGAGCCTTATTATGTAGCTTGTGAGGCTGACGGACACACAACGGCAACTAATTACAGGCTCTCTTTTAGGTGATGGTTGTCTTTTTCTAGGTCAAAAAGCCAAGAATCCATATTTCAAAATTTGTCGTTCTTTAAAAGATAAAAAGTATTTAGAATGGCAGTATTCAATATTACAAAATTTATGCAACTCTAATATTAGAGAATGTTCTTATTTTGATAATAGAACACAAAAGATTTATAATTCATGCAGGTTAATAACTAAGTCATTACCAGAGTTATTATCTTTTTATCATGATTGGTATCCAGATAGAATTAAGATAATCCCAAAAATAGAACTTTCTCCTTTAATTCTAGCAGTCTGGTTTGCCGATGATGGTTATATTAGAAAGCTCAATAAATCCGAGCTAAGGCTGTCTTTAGCTACTGATGGGTTTTCTTTATCAGACATAGAATATTTGGCAAATGAACTTACTATTTTTCTAAAAGCAAAATTTAGGATTACAAAAAAAGCATCTAATCAATATACTATAGACGCTTCTTCTGATGGAACTTATTCTTATATTAGAAACATTTTTCCTATTTTTGATCAACTTCAGATGAATAGAAAAATAGTTTGGTCTGATATTAATTTAAATTTTCCGGCTCAGACAAAAAGATCTAAAAAATATTATCAACTAGCTGAATTTTTAAATAATAAAATTTTAATATCTCCTAAAGATATATTTTTAGCTAAAATATATAGCATTACTCAAGCTAGTGAAGTTTTATGTAATTTTTATAAATCTGGATATTTTACCAGATATTATGACAATAATTCATATCATTATGTATTAACTGATTTAGGAATTCAATATTTTCATTCATTAAGACAAGAAACTCAACAACAATTTAATCATAGAATCGAGGAATAAAACAATTATGGCGAAAAAAGATAATCAGCAAATGGCGACTTCGGACTTCAATCTAGAGAAACTTTCCACCAAAGAACTATCTGAGCATGTTGCAGCTTCTCTTAAAATAGGCGGCAATATTATGGTTTTCGGTAGGAGAGGTAGCGGTAAAACTGAAATTTTTAAGAGTGAAATTAAAAAATCAGGAATGAAAGAGATTTATACGAATCTCTCTGTTTTGGAGCGAGTTGACTTGGGTGGGTACCCCGATGTTATGGCTTCTCAAAATCGTAAGAAGTTTGTCGATTTTCTTCTTCCCTCGTTTTATGAGTCAATGATGGAAGGGAATCAAGAAGTGGTTCTTTTACTAGATGAAGTGGATAAAGCCGATCCTTCTCTTTGGGCTCCTCTTCTCGAGATTACTCAATTCCGTTCCATCAACGGTCGTAAACTAAAGAACCTACATGCCATTGGTATGACTGGAAATCTCATCTCCGAAGGCGGGAATCGCCCTAGCCCGCCACTTCTTGATCGGGCTGAGAAATATCTAGTGGAAGCCGATGCTACTTCATGGTTAGAATGGGCAGGCAAGAGTGGTAACATTCACTCATCTATCACGGCGTTTATTTATGATAACGTCACTGAGCTTTTTGGTGCCGTTGATCCAGAAGATCGTTATGCCGATCCTTCTCCTCGCGGCTGGGCTCGTGCATCAGACATTCTCTTTAAGGGAGAAGAGAGTAAATGGTCCTTTGAGCTTCTGAACAAAAAGGTTCGAGGATGTATCGGAAAACAAGCTGGTATCAAATATGCCAGCTATTATGAGCATTATCAGAACCTTCTACCCATGATTGAGGACATTTATCGCGGAGTCGATGTTTCTTCTCGATATAACTCTCTCGATCCAACTAAGAAATTGGTTAGCTGCATGATCGTTTGTTCTAGACTAGCTACTCAATTAGATCAAGTAACCGGCAAAAAGCTTCCAGTTTCTGCCGAATATGTTGGCAAGTTTCTACAAAAAGTTTCACATGAGAACGCTCTTGTAGCGATTCGTTGCCAAATTAACTTGGATCGCGTTGTGAAATTCAATCTAGACGATCATCCACAATGGAAGCCACTTCTAGACAAAATCAACGAATCTATTTCTGGTAACTAAAGTAATGTGAGGATTAGTAATCCACATATTCCGCTTACCATCACCCAACATAGTGCTTTAACTGGTTCTATGTTGGGTGATGGTCATTTGTCTTTAAAAGGTAAAAGTTTAAACGCCAATTTGATGATTGGACGAACAACCTTAGATAAAGAATATTTGGAATACGAAGCTTCCATATTTTATAACTTCCAAACTCCTAAATATAAAAAACACGGTCTTTATTATGTGAAAAATAAAGGCACTTATAATTTTGCAACCATAGCTTCACCTATTTTTACTGAATATCATAAAGTATGGTATCCTAATAACAAAAGAATACCATCAAATTTAGAATTAAATTCACAAATAGTTGCTCATTGGTTAGCCGACGATGCACATATTAGTTATAATAAGTTACCATATCGCTTCATTATAGAAATATCTACTCATGGTTTTACCAAACAAGAAGTGGAATTTTTAGCCCATTTATTGTATAAAAAATATCGTGAAGAATTTTTGGTTAAATCAAAAAAGAAAAATAAATTTTTTTATATTATTAAATGTTATGATAGCGCTTGCCGAGCTATTTTTCACGATATAGATTTGTATTTCAAAATGTCCCGAAAGAGGATCTGGGATAAACCGGATAGTAGATTTTACTTTAATCCTCCAGCACGACAATATAAAAAAGTTAAAAATTTTCTCAATAGAAAAGAATTAATTAAACAAATCATTCAAGAAGAAAAGAATTTTACTCTTCTTCAATTATCTCAAAGATTAGGCTACCCTCGTCTTTATTATGCAGATTTAAATAAACTTCTACAACCCTATATAGATCAGGGTATTATTTTAAAAGAGTTTGATAAGTTAAACAACAATTTATGTACTATTATTGTAAAGGAACAAAGTAATGAATTTTTCTAAAGTGATTGGGAAGATTGACAAAGAATTAGTTAAGCAGGCAGAAAATTTCCTGACGCAAATTTTCGTGGAGTTAGGGACAAAATATGATAACACTCACATAGGTAGTAAACTAGGTGGTGATGCTATGGTATTCTCTCTCATGTATCCTATCGAACATATTTGCACCCTCAATATTCCCACCGCCGCCACCGATGGAAAACGCTTTTATTGGAATCCAAAGTTTGTTCTCAAACAATCTAAAATTGGATTAAGAATTATATGTGCGCACGAAGCTTGGCACGCCGTTTATATGCATCCTGCTCGTCGAGGATCGCGATTACCTAGATTATGGAACATTGCCGTTGATTACATTGTCAATGGAACTGCTATGGACGATCTTAAAAATCGCAAACTAAATGCGGCTGAGGTTTTTGAGAAAAACTTGGGCAAATATATGCCTTTGGAAAAATATGCTGAAATGCTTAAAAATCCTTTTGCTAAAATCAAAGGATTTGAGGATTTAGATCCGTCAGTTGATAGTAGTCCTACTGGTAAACTTCCTAAAGTAGATGACGATCGAGAGCTAACTGATGAAGAAATTAAAGAACTAGAGAAGCGAGAAAAAGGACCTAAGTTCTATTTTGCCGATCCAGATCTACCAGAAGATATGAAAAATCCTAATAAGATTTATGATTATCTATTTAACTTATTACCTAAATGTCCAAAATGTGGAAGTGTGGGAGTTTACTCTCTTCCTCAAAATGGAAAAGGTAAAAAGGGCTCCAATCCCTCAAAAGGAAAAAAGAAAAAAGATAAGGGTTCTGGTGATGGAAATCAGCCAGGAGATTCAAGTCAACCAGGAGACTCAGATCAAGGAAATCAGGGCGGGGGGCAGTCATGTGATAGTAATGGTCAATCTTGTTGTGGACCGTGTGATCAATGTGGCGGAGGCTTTGATATTTTTGGGCTTGGCGGAACCGTTGATGAGCACATGGATACCGAAGAATCTCAGGAGAAACTTTCCAAGAGAATTTATGATGCCATGGAAACAACTCGCAAAATGGCAGGGCACGTCCCAGCTGCATTAGAGGATGAATTAGGTAAATTAACAGCCCCTAAGATCAAATGGACGGATGTTATTCGTTCCAAAATGACTAAGGTAAGAAACGGAAATGATCGTAATGATTGGACTAAGTTTAAAACTCGCCCTATGTTTTCTGGAATGATGGTTCCAAAACGCAGGAGTTATGCGGTGAATTTTGGATGTTTATTAGATACTAGCGGTTCCATGTCTAAGGACGATATGGCATACGGACTAAGTCAATTAGCTAGTTTAGATGAACGTAGTGAAGGAACGATCGTCCCTAATGATTGTAATGTGTATTGGGATCAAGCAACTAAAATCAAGAAATGCAAACTAGAAGAGTTGCAAAAAGTAAAAGTAGTTGGACGAGGAGGTACTGCTTTTGCTCAATTCTTTGATGAATATGAAGCCAATATTGGTAAATGTGACTTTCTTATCGTTCTAACAGATGGATACCTTTGTGACACTGATATTGCAGAAATGAAAAACCCAGGTATTCCAGTTTATTGGGTTATAACCAGTAATAACGATTCATTTACCGCTCCTTTCGGAAGAGTAATGCCTCTACGAGATTAATGAACTTATTGTCTAATAAACTACCTACTATTTTAACTGATCTTCAACATCAGGTTTTAGTAGGTAGTTTATTAGGCGATCTTCATATGTCGCTTGATGGCATTAATCCTAGAATCAAAATAGATAGGCAATTTAAAGATAAAGAATATTTAAATTGGCAGTATAATATTTTTAAAGATTTTTGTAAAAGTGGTATTAAAGAAATTACAAGATTCGATAAAAGATATAATAAAAATTATCACTACGTTTCTTTTCGAACTAGATCGGTTCCAGTTTTTCTTAAATATTATCATCAATGGTATAAAAATAAGATTAAAATTATTCCACATAACTTGGTATTGACGCCGATGATTTTAGCCGTTTGGTTTTGCGATGATGGATGTATTATTAGAAATAAAAATGCTTTGGTTCTTAAGTTATCTACTGAATCTTTTGGATTTGAAGGGACTAAACTATTATCAGATAAATTAGAACAAAGATTTAATTGCAAATTTCCCATTTATAAAAAACATAAGAACAAAGATCAGTATATTATTAAAACTGCTACTAAATCAGCTAAACTTTTTATGGAAGATATTGAAAATATTATAAAAATAAATGGAATGATAAGAAAATATAATATATGGAAAAAATAATAATTTTCCATTATTTTTGTATATTATTATGATTATTAGTCCTTTGAATCTTTTGATTATTAATATACTATTAACTATTGCATTATTTTTTAATTTATCAAAAAATAAATAATTTTTATGAAAGAAAATAATCAGCCTATTTGCCAAGTAGATCAATTTGGAACCAAGTTTTGGCTTCTTAATGGTCAATATCATCGTGAAGATGGTCCAGCTGTAGAATGGGCTGATGGATCCAAATTTTGGTACTTTAGTAATCTTCTTCATAAGTTAGACGGTCCTGCCGCAGAATATGCTGATGGAGATAAACATTGGTTTCTTCATGGTAAATTACATCGATTAGATGGTCCAGCTTATGAGGGTAAGGATGGATATAAAGAATGGTATTACTATGGAGAACATATTAAATGTTTCTCTCAAAAAGAATTCAAGAGATTAATCAAATTAAAAGCATTATGGTAAAATCTATGAGTAAAAATAACCAACCTATTTGTAAAACAAATGAATATGGAACTAAACGTTGGTATCTTAACGGTCAAATTCATAGAGAAGATGCCCCAGCTGTAGAATGGATTGATGGATATAAAGTTTGGTATTATCATGGACAACTAGTTAATTGTTCTTCTCAGAAAGAATTTGAAAGATTAATTAAACTCAAAGCATTATGGTAAAATGAAAAAGAAGAATAATCAACCCATTTGTGAAATAAATTCACTCGGAACTAAACGATGGTATCTTAATGGTCAACTTCACCGTGAAGATGGGCCGGCTGTAGAGCATGTTAATGGACATAAAGAGTGGTACTTTTATGATAAACTTCATCGAGAAGATGGTCCAGCCGTAGAATATACCGATGGTTCTAAAGGTTGGTATCTTTTTGATAAACTTCATCGAGAAGATGGTCCCGCTGTGGAATATGCTGAAGGGTATAAATCGTGGTATTATCATGGAGAAAAAATTAAATGTTTTTCTCAAAAAAAGTTTGAACGTTTAATTAAATTAAAGTATTTATGGTAAATACTATGAACAAAGATAATCAACCTATTTGTAAAATAGATGAATATGGAACTAAACGTTGGTTTCTTAATAGAAACCTTCATCGAGAAGATGGTCCCGCTGTAGAATATGCTAATGGAGATAAATCTTGGTATCTTAATGATGAACTTCATCGTTTAGATGGACCAGCTATAGAAGATGCTAATGGATATAAAGATTGGTATTACCATGGAGAACGAATTAACTGTTTCTCTCAAGAAGAATTTGAACAACTAATTAAACTGAAATTTTTATTTTGAGCCATTTTAAATGAAAGTTCATATTTGTCACATCAGAACAGATCGTTGTATAAATAATAATGTTAGATCGAATAATCATTATTCAGTATGGGCATCTAAAAAGCAAGCTTTAGATGAAGCATCTAAATTTATTAGAAATGAATTAGGGAATTCCTACAGTGATGTAACTAAACAACTTATTCCATCTTTATATAATGCCATTATTTTTTTACTTGATAATGACAATATTAAATTAGCAATTCAATTATTGAATGATCATACGCATGCATCAGGATCCAGTCTTAATTCTAAAACAGATGCATTACGAATTTCTGTTGAAGAGGTAGATTTTAAAAGATCTCCTCTGGAATAATTAAATGCTTAATTGCTATATATTTTCTATATATTATTTTATGAATGGTACGAATATTAGTTGAATATTCTTCTGCTAATTTTGTATAAGAGTATTCTTTTGTAGAGTATTTTTTAATGATTTCTAAACATTGCTCAGCGGTTAATGAACATTGTTTTACATTCAATTGATAATAATGTTCTTTATTTTCCTCATGAGATTTTTTCATAGTTAGTGAAATTTTTTGTTTGTTTTCCTCCGTATGAGTTTTTCCATAGAAAGGATTATTTTTACCTTTATAGGTTTCCTTTTTCTCTTGATTCATCCTTTTCTTTTGATCGTTGTTAAACTTAAATCCACTGATCCCATCTCCACCTTTTGTAATATTATAACCAATATCTCTATTTTGCGTGTTTAGTTGTTTGATATATTCTTTTTCTGCTGCTAGAGCTTCGGTTTCTACTGAAAATTCTTCTACAATTTCTATAGAAAAATTTTCAAAACCGTATTTATTCATAGCTTTATGTATGTAACTGTAATCTTCTTTATGTTTTCTTCTGGCAGCGGTTTTATGTCTTTGCCATCGTAAATTTATATCGCGCGTCTTGCCAATATAAATTTTTTTATTAATTAAATTAGTTATTTTATAAACGAAAAATTTCTCATATTCCATATTAACCTTATTTCTGAGGATTTAAAAATGAAAATGCAAGCTCATCAACCTAGTGTTGAAACGGGAGAGGAGTTAGATGCAAAATTCTTCTCTATTGGTGATTTAGGAATCGTTTTTGATATACTGCGCAACAAGCTTTATTCTAATCCCGTTTTAGCCGTTTGTCGTGAAATTTCTTGCAATGCCAGGGATGCTCATCGAGAGGTTGGAAATCCAGATTTACCAATTCAGATACATATTCCTAATGCTTTGGAGCCTTATTTTGAGGTTAAAGATTTTGGACCGGGTATTTCTCCGGATAGGGTAGAAAATATTTTTATTAGATACGCTTCTTCTACTAAAAGAAATGATAATGTTCAGACCGGCTATTTCGGTCTGGGAAGTAAAAGTCCTTTCGCCGTTTCAGATACTTTTCTTGTTACTACCACTCATAACTCCGTCAAATATAGTTATTCTTGTTTTATCGATGAAACTAATGTAGGAAAAATCGCCCTTCTCTCCACCGAACCTTCCATCGAAAAAAATGGCACTGAAATTAGGATTCCTGTCCAACCTAAAGATTTTACTACGTTCGCAATTCACACCGAAGAATCTTGCAGGTATTGGAAAGTTAAGCCAATTATTTTAGGTAGAACTATCGAATGGAAAGAACAGGAAATCCTTTTACAAGGATCAAATTGGTCAATTAATAAAATATCCTCTTATGGTAGGGAAATAAAAATTATTGTTGATAGTATTGAATATTCTTTAGATTTTTCTGACTTTCAAAGATATTCGGAAGCTAAACTTTTCAATATTTGTCGACATGATATTTTAATGTATTTTGAAAATGGCGAGATAAGCTTGTCGGCTAATCGAGAGCAAATTTATTTAAATGATAAAACTAAAAAAATAATAATTGAAAGACTAGCTCTTTTACAAAAAGAGATAATTGAAGTAGTTGTTAATAAAATTAGTTCATTGCCTAATTTATGGGAAGCTAATGTATTTTTCAATAAAAAATTAAGAAATATATTTAACTCTTTGTCTTTTTTGGGACAATTAACTTGGCATGGACATGAAATCACTAAAAGTGAAATATTATTAGGTTGCCCTAGTTTTCTTTTTAGCAAAGTTTATGAATACTCTGATAAAGAGAGTAATAGATATAAACGTTATAATAGCAATTATCTTTCTTTTGAAGATAATGCTGAAGTTTATATAAATGACTTACCTTTGCTTGCACCCACGTACAAGCACGTGAAAAAAGCTTTTGAAAATGATCATAAATTAAAATATGTTTATGTCATTTGCCCTAATGATAAGACAACTTTACAAAATTTAAATGATAAAATTCATTTAGATTTAATGAATACAAAAAATCTTTCAAGTATTACAACAGCTTCTATTAAAACATCCGCTAAAAGCAATAATAGATTGTTATTATTTAAATTTAATAACAATCGTAGATGTTTTCAACAAGTAAGCTTATCTTCTAGTAGAGAGGATATTAATACTAAAGTTTTATGTTTATCGAATAAAAAGAACGTTGTTATCAATAATAAAGTAATTTCTGATTATACTTTTAATACAATAGCAAAATTATTGCCAAACATTAGCTTTTATTGTGTTGATGAAAAAACATCAATCGCGCGAATTAAGAAAGATTTTGCTAATTTTGAAAATTTACAAAAGGTACTTGACGATAAATTATTTAAGAATTATAATTTCTTACTTATTAAACACTGTGAAGATAACTTTCGAAATGGTTTCTCCACCGCTTCCATTGAACATTTGCAAAAATTAAAAAATGCTATTCATAAAACAAATAGTATTTTTCTAAAATATTTAGATTCTTATCAATTATTAAATGATCTTCATGAAGATAAAAACAAGCAATCAGCTTTATTTCTTTATGAAGAAATTTATGCTAAAATCGAGCGGGTAGATGTAGATAAATTTGTTCAAAAAAATCCGATTTACAATTTCGAAATTGTAAATCGAGAATTCAATAATAAATATCCTTTATTATCATATATCGATTCGTATTCTTTTAAAGAATTATCGGATCATATTGTTAAGTATATTAATTTAATAGATTCAACCAATTAAGGAAAAAGATGTCCAAAATATCATATATTATTACAGATCAAAACGTTACAGTCAATTATGATGGTCAAACTCATGTTATTTCTCGCAATGAGAAGCTAGCAGATCAATTAATTCAAGCTTTACGAGAAAAAAGAAATGAAGAAATTCCTAATCTAGTTTCTGCCGCTAAGCGAGTGGAAAATTTCGGTAAAGGAAATTTTGTGGTGAAAGACGGTCGAGTTTTAATCAATGGAGAGACTGCTCCTGAAGTTCTAAGCCAAAAGATCATTAGGTTTTGCGACGAAAATTTACCATATGAGCCACTACTTCATTTCGCCGAAAATTTATTAAAAAATCCTTCTTTTAGGGCTGTTAATGAATTATATCAATTTTTAGAGAAAAATGATCACCCAATTACCGATGAAGGTATGTTAATTGCGTATAAAGCAGTGCGTCAAGATTGGACAGATTTTCATACCGGAACATTTGATAATCATCCTGGACAAATTCTTGAGATGCCAAGAAATAAAGTAGATGAAGATTCTAATTCTCATTGCAGTCACGGTTTTCATGTGGGGAATTGGCGATATTGTAATGATTTTCATAGCGGGGAAGGGAGAATGTTAGAGGTAGAAGTAAATCCAGCCGATGTAGTTTCTATTCCTAATGATTTGAATGAAAAAATCAGGGTCTGTAAATATAAAGTTCTAAAAGAAGTGGATGTGGAAAATTCTTCATTATTGTGGAAATCTGATGATAAATTGGAAGAAAAAATATTTCCCCAGGATGCGTACTGCGACCAATGTGATTCTCTTCTTGATAAAGATGAACCTGTTTGCGCTAAGTGTTATAATGAACAATATTGTCCATTGTGTGGAGAATACAAGGATGAAATGGATGATGTTTGTTATGAATGCGATTTACAAATATGTTCTGTTTGTGGAAGAGATAGAGACATTGATGCTATAAGTGATTTATGCAATAATTGTTCAGACTTAGGTTTTGAAAATAAAGTTGATGAGTTTTGATATTTTTTGGAATCATTTAGATTATACTGATCAAGTAAAGGCTATTAATCTAATTAAAGAATTAGCTAATTCACAACCAGAATCAATAATTAAAACTGCATTAATAGCTGCTGTTAATGAACTAGAAATCTGGAGCAATTCTCCAGATAATCTTGTAAAAGAAAATTCACCTAAAAAAGTTATCAATTAATGATTTCTATTACGGAAAAAGCTGCTAAGCAAATTAAAATATTAGCAGACAAAGAAAATTGTGTGTATTTAATGCGCGTTAAAATAACTGGCGGATCTTGTAGCGGATTCAAATATAATCTTGATTTCATTAATCAAATCAATGAAAATGATTTGATATTTGAATTGGATGGAGTAAAAGTAATTTGCGATCCTAAATCTAGCAAAATAATTGATGGAACAATCATTGATTATAATGATGATATTAAGAACTTAGCTGGAATTGGTTTCGTTTTTAATAACCCTAATGCGAAGCAAGTTTGCGGATGCGGAAAGTCGTTTGATTATGTATAGTGAAGATCAGAATTTATCATTTATTAAGCTTTCATCTAAAACAGTGAAAGAAATAGCCACCGAAAAATTAGATAAAATTGCAAAATATAGATTTCGCCGACGCCAAGAATACATAGAGATTAGACGACAAGAAATATCTAAAACGTGGTGGCATCGTTTCTGGAAAAAGCCAATACCTACAGATGAACAAGTATTAGATTATATTAAACATGATGTTTTTAATGAACTTTATTTTATTAGTATTGCTGGAGCTAAAGCTGAAATTGTTGCAGAAAAACTTTTAAAAGCTTGTCTTCTTTCTGAAGAAATATATCTTACAGTTGAAGATTTAGATTGCATTTCATGAAAATAATTAAGTCAATTGTTGATCCTAACACCATTTATGATAGTATTGATCCAAATGATACTGCTCCGCTTCTAATTTTCAAATTAGGTTTAGGTGACGATGGATTTATTTATTATCAATGTTTAAATTATCCAGATCCAAACCAATGGCATCCTTTAAACCATTTTTCCCATCCTATCTCTATAGAAACAATTCTATTACTTGCCAATGAATTTGGTCCTTTAATATCTTTATTATGAAAATTATAAAATCGTTTGAAGATTTTAACTTTGTCGATAATAAACCTAATGTCATTTGGACTTGGGGTTTATGCGATAAAGGATTCATATGGTTTAAATGTTCTATATACGACTCACCTAATCATTGGTATCTACTACAGAAAAGTCCTGTTATTAATGAAAATATAACTCTTCAAACTATGGTTTCTCTTGTTAGGGAATTTGGTCATTTATTGCCATTATTATAATCTAGAAAGTATTCAAAAAATGAAAAATCAAATAATTAGCAAAATTATTCAACAAGGACCTCATCTTTCTTGGTTAAAAGATAAGACTGTTTTTATCACTTTGCATGGAAGTCGCGCTTACGGAACTCACACAGAAACTAGCGACTTTGATTACAAAGGAATTTGTTTGTGTCCTAAAGAGTTTTATTTAGGTCAAAGAATATTTGAGCAAGCCGAATTAAAAGATCCTAACCCTGATACTGTCATTTATGAATTAAGAAAATTCGCAGGTCTTGCTGGATCAGCAAATCCAAACATCATTGAAACTTTATATACCGATCCTTCTGATCATATTTATATTGATGATATTGGTCAAGAATTACTAGATAATAGAGATCTTTTTTTATCCAAGAGATTACGTCATTCATTTTCTGGATATGCTTTTGCACAATTAAAAAAGATGTCTTTAAGAAGGCAATGGATCATAAATCCGCCCAAACAACCACCCACTAGAAAAGAAATGGGATTGCCAGAAAGAACGGTAATTCCTCAGGATCAATTAACCGCTGCTCAAGCGTCTATTCAAAAAGAATTAGATAAGTTTCAATTTGATTTTATGGGTGAGTTAAATGAGCCAACGAAAATTGCCATACAAAATATTATGTCAGAAATGTTAGCTGAAATGAAAATTAGCTCTGAACAACAGTGGTTAGGAGCAGCTAGAAAAATTGGATTAGATGATAATTTCATCCAACTAATGCAGCTAGAAAGGTCCTATCTTAATAAAAAACGGGAATGGGATACATATAATGAATGGAAAAGGAATCGCAATCCCAAGCGAGCCGCAGATGAGGAAAAATATTTTTGTGATCTCAAAAACGCGTACCATCTTATACGACTTGTTCGAATGGCGAAAGAAATAATAACTACTGGTAAGGTTATAGTCAAACGTCCGGATCGAGAAGAATTATTAGCTATTAGGCGTGGCGCTTGGACTTATGAACAGATTGTGGAATACGCTGAAAAACAAGATAAAGAATTATCTGAATTATATAAAAGCTGTAATGTTTTACCAAAAACCCCCGATCAAACTAAAATAGATAAACTTTGCATCAAATTAATTGAGAAATCTTTATCTAGGTATTCATGGTACAATATTAAAAAATATTTAACAAGGTATTCTAGATGAATATTCATACTGCCGCACACTATTTATCCATTGGATACCGCATTCGGCGAGCTTCTTGGAAAGAAGGGGAATATATTTGTGAATGCGCTGACATGTTGTTAGAAAATAGAATGATGGAAAGTTTTACTTGGAATTCTCAAATCAAAAAATTTGAAGAATTTTCTTATCTAACTAAAGATTCCGTTTGTTTGTTGAATTTATCAGATCTTTTAGCAGAAGATTGGGAAATTATAACCACTGGTATCAAGAAGGATTTTAATAAATATAATAGTCTTGAATATCAAAAAGAGATTGATTAAATTAGTCACAATTAAATATTAGGAGATTTATGAAGAAAATTATTAGAGACATTAAAAAATTCGTAATAGACAGAAGGTATTGGCTTCGAGGCAGTCGAGTAAATTCTTGTTTAATTAATAATAGTGGAAATATGTGTTGTTTGGGATTTTACGCTATTGCTTGTGGTTTAGATAAAAAAACAATTAGAAACTTAGCGTGTCCCCAAACTGCCGTATCAGCCACAAAAGGTGATGTAGTTCCGAATATTCATGGTAAATATGTTACTCGATCTTCTGATTCGATTTGGAAAACTAAGTTGGTTGGATCATATGATGTGAACACACCTACGTGTCAAGAATTAATGGAAATAAATGATTCCAATCTCTCAGATGAAGAAAAGGAAAAGAAAATCACTTCTAATTTTAAGAAATTAGGTATTCAAGTAACTTTTAAAAACTAAAATGATTAAACCATCAAAAACAATATTAGTCCCATATTCTGCTATTTTTTATTTTGAACATGTATCCCCACGCGTGTCCCTAAATTTTTTTCTTGATTGGATAAAAGAAAATATTCCTAAAAACGCCATTGATCCTGTTATAGAATTAACCGAAGAGAGTAGCAGCTATTTAACTTTTACATATACATTAAAGCCACCAAATATTAAATATGATGATGAGTTAAAAAAATATTTAAAATTTAAAAGAAAGAATAAAAATGGTTAAAGCTGAACATGAAAAATTGAACTATTTGGATAGTAATTATTCTAGTATTAGCAATTTTTTTAGTTCCATATCATATGCTACCGAAACTAACTCTACAAATATATTAGATTTAGAATTATCACAGCAGCTTTGCAATGATTATTTTGAACTTTTGAAATTACAAAAAAGATTTGATTTTCTTCAAAAATCTGTACGTGAAAATAATTTATCGATTACGTTATATTCTGATGGTTTTATAATTGGAAATCATAAGTTTCAAACCTTAGATGATGTAGAAAAAGCTATAAAAAACAAAGCTTTACTATAGATTGGAAAATTTTATGTTAAAAATTTTAGTTTTAAAAGGCGCACCAGCATCTGGTAAAAGCTCTTATTGTCGAGAGTTGATGAGAAAAGAACCTGGGCAATGGAAAAGAGTTAATAATGATGCTTTAAGAGAGGCTCTGGATTTTGGTATATTCTCTTCCGAGAATGAAAAAGTAATAAAAAATACTAGAAACTTTCTTATTAAAGAAAGTCTTCAAAAAGATATCAATCTGATTATTGATAATGTTAATGCTAATAAAGAAAATTTTGAAGATGTGTGCAAAATAGCTAAAGAAATAAATAAAGATATTCACGTTCTTGAAAAATGTTTTTATGAAGATCTTGCCACTTTAATTGAAAGAGATAGTCAAAGAATTGGTGCTGCTAGAGTTGGCGAAGAAATTGTCAAGAAATTTTGGAAAAAATTAAATGGAAAACAATTTCAAAATTATCTTCCTAGAGAAGAGTTTTTTTATAAAAGAAATCATGCTATGGATAAAATAATTTCTCCCATGATTCAAGATGATAATTTACCATCAGCTATTATATCAGATCTAGATGGAACTTTAGCTAAAATAGGTAATCGTTCACCATATTCAGCAGCTAATTGTGATACAGTAGATACTCCAATTTCTTCTACTTTAGAAACCGTTAAATTATATTATCAAGCTGGATATAAAATTATCTTTTGCACAGGTAGAATGGAAGTAGATCGTGAACCTACCGTTCGGTTTATAGAAAATTGCCTACCCAATGTAAATTATTTATTATTGATGCGGACAACCAATGATCAAAGAAAAGACTCCATTATAAAAGAAGAGCTTTTTAACAATCATATAAAAAATAAATATAATGTTAAATTAGTTATGGATGATCGGCTTTCCGTCTGTCGATTATGGTTTAATATGGGATTGAACCTTTTTCGAGTGGGCGATCCTGATGCTGATTTTTAAATATTATGAAAAAATTAATTTTTCTAAATCAAACTTATCTTGATGTTAAAGAAGCAAAATTAAATAAAATTGAAGCAAATGAAGAACGTTTAAAAATATTTAAACAATCTGTTAAAATTTTTAAGACTCAAATGGAACCTTTGTGGTCTTCTAAAGCATTTAAAATTTTGGAAGAAATTCCTCCAGATACTGTATTGATTGAATATGATGAGAAATTGCATGAAAAGATGTGGGAACTGTTTTATAAAGCAGATATAGTTAGCGTTGTTGATTCCATTATGCCAAAGGCTGAAAAATGATTTTTGGATTATTTTTATTATTTATAATTTTTGCCGCTTGGCATCTCCTCATTCGTGGGTTATTATGGAAATCTATAATTTTCTTTGGATCTTGGTTTGGAATTTATTTTTTATTAAAAGATCATTGCCCATCTACTCATAAAGTGGCTATAATTTTTTCTAATTATAGCTTTACCTGGGCATCAGTAATTCCTACTACTATTTGTCTTTTGGCGCTTTTAACCACTAAGCAGGATTAAAAATGAATGATATTTTTGATAAATCGGGAAATTTGACTGATTTAGGAGAAAAGTTAACAGCTAATTTTCAACATTCTTTACAAGAATTAATGAATTCATTAGAGATATCTCAAGTTCCCGAGAATCAGCTTTGTCAAGTTGGTGATTTTTTATCTAAAATTTTAAGTGAAGCCATTTTTAAAAAGAAAGTTGAAAAGCAACAATTAACTAATCAAATCAATACAATGAATGATGAAGATTTCTTAGCTTATTTAAAAAATAAATATGGAGCTTATGGAAATCTTTATAAACCATTACAGCTTTCTTTTGAAGAATATACTAGGTATATTAAAATACTTGCCAATCAAATAAAAGAAATACAAGCTCATAACAACAATTTTTATCCAACACATGGTCTTAATATTCATGATTCAGAACTTTATTATAAATAACTGGTCTAAATTCAGCGTTCGTATTATAGTTATATTTTTAACTAGTTGCGCAATAGGAAGTTTCTTTGGTTCTTTTTTAAATATTAAAAATGATTATAAATCTTCTTTAGCTTTCTCTAATGGATATATTCATCGTAATTTATATCTTGATCGAAACTTTGACGATGAAAAGAAAATAATGATTCTTTCTGCCGCTAATCGATGGAACAAGGCAACTAATCATATGGTGGATTTTGAAGTTTTTAATCTTCCTGTAGACAAAAACTATTTAGAAGAGAAAAATTCTATTTCTATTATTACAATATCCGAAGACTATCCTGATATTGTATTTCTTGATCATATTACCGGATTTTTAACTTTAGCTATATATAATGAATACATGAAGGTTCCTATGATAGCTCTTGTAGAACCACGCATTGAAGAATCTTTTTATGAAGTAATTGTTCTTCATGAACTAGGGCATGCGCTAGGATTACATCATTCTTATAAAAATACAGTAATGTCTTCATCTTTACTTAGTATGTCTAAATACATTACTAAGGAAGATTTAACTCAATTTTGTGATTTATATAGTTGTGATGCTGATATGTTAAATGAAGAAACTCAATAAGTATCATTACTACAGTATCAATTTACATAATAAGGAAAAATAAAATGGCTGTGCGTAGATTTCATTTTGAAAGAAATGTTGATGCGTCAGGCGTAAGTGGTTGCGGTAAAGTTGCTGAGGGATGTTTATTCACCGATACTGGTGAAGTAGTAGTCCATTGGTTGGGCGCTCATGGTAGCATTAATCTGTACCATTCCATAGAAGATGTTCTATTTGTTCATGGACATCAAGGTAAAACAAGCGTCATTTTTGATGATTAAAAATAAGGAAGATTGCATGCATATTAGTGAGCTTAAGTGAGTTATTCAATTAACCAACTAACTTCTCTTGCCAAAAATAACCCCAAAGAATTATCCAGAATATTAAGCACTTCTAACGTAAATGTGCAAACCCTAACTGATGGGGTTGAAATTTTGGGTGATGAAGTAAAAGATGAAGAGTTGGTTTTACCAGTTTTAAGAAAATTATTGAAGCATTTTAATGCGGTAGTGAGAGAGGGAGCTATGATTGGCGTTTCCTCTTTTTTTATGAGCAAAAAACCTCCTCAAGATATTTTGGATAGATTGGAAATTATTTTTAATAATGACCCTTCCCCTGCTTGTAAAACATTTGCAGAAAGTTTGATTGACGAATTTAAAAAAGCTTGACATACTATAAATGCGTCTTATATAGTTAGTATGCCTAGAACAAAACCCATCCAAAACGTTATCTTAGATTGTGATTATATAGTTGCTAAATATAAGCATATTCAGGAGAAATTTCCTAATTGCACGGTGCATGATCCTAGATCCTATCAAAATATTCATACTTCTTATTCTTCCAATTTAGTCAATGCTCAATACACTAATTTTGATTTTACAAGAGGGTGGAATACTTTATATGTTGAGCCTTATATAGAAATTCCTTTTGAATATAATGGTACTCAAGAATTAATCAAAATTAATTCTTCTCCTCGAAGAAAAAAATTAGCGCATTTTACTTATAGACGCTCATCTGTTTCTAATAAAAGAATTATGAGGTTTTTTAGATTAAAATTAAATTTAAAAAATAACAATTTTAAAGAAGATATGTTTAATCATTGTAGATCGGAAATATTGAAATTTATTCGGGATTGCCCAAATTGTGAATTAGATACTACTCATCTAGATCCGTCGTTAAAAAAACTGATAGCTTTAAATTAAAAATGAAAATATTAGAATGCATCTTATGTTCTGGAGAAATAGAAATTGTGGATGATTTCTTTTCTGTTAATAAAAAAGTGAAATGTCAAAAATGTGGTTATACTAATATAGAAGATAATAAACAAAAGCCAGAAGTAACTATTATTAGAAAAAAGATTTAGCAATAAGTTTTTTGATACCAATCTACAGTTTTTCTGAGACCATTTTCTAAATCAGTTTTTGGTTGAAAATTAATTAATTTTTGAGCTTTTTCAATGGATAACAATCTTTTGGGTTGTCCATCGGAAACAGAACCATCAAAAACTATTTTTCCATCATATTGAATTATATTTTTAATTAATTCTGCCAAATCTTTAATAGAAATTTCTTTTCCACTACCTAAATTAATAGGATGATCATAATCAAATCCGGATTTAATAATACCTACAAAAGTATTTGCCAAATCTTCACTTTCAAAAAAATCTCGACTGGATTGCCCAGAACCCCAACATGTA
>Ga0070730_10001689_pt1 | contig 20948 bp, 16 predicted proteins | sample Coa_R1_3_FD_66447 | JGI IMG/M metagenome (GOLD analysis project Ga0070730, IMG submission 66447) | Surface soil microbial communities from Centralia Pennsylvania, which are recovering from an underground coalmine fire - Coalmine... | ecosystem: Environmental > Terrestrial > Soil > Unclassified ... | reverse complement strand
CAGGCTTACCCGGCTCGACCGTCGCTTGCTGCGGTTCCAGCCCTTGTAAGGAGTATCCATTCGGATAGGTGCCGGCTTGCGTAGCGATTGAATAGGTTCCCGGACCAAGTCCCTGAAAAGAGAACTTGCCGTCGGAATCGGTGGGCATGCTGCGCTGTACGCCGGCGCCGTTCAGATCGACGGCCACGCCGGGGATACCCTTACCGGCATCGTTGAGCAGGAACCCAAAGAGCTGCCCTTTCGCGAAGTTGATGCCAAAGTCCACCACTGAATTCAGGTCGGCGGTGGCTGGAGAATCCGTAGTGTAGAAGAAAGGCTCGGTGCTGTGAAACTCGGCCTCGACTCTATGGATACCATAGGGAACATGGTGGAAGGAGTAGTAGCCGTTGGCATCAGAATGCGTGACGCGAACATCATCGAGCCTGACCTCAACTCCGCCAATTCCGGGCTGCTGGCCTTTATATTGCGCGGTAGATTCGTCGTCGCGGAAAACATGGCCTTCGATAAGGCCGTGGCGGCCAGGCAAGATGAAGCTGGGCACCATAGAGAAGCGGTGTTGAAAGGAAATAGAAAATACCGGACGCAGATCAGGAGAGCCGCCACCACTGGTGCGAAGCAGTGAAGCCGAAGCTATCAGGTCATTGGCGGCGTTGAGGCGTTGCGCATAGCTCAGGGTTCCGGTGGTAAACCTGAAGCTTCCTGTGATCAGTTGGCTGTTGCTGTCAAAGTAACTCAAGCTGACCTGGCGGCGATGCTTGTAGTCCTTGCTCATCCAGTTGATCGAAGCATTCAGGTCGTCACGAACGGGGGCCAGATTCACAGTGAACGGCGTGCTGAAGCCGAGAGTGGCGAGCAGGGCACTGTTGCGCAGCAGTTGGGCCAGCTCATCTGGAGTATTGGCCACGATCCCGGCCCGGTCGAGCAGGTCCTGCAAACCGGGAATCTGGGAAAAAACCGAGGTCACAGTGGGTACCTGCACGTCGTGACGGAAGAAGCCGCTGGCCGTGAACTGACCGGCTGAGGCGCGCAGGTTTACGGCGTAATCGTTTCCGCCGGCTCCATCAAAGCTGGTGGTCCGCTGGTATTGAAAGCCGGTCCCGAAGTGGCGCGAGGAAAAATCGATGCCTACCGGAGCAGTAAAGGTCTGAATGGAGGCGCCAATCGGCAAGCGTGACTGGAAACGGGAATAAGTGCCGCCGCCGGTCACGGTGAAGTTGCGATTCAGCTTGAATCCGATCAGCAGGTTGTCAGTAAAAGTATTCTGGCGAAGGTTCAGCAGGTTGAAGTCGGAATAGTTGACGCTGGCACTGGCGAAGAGGCGGCTGGTGAGGTCGCGGGAGGCGTTCAGGTCGCCAAATGTCCCGTGCTGGTTGTTGATGGCCAGCGAGGCAAAGCGGCGAGGCATGATGCGGAAGCTGCCGGCCAAGTGGGTCTTTTTGTCGTCATAGGTGCCTCGGCTGGCGAAGGCCACGTTACGGTTCGCCGCCAGTTCGGCCAGAAAGCTGGCCCGATCGCGCTTTTTGAAGTTGTAAACCAGCGAGCCGACTCCACCATTGGAGGCAATCAACAGATCTTTCCTGGGGTTCTCGAAGTAAAAAAAATTGGCTTCCAATGAATTGTTCTTGTTCAGTTGAAACACGCGGGAGACGCCAGCGACATATTCCGGGTCGGTCGCCAGGAAGAGTCCCTGAAAAGTAGCGATGGTGGTGAAGCCGCCATGGAAGTACCACTGCCCCTGGCGCGCGTGCAGACCCCGTACCAGATAGCCATCCACAGTAAAGGGCGAATTCAAGACGGTCTGATCGACAAAGGTGAGATCACGTTGCGGCCGGCTAATCTCGTAGGACGCCAGCGGAAATCCGACGACGGAGCTCGATGTCGTGGAAAACAGGTTGGCGTTGACGATCTGCAGCCGGGTAAATGAGTCTCCCTGGGTGCGTTTCATCTCAATACTGTTGGTCACCTGAGCAGGGTCCGAGGTATACCGGACCTCGTATCTTCCCTCTTCGGCAACGCCGCCTTCCCGGGGAGGAACGAAACCAGGAGGATAATTTGGAGGCGGCTGCGGAACCAGGACCGCCAGCGTCTGCACTCCGGCAGAGGTGATCACTACGACATTGGTGGCTCCGGGGCTTTTGCCCATGATTTCTACGAATCCATTAGAACCAGTGACTTCAGCAATATTGGAATTCAGGGAATAGGCGGCTGTGGAACCGGCGATAGGAACTTCCAAGGTCTTCTGATAACCGACAACGATCGGCGACTGTCCCTGGATCGGAGTTTGTCCTTGGATGCTGATGCTTACCGCAACCAGAAAGCCGAGCCAGAAGGTGCGTCGCCAGCGATTCATGGGACCTTAAAGCCGGCGTCGCTGGTCAAGGTCTTGCCTTCAAATTGGAAGGAGCACATCGCTTTATACTCTCCCGGCGGCAACTGATCGGAATACTCGGCAGTAAACTCCAGGCGCTCTCCAGGCAGCAAGCGCTTGGACTCGAAAGGACTTTTGCCTACCAGTCCGCCTTTAGAGTTGAGCACCGCTGCCAGCCCTTCGGGCAACACCGGTTCGGTGCCGATATTGGCGATCCATTGGGAGATGGTGAGGTTAGCGGTGTCGGTAGCGGGAATTATGCGAACCGCTTCAGGCTCAAGCAGCACATTGGGCGTCAGGTTAAAGGTGATCAGGGCGCCCAGGGAGGCAGTCATGCCGACGGTGCTGCCGGACGTCTGAATTTTATTTGTGCCTTTGAACACCGCCACGATGGCCCGGATGGGAGTTTCAGCCGGAATCGTAAGCCGCACATCCACACTGACCGAGGTGTTGGGTTTCACCACCACGACTTTTTGCGAAAAAATGGCGGTAGCGGCGATGCTGTGCGCAGTTTCTCCAGCCGGGACAAAGGTCCGCTTGCCATCTTTCACCAGCACGTCGTTGGCTTCCATCTCAAAGGCAAATTCGGTGCCCGTTTTGTTGCTCAAGGTGAGGGTCTGGGTAAGGCCTTGGCCGAAAGAGCCGCGCGCCATCACCACTGCCGGACTGAGAGCGATGGAGGGAGGAATGGAAGAGTCGGCGCCGCTTTGCACGATCGGTGTCGCCGGCTGCCCTTGAGGCGCTGGGTTTTGGGCGAATGCAGACAACACACCCATAGCCAGGATGGCGACGAGCATCGGAAGTTCGAAGATTTTTTTCACAACATCACTCCAAGATCAGCAATTGGCAAATAGCAATTAGCAGCTATTCCAGACAACTGGCAAAGCCGAAAATATGAACCCGCGCTAATTGGGGATGACCTGAAAAATAATGGCATTGTGCAGTTGGGCATTCTTCTCTGTCAATGAGGTAGGCACCTCAATCTCCAGACGGTGGGAGGAGGTAGGCCCAATCCGAAGTTGGCCTTGTATGACCTGGGGCGCAGTTCCTAACCGTACGCCATCAAGCCAAAGAACATGGCCTAAATTCGGAACAGCCAGTGAGGCCAATATAGAGGCGCTGGCAAAGTGCAGAGTCGGGTCCTGAATGCTCAAGCCAAACTTGGTCGTCACGATGAAGCGGTCGCGCAGATGCCTTACCTGGATATTCGGAGTGCGGGGAGTCATTCCATAGGATATCGTCCCCAGATCCAAACCCCGCTGTCCCGAAGTGCCGGAAGTCAAGGCGGCGCCATCCGACAGGTTGGTGAATGCTACAGAAATGGCTCCCTCCCTCTTGACCTGCAGACTCACAACGGCGGCGGAGGTGTGCTTCGTCGAACGCTTTTGTTGCGCCCATCTTTGTTGTGCCCATCCGTGTGTCGTGAGGGAGGAACCGAGCACTAACAACGGCAGGGCATAACGAAGCTTGATCTCACACCTCCCGCCAGTTTCTAAACCGTCGTCATAGGCTATCCCATATCTCCACTATCGGCCCATCTGAGAAAAACCTTAATTGGCGGTAGCGGTGAAGTTGATCGTGTTGCTGATGGCGGTGGCGTTGGCCGTAGTAAAGGGCACCGTCAAAGCGATGGCTTCGGGCACGTTTGCACCGTAGGTACCGGTTGCAGTAATAGTTGTCTGGGCGGCATTGGTAACTGTATTCCCACCAACTTGCCAGGTGTTGACGGCATCAGCAGCGCCCAACTGGGCCTTAAGGGTGTAGCTGGCGCTGGCCGAGTTGGCCTTGGTCACCAGCACATCCACCGGGGTGCTCACCGTAAAGGTGGTTGCGGTCGTGGTGCGCGTGACGTTGGCTGCGACGGCGGCAAAAGCGGAGACGTTGCCGAAGTTCAAGGTGGCAGTGTTGGTGCCGGCGCCGGACGCCAGCGGCACGCCAGCGGCATCGTTGTTAAACACCAGATTGATGGACGAATTAACGGTTGCGGTCACAGTCAGTGTGCCGGTGGCGGTTTGGGCCGCAGCCAACGATGGGATCATCATGATCACTGCGACAATCATTAAAAGAGCTAGCTTCTTCATTTTGGGTTCCTCTCCTTGTACCTGTTTCCTTAAGATTCGTTTACTTCCTAAACTCAATTGGCGGTGGCCGTGAAATTAATGGTGGCGGTGATCGGAAATCCGACCGCTGGTCCACCTGAACCGGGGGCCGACATGGAGACCACCAGCCCTAAATTATGGGCGACATCAGAGTTATATGTGCCGTTGGTCGTGATCGTCTGTGCCGCAGTGGTCAAAGACACCGCGTCAACCTTGTAAGAAATTCCGGTAGCGGCTGCCACAGCCAGATTAGCGGTGAGCGTGTAATTGGCGCTGGTCAGGCCGCCTTGGATCACGTTGACATCAAAACTTGTTTGTACGGTAAAAGTCGTAGGGCCAACTGTGGGCCGGGTCACACCGGCCGAGAGTGTTCCAAAGGCGGAAATGATGCCGAAATTCGCGCTGGCAGCGGAGGTGCCACTGTTCCCGAGAGCCACGCTTCCCGGAGCGGTATCGAAGACCAGAGAAATGCCGCTTTTATTCACAAGCGTGGAATTGATCGTCCCGTTGGCGGTCTGCGCCAACAGAGCTGCGCTGGAGAGCGCCAGGGCCATCATCGTGAGAACTCGAATTGCGTTGTATCGATTCACCATCTTTGCACCTGAAGTCAATTGGCCGTGGCCAGGAACGTGACCGTTTCCAACAAAGATTGCGCCGGCACAGTGTTCCTTACCTGCACTTGTAGCGTCTTGGTAATTGCCTGAGAGTAATTGTCGCTGGCATCAAGCTGGGTAAAAGCCGTATTGGTCAACGCAGTGTTGTTGACCAGCCACACCACATTTGCGGGAGGCACCGTGGATATCTCGGCTGCCAGCCGGTAATTAGGGCTGCTGGTGTTGGCCTTGGTCACCACTACATCGAAGGAGCTGCTCACCTGATAGGTGTTGGCATTAATATGGCTGTAAGCCACGCACGCTAAGCTGTCTGTGGCTGGCGTGAACGACGCAGTACCCAGATCCAAACCGACGTTGTTCGTGCCGGAGTTGGTCAGCGAACAAAATCCATTCGTCCCTACGCTGGGATTATTCTGAAATATCAAATTGATGGAGGACTGCACAGTCATGCTGACTGTGAGTTGGCCGGTCGTGGTTTGGCACTGGCCTGCGATCGAGTACAAAGTGCAGCATAAGAATAAAAGTACTCTTGCTTTGCGGGCGCTGCTGCGATTTACTCCCATGAGGGTCCTGCTCTCCAAGACTTCCAACAATTTCAGTTTTCCGGCGTTGCACCTTAAAACGCCATCAAAAATCTTTTCCCTTCGATTGAGTACTAAAGTTCAGTTACTCAAGTTACGAAAGGCCAATCACTGCCCGAAAAGGGACATTACCTAAGTGAGTGACTGATTGTAACCAGCTTCTCCGGTTATGGGAAGTGAAAATTGTAATCCTCTTAGGTTTGTTTTTCTTTGAACTTCTCTGTATATCTTTTGTTTTTAATAACTTATAAAAATTACATCCTAGCCAGACAGCTCACTTAGTACTCAAATGTTAACGTCCAGCCCCGCAGGGCGAAAGAACGTAGGCCAAATACTGTTCATTGAAGGAAGTCAAGCAAGCTTTGGAGCTTAGGATGAACCAGCCCTGCAAGCGCGGCTGAAAGTAGCCCGGCATGGAGCGTTAGCGGAATGCCGGGTAAATAATCCGATACCACAAAGTCCCGCAGGGGACGGCTGATTATTCCTCCAAGGGAACCATCCCATGCCGTTCAAAATCATCTAGCAATGGTGATCGTAGCTGGCAACGAGAGCAGAAGATGGACGTGGTCCCACAATCCCCCAATGGCCAATGCCTTCATGCAGAGGTGCGGATGATTCCGCCCATATATGCCCATATTTTTGGCTGCAACTCATCGGAAACCAGCGGCCCGCGTTCGTGTGTGCCGTACACGCACCAGGATGTTTGTGTCATGACATGCAGCGTCATTGTACCGACTCAGTCGTCCCTACGGGACTCTCATCCCGTGTGGAACAAGTACCCGGCACTCCGCTAACGCTGCGTGCCGGGCTACTTTCGCGTCGTGCCTACCGGCACTTTGTTTATAAGATGACGACAGAATCTCTCCACAGGCAGCCGCCCAGCTATGCTGTTGAGCGGAGCGAATGGGCCGGTGCGAAGCGAAGCACCTTGAAAAATGTCTTTGCATGTCACCTGTAAATAATTCTGAAAACCCTTCACTCGCCCGATGATTGACTCGCACTTTAATTACACCTCAGATCAGTCTCAGATTTGTGTGCCGGTTTAATTGTCCGCTACTATGGAATCACGCATGACTTACCTGAAACCCACGCTGAACGGTAGCTATTTCTCGATGCTTGTTTTGATCTTTGGGACCTTGATTTTAGGATCTGGGCTTTCAGGATGCGGGAAGCCGGGCCAAGGCGCTGAGGCGGCCCCGGGCCCCAGGGCGTTTCCGGTCAAAGTGGTTATGGTGGAGGCGCAGGTTGTTCCGGAGTCCACCGATTATCTGGCCACTCTCAAGTCGCGGAATGCTTCTGCGTTGCAACCCTCGGTGGAGGGCCAGCTCACAAAAATTTATGTCCACTCAGGCCAGAAAGTCGAAGCTGGGGCCCCTATCCTGGAGATCGATCCCCTCAAACAGCAAGCTACGGTCAGCAATCAGGAGGCAAACTACAAATCGAAGCAAGCCACGCTGGAGTTGAACCGGGTCGAACTTGAGCGCCGGAAAAAGCTGTATGCCGCAGGAGTGATCAGCCGCGCCGAACTCGACCAGGCCCAAAGCGCTTACGATACCGCCAGGGCCGATGTGGACGCGCTGCAAGCCAGCATCCGCGAACAGAGCGTGCAGCTCCGCTATTACACCGTGAATGCGCCCACCAACGGCATGATCGGAGACATTCCGGTCCATGTGGGCGACCGGGTCACCAGCCAGACGTTGCTCACTACCGTCGATCGGGGCGGGTCTCTCGAAGCCTATGTGTATGTTCCAGCCGAGAAATCTGCGGCGGTGCGCATGGGCATGCCGATCGATATCCTTGATGAAAACGGCAAAACATTGCTGCGCGCCCGCGTGGATTTCATTTCTCCCCATGTGGACACCGCCGCCCAGACCTTGCTGCTGAAAGCCACGGTGCCAAATACCACGCAAGGACTGCGGAATGACCAGCAGGTCCACGCGCGCATCATCTGGTCAGAACAAAAACTTCCCGTAATTCCGGTCACCGCAGTTTCGCGGCTGAGCGGGAAGATCTTCGCATTCGTGGCCGAGGGAGAGGGGCAGCAGGCGGTGGCCCGCCAAAAAGTCATCCAGGTCGGCGATCTTGTGGGCAACGATTACGTGGTGCTGAACGGAATCAAGCAGGGCGAACGCCTCATTGTGAGCAACATACAACTGCTGGCGGATGGAATGCCGGTGATACCGCAGTCGTAACCTAAGCCGCAACCTTAAAGTCATAACCTGGGAAACCATTCATGTTTGTCAATTTTTTTATTCGCCGACCGGTCTTTGCGACCGTGTGCTCTCTGCTGATTGTCCTGGCCGGCGCAGTTTCCATTCCGACCATGCCGATCGCTCAATTTCCAGACCTTGCGCCGCCCCAGGTAACGGTCAGCGCCTTCTATACCGGCGCCAATTCGCAGGCAGTTGAAACCAGTGTCACCACGCTGCTGGAGCAGGCCATCAACGGCGCGGAGGGCATGCGCTATTCCAACTCTACCAGCAGCAACGACGGCGCCAGCTCGGTCACAGCCACCTTCGATTTGGGTAGGAGCCTTGATCTGGCGGCGGTAGACATACAGAACCGGGCTTCTACGGCGCTCGGGCGGCTTCCGGTGGAGGTGCAGACGACCGGACTGAACATCAACAAGAACTCCGGCTCGTTCGTGATGTTCATCGCCTTCTATTCAGAGAACAATCAGTATGACGACCTCTTCATCAGCAACTATTTAGACGTTTACGTAAAAGACGCGCTCAAGCGCATCAAGGGCGTAGGAGAGGCGCTTATCTTCGGCGAGCGCAAATACTCGATGCGCCTGTGGCTGGATCCGGTGCGATTGGCGGCCCGCGGTCTTACTGCTTCTGACGTGACCGCCGCGCTGCGAGAGCAAAACGTGCAGGTGGCTGCTGGCCAGGTGGGGTTGCCGCCGGTTGCGGCAGGCCAGAATTACCAGATCAGTGTGCGGGCCGTCGGGCGGCTCTCGGAACCCAAGGAGTTCGAGAGAATCATCGTCAAGCGCGCTCCGGATGGCTCCCTGGTCGAATTGCGCGACGTGGGCCGGGCAGAGCTGGGCGCTGAGAGTTATGGCGGCAGCTTTCGCTACAACGGGCAGCCCATCATCGGCTTTGGCGTTCAACAGCTTTCCAACGCCAATGCCCTGGATGTGGATCGTGAAGTCAGGGCGGAGATGGCGAGGCTGGCGCAGCGCTTTCCTCCGGGGCTGAAATACCAGGTTGCATTCGACACCACCACGGCGGTGGGCGACTCGATCCGCGAGGTGTTGAAGACTCTCTCGGCGGCCGTCGCTATCGTGATCGTGGTGATCTTCCTCTTTTTGCAAGGCTGGCGCAGCACAATTATTCCGGCAATCACCATTCCGGTTTCGCTGATCGGAACTTTCATCTTCGCCAAGCTGTTCGGATTCTCGATCAACACGCTCACGCTGTTTGGCATCACCCTGGCGACCGGCCTGGTCGTGGACGATGCCATTGTGGTCATTGAAAACGTCGAGCGGCACATCGAAGAAGGAGTCACAGATCCGGCCCAGGCCACCCAGATGGGAATGAAAGAGGTGACGGGAGCGGTCATCGCCACCTCGCTGGTGCTGATCGCCGTCTTTGTGCCCGTATCGCTGTTTCCCGGCACCAGCGGACGTCTCTATCAGCAATTCGCTCTGACCATCGCATTTTCCATCGCCATCTCAGCGTTTAACGCTTTGACCCTGTCACCCGCTCTCTCCGCCCTGCTGCTGCGCCCCCGTGAAGGCCGCAGAAACCGTTTTTTCGGCGCCATCAATGCAACGATCCACACCGGCACTTCCGCTTATGAAAAACTTCTTCACGGCCTGGTGTCGTGGAGGATAGCGGTGATCGCGGTGTTTCTTGTGGGCCTGGCGGGCACCTACTGGGTCTACCAGCGGGTTCCATCCAGTTTCCTGCCTACCGAAGACGAGGGCTATTTCATCGCCCTTGTACAAGCGCCTCCGGGATCGTCTTTGGCGTATACCGAGCACGCTTTGGATAAAGCCGCCGCGATCGTCAGCAAGAATCCGGATGTTCAGGGTGTATTCTCCATCGCCGGTTTCAGTGGAGGAGCAGGCGGCGCGACACCCAATCAGGGAATATTATTTGCCAGCCTGAAGAACATTCGGGAGCGGCGCGGAGCCCAGCACAGCGCGCCGGCCGTGGTCAACGCCCTCAGGGGGCCGCTCTTCGGCGTTTCCGAGGCCGTTGTTTTTCCGGTGCTGCCTCCCTCGATTCAGGGTCTGGGCCAGTATGGAGGCTTCCAATTTGAACTGCAGCAGGCCGGTGGAAGCGCCGAAGAGCTGGAGAACGTGCTCCATGAGTTGATCCAAAAAGGAAATACGCGTAAGGAGCTGCAGGGCCTGTTCAGCTCCTTTACCGCCAGGGACCCGCAATACGTGGTGCAGATTGATCGCGAAAAGGCCAAGAGCCTGGGCGTTCCCTTCAGCCAGATCACTTCTGCGTTGCAAATTTACATGGGATCGCAGTACGTGAATGACTTCGACCTCAACAACCGCTCTTACCGGGTATTTGTGCAGGCCGACCGGCAGTTCCGCTCGCAGCCCCGCGACCTGAGGCAGTTCTACGTGCGCTCCGACGACGGGCAGATGATCTCACTCGACAACCTGGTGACTGTAACGCAGGGGAACAACGCCGGAGTGATCACTCACTACAATCTCTTCCGTAACGCAGAGATCAACGGCGGCGCGGCCCCCGGCTACAGCTCGGGGCAGGCCATCCAGGCCATGGAAACCCTGGCAAAAGAGGTGTTGCCGGCGGGTTATTCATACTCGTTTTCGGGACTCTCGCTGGAAGAGATTCAATCGGGAGGGAAGTCGCTGCTGTTCTTCGGGCTGGGATTGCTGGTTGTATACCTGACGCTGTCTGCGCAGTATGAGAGCTTTGTTCTGCCCTTCATCATCCTGCTGGCTGTTCCCATGGCGGTGCTGGGCGCGTTAGGGGCGCAGAAAATCCGGGGACTGGAAAACGACGTTTACTGCCAGATTGGATTGGTCATGCTCATCGGCTTGGCCAGCAAGAACGCCATTCTCATCGTCGAATTTGCGGAGCAATTGCAGCATCGGGGAGTGGCGCTGGTCGAATCGGCGATTCAGGCCGCCAGGCTGCGACTGCGGCCCATTTTGATGACCTCGATCGCCTTTATCCTGGGCGTCCTTCCGCTGGTATTTGCCAGCGGCGCCGGGGCCGAAGGACGCCACTCTGTAGGCACCACGGTCTTTGGCGGAATGATCGTATCAACATTCCTGAATCTTTTTATTATCCCAATCCTGTATGTGGTCGTCCGTGGCTTGCTGCCCTTATCTCCACAGCAGTTGTCTGCGCAGCCCGAATCCGATCAGTCGAAGGCGCAGGAGTTAGACCAGCAGGAACTCGAATAGCCCCGGCGGGAAAGCAAGCCAAAATGTTGTCGAAGTAAATTTACGCAGCTTTAACCTGTTGTTAATCGGCAGGGGCTATAAACGAAACAAGTCACTGATATAACCTCACTGCATAGGGGAGCTCCCCACCTCACGTTCCGGGAGCTCCCTTCTTCTTTTGAAAATCAGTTCCGTCTATGGAGGGTTCCTTGCTCTTGGAGCGCCTGGGGTCGCTTTTCGAACTGCGCGCCCTGCTGCGCAGGAGAAATGCTCACCGGCTCCCCCAGCAGAAGATCCACAAAGGTGTTGTCCAGCCACAGGACCGGCATGAGGTTCACGTATCCACCCAGATACTCATCCAAGACGAGGGACAAGCTGAGGCCATTGGCGGACGCAAGCAACACTTCTCCCGTCACAGTTTCGTCGTTGAATGTGATACGGACCCGATCTCCCATTTGAAAAGTCATGATTCTCTTCTCGACTGCCGCAGTGTTATCTTTCCTCGGTCGCATTTGGTCTGATCAAACACCAAACACCGTAATCATCCCTAACATGTCTGATCAAACACCAAACACCGTAATCATCCCTAACATGACGGTGTTTATAGGCGTTAATTAGTGTAATTTTTACACTGCAACGCTCCTGGTAGGTCATGTTAAAACAAGACTAGTTATAACTAGTAGACTGAATGCGAAGCATACCTCGAAAATCGAGGTCAATGCAAGTCATTCAAAAGACGCTGGGTACCAGAATCCGTGAGTTGCGGCTGAAGAAAGGCTGGTCGCAGGAGCAGTTCGCGGACAATTGCGACATTCACCGCAGTCACATGGGAGAAATTGAGCGTGGAGAAACGAATCTCACGCTTTCGACTATGCTGGTGATTGCCCAAAAGCTAGAAACCACTATTTCTGCGCTGTTCAGAGGGATTGCGTAACCGGCAAGAGATAAAATTAGCATTTACTAATATTATAAGATCCCCGCCATTCTGTTTTATATCGGGAATTTTTTCCTGTTTTGGGGATAATCCTGTATGAGCCCCTTCTGATGAATGGCGAAACACAAGGTCCGCGACGAACCACGCGGTCAACTCCTTGATAACAAACCAAGTTTCGCAAGCCCCTAAAATGTCTGAGGCGGCCAAAGGCCGCCTCAAAACGTTTTGTTGCAGACTTTTATTTTCCCTGTAGCTGTTGTAGATCGGCGAGGACCTCTTCGCTGTGGCTCACAGGATTCACTTTGGTGTAGACCTTTTTGATGACTCCTGTGGGATCAATCAGGAAGGTGTTGCGCGCAGAGTATATCTTGCCCTGGTACTCCATTACTGACCCGTATTTCTCTGATATCTTCTGGTCAGTGTCGGCGAGCAGCTTGAAATTCAAGCCTTCCTTAGCGCAAAACTCTTTGTGAGAATCTACATTGTCCATGCTCACGCCCAATATCACTGCATTCTTTTGCTGGTATTTCTCCTGGTCTCTCTGGAAATTGTGGGCTTCAATGGTGCAGCCCCTGCTGAGATCTTTAGGATAAAAATAGAGCACAATCCATTTTCCCTGGAGTTGATCCAGGGAGATGGCGCTTCCGTCCTGTGATTGCAGGTTAAAGGCAGGGGCTTTGGTTCCAACGGCCGGTTGATCCACTGCAAAGGCCAGCAACGAAACCATCAGCAAGGCCAGCAGCGATAAGGCAAGTTTCTTTGTCATACGTGTCCTCTCTTAAAAAAACAACGCACAAGGATACATCATGTGATGAGTTTGTGATGCCCCAAAGCGACCCGCAGCGGATGTAATTAAAAGTGCGAGCCACGAGGAACCCTCTTCTTAGAGCGCTCCGCTTCGCTGCGCGCTGGCCCTTCGACTCACTGCTTTGCAGCTCTCATTTCGAGGGCAGGCTCTACGGCGTAAGGAATAAGCTCCCTCTTTCTGTTACCCAGCACTTACGAGCAACGTGGCGCACAAGCTGCGCCACGCTGCTCGACGTACGTGGGCTACTCTCTTCCGCCCTTTCAGGGCTGGTTCATCAAAGATCCAAAGCTTGCTTCTCTTCTTTCCATGAACAGTGTTGGGCCTACATTCTTTCCCCTTTCAGGGCTGGTCGCTCGCTTAAAATCTTGACTCGCACTTTTAATTACACCCATCCGCAGCAATTCTAAAAAGTTGCCCGCTTAAGCGCCGATGCGCCTCTTGTTAAGAGACGACCCCTCGCTTCGATCAGACCATGTCTTTGGTTGGCATCTCCTGGGGCATCAAAGATAAATTTCGGTAAAGCCGCCACGCGCGCCAGAAGATTCTCGCGCTGGCCAGCACGGGAATCGAGAAGAAAACTCCCAGGACTCCGGCCACCTCGCCCCCCGCCAGCACGCCAAACAGTATGGCCAAGGGATGCAATTCCAGCGTTTTTCCCAGGATCCTGGGCGAGGTAAGATAATCCTGAATACCGCGCCAAATGACCAGGAACAACAGCACCCACAGCAAATGGCCGTAGCCGGAGATGAACCCGACTCCCAGGATCAACACCGCACCCACGAAGGGACCAACTACAGGGATGAACTCTAAAGCTCCGGCGGCAGGCCCCAGGGCCAGGGCATAGGGAACACGCATGGCCCAAATCACCCCGGTCACGACTACCATGGCCAGCCCAGACATCAGAAGCTGCGCGCGAATGAAGTGGCCAAGCATGGAATTCATTTCGTCCAAAGTTGCGGCCATCAACTGACGGTTGCGCAAGTTCTTCACCGAATTGATCATGATCTCGCCGAAGTGCTGACCATCCTTGAGGAAAAAAACAGCCAGAATCGGGGCCAAAAAAAGCCACCACATGTTTTGCATGGTCCTGGCGGCCCGCAAGACCAACGATTGAGTAGCGGTGATAAGTTCCTGGCGGTGTCTCCACCACAGATCGTTAATCCGGTCTATGGTTGCCTTGCTCCAACCGTGCTGAAGTCCCACTTGAGCGGCAAGCTGTCCAGAGTCGATATTTTTAGCCAGATCGGGCGCTTTTTGTATGAGCGTCTGAGCCTCCTGCACCACCGGTGGCCCGGCCAGCGCAAGCACCGTTACCAGAAACGAGAAAAATACCAGGTAAACCACGGTAATGGCTACGCTGCGCGATCCTCTGAACCAGATTTGCAAGCGCGACACGGGAGCTTCCAGCAGATAGGCAAAGAAGATGGCGAACAGAAAAGCGATAATGGCGCGCCAGGCAGCGTAAACGAACAGCAGCCCCAGACAAAACACCAGCGCGGTAAGCAACATCTGAAAGGTTTTTTGGTCGAAGGGCTTCAATATGCCATCCTATCACTCAGCCTCATGGCAAAGGCTCGGGAATTGCTGCCCCATCGGCGCGTGGGTCGGACGCCCCAAAGTTCATTCCAGTTTTGGAATTGCGCATCACTGCCTGGCCGCGTCCCATGAGGGAAGTGTACTCCCGGCGGAGGATCAGATTGTGTCCTTTATCTCGCAGGGCTTGCAGGACATCGGGCTTGACGCGAGATTCAATCACGATGTTGCAGCTTACCTGATTGTTCGTGACCGTGAACCGCGCTGCCTCCATGGCTCCCTGGATGTTCATTCCGTAATCGACTACGTTCGATACGAACTGGGCATGGGCCAGAGGCTGGTTGGCGCCACCCATAATTCCAAATCCCATGTGCAGGTCGCCGCGTTCCATAAAAGCAGGAATGATGGTGTGGAAGGGACGCTTGCGTGGGGCCAAGGCGTTGGGATGGGCTGGGTCGAGCACAAAGAGCGCTCCCCGGTTTTGCAGTGCGAAGCCCATTCCGTTCACCACTACGCCCGAACCAAAACCGGAGTAGTTGCTTTGAATGAGGGAGACGATGTTGCCCTCCTTATCAATCGCGGCCAGGTAAGTTGTATCGCTGGTTGCGGGATGTCCAGCTCCAGGATTGCAATTCGCTTTGTCAGGGTTGATCAGTGAAGCCCGTTGTGCCCCATAGTCCTTGGAGAGCAAGCCTTGAACCGGAACCTTGGCAAATCGCTGGTCAGCGTTATAGCGATACAGGTCGGCGTAGGCCAGTTTCATGGCCTCAATCTTCTTGTGCAACTCCACGGTTCCTTGAGGGCCTTCATGATCAGGTTGAAAATTGCTCATGATATTCAGCATCTCCAGGGCAGCCATACCCTGGACATTGGGAGGAAGCTCGTAAATCTTCCAGCCACGATAGTCGATGGAGATCGGTTCCACCCATTCCGAGGAGAAATCCGCCAAGTCATCCAGTTGCATGGTCCCGCCAAAGGACGCCGACGTCTGAACAATGGCGTGGGCGATTTCTCCCTTATAGAAGGCGTCCCGGCCCTGTTCGGCAATCAGCCGCAGAGGCTTGGCCAGATCGGGATTGGTAAAGCGCGATCCTAATTCCGGAGCCTGGCCGCCGGGCAGAAACACACGCCGCGCCTCTTCCGTCTTCTGCATTTTGGTTACTTCGTCGACCCAATAATCATGGATGATCTCGGGAACTGCGTATCCGTGCTCGGCATAATAGATCGCCGGAACGAACAGGTCTTTCCACGGCAGGCGGCCAAATCGCTGGTGTGCTTTGCTCCATCCATCCACCGCCCCGGGCACGGTTACGGTGTGGATACCGTCATGAGGCATGGCGGTGATGCCCTGCTTGCTCAGAAAGTCTATGGAGAGCTTGCGCGGCGCCCATCCACTGGCATTCAATCCGTAGAGCTTGCCGGTCTTGGCATCCCAGTAGAGCAAAAACAGGTCTCCACCGATGCCGTTCATCATGGGCTCGGTCACACCCAGGACCGCATTGGCGGCGATCGCAGCATCCATCGCATTCCCGCCTTTAGCCAGGATCTGCGCGCCGGCCTGCGACGCCAAATAGTGACTTGTGCCCACAATGCCCCGGTCCGTAATGACCATGGACCGGCCATAGGAACGATCTTGCGCGTAAGCAACCTGCATGACCATGAGAGCCATGATAATGAGAAGAAGTAGACGGAGCATCGGCACCTCAAGCGGACGGACTACAAACTGAAGACAAGCCAGGAATTATAGTGCAGACTCTTCCCCACCGTTTAATACCCAGCTTTCTTCTTGGCATTATGACCCCAGGTAAATCGGCGGCCAACGATGGCTTTGACGATGATGTGGTCGGTGGAACGGGTTACGCCCACGCCCACTCCAAAGTTCAGCTCCCAATCAGGTGAAACGTTCAGATCAATGGAGGGAAAAAACTGCTGTTGCTGTTCTGCTATGGGATCGAAGCTTCCGATGGGCCCAATCGCACCGTAATACTCAAGCCCGCCGCTCACAACCTTGGAGAAGTCATAGGAAATTTTGACGTTAGGAGAAAATTCAAAGCCTTGGCTCACGTTGGCGCCGTGCAACGACTTATCCAGAGTGGGGTTAAAAGCCAGATACCAGCGGCCGAGTTTTTTGTCCACAATCGGCCTAATTTCCCAGGTCCACGAATCCTGCGCAAAGGCGCGGCGCTGATACCCAATTTCATTCGAAAGGCTGATACCAACAGGCCAGTGCCACTTTTCCGGTATTCGGAAGCGCGGGCGGATGTGGTCTCCTACCCAATCCCAGCCAGCACCGGAACGGGCGCTGGTAAAAATATAAAAGCCGGTCTCGAACCAATCATTGAAACCTTGGGTAATCTCTATGGTTTCATGCAACGCGTGGTTGGTTGGCTGGACCCCGTTGACGACGGTTTGTGAGCCGTTTACGGTGAAATTGGTGTGAAATTCCACCATCGTGGAATGCGGCTCCACCGTGTCCGATCCATAGACCTGAATCTCATAGTTGTCCTGGCCCAATAGGGGAAGGCAAAAAAAGCCCAAGACGAGCAAAGGAAAATAATGAAGAAAATAATTTCGAACCATCTGGTTTTCCAATCGACAGGATTCTGGGACTCAGCAACCTAGTTAAGATACTACAGAGGGAAATCCAAAACGCAATCCGGTGCTCTCACGGAGCTCGCCGGCGCCTCGGCAATTGATCTGGACATTTTCGTTGAAGTTCAAAAACCAAAAAAGGGCCGTGCTGTGGCAGCACGGCCCTTTTCACAACCTTCCCGGTCACCTTAGACTCGTCCACCTTTAGCTGCTTTCTTTCTCTCCGCCCAGCGCTTTTTCATCATCTCTGAAATGCGCTGTTTGGCTGCGGCGCTCAAACGACGGCGACGTCTGCGTCCGCGGCCAGGACCTGCGGGCACAGGGCCTGGACGACGGCCGCGACGGCCACGTCCTCCTACACCTTCGAGAGCAGATATAGCTTGCTCAAGACGGTCTTTTTCATCTCTAAGTGCTGCAATGATTTGCTGTGTATCCATATGGCTCCTTCGGCGCTCATGCTAACAGGCTATAGGTCAAGACTGCAACTTGTGTGAAACCGACATCTAACTATCGACTTCTATGCTCTCTAGTAGGTGGCGCGAATGATTTGTAGATTGATACATAAATTATGGAATCAATTTAAGCTTGGAGAAGCACAACCATAGATGCTGTCATCTATATTTGTTGGTCTCTTGCCGAGCGGTACTTGATCAACAGCAACAAGCATCGTAATCCGATCAATATGGCGGTCTCAATAGGAACGATGCAATGGAAATCGGGCACCAACTATTGCTAGCAATAGATTGCAGGAGAAAAGATGCACCTTACACAGCGAGCACTCGATCTGGCTAGCACTAATGCCAGTTATAACCTGCATTCTTATGCAAATTCTGAGTCTTTACAAAGAAGAGATTGAATGCACATATCTGAATAAAGCTAAATATAATCACAGGTTCTTTTAATAATATGCTACCTACTTACGTATTAAGTATCTATAAGTTAGATTGATGTCTGGCCTGAGTATTGCGTTTTTTCCAGCATGGTTTTCTGAGTGCTCTGAGGTCGAATGAAAGTGTCTTTCGGATGGATTTCTCCCATTTAGAGACTCCTGGCGCGCGGGACAGCAATCGATTCCTATGATCGACCCCTTTCAGCTTCTCTGGTTGGCTCTGGGGGCGGCGACAGGCGTACCAGATAGTGGCACCTCAATAGGCAGCGGAAAAAACAAACAGCTTTGCAGGAGTTGAATCGCAACATTGTTTTGAAAACTTGAGGCGGTCGCGCTGTAGAATTGACTTGTCAGCCACGGTTACTATTTGACCTGCCATGCGTCTAACGTTTGCACCTTGGCGTCAACGGACCCGTCCGGCAACTGGAGGTTGTCCCACCCATGAACCGCAGCTCCATCCGCTCAGTCATCCTTATTAGTACATTTGTGCTCTTCTGCGGCTTCCTGGGAGCTGTCTTCGGCCAGCACTCCCAGCAGCCAGGCGGTAAGGACGCGGAGGTGCGGGACAACATCAAGCGCTTTGCCGAAGTTTATAGCCTGATCGAAGAGAATTACGCCGAGCCGGTAGATCCCAACAAAGCCATCTACAATGGCGCTATTCCGGGCATGCTACGGGTGCTGGATCCACACTCGCTGTTCTTTGATGGAAAAACCTACTCTTCTTTCAATGAGGAGAAACAAGGCCGATATGACGGCGTAGGAATGGAGATCATCGCCCGGGACAACAAGATCATCGTGGTGGCTCCTTTCTCCGGGTCCCCGGCTTACAGGGCCGGTATCCGCCCAGGGGACGCCATCCTGGCCATCGACGGCAAGCCGGTAGAAAAGCTGATTGGAGCCCAGGTCTCTGACCTGTTAAAAGGTCCCAAAGGCACGCAAGTCCTGATTACCATAGCGCGGGAAGGCGCCGATCATCCCCTGGAATTTCATGTGGTCCGCAACGAGATCCCCCGCAACAGTGTGGACCTGAGCTTCCAGATCGCTCCGGGCATCGGCTACCTCCACGTGAATGGATTCCATGAGACTACGGCGCGCGAGGTTTCAGAAGCTCTGGGAAGACTCGGAGAACTCAAAGGCCTGATTCTTGATCTGCGAGGCAATCCCGGCGGTCTGGTAGACCAGGCCGTGGGCGTGGCCGATAAGTTTCTAAAGAAAGGTTCGATTGTTGTTTCGCAGGGCGGACGCGCCATGCCGAAGCAGGTCTATTACGCGAACCATGGCGACAGCGGGAACTATCCCTTAGTGGTCCTGATCAACCGGGGAACGGCTTCCGCGGCCGAAATTGTGGCAGGCGCCATTCAGGACCATGACCGTGGGCTGATCCTGGGCGAAACCAGCTTCGGCAAAGGCTTGGTGCAATCCGTTTTCCCTCTTTCCGATCGGACCGGCCTCGCGCTGACGACCGGACGGTATTACACTCCCAGCGGCCGGCTGATCCAGCGGAACTACAACGGTGTCTCCCTCTTTGATTACTACTACAGGCGGCAAGCGGAAAACGCTGTCCGGGGGACCAAAGAGATTCGCCTGACGGATGGGGGCCGCACCGTATTCGGCGGCGGAGGAATCACGCCTGACAAGAAGATAGAAACCAGGCTGAATCAGTTCCAGGATGAGCTGCTGCGGCAATATGTCTTCTTCAACTTTGCCCACCATTACATGCTGAACCGGCACATCGACGCTGATTTTCAGGTAACGGATGAGGTGATGCAGCAGTTTCGCAACTTCCTCTCCGAGCAAAAGATTTACACTACCGAAGCCGACCTTCTGCAGACGCAGGATTGGATCAAGGCCAACATCAAGGCGGAGCTCTTTACCTCCGAGTTCGGACAGGATGAAGGAATGAAAGTCCATGCCCAAACCGACCTCGCTGTCCAGAAAGCGCTCGAATTCCTGCCCGAGGCCAGACAACTGGCGGAAAATGCGCGCCGGCTTTCGGCACAAAAAGGCAAAGCTCAGGCAACAACTCCGTAGCACTTGACAAGCCTTACTTCATTTTGGGGTGGCAGGCATGCCCAGGTCATGAAGCGTCGCAGACCAAAGCAGCTTTGACAAAGCGCGACGATGGGCCAACTCGTACGCCTTAATTTCGCGGTCAAATATCCTCTGCGCAGAAATGCGCGAATCATCTCCTATCATGGTTCCACTCCCGGCAATTTCTTCCACTGCTCCGTGGACAGCCTTCGCAAAGGCATGGATGGCAGACTCCTGCGAATGATCTTGAACCCAGAGGAAGGCGCGGACAGGCTGATCTTTGCCGGTGTCATGGATCGCCGGAACAATAGTGCCGGCTTTTATGTCGAACTTGCGGATCTCTTTCAACATGTCCGCAGGCCCGGCGGCAGCAAAGGTAACAATGAACAACCGCTGGTTGCCTTTTGGAGCCGGATCAAAAACCAATATCCACTTCTGGTGCGCATAGCGTCCTAATAACTCGCCGAGATAGAGGGCTTCTTTGCGCTTGCATCCGGTCACCAGGATGCTGTTTTCGGCACCTGATTCGTCCACCCCCTGTGCATTTGCCACCTGTGGCTTAGGGCAAAGCCTGGTTCCCAGATAATTTGCCACGGCCACGAAATTCGTCTGCTCAAATGAATCCAAAGAGCTCGATGGGGGTACCCCGGACATGGGTTCTCTGGTGTTGGGACTCACGAATAGAAACGATTGTGCCTGACCGATGCTGCTGAGCAGCAGCCAGCAAAGAATTGCAAGACTCGGGAGTGCTTTTCTCATTCCTGCGCTAATCAGCGATCTTGGCCAGTTGGTTGATGTCTTCGCCGGCTACGAGCACGAACTCGCCTATAGCTCCTGCTTTACGGCTTTGAAGATAGGGTCTGTACTCATCGCTCTGATAAAAAGCTTCTGCGGCAGCTTTCGAAGGCCACTCGATGATCAAGAATGCATGAGGAAGCTTCCGCTCACCCTCAAGCTTTTCAACGTGCGATGTGCGGGCCAGGTAACGGCCTCCGTAGCGCTCAACCATCGGCGTCACGTTCTTGACATAAGCCGAAACCCAGTTACGGTCGGTTATGTTGATCTCGGCAACAGCGTAATACTTCATGGTCACTCCTCAGTATGGAATGAGAGCTGCAA
>Ga0070730_10001688_pt1 | contig 20952 bp, 17 predicted proteins | sample Coa_R1_3_FD_66447 | JGI IMG/M metagenome (GOLD analysis project Ga0070730, IMG submission 66447) | Surface soil microbial communities from Centralia Pennsylvania, which are recovering from an underground coalmine fire - Coalmine... | ecosystem: Environmental > Terrestrial > Soil > Unclassified ... | reverse complement strand
GGTCGTCTTCAGCTTCGAGCGCTTCCTCAAAGCGGACCATCCGAACCGCCCGAGGAACCCCTGCCCTTACCTTTCGAACTTCTCCGACATCGAGAGCGTCTCCGCGGAATCGCCCTATCGAGTCGTGCTCACGCTCAGGCGGCCCAGCGTCGTCATGCTCTACAACCTGACGCTCTTCGCCGCGCACATCGTCTCCCCGGCGGCGGTGAAAAAGAGCGGCGCGGAGTTTCCGGTCCTTCCGGTCGGCACCGGACCCTATCGGCTCTCCCGCTGGGACCGCGATGTGCGCATCGTGCTCGACCGCAACGATTCCTACTGGGGCCCCAAGCCCCCCATCGCCCGGGTCATCGTCGTGCCGGTCAAATCGCCCCAGACCGCCATCGAGAAGTTGAAGAAGGGCGAAGTCCAGGTCGTCGACCATCCGACCCTCGCCGACGTGAAGACGCTGCAGGAAGACCCGCGCACCAAGGTCGACACCGAATCGTCGCTGACGGTGAGCTATCTCGGCTTCAATCTCCGGCGGGCGCCCTACAGCGATCCCAACTTCCGCCGCGCCGTGAGCCTGGCCCTGGATCGCCGCACCCTGAACGACCTGGCCTATCACGGGCTCGCCGAACCTGCGGCGAATCTCGTCCCCCCGGCCCTCTGGAAGAATGCCTGTCCCACGCCGCCCTACGAGGTCGACCTCGAGAAGGCGAGGGAGTCCCTGGGCAAGGTGAAGCTCGAGTCCAAGGAGGTCGAGTTGATCCACATGACCTTCGCTCGTCCCTATGCGCCGGAGCCGCTTCGCGTCGCGGAGTTCGTCAAGGACCAGCTGCGGAAGCTCGGCCTGGAAGTGAAGCTGACCGGATACGACAAGGCGGCCTACGATCAGAAGTACAAGGAGGCGAACCACCCGATGTACCTCCTGGGCTGGATCGCCGATATCCCTGATCCGGACAATTTCTACTATCCCCTCCTGCACGGCGATTCGAAGAACGACATGAACTCTTCCTTCTTCGACGACCCGGAATTCAACGACGCCGTCAAGCGGGCTCAGGTGGAGGGCGATTCCGCCAAGCGCGCCGACCTGCTGGCGAAGGCCTACCGGCGTTACCGGGAGGTGCTGCCCACGATCCCCCTGGTCCACGTAAAGCAGGTCATCGGCCTCTCGCGGCGGGTCGACTACGCCATGCACCCGATCGAGGTCCGCTTCTATGCCGCGAGCTGGTCGAAGTGACGTCGTACCTCTTCCGCCGTCTGTTGTTCCTGCCCGTCGTGCTATGGGCGGTATCGCTGATCGTTTTCGTCCTGATGCGCTCGGTCCCCGGAGATCCGGCGGCGGCGATCGCCGGGGAGAAAGCGCCTGCGGAAATCCGCCTGCGGGTACGCCGGGAACGGGGATTCGACCGGCCGATCGCCGTCCAATACGTCGCCTATCTGGGGCGCCTTCTTCACGGAGACCTGGGCGAGTCCTTCAAGCATTCGAACGAGAAGGTCCGCGACCAGATCGCCCGGAAGCTGCCCCATACCCTGGAGTTGGCCTTCGCCGCGCTGACCATCGCGGTCGCCGCAGGGCTCTCGCTGGGAATCCTCAGCGCGGCATTCAAGGGGAGCTGGATCGACTACGCGTCAATGACCGTCGCCCTTGCCGGCGTTTCCATCCCGGTGTTCTGGCTCGGCCTCCTGCTCATTATCGCCTTCAGTTCCGTGCTTCCGGTCAGCGGGAACCTGAATCCGATCTACGTCCCCGTCGATCGCACCGGCTTCCTCCTGATCGACACCCTTCTGATGGGAGACGGCGTCATGTTCCGCGACGCGCTGGCCCACCTCGTCATGCCGGCCCTCGCCCTGGCCACCATCCCGCTGGCGATGATCGCCCGGATTACGCGGGCGTCGATGCTCGAGGTCCTGGGCAGCGACTACATCCGCACAGCGCGGGCAAAAGGGCTCTCTCCGGCGGGCATTATCCTCCGACACGCCCTTCGGAACGCGGCGCTGCCGATCGTCACTTTGCTCGGTCTGGAGTTCGGCTCCCTGCTCGGCGGCGCGGTGCTGACGGAGACGGTGTTCGACTGGGACGGGATGGGCACCTACATCCTCACCTCCGTGCGCGAGACCGAATACGAGTCAATCGGGGGCGCGGTGCTCGTTCTCGCCTTCACGTTCGTCCTGGTGAACCTGGCCACGGACCTCCTGTACTCGTTCATCGACCCGAGGATTCGCCATGGACAACAGGAAGCTTAGGATCCTGACCCGGCATCGGGCGTCGATGGCCGGCCTGGCGCTCATCGTGTTTCTGTCGGCGATGGCGGCCCTGATCGGACTTCTGAGCCCGCATGATCCGGTCTCGTGGCGGCCCGGCGAGCAGAACCTGGGGTCGTCCGGCGCCCACTGGCTTGGCACGGACAACTCGGGCCGCGATATCCTGACCCGGATCTTCTTCGGCGCCCGGATCTCGCTGTTCCTGGGCGTCGCCTGCGTGACCTTTTCCGCGGCCGTGGGCCTCCCCCTGGGCGCCGCCGCCGGCTACTTCGGCGGCGTCACCGACGGCGCGATTTCCCGATTCCTCGACATCCTGCTTTCATTCCCGGGCATCCTTCTGGCGATCGCGATCGCCGCTCCGCTGGGGGCCGGGCTCTGGACCGTGATCCTCTCCGTGGGTGTCGTGGGCATTCCGCCCTTCGCCAGGCAGATCCGCGCCAGCGTGCTTTCCCTGCGCGAGCACGACTTCGTGGTGGCGAGCCGCGCCCTGGGAGCCAGCCCGACCCGGACCCTGATCCGCGAGATCCTTCCCAATGCGGCAGGGCCCATCATTGTCGTGGCGACCCTGGGGATCGGAAGCGCGATCCTTAGCGCCGCCGGACTCTCGTTCATCGGCCTGGGGGTCGAGGCCGGAACGGCCGAATGGGGGGCCATGCTTCACGACGGCTACGTCGATCCGCGCCTGCACCGGACGCTGGCGCTCTACTCGGGTCTGGCGATTTCGGTGGCGGTGCTTGGATTCAACCTGTTCGGCGACGGCTTGAGGGATGCTCTGGATCCCCGGTCCCGCCCCGGCGCCTGAGACCGGGGCTTCGGCGGATCCCCAGGATCCTCAGTCCGATTCCGTCAGAGACTTCCAAAGCCCCTCCGGCACCGGCATCACCGAGAGGCGGCCGATTCTGACGAGGGCGAAATCCTTGAAGCGCGGATTCGCTTTGATCGAGGCGAGGGAGACGGGCAGGACCGGTTTGACCGGGGCGATCTGAACCGCGTCGCCCTTCGCATCGGCCAAAGCCCGGGCGATCCCGACGACGGACTTTTCGGATCCGGTATGATAGATGGCGATTTCGTCGCCCTTCTTCACCTCGCGGAGATGTTTGAGCGCCGCCGCGTTCTTCACGCCGGTCCACAGCGTTTTCCCGTCCCTCCTGAGCCGATGGAAAGAGTAGTCCGTCGGCTCGGTCTTGAAAAGCCACTTCATCGAGACAGCTCCTGCCGGAGGATGCTGAGCGCGTGATCGAGTCCCCGCGACCCCCGATAGATCGTCAGGAGCTTCCGAGCCTTCTTGGCGGCCTTGGGCCGGTGCCTGGCGTCCGAATCCCGCAGATTGTAGAGCGAGTCCGCAATCTTGCAGAGCCGGGCCGGCAGCGGGGCCCGGGCGAGCTGGGCGAAATAGTCCCGCTCCCTCTCCGCTTCCGGCAGGCGCTTGTCCTTGGTCAGAACGGCGACCAGATCGGCGATTTTCCGGCCGAAGCGTTCCCGGATCTCGTCATAGTCCGTGGCGGTGTCTTCGATCGTGTCATGGAGGATGCCGGCGGCAAGCGTTTCGACGTCAGCGACGGCGAACTCATCCCTCAGGATCGCCATGACGCCGCGGGGGTGATTGATGTAGGGGGTGACCCCGTCCCGACGAAACTGATGGCGGTGCTTCCAGGTGGCGAATTCGTCGGCTGCTGCGAGGAGGCCGCCTCGGTCTCGTGAAGGCATGGTCCGAGTATCTCCATCCCGGCCCCGGAGTCAATGATCCGGAACCTTTTCCTGGATGCATAGGAAATGGTGTCGGGGTATACTCTTTATGGTCAAGGAGGTCAGTACGGGAGTCTCTGTCGGCACGGATAAGCTCGTCTCCGCAGCCGTCCTCGAGCTGCTCAACAACCTCAAGCTCGCGGTCGCCCAGTTGCGCCTCTATCCCAAGGACAGCCCCCAAGTCTCCAAGGTCGGCACCTCCGCCTTCCAGTCCGTCGCCGCCTTCCTGGAGCAGAATCCCAAGCTTGTCCTCGCCGCCACCCCCAACGGACTCCTCATCAACGGTCAGCGCCTCGGCGCCAAGGACTTCAGCACCGTCACCCTCGAGAGCTCCCTCATTTCCTTCTTCCTCGACGCCGGGATCAAGAGCATCGTCTTCCGGAAGGGCGCGGCCCTCGACGAGCTCCTCACGTTCCTCGACGCGCTCGTCCGGAAGTTCTGGGACGTGAAGGAAGGCAAGGAGATCAACCGCCTCCTGCAGGAACGACAGGTGATGTCGATCGGCGTCGACGAAATCGAGTACGTCGCCGTCAGCGAAGGCGACCTCCTCATCAAGGACGCCAACCGGACCCTCGAAAAATCCGGATCCCGGGTCTCCGAGCTGCTCAAAACCCTGGAGCAGCTGATCGAGGCGTCCGTCGACCCCCAGGTCGGCGCCGAAGGCCGCCTCGAAATCATGCGGAAGCTCATCGAGCACGATCCGACACTGCTTGAGAAAGCCAGGGCCGAGCCCCTCGCGCGGGGACGCGCCGAGAAGCTCCCCGGCCTCCTCCCCCTGGAGAAGGGGCGCGAATGCGTGGGCGAACTCGCCCGGATCCTGAGCATTGCCCCGGAGGGTCTGCGACCGGGACTGCGCAAGATCGGGAACATCGTCATCGACGCTTTCCGCCACGACCCGCGGCTGATGACGCTGATGAGACAGTTCCTCCTGTCCGAGGCCGAGGAGCTCATTCCGGTCTGGATGACGGACGAGTTCAAGGAAGTCTCGCAGGAAGGCGGTCCTTCCGCCCGGGCGCGGACCCTCCTGGCGCTTGCGGCCGACGAGCAGGCCGAGCCCCTGGTCAAGGAGGCCTCGGTGCTGGTGCGGGAGCTCCTGGCGATCTCCCGGGGCGACCTGGCCGCCAAGATCCTGGCGAGGCTGACCGGCGTCCTCATGGACCGCACCGCCGAGCGGCGCCGCGCCGCCGCCGAGGCGCTGCTCGCCCTTCACAGCTCCTGGGACACCGAGCCGCTGTCCACGGCTCGCGAGGGCTTCGAAGGCCTGCTCCGCTCCGCCTTCGATGCCGAGCAGGACGCCGACACGTACGGGAAGCTGGCCGAGATTGCGACGATCCTGGCGGATGGCCGTCTCCGGCGCGGCGAGCCGGAGCTCGCGCTGGAGACGCTGACCCTGCTCCGGCGCCATTACGCGACCAAGGACCCGGCCCTCGCCTTCCGCCCTGAGACTGCCTTCCGAGCGATGGAGCGGCTCACCAAGAGCAGCGGCTTCCCCGGGATCCTCCAGCGGCTGCGTACGGGCGATCCCGTCGCGCTCCGGGTCGCGGAGTCCCTGGGCGACGCGTGCGCGGCCCATCTCGTCGAGGAGATGAAGACGATCGAAATGACGACGCAGCGGATGCCGCTGGCCGACGCGATCGCGCGGATCGGGCCCGGCGCCGCCGCGGTGCTCTCCGAGGAGTTGCAGAAGACGACCGCGCCGTCGGAGGCGTTGCGGCTCCTGGAGGTGCTTCCCCATGCCGCGCCCGAGAGCATCGCCTCCGTCGCTCTGGCGAGCACCCTGCATCATGCCGTGAGCGCCGTCCGGCGCCGTTCCGCCTCCATCCTGACAGACCGTGCCTATGCGCGCTCGGGAGATCTCCTGCTCCAGGCGCTGAAGGACGAGAAGGATCCCACGATCCGCGCCACGATGATCGAGGGCCTCGGCAAGCTCAAGGTCAGCGCCGCGTTCGAGCTGCTCGCCGGACTGGCCGACTCCCGGTCCGAGTCCGACGAGATCCGCGCCGGCGCCTGCATGGCCCTCGCCCGCCTGGGGCACGCGGAAGCCGTGCCGATTCTCGCCGGGATCGCGTCGAAGAGCTCGCGGGGGCTGGGCCTGCTGAAGGCCTCCAGCCCGGCGCTGCGCACCTCGGCCATCCGGGCTCTGGGGCAGTTCGCTTCCAACCCGGCGGCTCGCGAGGCCCTGAAGAAGATCACGGAAGATTCCGATCCCACCCTGCAGGCGGCCGCCCGCGAAACGCTCTATCGGCCCGTGCAGAAAGCCCTTTCCACAGCCGGCCGGGAAGCGCAGCAGGTGAACGCCGTCCAGGAGGTCAAGGCGGTCAATGTCAAGCTCGGGGGATCGCTGCAGGAGATCCACCTCGACCAAGTCTGCCAGCTTATCGGCGGATCGGAAAAGACGGGCCTCCTCCTGCTCAGCCTCGAAGGACGGGTCGGCCGGATCTGGTTCGAAAAAGGCCTGATCGCCGCCGCGGATTTCGAACGGACAAAAGATCAGGAGGCGATCAACAGCATCGCCCGCCACAAGAAAGGCGACTTCATTTTCCAGCCGGGAGAGTTCCCGCCCCAGCGGCGCGTCCAGATTCCCGTCCACCAGGCGCTCCTGGAGGCCTTCCGCGTCGCGGACGAGGGCCGGAGATAGATCTCAGACGAGGTCGATCTCCATCCCCAGCCCGCGGCTGCGCGATTCATCGAAGACTACCCGAGCCAGCGACAGGTCCTGAATCGCCAGGCCCGTGGAGTCGAACACCGTGATTTCCGTGCCTTTCCGCCCCGGTTTCTTCCCCGCCACGATCTCTCCCAGCGTGCCGTAGATCTGTTCGCGACGATAGGTCCCCGCGCGCAAGGGCACGTTCACTTCCCCGCTCTCGGTCGCCTGGTCCAGATCGTCTACCACGACGGTCGCGTCCTGAAGCAGCCGGGGATCCAGCTCCTGTTTCCCCGGAGCGTCGGCGCCCATGGCGTTGACGTGCGTCGAGATGCCGACGTAGGAGCGGAAGAGGACCGGTGTGCGCGACGGGGTCGACGTGCAGATGATGTCGCAGCTCCCGGCCTGGTCCATCGACGCCGTGAAACCGCCAGCCTCCTTCGCGAACTTCTCCGCAGCCGCCGGATCGACGTCCGCCATGATCGGGCGGAGCCCGCTGAAGAGCGACCGGTGGGCCGAGAGCATCGACCGTGCCTGTGTCCCGCAGCCGATGAAGCCGATGGTCGCCGGCTGCTTCACGGCCAGATGCCTGGACGCAACCGCCGCCGCGGCCCCCGTCCGAAAGGCGGTGAGCCGGGTGCCGTCCATCACGGCAAGGGGAAATGCCGTCTCGGGATCGCTCAGGATGAAAACGCCCATCACCGCCGGCAGGCGGAAGCGTTTGGGGTTCTCCGGGTGCATGTTGACCCACTTCACCCCGACCGCGTCGCCCAGAAGGGACGGCATGGCGCGAAAATCGCCCGCGAATTTCTCCAGCGGCAGATAGAGCTTCGGGGGCATGACGGCATCGCCCCGGCCGTGGGCGGCGAACGCGCGCTCGACCGCCGGGATCGCCAGCTCCATCGTGAGAATCTTTTCCAGGTCTTTACCGGCGAGGATGAGCGTTTTCACGCGTGCCGATGTACCATGGGCCGGAAGCCACCGTCAACACAATGCCATGGACAAGGTGATCGCCGAACCGCGCAAGTTCCTTTTCGTCTCCCAGCTCGGGCTCATCCACGACCTGGCGTGGGAGGTCCGCAAGGAGGGACACGGCGTCCGCTACCACATCAAATCGAAAGCCGACCGCGACGTGGCCGACGGACTGGTCGACAAAGTCGACGAGTGGGAGTCCCACAAGGACTGGGCCGATGTGATCGTCTTCGACGACACGGGGTTCGGCGACGTCGCCGAACGGCTCCGGCGGGACGGTCACGCGGTCATCGGCGGCACCCGGGCCAGCGACCGGCTCGAAGAAGACCGGGAATTCGGGCAGACCGAGATGAAGGCCGCGGGGCTCACGACGCTTCCCTACTGGGACTTCGATTCGTTCGACGCGGCGATCTCGTTCATCCGCTCCAACCCGGAGCGATACGTCGTCAAGCCCAACGGAAAAGCCCAGAACGACAAGGTGCTCTCCTTCGTGGGACAGGAGGAGGACGGGCGCGATCTGGTGACGATGCTGGAGCACTACAAGAAGGGGTGGGGCTCCAAGATCCGAAGCTTTCAGCTTCAGAAGTTCGTCTCCGGGGTCGAGGTCGCCGTCGGCGCCTTCTTCAACGGCAAGGATTTCTATCTTCCCGCCCTGATCAACTTCGAGCACAAACGGATGTTCAACGAGGAGATCGGCCCTTCTACCGGAGAGATGGGGACAACGAGCTTCTGGACCCAGGAAATCCCGCTTTTCCGGAAGACGCTCGCCCGAATGAAGGACCGCATCCAGGGCTACGTCGGCTACATCGACATCAACTGCATCGTCAACGCCAACGGCATCTTTCCCCTGGAATTCACCATGCGCTTCGGATATCCGACGATCAACCTTCAGATTGAGGGCGTGCTGTCCCCCTGGGGAAGCTTCCTGGAGGCGATGGCCAAGGGCCTTCCGTTCGAGTTCCGGACCAAGCGGGGGTTTCAGGTGGCGGTGGTCATCGGCGTACCGCCCTTCCCCTTCGTCGATCCCGACGCGTTCCGAAAGTACTCCGAGGATGCGGTGGTCCTGTTCCGGCGGGAGCTCCGCGAAGGGCTGCACCCCTGCGACCTCAAGCTGGTTGACGGCGACTGGCGGCTGGCCGGGAACTCCGGGTATGCGGCGGTCATCACGGGATCCGGACCCACGATGATGGACGCGCGGCGCGAGACCTACAACCGCGTGAAGAACGTGATCATCCCCAATATGTTCTACCGGACGGACATCGGCGAGCGCTGGCACCGCGACGGCGACCTGCTCCAGACCTGGGGCTACCTGTCGTAACGGAGCCCTACGGGTTCCCCTTCAGTCGGACGATGAATTCCACGCGGCGATTGAGGTGCCGGCCCGACTCCTCGCTGTTGTCCGCCACCGGATGGTGGGCGCCCCGTCCGGCGGCCACCAGCGAGATGCCGTCGAGCCGGTGAGGCGAATCGGGACGCGCGAGCCGCCGGAGCATCGTGGAGGCGCGGCTCAGCGACAGATCCATCGCCTTCTCTTCGTCGGCCGACGCATGGGCGACGATCTCCAGCGACGCCACGCGGCCGTCCAGCAGCCGCAGGATTTCCGCGATCAGGTCCGCCGCCTGGATCCCCTGCGGATTCAGGCGGTCGGAGCCGCGGTCAAACATCCCATACGCCAACTGCAAGGTGAAGCCCTCGGTGGATCGTACGAGCCTGAGGGATCCGCCGCCGGGATGGCGGCCCGCCAGGATCTGGATCTCATGGATGGCCGCGTTCAGGTCCACGGAGGTGAGGGGTACGTTCGGCGTCTTCCCCGTCGAGGGCAGCCGGACTTCGCCCAGGCCCGCCTCGTCCCGCCAGGCCTGGGCCAGCGGCACGGCCTTGGACGTGTCGACGGAGGAGACCGAATAGAGCAGGATGAAGAGGCAGACCAGCTGCATCATGAAATCGGAATAGGAAATGAGCCAGCGGACCTCGCTCTCGTCCTTCTCTCGGCCCGACGACGGCCCCGGCAGCAGCGGATGCCGCTTCTTGCGTCCGGGAATCTCGCCGGTCCTGGTGAACGGCATCTTAGTCGGCCCGTATCTCGATCACAGTGCCCCGAGCGTCCGGGCCGGGCTTGCCCGCCGCGGTCAGGAAGCGGGGATCCAGGCCCGCGCGCTCCAGTCGCCCCAGCACGGCCTTGGCCCGCGCGAGGGCCAGCGTCAGCGCGTCCCCTTCGTGGCCGGCGTCGCCGGATCCGGTGATTCTCGCCCTGCCCGGATACGACCGGAGGACTCGGGCGACCGCGTCCACCGACGCGGCGGTCCGCTCTTCCAGCTCCGAAGACCCCGGCGCGAAGAGCTTCCCGGTGAACGCGACCCGGAACCCGCCGGGAACCGTCTCCACCCGGGCCTGCAGGCCCGGCACCAGGTCGCCCCCTCCCAGAGCGCCGCCGATCAGCGAGCGGTCTCCGACCGCCAGCTTGTCGCCCGACGAGCGGGCTTCGTAAGCGGCAGATTCGCCGATGCCCACGGATGCGCGATAGGCTGCCGCGACCCGGGCCATCCTCCCCTTGTCCAGCGAGGACACCGAGTAAAGCAGGATGAACAGGCAGACCAGCTGCATCATGAAGTCGGAATAGGAAATGAGCCAGCGGACTTCGCTCTCGTCCTTCTCGCCCGGGCGCGGCGCCCCGACGACGATCTTCCTGAGCTGGCCCATCAGCCTCGCTTCTCTCGGAGGAACGACCGGAGCTTCGCCTCGATCGAGCGGGGCGAGTCGCCGGTCTGCAGCCAGATGATGCCCTTCACGATCATCTGGCGATACAGCACCTCGTGGCGGTGCTTCCGGTCGAGCTTCTTCGAAATCGGGGTGAAGACCGCATAGCAGGCAAAGACTCCGTAGAAGGTCGACAGCAGGGCGACGCCCATCCGCGGCCCGATCTGGGTGGGGTCGTCCAGCGACTTGAGCACGAAGACCAGGCCCATGATCGTGCCGATCATGCCGAAAGCCGGCGAATACGTGGCCATCGTGTCATAGGTGGCCCGGGTCCGGGCGTGCCGATCGTCCATGCTCGCAAGTTCCACGGCCAGGCGTTCTTCGACCAGATCCGGCTCCACGCCGTCGATCGCCATCTGGACCGCCCGACTCAGGAAGCCGTCGTCGATCTGGCCGATGACCTTCTCGAGGCCCAGGAGCCCGTCCTTCCGGCTGATTCCCGCATACGTCACGAACTCGCCGATGAGCCGCTCGTAGTCGTACGTCGTCACGGTGAGGGCCACGCGGAGGGCCTGGAGGGATTCCTTGAGTTCCTGAAGCGACAATCCGGCCACGGTGGCGACGACCGCTCCCCCGAATGCCACCACCAGCGCCTCCGGGGACCAGATCTCCTGCGGGGAGCCGTGGGCCACGCCGATAAAGAGCACGGCGATGATGCCCAGATAGCCCAGGACCAGCATCGTGTCGAGCTTCACGTCCGAGGTTCCCCCTTACAGTAAGTCGTCATTTCCGTCCCGGCAAGCCGCGTCCGCGTTCGGCAATCCGCGCCCCCGTCGCCGCGCTGATGCGCTTCCGCGCGTCGATGCCAGCCGACTCCGACAAGGGCTCGGCGAACAGCGTGTCTTCCGGAGAGGGATGCAGCGACGGCGGCAGGAGCAGTTCCCCCATCGCCCGGGCCAGAGCATACGGATACCGGCCCGACTCGTCCATCACCTGCCAGGAGACCACCGCAGACGAGGCGACCAGGGGGGAGAACTGGCCTTCCGGATAGACCTTGAAGGCGGGCCGGGTCTGGATCGAGTGGATGCCCCGGACGACGAAGAGGTCGAAGCCCTCCGACGACGCCCTCTTTCCGGTCGCCAGCAGTGCGGTCTCCTCCAGACTCAGTGTCGACCCTGACGGCGCAATCTCGATGCCGTCTGCCAGCTCGACCGACAAAGGGGCCACCGCCTGAGCGACGTCGTTGGAGACGGCAAGTCCTTCGACGGCGGCGGCCGTTCCATCGCCGTGTTTCCAAAGGAGGAGGACGGCTTCGGGGTCCCCGGCCAGTCCGTCGAACAAGCCGGCATGGAACGACTTTCCCGCCTTCTCGATCAGGGCCCGAGCCGCGGCCTTCGGCGTGAGGGGGGCGCCATCGTCGCGCCAGGCGCAGGGTATCATCAGGTCGCGCCCGTCGAGTCGCAGGCCGGAACTCGAGGGGTGACCCTTGGCGTCCACCCCCGCCGCCCGGCCGCGGATCAAGACGAGCCCCCGAAAACCGTCGATTCGAGATATCGATCTGCGCACGAAGCGCCGGCCGAAGGGTTCCCACACGGCGTTCGCCTGTTTGAATCGGAGGTCCATCGCCTTCTCGAACTCGGTCGGCGGCGGGAGTCCGGGTCCGGCGGCGATCACCCGGACGGGAATCTCGTGGATGACCGAGGGGCCGACGAAGAGCTCCAGTACCGACGCGTCGCGATACCGGACATCGATCCGGTGTCCAGGAGCCGCGAGCAGGCTGTTGACTGAGGCGGCCGCGTCCTCGCGGTCGCCCATCAGGAGGAAGGGCGGCGTGCTGCGGCGGTTCGCCGGCCCGTTCAGCGGAAGGACCAGGGGGTCGCCGGACGAGCGCCCGGCGAGGGCCACGATGCCGGGGGCGCCTGGTGCGGCATCCTCGACGACGACCTTCAGACGTTCGGGGCAAGCCGCGACCGCTTCGGCCCGGAGCCTGCCCTGGGAATCGAAGGCGTCCCGCGATAGGATCGCGAGTCGTCCTTCAGGGACCGGTCGTTCCTCCGCGTCGACCACCGTCACGCGGAGGCGTGAGGGCGGGGAGAGGGTCTGAATCGGCGGGGCCGAGGACGGCGGGGGCGGGGCGGAGTTGCCGCGCGGGCAACCCAGCATCAGGGGCAGCGCGACGGTCAGCAGAAGCTGAAGCGGCCCTCCCCTGTTCCCTCTTCTCGGCAAGCATCCCCCCGATAGCTTAACCCCAGTGTAGCACGGACGGGACGGCCCGGTTCAGGAGAAGTCGCTGAGACTCCACTGATCGGGGTCCGTGCTGGGAGGGGGTTGGGACTTGGGAGGCGGTTCGCCCTTGCCGACGATGCGCGGTCGGACCTGCGTGACGGAGGTCTGCGGATCCTTGGTCTTTTCCATCTTCATGAGCGTCCCGCACTCGGGGCACATCACTTTCTTTTCGAGATGCTCCGCGAACACCCGGAGATATTCGCCGCAGCCGCAGAGGATGTCCTGGGCCCCCGTTGGAGCCTTGCGCCGGCGGGTCGTCCGGCCCAGCGGCTTGGCCGCGATGATGGCCGTCTCCTTCCGCAGCGATTCGGGCGGGAGTTCACCGGCTCGGCGCACCTTGGTCTCCAGCGTCTGAGGGTCCTTGTAGCGCTCGATGACCATCAACGAGCCGCAGACGGGGCACTTCACCTTCTTCCCCGCCTGATCCTTGCGGGCGACGAGGACCTGGCCGCAGGCGCAGGTCAGCTGGTGGGCGCCGGGCGGAATGCGGATCGCGTTGCCCTTCTCCGCGACGCGGGTAAGGACTTTCTCCCGGGTTTTCGGATCCAGGGCCCAGACTACCTTGAAGGCCACTCCGCAGGCGGAACACGTCTGATCGCGGCCCACCGTGTCGGCGGGAACCGTCACCGACGCTCCGCAGGTGCATCGAACCGCACCCGCAGCAGCCCTCGATCCTCTCTTCTCGTCGCCCATGACCCTCACTGAAGTCTATACGTTTCCGTGTGTCCACATCTGAGGTTTCGGATAGCAGCGCAGAAGTTCCTTCTTCAGGTGCTCGAAGGCCTCCTTGGGGCTATCGCAGATCTTGAAGAGGTTGAGGTCCTTGGGGCTGACCGTCCCCCAGCGCACGAGGGCATTCAGGTCGAGGAAATCGCCCCAGAACTTCTTCCCGTACAGGATGATCGGAAGCGGACGTCCGATCTTCCGTGTCTGGACGAGGGTGAGGATCTCGAAGAGCTCATCCATCGTACCAAAGCCGCCGGGGAAGATGACAAGCGCGCTCGCCAGATAGGCGAACCAGAGCTTGCGCATGAAGAAGTAGTGGAACTCGAAGAGCAGGTCGGGCGTGATGAACGGGTTGGGCCTCTCCTCATTCGGGAGGCTGATCGCCAGGCCGACGGTCGCCCCCCCCGCCCGCTCCGACGCCCCGCGGTTCGCCGCTTCCATGATTCCAGGACCGCCGCCCGAGCAGATCACGAAGCGCCTGCCCTGGCCCAGCGACTTGGCCCACTGAGTCAGCGAGGCCGAAAGCTCGGCGGCCTCCTCGTAATAGATGGAAAGCTTCATGTCCGCTTCGAGCTTCGCGATTTTGGCGCGGAGCGGCTTGGGGATCTTTCCGCCCGCTCTCTTCTTCTCCTCCAGGACGGCCTCGTATTCCGTCCTGACCGCCACCGGGGGCCGGGCCCGCGCGGAGCCGAAGAAAACGATCGTTTCGCGGACGTCGAGCTTCTGGAAGCGTTGCAAAGGCTCCAGGTACTCGCACATCATCCTGACGATTCGGGCGTCGCGGCTTTTGAGGAACTGGGAATTGAGGTAGGCCTTCTGCACCTTCTTGGGGGGAATGAAATCGGCCGAGCCGCCGTTCTCCGCGTTGATCTGTTCAGCCATCCAGTTTCTCCAAATCCGCGAGAGCCGTTCGAATGAGCGGCCCAATGGTCTTTTCGCTGAAATCGAACCGAAGACCTGCCGCGCGGAACAGGTCCGGCAGGGGCCGCGTCCAGCCCAACGCCTCTCCTTGGCGGTACTTCGCGATCGCCTTTTTCCGATCCTTCTTCGCATTGCGCCAGACCTGCAGGGCGCCGGTCTGCGCGATTCCGTACTCGATGTAGTAGAACGGAACGGTGAACAGGTGCAGTTGCCGGTGCCAGTTGTAGGCCAGCGCTTCCTCGTACCCGGTCCAGTCCTCACCCCCGCCCAGACGCCGCTTCAGGTTCAGCCACGCCTCTTTGCGGTCGGCCCTCGAGTGGCCCGGGTCGGTGTAGACCCAGTGCTGGAAGGCATCAATGGTCGCCACCCACGTGTAGGTCGACAGGAGGTCTTCGAGATGGCCGGCCCGGGCGCGGTCAGCCTCCTTCTTCGTATAGAACTCCTCCAGATACGGCTGTGCCAGCAGCTCCATCCCCATCGAGGCGACCTCGGCAAACTCGGTGGGATAGTCCCGGTTGAACCGCGGATCCAGGTGCCGGCACTCCAGCGAATGGAAGGAATGCCCGCCTTCGTGAAGGAGGGTTTCCACGTCGCGGTGCAGGCCGGCGGAATTCGAAAAGATGAAGGGGACGCGCTCGACCTCGAACACCGTCTGATAGCCGCCCGGGGCCTTGCCCTTCCGGCTCTCCAGATCCAGGTATCCCTTGGACCGGATGTACTCGAACATCTTCCCGAAATCGGGATGCACTTTGCGGAAGATGCGGCCGCAGCCGTCCATCAACTCGTCCATCGACTGGAACGGGCGCAGCGGGGGCCGGCCCTCCGGATCGACACTCAGGTCCCAGGGGCGGAGGACGTCGACGCCGAGCCGTTCCTTGCGCCGCTGATGCCGCCACCGAAGGGCCGGCGCGACAGACTTCTCGTTCGCCTTTCGGAACTCGTGGCACTGCTTCGGCGTGTAGTCGAAACGGCCCTTCGCGCGGAATGCATAGTCCCGGTAATCCTTGAAGCCGGCGTTGCGGCCGATCTGTGTCCTCAGCTTCACCATCTCGTCATACAGGTCCTCGAGCGCGGCGCAGTCTTGAAGGCGCCGCTTCATGATCAGCTCCCAGACGTCCCGTCGGCGGGCGCGGTCGTTCTCCTCGAGGTAGCGGCCCAGCTGCTGGAGCGTCTGCTCCCTCCCGTCGTAGCTGACCGTCATGGCCCCGGTGATCTTCTGGTACTTCTGGCGCAATTCCGCGTCCCGGGCCTCCAGCGCGATGTTCTCCTCGCGGTAGAGCTCGAACTCGTTGGCGATGAACCGGTCCATCACGCCGTAGAGATTCCTGGGAAGCGATCTGCGCTTCGGATGGTCGAGATAGAGCTGCTTCAGCTTCTGCCACCTCGGCTTGCCGAGAGGGCCGATGACCGTCTCCAGGTGGAGGTATTTCTTCTCCTTCTGGGCGTTCTCGGTGTCGCAGGTCATTGCGACGTAACGCCGGCTCGACTCCTCGTTCCAGGCGCTCTCGAATTCGCTCCAGTCCTGGAGCCAGGAGCGGAGATCCTGGGTTGCGGCATTTTTCTCCAGCTCGTCGAAGAGGGGGGCCAGCTGCTTCCAGTCGTCGAAATCCAAGCCCGGGGGGACCCACTTCAGGGGAAAAGACTGGTTGAGTTTCATAGCCGGGAGGCGTCCCTGAATTCGTATGGTAGATGGGAGTATAGCACGCTTGTTAGAATCCTCCCCATGAAACGACTGGTCTTCTTCCTCCTCCTGGCCGGCTGCGCCATCGAAGAGACACCGGCCGCGCCCCCCGCCGCGCCGGCCCGCGCCCTGGTTCCCGGAGTCCCTGCGGCCATCGCCACCGAAGGTGTGCCCGCGGTTCCCCCCGAGGTCTCTCGGAGGCTCGCCCAGTACCAGAGCGCCCGCGGCGCGACCTTCGAGGACTGGGGGCCCGATGGCTCGATCCTCGTCTCGACGCGCTTCGCCGAGACCTCGCAGCTTCATTTGGTGCCCTTCGCCGGCGGCCGACGGGAGCAGCTGACGTTCAGCGACGAGCCAATTTCCTCAGGCCTGTTCGTACCGGGCACCGGTGATCTTCTCTACACCCAAGCCCGCGGGGGAAACGAGAACTGGCAGATCTACCGACTCGACCGGCGACAGGGTCGCTCCAGCCTCTTGACCGACGGCAAGTCCCGCAACAGCCCGGGTCCTCTGAGTCGCCGGGGCGACCGGCTCGTCTACAGCTCCAATCGCGCCAATGGCCGCGACATGGATCTTTATCTCCTCGACCTGGCTTCCGGGAAAAGCACCCTGCTCCTGGAAGCGAAGGGTTCCTTCTGGAGCCCGGCCGACTGGGATCTGCAGGACCGCGGCCTCCTGCTGTTGAAGGTCGTGTCGGTGAACGACAGCCGTCCCTACTTCCTCAGCACCGAAATCCCGCATTCCCCGCCGGTCGAGCTATTGAAGGACGGCGCAAGATGCTCCTGTTCCAGCCCCAGGTTCGACTCGGCCGGCAGACTGGTGATGGGTTGCGATCTCGAAAGCGAATTCCACCAGTTCACCCGCGGCACCGGCAGGAGCGGCCCCGGGGCCGCCCCGTTCGAGGTGGTGAACAAACCCTGGGACGTCACGGAAATCGAGGTGCATCAGGGCCGGATCGCCTATGTCCGGAACGAGGACGGTGCCTCGAAGATCTACTTCGACGGAGAGGACCCTCCCCTGGACCTTCCGATCGGAGTCGTGTCCGGCATGAAGTTCTCTCCCGACGGCGCTCAGCTGGGCTTCACGCTGTCGCGCCCCGAGGCGCCCTCGGACGCCTATTCCTGGGACCTCGCGAGTCGCCGTCTACTGCGCTGGACCTTCAGTGAAGTTGGGGGCCTGGACCCCTCCACGTTCGTCGTTCCGAAGCGCATCTCGTATCCCTCGTTCGACGGCCGCCCCATCCCGGCCTATATCTATCAGCCCCGCGGCGGGAGAAAGGCCCCGGTGGTCATCTCCATCCACGGCGGACCCGAAGCACAGTATCAGCCCGCCTTTTCGCCGCTCATCCAGTACTGGGTCAACGAGCTCGGCCTCGCCGTCGTCGCGCCCAACGTCCGCGGATCGACCGGCTACGGCAAGACCTACACCCAGCTGGACAACGCCGAAAAGCGCGAGGACTCGGTGAAGGACATCGGCTCGCTTCTCGACTGGATCCGGAAGCAGCCCGACCTCGATGATTCCCGCGTTGCGGTCCATGGAGGCAGCTACGGGGGCTACATGGTGCTGGCGTCCCTCGTCCACTTCGGCGACCGGATCAAGGCCGGCGTCGACATCGTGGGCATCTCCAATTTCATCACGTTCCTGGAGAAGACCAGCGGCTACCGGGTCGACCTGCGCCGCGTCGAGTACGGCGACGAACGCGACCCGAGAATGCGGGAGGTCTTCGAGCGGATCTCCCCGGCAAACCACGCGGACAAAATCCGATCCGCCCTCCTGGTCGCGCACGGCCGCAACGACCCCCGGGTTCCCTTCTCGGAAGCGGTGCAGATCGCCTTGAGCGTCCGCTCCAACGGGCGACCGGTCTGGACGGTCTACGCGGACAACGAAGGACACGGCTTCGCTCGCAAGGAGAATCGAGACTACCTGAGCGCCGCCACGGCGCTGTTCTTCCAGAGACATCTGCTCGAATGAAGGGATGATCCCATGATAGCCCGTCTCCTGATCGCGTTCGTTCTGAGCGCCGCCCCCCAGTCCGAGAAGATCCGGATCGCCTGCGTCGGCGACAGCATCACGTTCGGCGCCTGCGTCCAGGACCGCGAGAAGAACTGCTATCCCGCGGTCCTGGGCGGCCTCCTGGGCGACAAGTATGACGTGCGCAATTTCGGGGTGAACGGGGCGACGTTGCTCAAGAAGGGCGACCTGCCCTGGTGGAACCAGGGAGCGTTCACGGAGGCGACGGCCTTCGACCCCAACATCGTCGTCATCAAACTCGGGTCGAACGATACCAAGCCCCAGAATTGGAGGAGCAAAGCCGACTTCGAAGCCGACTATAAGGCGCTGATCGAGCACTTCAAGGGGCTGCCGTCCAAGCCGACCGTCTGGGTCGCCCTGCCCGTCCCCGTTCTCAAGGAGAATTTCGGCATCAACAAGAAGGGGGCCGAGGAGCAGCAGCCGCTCATCGCCAGAGTCGCCAAAGAGGAGGGCTGCGGAACGATCGACCTCTACCGGGCGGTCGCGACCAAGGACCTTTTCGACCAGGACGGGATCCATCCCAACGCCGCCGGCGCAAGGAAGATCGCCGAGACGGTCTTTGCTTCACTGAGCGCGAAGAGAAGGACGAAGTAGCGGACCGGCCGTGGCGGAAGGGAGCCGCCGGCGACGGGAGATCCGGGGGGGGGGGCTACTTCATGCAAACGGACCGGACTTCGGCCATGTCGGCCAGCCCCTTGATGACCTTCCGGATGCCGTCCTGCTTCAGCATCACCATGCCCCGCTTGATCCCCAGTTCCCGGATCTTGCTGGAAAGCTGTTTTCCGTAGATCAAAGCGCGGATCTCATCATCCACCACGAGAAGTTCATGAATGCCCGCCCGGCCTTTGTAGCCGGACTTGTTGCAGCGCTCGCAGCCCCGAGCCCGGGCCAGTTCCACCTTCTCTCGGACATAGCCCTGCTTCTCCCAGAGCTCGTCGTCGCCGAACTCGCGGCGCAGCTTTTCCCACTCGGCCGGCTCCGGAACATACTTCTCCTTGCACTCCTTGCACAGCGTCCGGAGCAGGCGCTGCGCCAGCACCCCAAGCAGCGAATCGCCAAACGTGTAGGGATCCAGGCCCATGTCCAGGAGGCGGGTGATCGTCTCGGGTGCGTTGTTGGTGTGCAGGGTCGAGAACACCATGTGGCCGGTCAGCGACGCCTCGATGGCGGCGCTGGCGGTCTCCAGGTCGCGCATTTCGCCGATCATGATGATGTCCGGGTCCAGGCGCAGGAAGGATCGCAGCGCCTTTTCGAACGTGAAGCCGATCTTCGGCATCACGCTGACCTGACGCAGGCCGGCCTGGGTGATTTCGACCGGATCCTCCGCGGTCCAGATCTTCACGTCGGGCTTGTTCAGGTAGCCCAGGCCCGAATGGAGCGTGGTCGTCTTGCCGGACCCCGTCGGGCCCACGCAGAGAAAGATGCCGTAGGGTTCCGAAGCGATCCGGATGAACTTCTCCAGATTGTCCGCCTCCATCCCGAGCTTCTCGATCGGAATGGGCTTGGAGGCCGCGAGGATGCGCAGCACGGCATCCTCCATGCCGCCGGTGGTCGGGATCGTGGCGACGCGCAGCTCGATGTCGCGCGGACCGAACTTCTTGAATGGGATCTTGCCGTCCTGCGGGAAACGGCGTTCGGCGATATCGAGGTTCGACATGATCTTGATGCGCGCCACCATCGCGCGGCCCGAGCCGTTGGGGATCTCGGGAAGGTCCGGCATCGGAATGCACGAGCCATCGATGCGGATGCGCACGCCCACGGGCCCATCGAGCCGAGGCTCGACGTGGATGTCGCTCGCGCCCATGTCGTTGGCCTTGACGATGATCGCGTTGACGAGCTTCACCAGGGCGGCCTCGTTGGCCTTGTCCTGATCCTTATTGACGTCCGCCTTCTCCTCCTCTTTGCCCATCGACGCGTTGTCGCTGGCGATCTCGGTCATAAGAGCGCTGAATTCGGCGGAGCCCGCCGATTTCTGCTGCTGCCCGAGGAAGGCGTCGATGTACTCGTTGATGTCTTCCTTGATGGAGACGTTGACGATGACGTCCGCACCGAGCCGGCGGGCGATGTCGTCCCGCAGCTGGAGGTTCTTCGGATTCGCCATCAGGACCGTGGCGCGATTGCCGGCCTTGTTGACCGGGACGAAAGAATGATGCTTGAGCAGGTCGTGCGTAAATTTCTCGAGCAGATCGATCGGCGGAATCACGCCGGCGGTGTAGGCCATGAAGGGGACGCGGTAGTACTCCGACAGGCTCTTGCCCACCTCGTCCTTGGTCAGCTTGAAATTCAGGATGAGCGCGGTTTCCGGAGAGAAGCCGTTCTTCTGCCCGATCGCGGTCGCCTGGTCCACCTGCTCCTGGGTGATGCGCCCGCTCCGAACCAGGGCGTCGAAGGGCGAGGTCCGGACCGCGATGCGCTGCTGATTGGAGAACGCCGTCGCGAGCGTCTTGGCCAGATCCTCGACGATCACCATGTGATCCTCGCGGAAGGCCATGCCGTGCGGAGCGTTCATGCACTGGATCACGCCGTAGAGGCGGGCCTCTTTCATGATCGGGACCGATAGCATCTGCTTGGTCCTGAAACCGGTCTTCTTGTCCCACTGGACATCGAAGCGCAGGATGGGATCAATCGCCGAGAGGGCCTTGGGGTCGTAGACGTCGGAAATCCGGACCATCTTCCTCTTCAGCGCCGTGTATCCGGCGATGCTGTTGGATGCGATGGGGAGCCGGATTTCCCGGATCTCGTCGCCGTCCATCGACTTGGAGATCAGCTCTTCCTTCTGGGGATCTTTGGCGAAGATGGTGACCCGCTCGCAGCCCACCAGGCGCTGCACGTCTTCCCGGACCGAGATGATGATTTCATCCAGGGAGGCGGTATGGATGTGGTCGGTGACTTCCCGTATCCGGCGCTCGGTCTCGAGCTTGGCGGAAAGCTCGTCGATACGGGCCAGAACATCGTCACCGGCTTTGGCGCCGAGCGGATTGGGCATGCAGTAATGCTATCCCGC
>Ga0070730_10001686_pt1 | contig 20956 bp, 16 predicted proteins | sample Coa_R1_3_FD_66447 | JGI IMG/M metagenome (GOLD analysis project Ga0070730, IMG submission 66447) | Surface soil microbial communities from Centralia Pennsylvania, which are recovering from an underground coalmine fire - Coalmine... | ecosystem: Environmental > Terrestrial > Soil > Unclassified ... | reverse complement strand
CTTCTGTCCTAACCGTCCGGAAATTCGGTAGCCTTTCCTCTCATTCTTTAGCAATCTTGGAAGAATGGGAAACACTGCCAGGCTTCTCTGCTCAAGCATTATCCATCGCAGAGAAATGGGCGAGTACCTCGCTCGTCTTCTGCGCCGTGCCCGCCATCTCAAGAATGGCGGGATTTTTTACGCCTGTTGATAACTCCCTATATATACGAGACACACGCGGGAAAAGAGCGCAGGTAAGTGATTGAAAGGTAGGTTAATCTGGCGGAGAGATATGAGGATTCGAAGTTGCTGGATTTTTGACGATGCACAAAACGCAGAACTCTCCAGCTTCGGGCTTTCCACACACGTAATACACACCGCGGGATGATGTATCGTGAATGAGTGCCAGACGAAATTAACATAGAAGAAAAATCTGCGCGCCTTCAAGGCGCCCTGCAGCAGGAGAACGAAAAAGACGTTCAAGATGCGATGTTCGATCTCTGTAGCATAAGAAATGATTGGGCAGAAATTCCGGACGAAGTTGTAGAGCGTCTTTTAACTCTGCTTGGAAATGAAGAGATGTACAAGTCCCCATACGCCGGTCACCTCCTTAATTTTTTCGAATTCGAATCCAACAAACTCACAGATCGCGCGAAATGGCTTTGTATCGGCTTCTTGAACGCACATGGAGATGAGTTCTCAGATGTGCATAGCCAGCAAGTCGTGACCGAGCTTCGTTACGGGCTTTATGCGGACCATCTAAAGATGAAGAAACCAAATGCACAGCAGTGGAAGGACTATCAAAAGATGCGGGAAAAGAAGAGTTGAAAACTTCTTTCTGCCTAATGATTTAACACATGTATCCACACCGCGCCAAAACTGGTGCTTACCCAAGCGTAAGATCTGGCGGGCATCATCGCCCCAAATAATATGGCGGAGGGAGAGGGATTCGAACCCCCGGTACCCGTTAAGGTACAGCGGTTTTCAAGATGTACCCTTACCCTCCGTGCGGAATCAATCACTTACATCCGTGTCCAAGGCTCCAAATCGGGCTTACATGCTCTCATTCGGCATCTACTGTGCTCCGTTTTGCGCTCCGGAAGCAGGGAAATTGAGGGCGACGACACGTCCCTCGCAGTCTGGGATCCAACTCTTTGTCCACCGGACGCCGCCTAGAATACTTGCTTCTCCTGAACCAACCGTTAAGCAATTCAAACTGTATGGACCCACTTACCGTCCAGCGAAAGCTGCACTAGCCCATTGGCCTGAAAGATGTTCAGCAACTGGCTCGTCGCGACAGATTCTCCGAACCGCGAAAGGGAACCACGCCAATATACGCTCATTGCAAAATACGCCAGTTTCTGGTAATCCACACCTGGGCATTGGGTTGTGCCGAAGAACGCTGCCTCAGGAGTGCCCTCTATCGGCTGCGCTTTCTCTAGCATTTCACGAAGCCTGAACACACCTTTTCCTCGGTAGCAATTCCGCATCACCCATTTTTCGCCGTTTTCATCGAACCGTTTTTCACAAACTGGACAGAGGAGATGACTGCGAACTTGTCGAGATGTCTTGCCGACGAAACCTTGAGTAACGAGGTTAGGATTGGGATTCTTATGTGTAGACAAGTGCATGAGACGATACAGAGACTTTGGCAGCACATGACTGTCGCAAAGCTTTGCGGAAGTTCTGCATAGTGCACAGGTTCCAACCATGGGACCATAATAATGGACGAAACCTAGGGCCATCGATTACCTCGCGACCGACGCACTTTCGGAAGCGGACCTTCGCCTAACCCGTCCAGTGCTGTAATATGCTGATTGTGCGGTAGCGATACAATCGGCTGTGTTGGTCCGAAAATTCCTATAACTGCTTGATTTCAAAGGGTGACAATTTGGCTTATTTCGTTCAAAGTCTCCGTAGTGCTCTGGATGCCTTGAGCGAATCAAGAGTCCGCCATGAACGTACATTTGCTGAACCTCGAGTCCATTTGGGCGGGGCTTCGCCCCCATGAGTGGTTTATTAGAAGAGAACCATGGAAAATATTCCTGCATGAACAAATCGCTCTTAAGTGCCGGTCAATTGCACGTGCTTATCCGAATTTCTGCGACAGGCACCACAGATTCTATAGACGACATAGTGGCGGCGCATCGAACTGTAATTAAAGCGCGCGGATATGTCTGGTTTGGCATGTGGAAATTGCGAATTGCCGCAGACCGCCTTGAACTGCTGAAACGGCAGTATGATGGACTTGAACCGACATACCTCTATCTCGTTCAACGGGCGGGGAAAGAGTTTTCGGTGTACCGTGCGACTGTCACCGAGATTTCGGCTAATTTGCCGCCCAAGTCGGCGCACTACGTCCCTGGATACTATTTCGATAGGAAAATGCTTTCTGGAATGGGGGCTTGGTTGAAACTGAAGGATTTTTCTTCTGCGACGCAAGTCGAATTTGAGCGCTTGCGTGTATCAACAACTGGCAGGGCCGTACCAGAGCTGCTGAATCAAAGCCAAGTGTCTTTTGCATTAGTATCATCAGCGAACGGTTGAGGAGAGTCCGCGATTACAGAAAGGCGAAAAGGCGCTGCTTTTTTGGAAAGAACAAGCACAATACGGTGGATGCTTTTTTTTATCACTGCCCGGAAGCGCCACCGTCTGCACTCTCTTCACCATCGTTTGGGATAGAGTGGCTCGCGAGGAATTTCTGAAGGGGACTATACGGAATCCTGTTTAGCTTCCCGAAATTGGTATCTTCGTTGTAGTCCCGTCCTTCAGACTCTTTTCTGCCATACATACTGTGATCAAGGGCTATATTATTCTTGATTTTCGCACGCCCCACTTTGCTGAGAATTGCTGGGGTCTCATAGTTTCCAAACCATCTTCCGCCACATACTTCAAGTCTTTTGTCCCTTGCTCGAATACACTCGATGGTTGAAAAAATACCGATGTCGATGATTGTCGCCACATATACCACGGGGTTATCCTTCGCAGGCTGGAGTTGATACGCAATCACTAAGAGTGCATCACGCTCTGGAACGACATTCTTAACTGTAACCTTCTGGGTCAGACGGGCAGAAGGCTCTCTCGGAGTTGAGGGCTTCTTCATCTTTACGTTGACAGGATCGACATACAGAAGCTTGAGTTCGAGCCTTTTCCCCGACTTATGGAGGTAGTCGGGGTAGCCTTCACGATCTTTCAGAATACCTTCATGTTTAGCCAGACCGAGATTAGCGAGTAACTCCTTGTGCTCGGTGAGCAGATGTAGGAGCGGAATCGAGGCATCCATCAAGGTCCCAACAATGGTACCGATTTGTGAAGGCTCGAAACCAGCCAGCACCTCAAACGGTATTCTCAAAATATCAAGCTGCACTCCGATTAGCGGCCTTAGTGCCTCAACCAATTCATTTAGCTCTTTTTCTGTTATGTCTGCCATGTCGCGAAATTCCGACCTCTCGCTTTTTCTCACTGTCTTTAGCGCGAGCTTTGAGGAGCGAAGCGAACTCAGCGGGTATCAGGATCGGCAGCGAAATAGACAACGCCCGGCAAATGAGGAGGACCTCTATTACGTCAGGTCTGTGTTCGCAAGTTTCAAGCTTCGATATGAATGACTGCGGTTTTCCAATCCGCTCAGCCAGCACTTTTTGATTCAAGCCAGCACACTTGCGTGCCGCCTTGAGTCGAGCCGCAAACTCCAGGTATCTTGGGTCGCCCTTGAACCCCAATGGTTAAACCTCGCGCTTCGAGAGCTGCTTAATGGTGTCTCACCTTGGTCCTAAAACCCAAATCAGGATTTTTTATGACTCAGTGACAAAGGACAAAAATTGTCTCTTGCCGAATGAAGAATTTGCGCTGAGAATGTAAAGCTATCGGGGGCGACGATGGGGAAAAGACATGCAATGCGCAAGGGAGATTGGGAGTCGGTTTTTGGCAGGCTCGAAGAGTTGGTTCTGGCGAATTCAGGTGAGGATGCATTTGAAGAGATATTCAAGCTCTTGATTGCCAAGCTATGGGATGAAACGAAGAACGGCAATCGAGCTTTTGGAGTCGCTGATGGCTCGACGGGAGCACGGTCTGCTATCAATGCGCTGCTTAAAGATGCCGAGTCACAATGGCCTGAGGTTATCCCAAAACCGATAGAATCTCGTCTCACTGACGCACACTTAGCGGTTTGCGTTACTGCATTGTGCGACCAACAGCTCTCGGAAACGAGCTTTGAGGTCATGGACGGAGTCTTTGAGTTCCTTGTAAACAGAGCGTCGAAAGGAGCTAAAGGGCAATATTTTACTCCCCGTCACGTCGTCGATTTTTGCGTAAGGATGTTAAACCCTCAACCTCACGAGCTTGTTTGCGATCCTGCTTGCGGATCCGGTGGGTTTTTGGTCCATACGATGCAGCATGTGCGAGGGAACACCGGGAACAATTCGGGAGTTTTGAAGGACTACTGCGAAACGGCTCTCTGGGGATTTGACTTTGATGCACGTGCGGTTCGGGTCGCGAAGGCACTGATGTTGTTTGCAGGTGACGGAAAAGCAAACATTTATCGCATAAATAGTCTCTTGAATCCATTCACGGACCTCTTTTTGCAGGACCAAACCGGCCAACCGTTCCTGACAATTGAAAACGTTATGCGTGCACATATCAAGGGATTTAAGGGCTTCGACGCCATAGTAACTAATCCTCCGTTTGCTGGTGAGATAAAGGAGAAGCACATTCTGACAAGTTATTCGTTGTACAAACCTGAGCGGCGACTTGAGCGAGATGTGCTTTTTCTGGAGCGCTGCGCGCAACTACTAAAACCTGGAGGGCGTATCGCAATCGTTTTGCCACATAACAAACTTGGTACTTCTTCCTGGACATATCTTCGCGAGTGGCTGATGCGTGAACTTCAGATCATCGCCGTGATTGGGTTGGGACGTCATACCTTCCTGCCACACACACATCAAAAAACGAGCGTTTTGATAGGCATTAGACGTAGTAAGACATTAAAACAAATACCACCAGAGGAAATCTTCTTCGGAGTTAGCGAACGTGATGGCAAGGATTCAAAAGGGCAATACGTGATGTTGCCAAAGAGCGAAGAAAACCAACCTCTGTGGAACAGATGTGACCACGACTTATCAGAAATTCATGCTGAGTTTGGTCGATATTGTATTCAGCATGGTATCGAATGGGGAGCAAAGTATGGCTCAAATCTCAGTTAGAAAAGCAACTGACCTTGATGAAGGCCTTGTACTCACGCCGGAGAGATACGACCCCCGTGTTCGTGGCACTTCTGGAGGTCGTGAGCATGGAACCATATTGACGATCATTGCTGACTTTCGGCAGCTAATCGTGTCGCCCGAGCAGGCTCATCATTCTGCCGATCAATATTTAGTGTTCGATACTGGAGATGCGAAAGATGGCTATCTCACAATTGGCAACAGGCTGCCAAAAGGGCGGCAAGCGTTAGGCAGCTCAAAAAAGGTGATCCGTTGTGGTGACGTCATTATCTCCCGACTGCGTCCCTATTTGCGCCAGATTGCCTGGCTGGACGATGCGGTTGAACGCACTTACGACGGGCAGAGCGTCACGTCAGTCGTGAGTACCGAGTTCTATGTCCTCAAAAGTAAAGATGCTTGGAGTATTAGCTTTTTAGTCCCATTTCTCTTAAGCCGGCATGTGCAGAATATTCTAGTAGCCGCGCAGGAAGGTGGTCACCACCCGCGCGTGCCGCAACAAACTATCGCAAACCTTGTCATACCACGTGCGCTACTCAGCACCAGAGATGAACTAAATGTTCAGGTTGAGTCAGCAGTTAAGATGACGCGTCGCTCAGAGCAGCAGTTAAATGACTTGATAGCGGCAGCGAACAATTTCTTTTGAGATGGATAAGCCCCCTAGCACCTTGCGCGGATACACGCCTGCACCAGACGCAGAGTCCCTGGAACTGCTTCACGTTACCCGTTCAGTGTGGCGCAGCTCAATTGGCGAACCCAAGACGGCGAAATCAAAAGCGCCGGTTCCAGTCATTCCACAGCTTGCAGATCGCCTTGCAGCGCACCGCAAGACCTGCGGCAGTCCCTTTACCGAGCCAATCTTTGCGAATACGTTCCGTAGGTCGCTCGATTTTGAATGGCTATACCGAACCCACATGAAAGACCTGCTTATCCGAGCAGGGATAATCTGGGCGGGCTGGCACGCATTCCGTAGAGGCTTGGCATCGAATCTCAACCGACTCGGTGTGGATGATTCGATTATTCAAAGCATCTTGCGGCACAGCACCGTCGCCACAACACAAAACCACTACATCAAAACAGCACGGCCAATTGCTGCAATGCGGCAACTGTCTGATGCCTTATTGTGCTCCGATTGTGCTCCAGAAAGCGCCGGCAAGATCCGTCTTGCAGTGCAGTAGAACTTCGTAAGTCCATGCCTATCAAGTGAGTGAGTGGCGGAGGGAGAGGGATTCGAACCCCCGGTACCCGTTAAGGTACAGCGGTTTTCAAGACCGCCTGTTTCAACCGCTCACACATCCCTCCGCGTGAGTGTTCTCAACAGTTTATCACCAGCGATGGACGGGCCAGAGGATTTGGTAAGTGGGTGATTTGGTAATTGGGTAATTGAAAGTCAAAAGCGAAATCTTGCAGCGCAAAGGAATCTCGAAAGACCCCAACGCAAGGTCCCTCCCATCTACCCGCGCCCACTCGCGAGTAGACATCGGGATGACGAAATGGTGATCGAAGCTAGGTCGTAGTTGAGCGCGTAAAGGCGGTGGGCTGTTCTATTGCTTCCACACCAGAAGCTTCTTTCAGGCCAGATTCGGCGGGCTGCGCGATCAGCCTGTGGAGCCGCGCCACCAGAGCGTTGAGCAACGGGAAGTAGGCGGAGAAGAACAACACCATTGCCAGGCTGAAATTGCGTTCGCTGAACAAGCGGTCGAGGATGTTATGGGGGTAGGCGTAACTGCTGTGCAGCGCGTAGCCACCGAACTCGAGCAGGCCCATGGGAAGCAGTCCGTAAAGATATTGCTGCCACCAGGGCAGCTTCCGCATGAGGAGGGATATCGGCACCATGTAAAGCACATAAACCGTGATCACCTGCCACCAAAAGACGAAACGGGCGATCTCCAGCCACTGCCCGGCCTGGTTCATCACGGCGCCCACGACAAAAAAGGTCGTAACGTAAGTTATCCAAAGAGTGGCAGGAATTCGGAAGTTTTCGCGCAAGCGATCGGGAATCAACATAGAGTGAGCAAGGCGCCAGTGGGCACAACGTGGTCATAAAATTATATCTCATGAAGTGCTGCTGGTAGCTGCTGGCTTTTAGCTGCTCGCCGGACCAGAACCAAGTACCTATAAGGTTCAGCTCAGATACCGAAAGGTGGTGCCCTCCACATCCATCGGGGTACCCGCTGGAACTGTACTCCTACGAACAGGGCATTGATCTGGCGTACAGGACGTTGACCGCAGCTTAAGGAACGCGACAACCGGAAGCGGGTGTGCCATCTTAGGGTCAATAGAAATTTGCCTGGCCTGAAGTTCTTGACCCCAATCATGCAAGAAGAGGTTTCCCAAAGTGGCAGTACCTCGCTTCCATCATGAATTGCCTGCGTCCAGACGACAAGGCGCATTTGCCTGGAGTCTGATTCTGCATGCTGTGGGCATCGTCTTCGTTGTGGCCCTGATCCGGTGGCTGCCGGCTCCGCGCGTAGAGTTGCAGGAGTCTCGAATAACACCGCTGTACGCGCCCCAGATGGAACGCCAGATTGAACCGCCACCAGTGAAAAAGATTGTTCTGCCTCCGCCGAAGGTATTGGCCAAGCTCGATCCGCCGAAGATCGTTGCTCCAAAGATCGTTTCGTCAAAGATCAGTCCGCCTGTAGAGCCGCCTCGGCTTGAGGAAAAGCCAAAGATCGTTGAGGTAGCTAAGCTGCCTGAGCCGATAGCGCCGAAGCCTGAGCCTAAAAAGATCGTGGTGACCGGAGCTTTCTCGGAAAAGAACGACGTCGTGGCGCCGGTTCGGCCCAAAAAAGACGTCGTAACTGAGACATTTGCTCCGGGCAGTTCCGCGCAAGCGACGCTGCAGAAACCTCCTCGTGAAGTTCAAACCGGCGGATTTGGCGATCCGAACGGCGTTAAGGGCACATCGGAGAAGAAAGGCAAACTGACAATCGCCAGCCTGGGAGCATTTGATTTACCGGGCGGCCCCGGACATGGCAATGGAACCGGAGGCTCCCACGGCATGGTTGGAACAGTCGCCAGCTCCGGCTTCGGTGGCACCGCAGCAGGCTCCGGGCAAGGCGATCGCCAGCGCACCGGCTCGGTAGTGCAGGCCGGGTTCGGGGAGATGACCGCTTCGGCGCCGGCGCCTAAGACTCATGCGGAAGAGAAGCCCAGCGTCACGCCGGTGGAGGTCGTCTTTAAACCGCTTCCGGTGTATACGCAGGAGGCACGGCAGATCCATCTGGAAGGGGAAGTCCTGGTGCGCGTCACCTTTGGCGCTGCCGGCGATCTGCGCGTTGAGCAAGTGGTGCGAGGGCTGGGACACGGCCTCGATGAAGCCGCTCTTCGCGCCGCCCAGCAGATCCGGTTCCGGCCCGCAAAGCGCAACGGGCAACCGTACGATTCCACGGCTCTCGTCCACATTGTTTTTGAATTAGCCAATTGATGTTCGAACCTTTTTTGGAGGCAACGATGCGTTCTCTTGTTAAGTTTCTCGGCTTTTTTTTGGTGATGGGTTTGGGCATCTCCGCGTGGGCGCGTTCTGATCGTCCGGAATCGACCGACCCCTCGGCCTCTCACGGTGAAGCTGCGGTCGAGCGCATCTTTCTCCAGGAAGCCAAGTTAGTGGAGAACATGCACAGCTATACGCCGATGGTCGAAACCTACATCCAGAGACTCAAGCCCGATAACGATCTCGGCACTCTGCCTGATAAAGATCGGTACTTTCTGGGCAGGCTGGTCCTGGGCAAGAAAGGACTTGGCGACCAGGCGTTCAAGGACAACAACAAGCTCCCGTTCATGAGCCGCGTCCTGGACCGCCTCGACAGCTTCTACCGGCTCAACTACTCCAATCTGGGTTTCATGCAGATGGTCTTTCTGAACAATGGGTTCGACAAGGACCACTACCAACTGAAATATATGCGGCAGCAGTTTCTGGGCGAGGTACGCACACTGGTGTTCGATGTGACGCCCCGCCAGCATAGCGACGTGACGCGATTCACAGGACGCATCTGGGTCGAAGACCAGGACTACAACATTGTCCGCATCAATGGAACGTATGGACCGAACACCGAGACGAAATATTATTTCCACTTCGACAGTTGGCGCGTCAACATGCAGCCCGGAATATGGCTGCCGGCATACGTCTACACCGAGGAATCGGATGCCCAGCGCGACGCTACCCGCAAGCTGGCCATGAAGGGACAGACACGCCTCTGGGGATACGACCTGAAGCATTCCGGCCAGCAATCGGAATTTACGGCGATGCAGGTTGAATCGAACGATGTGGCCGACCACAGTACTCGGGGCGCCAACGAAATTGTTCCCGTACAAAGCCAGCATATGTGGGAACGAGAAGCGGAAGACAATGTTCTCGACCGCATGGAGCGCGCTGGTGTCCTGGCGCCGGATGGAGAGGTCTCCAAGGTGCTGCAAACGGTAGTCAACAACCTCGAGATCACCAACAACCTGACGATTGAACCCGAGGTCCGCTGCCGCGTGCTTCTGACTACGCCGCTGGAATCGTTCACCGTAGGCAACACCATCGTGATCAGCCGCGGACTTCTGGACGTGTTGCCGGATGAATCGTCCCTGGCCGCGGTGCTGGCGCGCGAACTGGGCCATATCGCTCTCGGGCACCGCGTGAACACAAAATACTCTTTCAGTGACCGGATGCTGTTTCCCGATGAACGGGTCTTCCGGCAAATTGACCTGGTCCAGCAGCAGAAAGACGAACAGGCTGCCGATCAACGGGGATTGCAGCTACTGCAGAATTCTCCATACAAAGACAAGCTGGCCAGCGCCGGCCTCTTCCTGCGCGCTCTGGGCGGCCGTTCCCGCGATCTGACCTGGCTGGTCAGCCCGCACTTCGGCAACCGCCTGGCCAAAGACAGCGCCATTCGCGTGGCTGCTCTGCAACAGTCCCCACAACTGGAGGTCAGGAACATCGCCCAGGTACCGGCCCTGCCGCTGGGCAGCCGCCTCAAACTCGACCCCTGGGATGATCATTTGGAAATGCTGAAGAGCAAACCCGTGGCGCTCCACTCGGTTCGAGACAAGATGTCATTTGAGGTCACTCCGGTGTATCCGAATCTCGTCGCGTTCCATGCCAGCGGTAACAGCGAGATAGCGGCCAAGCCGGGACGCTAGTCACAGCGTGGTGGAGCCACAACCAAAACCTTTTTACCGCTGATCCTTCGGCAAACACCTCAGGACAGGTTTTGCGCTGATGAACGCAAGATCAAAACCATTTAGCCACGAATGCACGCGAATAAACACGAATGTGGAAAATCAGGAGGATAGAAATCATTGAAGGCAGCTTCTTGAGATTAGTAATGCGGAGCTGCAACCAACGTGGATCGTCTCGGCGCTGATTGCAGTCGGATCATAGTGCGGAGCCATCATCCGCCGGGTACCCTTACAGCGATTTGCTTACTCTGTCCTTAGCGCCCGCATGGGTTCTGTGTTGGCTGCCCGGCGGGCGGGAATGAACGCGGCAACAAAGGCTGCTGCTGCGAGCACTGCGGCTGTGATCGACAGAACTATAGGATCGTAAGGCTTTACTCCGAATAGCTGGTTTGCCATCACGCGCCCGGCAAAGATTGCGACCGGAATGCCTGTCGCCAGGCCGATCCCAACCTGCAGAAACGCGCTGCGCAAGACCATGGTGAGCACGTTCATGCGGTCGGCTCCTACGGCCATTCGAATCCCGATCTCGCTGGTCCGCCTCTCGACGGAATATGCGGTAACTCCATAAAGACCAATCGAAGCCAGGATCAACGCCAGGACTCCGAAGAACGAGGTCAACTTCGCTATCATCGCCGGTTGCTTGAAATTTGCCTGGACCTGATCGGCAAAGGGCTGGAAATCGATCACCGCCAGATCGGGATTGATCTGCGACAGCGCCCGGCGTACCTGCATCTCGAGTCCCGGCACTTCGCCCCGCAGCTCCATTTCAATCGCATTCAGGTAGTTGGAGCGATCTTCAAACTGCTGGTAACGCGGATCGTCATTATGCGCGCTTTGTCCCTTGGCCAGGAAATACATGGCCCGCATCTTGGTGGTAGCTCCCCAGTAATTCGTGTCCTCGGTCACGCCTACGATCTCGAACGCGCCCGGATGCTTCATGTCATCGCTGAAGTGCTTGCCCAAGGCTTGGCCGTCTTTGAAGTACTTCTTCTCAAAAAAACGGTTGACCACGGCGACCGTGCGTGTCGCCGGCGTATCCTGCTCGTTGATCGCCCGGCCTTCGAGGATCTTCGTTCCAATGGTGTCGAAATATCCGGGACTCACGCGCACCCACGAGGCGCCATGGTCCGGTGTCCCCGGCGGGGGTGGGGGTTCGCCTTCTATGTAGACACCCTCGCCCCAGTTGTCTCCCTCCATGGGGCTGTAGATCGAAAAACTCACCTGCTTTACGCCTGGAATGCCGCTCAGGTTGTCATGGAGCTGCCGATAGAAAGGCTCTAATTGCTGCGGCTTGTATCCGGCCATTTCAGGATCGATATGCAGGATGTAGCGATTCCTGGTGTCGAAGCCAAAGTTCTGATGCTGCATATTGTTCAAGCTGCGTGCCAGCAGGCCGGCCGCGCACAGCAGCACCAGCGACAGCGAGGCTTGCGCAACCACCAGCGATTTTTGTCCCCAGGCGCGATTGCGTCCGGTGGCGCGGTTGGCGCCGCGTAGCGCTTCGGCGGGGTTGGTGCTGGCTGTCATCCACGCAGGCGCAATTCCAAACAGCATGCCGGTCAACACAGAGACCGCGAAAGCAAAGGCCAACACCGGCAGAGAAGGCGAAGCCTGAATTGGTACATACTGGTTTGCAAATGCCAGCCGCAGAATCACGCGCGTACCGGCGAAAGCGATGGCGATTCCAGCGATACCACCCATGATGGCCAATACGACGCTCTCGGTCAGGGCCTGGCGCACCAGCGTGCTTCGCGGAGCGCCCAAAGCACATCGAACTGAGGTCTGCTGCTTGCGCGAGGTAGCTCGCACCAGCATCAGGTTGGCGAGATTTGCGCAGGCAATTAACAGCACGAATGCTGAAACCCACATCAGCAGATGCAGCCCGTCCTGATATTGATCGCGCATCTGCTGTACGCCGCTGCCGCCCGGCGAGAAGTGCAGCGTCTGCTTGGCTACCAGCGGTTTGTCGCGCTCTTCCACCTTGCTTTCAGGGCTTAACAGAAACTGGCGCAGCTCCACTTGCATCTGCGCTTCCATGGTTTTCGTGTCGGCTTGCGGCTGGATGCGTCCAATCAGATCGAGCCAATCCAATGCAGGGTCGTTCAAGAGCGCGGCGGTCGGTTCGATCAGCGGCTCCGCCGCCAGCGGGATCCAAAACTGAGGAGGATTACTGCGTATCCGGTCGCCAAAGAATCCCGGTGGGGCAATACCGATGATCGTGACCGGTTGGGCGTTGATGATAAATCCCGCACCCACAATCGAAGGGTCGGCTCCGAACTTCTCCTGCCATGCCCGGAAGCTCATCACCGCTACTGCGGGCGCGCCTTTGGTGTCGTCCTGCGGAGTGAGCGTGCGGCCGGCATACGCATGAATTCCAAACGTAGAGAAATAATTTCCGGAGACAAATTCGCTTCGAAACGATTCGGATGGCTTGTTGCTGCCGCTCCGGCGCGCTCCGATCATGTTGTTCCCGGACTGGAATGCAGCTAGTTCCGCGAAGCCTTGCGTGTGTTCCTTGAAGAGCCTGTACTGCTCAAAGGAGAAGAGGGACCAGTTGTCCTGCATGCCGCCGTTGACACAGCAATTCTCTTCGTTGCCTACGCGCCACAGCTCTTGAGGCTTGGCTACGGGCAGCGATTTCAGCAGCACCGCGTGAACCAGCGTAAAGATCGCAGTCGTCGCGCCGATGCCCAGCGCCAAGGTCAAAATAGCGGTTGCCGTAAACCCAGGGGCCTTCCTGAACTGTCGCAATGCGTAACGAACGTGTTCGACCAGCTCCATAAAACTCCTCAAGACCAGATTAGACACGAATTTGCACGAATGACACGAATCAAAAAACCGGGACCAACAAACGACTCTCCACTTTTCTCAATTGCTTTCGATTTTGCCTTGATTCGTGCGTATATTCGTGGCAAAAAAGTTTGTTCCTGACCCCTCTGCGAAATCTTGGCGCAACGCCGGCTTCTCGCATAAAAGAACAAAGATGAACCACCGGCCACACAATCAATACGCGCGACAGGACTCGCAGGTTCCCGAAAAATAGCGCCTGGCTGGCGATGATTAAGAGTTAGACCACAGAGTCAGTTAAAAGTTAGTTGGAAATTAGCAAGGGATGAGCGCTCAACTGCCTATTTTGAAACTCGATTTGGCTCATTCGAAAGTTCGATCAATTAAACTGAACTGCAAGTATGAAGTCCATCATCATTGGCACTGCCGGACACATTGACCATGGCAAGACTACCCTGGTCAAGGCCCTTACCGGGATCGATACCGACCGCCTGGAAGAGGAAAAGAGGCGGGGCATCACCATTGACCTGGGATTCGCTCACCTGGAACTGGCTGCCCCTTCCGGCGAGAAGCTGCGGCTGGGCTTTGTGGACGTACCCGGACACGAGCGTTTTGTGCGTAACATGCTGGCCGGAGTCGGGGGAATCGATCTTGTTTTGCTGGTGGTTGCTGCGGATGAATCCATCAAGCCACAGACCCGTGAACACTTTGAGATTTGCCGTCTGCTCTCCATTCCGCGAGGCATCACCGTCATCACCAAGGCGGACATGGTGGATGCCGATACCCTGAACGTAGTGAAGCTCGAGGTCGAAGAGTTCGTGCGGGATTCATTTCTAGATACCAGCCGCTCCCCGGTGGTGACCGTAAGTGCGCGGACCGGCTCGGGGCTGGCGGAGTTGAAGAAGGAAATTGCCCGGCTGGCAGTTGAGATACCCTCCCGCGACACGGAGACGCTCTTCCGCCTGCCCATTGACCGCGTATTTGTGATGAAAGGCTTTGGCACCGTTGTGACGGGCACACTGATTGCAGGAAGAGTGCGGAAGGAAGAGGAGGTTGTGGTCTTCCCTACTCGCCAGCGTGTGCGTGTGCGCGGCGTCCAGGTACACGGAAGCGCCACGGATCAGGCTATTGCCGGCCAGCGGACCGCTCTGAACCTCGCTGGAGTTCAGGTGGAAGATCTGGCCCGAGGCATGACGCTTGCACCTCCTGATCTTCTGGAGACGACGCAACGAATCGATGTGCAGCTCTCTCTGCTCAAAGATGCGCGTGCCATGAAGAGCCGCTCTCGCGTACACTTGCATGTCTTTACGGTGGAAACCATTGCCGGCGTCAGCTTTCATGAAGGCGCGTTCAGCGAAGCGAACGAGTTGAAGCCGGGTACTACTGCCTTCGCCCGGTTGCGAACCACCGATCCCATCCTGGTGTTGCCGGGGGACCATCTGATCCTGAGGCAGTTCTCTCCGGTGGTCACCATTGGAGGAGCCGTGGTGCTCGATGCCTTTCCGTTGCGCCGGCAAAAGAGAGAAGCCACGCTGAAATTTCTCCAGACTCTGGCGAGTGGTTCACTCGCAGAGAAATTGCTGGCCCGAGTCCATCGGCGGACGTCGGAGGGCCTTACGCTTGCCGATGCAGTGCGCGAGACAGGGTTAAGGCAGACTGCTCTCAAGCCGGTGATCGCCACGCTCGTGCAACAGAAGCAGTTTATTCAGGCCGGCGATTACCTGATTACCTCCGAGGCGTTCATAACGGCCAGGAACCGCGCGTCGGCAGCTTTGGATGCCTTTCACAAAGCCAATCCTCTGGTCGCGGGAATGAGCAAAGAAGAGCTTCGGGAAAAGCTCAGCCTTCAGCCTGCGGTGCTTGAGGCCATGCTCGGCGAGATGGTGCGCGAGAGGAAGGTTGAAATCACGGGAGAGCAGGTCAAGCTAGCCGGGCGTGGAGTCGCGTTGAAAGACGATGAGGCCAAAGCAAAACAGGAGATAGAAAAGGCATTTTCTTCTGCCGGACTGAAAGTCCCGGCCTTGAAAGAGGTGCTGGCCAGCTTGTCCGTGGATAAGAATCGCGCCCAGAAACTCGTGACCCTGTTGCTGCGTGACCGGGTGCTGGTGAAGCTCACCGATGACCTGGTCTTCCATCAGACGGCGCTGCAGAGCCTGCGCCAGATTCTGGCCGAGTACAAAACCAAGTCTCAAAAGATCGACGTTGCCAAGTTCAAAGACCTGACCGGAATCTCGCGTAAATACGCAATCCCGCTGCTGGAGTATCTCGACCGGGAGCGGGTGACCCGAAGGGTGGGCGATGAACGGGTTATTCTCTAAGAAGAGTTTGTTCACCGCAAAGGACGCTAAGGGCGCAAAGGAAAGTCAGAACAAAAATCACAACCGCAGAGATCGCTGAGTATGCAGAGATCGCAGAGGAAAATCAGATTGGGTTAAGCGGATCAAATTTTTAATCATTCTTCTCTGCGGATCTCTGCTGTCTCTGCGGTGGCTTTAATCTTGGTTTTCCTCTGTGTTCCTTTGTGTCCTCTGTGGTTAAGACCTTGATCTTGTTTTTTTGTTTTTCTCCGCACCTCCGCGGTGAGATTGGGTTTGGTTTCTCATGAAGCGGATCAGGATTATCGGCGCTGGCCTGGCTGGCTGTGAGGCGGCGTGGCAGTGTGCCCGGCGCGGACTTGAGGTTGAGTTATATGAGATGCGCCCGGTTAAATCCACGCCGGCGCATCAGACGGACAAGTTTGCCGAGTTGGTTTGCTCCAACTCGCTAAAATCAGAGAGTGAGAATACGGCCCCCTGGCTGCTGAAAGAAGAGATGCGTCGCGGGGGTTCGCTGCTGCTGGAGATCGCCCGCGAGACCCAGGTACCGGCTGGCCATGCGCTGGCTGTTGATCGGGAAACGTTCGCCGGCAGAGTTACAGAGACACTTTCACGCGAGCCCCGAATCATGATCATTCGCGAGGAGGTCACGCGGATCAACGAGGCTGACGATGCCAATGAGATCACGATTGTCGCTACCGGCCCGCTGACATCCGATGCTCTTTCGCAGGAGATCGCCCGGCTCTCCGGCAGCGATCATCTTTATTTCTATGATTCCATCAGCCCTATCGTCGAAGCTGATTCGATCGACATGTCGCGCGTCTACTTTGCAGCGCGGTATGGCAAAGGCACGGCTGACTATATCAATTGCCCTCTGAACAAAGAAGAATACGAACGGCTTTGCGACGCCCTCGCCGCCGCCCAATCGGTGGAAGGCCACGATTGGGAGAACCTGAATTATTTTGAAGGATGCCTACCTATCGAGGAAATCGCGCGCCGAGGGCGGGAGACGCTACGCTTCGGCCCTATGAAGCCGGTCGGCCTCGATGATCCGAAGACAGGGAAATGGCCCTATGCGGTGGTGCAACTGCGAAGTGAAAATCTGCGCGCCGATTCTTACAACTTGGTCGGCTTTCAGAACCACCTGAAGTACGACGAGCAGGCGCGCATCCTGCGCCTGATCCCCGGACTGGAAAATGCCAGGTTTCTGCGCTACGGGCAGATCCATCGCAACACCTACATCAACGCGCCGTCGCTGCTTACGGAGTTGTTGAATATGAAGCAGCACCCTAACGTCTTCTTTGCCGGCCAGATTTCGGGGGTTGAGGGCTATACCGAATCCATTGCCATGGGATTGCTGGCGGGAATCCAGGTGGCGCGGATGACCCACGGACTACCGGCGGTTCCCCCGCCACGGGAAACCGCCTTGGGTTCGCTGGTTCGCTACATCTGCCATGCTGAGGCCAAGAATTTTCAACCGGCGAATATCACCTTTGATTTGCTGCCTCAACTGGACGAAGGCACGCGCAGGCGTGTGCGCGACAAAAAACAGCGGCACCGGATGGTCTGCGAAAATGCTCTTAGGGCTTGCTCAACATGGCTGGAGCAGGTTTCAATCGATGCTCCTGTGCCGCGTTTATAAAGGAATGATCATTTATGTCTGTTTCTACTGCTAACGATCAATGGACTGCCGTAGACCGTTACATCACCGATCTGCTCGTGCCGCCTGATCCTGCGCTGGATGCGGCGCTGCAGGCCAGTGCTGCGGCCGGTTTGCCGGCCATCAATGTCGCGCCCAACCAAGGCAAGTTTCTTATGCTATTGGCCCAGATTCAGGGAGCGCGAAGCATCCTAGAAATTGGGACATTGGGCGCCTACAGCACAATATGGCTGGCCCGGGCTCTACCTGCTGACGGCCGCCTGATCACGCTGGAGGCCGATCCGAAACACGCCGAAGTGGCACGCGCCAATATTGCGCGTGCCGGTCTCGCCAATCGGGTTGAGGTGCGCCTGGGGCCGGCGTTGGAAACGCTGCCACGGCTTGCCGCTGAAGGAAGCGGCCCATTTGACCTGATCTTCATTGACGCCGACAAGCCTGGTTATCCCGATTACTTCCGGTGGGCGCTCAAGCTCTCACGCCGTGGCAGTGTGATCGTCGCAGACAACGTAGTGCGTGACGGCGAAGTGATCGACCCGGCCAGCGCCGATCCCAGAGTTCAGGCGATGCGTCGCTTCAACGAGGTATTGGCGGCGGAGCCGAGAGTGAGTGCCACAGAGATCCAGACGGTAGGCAGCAAAGGGTATGACGGGTTTGCGCTGGCTTTGGTGGTTGCGGATTAGTAGCTAAAACCGAACCGCTAAAAACGATGTCGTCATCCCGAAGGCCGTCAGCGGAGCGCGCGTTTTTCCAGCGCGCGCAGTAGGCCTGAGGGACCTCGCGTTGCGATGGCATCTCCGATAATGTCCAATCGAGTTAGAATTCACCGCGCATTGGCGAAGACAAGCTTATGGCTCAAAGCCACTTAATCCTTTCTGACCTGTAGGTACTCTCACTTGAAACCAGTCTTCGCTTAGGTCCTTCCATGCTGGATTGATCAATCCCACCAGCGCATTTTTCTTTTCTCTACGCCAGCCTTTGATCACTTTCTCTCGGGCAATCGCATCGGAAATATGTTCAAACGTCTCGAAGTAGACCAACCGGTGGCATTTGTATTTCCTGGAAAATCCCTCGACCAAATCATTCTTATGCTCATACACTCGCTTATTGAGATTAGCCGTAACCCCGGTGTAGAGCGCGCGTCGTGAATTGCTACCCACCATGTAGACGTATGAATAGCGGTTCAAGAGCCCCGATGGCTGCTCCGGTCTTGTAACGAGAGGTTTTCTAGGCACTGGCATGTTACCGATCCAATGATAAACGCGAGGGCCCTCAGAGATGCGCTTTAGCGCTGGTGGGCCGGCTTGCACGAACTGTATTACTATTTTTATTAAATCTAAAACAAGTCGTCATCCCGAAGGCCGTCAGCGGAGCGCGCGTTTTTCCAGCGCGCGCAGTAGGCCTGAGGGACCTCGCGTTGCGGTGGCGTCTCCGATAATGTCCAATCGAGTTAGAATTCACCGCGCATTGGGCGAAGACAAGCTTATGGCTCAAAGCCACTCAGTCCTTTCTGAGCTGTAGGCATTCTCACTTGAAACCAGTCTTCGCTTAGGTCCTTCTATTCAGGATTGATCAATTCCACCAACGCGTTTTTCTTTTCTCTGCGCCAGCCCTTTATGTAGACGTATGAATAGCGGTCCAGGGTCCTGATGGCTGTTCTGGCCTTGTAACGAGAGGTTTTCAAATGGTTGGCATTTGCGACATGCAATGATAACGCAAGGTCCCTCAGGCCTACTTCGCGCGCTGGAGAAAACGCGCGCTACGTTGACGGCCTTCGGGATGACGACGTGTATTTGAGAACTTGGAAACGTTCTTAGCACAACCATTTTCCGCGCGATCTACCTCCGCCTCTTTTTCGGCCCAAGCTCTACCTTGCTGCGAGCGCGGTTCTTGATCCAGATCGGCGTCCCTACAAAGCCGAAAGCTTTGCGAATCTGGTTTTGCAGGAAGCGTTCGTAGGAGAAGTGCAGCTTCACGTCTTTGTCGGTAAACAGGACGAAGGTTGGTGGAGAGGCCGAGGCCTGGGTCATGTAGAAGATCTTTACTTTCTGGCGGTGCGGAACGCCCGCCCGGTCGAAATCCACGTTCTCGACGAAGCGGTTCATCTGCGAGGTGCCGATGCGTTTGCGGCGCTCGCTGGCCACCAGGTCCAGCGTCTTAAAAAGTTTGTCCAGATTTTTTCCTTCCGAGGCGGAGATGAAAACCACCGGAGCATAATCCAGGAACTTCAGCGTGCGCCGCACTTGCTGTTCGTAAATATCGCGGTCAGCGGGTGGGCGTCCATCTTTTCGCGATGGGCCAACTAGGTCCCACTTGTTGACGACAACAATGACCGATCGGCCACTCTCATGGGCATAGCCGCCAATGGTGGCATCGAGCGCCGTGACACCTTCCGGGCCGTCGATCAGAAGCAGGGCGACGTCGGCGGCCTCCAGGTGCTTACGGGCCATGACCACCGAAAGTTTCTCGGCCATCAAATGCGTCTTGCCTTTTCGGCGGATTCCTGCAGTGTCAATAAAGCGATAGCTCTTGCCCTGTCGCTCGATCAACTCATCCACGGCGTCGCGCGTCGTGCCGGCGATGGGAGACACAATCGCCCGCGACGTTCCGGTCATAGCATTGAGCAGGGTAGATTTGCCCACGTTGGGCCGGCCAATGATAGCTACTTTGGTTTCACGCTCCAGTTCGGGAGGCTGGATTGCTTCTTGGTCTTCAGCAGGCGGCGCTTCATGCATCTCTGCGAGTTCTGCGGTTTCGGCCTCCGTCGGAGGAATCAATTGCAACGCGGCATCCAGCAGTTCGGCCGTGCCTAAGCCATGCTCAGCAGAGATCGGAAAGACCTGGTCGATGCCCAGGGTCCTGAAATTCTCGGCCTCAGCTTCCAGCTTCTGGGCGTCTACTTTGTTCACTGCCAGGAAGAGCGGCTTGCCCAGCCGTCGCAAGAGGCGCACGAGTTCATAGTCTGGTGCGGCGAGTTCTGTACGCAGATCAACCACCAGCACAATTACGTTCGCCTCTTCCAGTGCCACACGCGCCTGGCGGAAGATCTCACCGGGGATGAAGTCCTTGTCATCGGGAATGATCCCGCCCGTATCCACAATCCGCAAACGACGGCCATTCCAGTTCGCCTCGCCATACAGGCGGTCGCGGGTGATGCCGGGTTCGTCCCCAACAATGGCGCGCCGCGACCCCACCAGCCGGTTAAAAAGCGTGGATTTGCCCACATTGGGCCTGCCGACAATGGCCAGTAAGGGAATCTGTGTTTTGGTGATAGTTTCTGACAATCAGGCTCCTGTGCTTTTTCTTTCCTTCGCATCTCTAGTTTTATGTAAAGCGTTTTTGGTGCAATTAGCCCTTAGCCGTTAGTTCTTAGTGAAATCTTTAAGGTCGGCTCGGTAGGCGGGCCTGGGTTACACCCTTTCACTCTGGATCAGGAGACAATCAACTCCTCACACAGCTATTATAAAAAGACGACCCGCCGTGCCTTACTCGTCCAATTCCGAAGCCCCTGCCCGCGACAAGCCCCGCTCATTTCCCACGCTTTACCAGTTCTTTGCTCCTAAAGGGATGTTGAGCCAGGCCCATCCGAATTACGAGTTCCGTCGCGGCCAGCTTCAGATGGCGGAGGCGGTAGAGCAGGCCATACAGGAGCGCAAGCATCTGATCGTAGAGGCAGGTACCGGCACGGGGAAAACCCTGGCCTATCTTCTGCCGGTGATCCGTAGCGGCGAACGCGTGATTGTATCCACCGGCACCAAGAACCTTCAGGAACAACTCTTCTTTAAGGATATTCCTTTTCTGGAGCAGCATCTGGGAAAACTGCGCGTCTGCTA
>Ga0070730_10001685_pt1 | contig 20957 bp, 16 predicted proteins | sample Coa_R1_3_FD_66447 | JGI IMG/M metagenome (GOLD analysis project Ga0070730, IMG submission 66447) | Surface soil microbial communities from Centralia Pennsylvania, which are recovering from an underground coalmine fire - Coalmine... | ecosystem: Environmental > Terrestrial > Soil > Unclassified ... | reverse complement strand
CTTCCTTTGCTAGAGAAAGCACATAAAAAGGCCGCAACCCTGAAACGAAGGATTGCGGCCTGACCCACGATTTGTCTGATTGTCCGGCGCTACTTCCCTCCGCTGGTATTATTCCAGATCAGGTTCATAGGGTCGTGGTGCGCCCATTGCGCTCACCTCTCAGCCGATCGGCTCCCCTAGCAGCATAATGCTTGTGTTCAATTGCTGAATGTGCTTGTGTGTTTACATAATATGACGGCAAGCGTGTACCTGTCAATGTGATGGTGAGAAGCCTTCTGTGATCTGCCGTAGATGCTGGATTCATGCATCTATATGTTATTTGCTTTATAATGCTGCATAGATTATACTGTCTAACACGACAAATTCCCCAGAAAGAGGATATTATGCCGCTCGATGGTTTGCAACTTGGGCGTTATCGTCTTCTCCGCACCCTGGGTAGTGGGGGCATGGGAGAGGTCTACCTGGCGGAAGACCTGCATATTCATCGCCAGATCGCTATCAAGATTGTGCGCACTGAAGCATCGTCCTATCCCAATACCAATACTGCTGGCGAGTCAGAGCGCCTGTTCCGCCGCGAGGTGCGTGCTATTGCTTCCCTCGACCACCCGCATATCCTCCCACTTTTTGACTACGGGGAAGAGACAGCCCATGACATTCTCTACACCTATATGGTAATGCCTTTGCGGAGCGAGGGGTCGCTGGCTACATGGCTGCGGCAGCGGAGCACCTCATCTCCCCTTCCCCTCTCGCCGTCAGAGGTACTGCATTTTATACGCCAGTCTGCCAGAGCCCTTGCTTATGCGCACCAGCATCAGATCATTCACCAGGATGTCAAACCTTCCAACTTTCTCATACGCGCGAACGAAGAGAAACCTGATCTACCTGATGTGATGCTGGCCGACTTCGGTATCGCCAAATTTTATACTGCCACATCCAGTATGAGCCAGACCTCGCGTGGTACGCCATCTTATATGGCTCCTGAGCAGTGGAGTGGCCAACCTGTTGCCGCCAGCGACCAATATGCGCTGGCCATCATGGCCTATCAGCTCCTGACCGGCAATCCTCCTTTCCAGGGTCGGCAGGAGCAGGTGATGTATCTGCACTTCAATGCCCAGCTACAGCCACCCAGCAAATTGAATCCGCGCGTCCCTGCTGCCGTAGATGCTGTGATCCTACGCGCACTGGCCAAAAAGCCAGAGGAGCGCTTTCCATCCGTCTCCGCCTTTGCCCAGGCCTTACAACAAGTCGTACAAAGCGCCGAAAAAGCTACGATGCAGAACTCGCCATCATCATTCCTCCCAACTTCACCGAGTACAACAGGCGAGCTACGAGCTACGCTGGCGATCAGCGATGCCGAGGCCATCTATGGCACTACTCGTACGCTTACCTTGCCTGGAGGGCGGAAGGTGCTCGTGGTGGTCCCTGTCAACGTCTCCGCAGGGCATGTGATCCGTCTGGAAGAGGCAGCTTCCGATGGCGCCCCTGTGCTAGTAACAATTGCTATCAAAAGCCCGGAACAAGAATATGCGCCGCCTGGGCAATCCTACAAGCAAGATGCTCTGACTTTTCGTTCTACTGCTCGCACACCTGTCATCGCTGATATCCTGAAGCTCATCCCTGTAAAAGCGCTCAGCAGACTCTCCAGGAGACAGATTGCCCTATCCATCGGAGCCGTTCTACTGATCGTGCTAGCGAGCCTGGGCACCTTCTATTTCAGAAGCGACAATTTTCTTCAGAGGGCAAGTCTGTCCAATGCTACTCTTGCAAACCCCTATGGCTCTGTTGGAATGTTGGCTCTTAATGATCCGTTAAAAGATAACAGTAACGGCTATTTCTGGCCGGAAGGCACTATTCCGGCAGGAACCTGTACTTTTGCAAGTGAAGCCTATCATATTAACACTATCATAGTGGGTAAGCATTTTTGTGCTATTGATACTGCTTTTAGTAATTTCGCCTTTGAGGCGCAGATAACCATTCTGTCTGGCGACGCTGGAGGACTGATTTTTCGCTCTGAGATAGACGGTGCGAATTATTACGACTTTAGCATTGGCCAGGACGGCTCCTATATGCTGAGCCTCTACGCAGATGCCAATAACCGGCAAGTTCTGGCTAGCAGCGACCCTGCCGCTATTCCTATTTCTGCCATCCATCCAGGAGTAGGTCAAAGCAACCTGCTAGCGGTGGTTGCTACAGGTGGTACTCTTACCGTTTATGCGAATCATCAGCAGCTCGCCACCGTGAACGACAGCACCTTGAGCCAGGGTCACATTGGTTTTGTAGCAGAGGACGACGAAAATGCAACTGAGGTAGCGTTCCAGAATGCGCGGGTGTGGACGTTTTAATATTTGCGATAATACCTTGTAAAATGAATAGGGCGCGATCACTCGCGCCCTATTTTGCGTTTCAGAGAACTATTACTTCCCTACCAGCGATGCCAGCAGGCTACCGGCAGCGGGGCTGGCGATATCCAGAATGACTGGCACAACTACGAAGAGCACCAGTAGCGCAGCCGAGGCCAGTGCGATCGCGGCGCCAGGGCCGAACGAGGTGACCAGGCGATCCTCTTTAGCCGGGGCGTCAAAGAACATAGACTTGATCAGGCGACCGTAGTAGACCAGCGAGATAATGCTGTTCAATAATGCGATCAACACCAGCCAGCCCTGCCCCAGACCCCAGGCAGTCGTAAAGAGTACGACCTTGCTCCAGAAACCAGCCGCAGGGGGAATGCCCGCCAGGGAGAGCAGGCAGAAGGCCGTGCCCGCGCTCAGCAGTGGCGCGCGCCTCCATAAGCCACGGAAATCGTCAATCTTCTCCCCACCTGTGAGGTTTGCCAGAGCGATAATGCCCGCGAAGGCCCCCAGATTGGTGATGACGTAGACCAGAATGAAGAAGAGGACTGCCGTGTTGCCATCTGGCTTGTTGGACGCCAGGCTGGCTACGAAGCCAACCAGGATATAACCAGCCTGCGCGATACTGGAATAGGCCATCATGCGCTTAACATTGGTCTGCACTGCCGCCACCACGTTGCCAAGCGTCATGGTCAGTACCGCGACCACCGCAATCACCACGACCAGCCAGGTCAGGTCAACCTGCCCCAGCCCACCGTAGATGAAGACGCGAATGAGTGCGGCGAAACCTGCTGCCTTCGAGCCGACCGAGAAGAAGGCCGTGGCCGGTGTTGGTGCGCCCTCGTAGATATCGGGGGCCCACATGTGGAATGGTACCGCCGAAATCTTGAAGCCGAAGCCAGCAATGATCAGTACATCGGCGATCAGCACCAGTAGATTGCCATCATGCAGGCTCTGCTTGAAGGTGGTGGCGATCCCGATCAGATCGGTGGTGCCTGTCAGACCGTAGAGCAGCGCGAAGCCGTAGAGCAGGATGGCGGATGACATAGCCCCCAGCAGCACATACTTGACCGCCGCCTCAGCCGACTTTTCATTGGCGCGAATCAGCCCTGCCATCACATAGAGCGGAATGCTAGTCAGTTCCAACGCGATATAGATTGTGATCAGTTCGCCGGTGCTTCCCATGAGCATCATGCCCACCACCGAGAAGAGCATCAGCGAATAAAACTCACCATCCGCTTTCACATACTTGCCGATATAGTCATAAGATGCCAGGATCATGACTGCGGCAATCAGCAGAAAGATGATATCGAAGAAGAGAGCATATTGATCTACCACCAGCATATTAAAGAATGCTCGATTGGTACCAGTGAGCGTGAAGAACTGGGCAATGGTAAAGGCCGCAGGGACGATCAGACCCAGCAGCGCTACGCCAGCGATGACGATGCGCCGTTTGGTAAAGAGCGAGAGCGTCATCACCACCAGCGCCAGCAGCGTCAGACTCGCCTCCGGCGCCAGCAGGTAGAGATCAGATAACTTAAAAGGTTCCATTATGAACTCCTTACCCCCACCAGGGGGACCACGGTCCCTAAACGGACACGATAAATCGGTCCCTACTTGATCATTGCCACAGCCTTAGACATGGTATCCATAATCTGGCCCAGGCTGGGAGAAATCACGTCGATCAGGGGTTTGGGATAGATGCCAACCAGCACAATCAACACCGCCAGTACGACCAGCGGAACCATCTCACGTGCAGTCGCATCAGGTAGCCAGGCCCATTTGGTATTGAAGACACCAAAGAAGACCCGTTTGAGCATCCAGAGCAAGTATCCGGCGGTCAAAATCATGGTAAAGACCGAGATAGTTGTCACGGTGGTCCACACGCCGAAACTGCCCGTAAAGACCATATATTCCGCCACGAAGCCAGCCAGACCGGGTAACCCTGCCGAGGCCATGCCGGCGAAAGTGAAGAGCGTGGCCAACCGTGGCATCTTTTTAGCGACGCCACCGAAGACGGAAATCTCACGCGTATGAGCATGGTCATAGATCACGCCGACGCAGAAGAAGAGCAGGCCCGTAATGATGCCGTGGCAGAACATCTGCAGAGTTGCGCCCATCAGTGCCGCCGAGCGGAAAGCCGCCTCGTTGGCCGGGTGGAAAATGGCATCGCCAGCGCCAGCAGCGGCCGCGACCCCCAGCAGAATAATACCCATGTGGCTGACGCTCGAATAGGCGATGAGCTTCTTCATATCCTTCTGTACCAGACAGATGCCCGCGCCATAGATAATGTTAATGACCGCGATAACCGCCAGCCAGCCTGCGAAATCGTGCACCCCCTGTGGGAAAAGCGAGAGGCAGATACGGATCAGCCCATACGCGCCCATCTTCAGCAGCACGCCGGCCAGGATCACGCTCACCTCAGTTGGGGCATCCGTGTGCGCATCGGGCAGCCAGGTGTGGAAGGGGAACATCGGGATCTTTACGGCAAAGGCCGTAAAGACCAGCAAGAAGGTGATCAATTGCAGGCCCATCGGTAGCGCAAAGCCCGGAATGGGCGTATTGGGCAGCAGATGCTGTGTGAGGATGGTCATATCCGCAGTTTGCTGGCCGCTACTGAAGTAAAGGATCAGGATGCCCGCCAGCATAAAGACGCTGCCAAAGAAGGTGTAGAGCAGGAACTTCCAGGCTGAATAGATACGTCCCGGCATGCCATGCTTGATCACATCGCTGCCCCAGAAACCGATCAGCAAGAACATCGGGGCCAGCTCAATTTCCCAGAACAGGAAGAAGAGCAGCAGGTCAAGCGCCATAAAGACGCCCATTACACCCGCTTCCAGCAGCAGGAGCAGCGCCATATAGTCCTTCACGCGCTTCTTTTCCCAACCACCTATTACCGAGAGCATGGTCAGCAGCGCGTTCAGGATCACCATAGGCAGGCTCAGGCCATCGACGCCCAGGAAGTAATTGATTTTGAAGCGCGTCGTGCCAACGGCAAAGTTAATCCAGGGAATATTGATAGCATCGGGCAGATGGCTGAGATCACCAAAGCCCTGCCCGGCGTTGAGAATGTTAAAGAAAATGTAGAGTGATAGCACCAGGACGAGCGCGGAGAAGATCAGAGCTACCCAACGCGCCGCCTTCTCTGGAGTCGCATACACTGCCACCGCACCAATCACCGGTAGCAGGATAATCCATGTGAGATCACTTGCGAATATCGACATGACTTTATATCCTTCCCTTGTTATTCAGCCTGCCAACGAACTATGTTCTAGCTACGCTCAGGCTGGCTGCAAGGAGTTACTTCACGAATGTGACCAGCACAAAGACAAGTACAGCCAACGCTGCAACGCCACCAAAGAAGCCGATCATATAGGACTGTACCCTACCCGTCTCAACCTGGCGCAGACCATCGCCCGCGCCGGTGATGGCACGCGCGACGCCATTGACCAGGCCATCGATGACATAGGTATCAAAGGCCTGCTCGATATGCGAGATGCCAAGCACGATATAGCGGATAATCCAGTTGTAGAGATCGTCCACATAGTATCGATTGTAGAGGATGCGATGCACGGTACGCAGGAAAGCATTGCCCTGCACCAGCGCATCCAGTTTTGCTGGTTCAACGCGAGCATACATGACAAAGGCCGTGACCAGACCTACCAGAGCTACAACCACACCGATCCAGGTGTCGGATGCACTCAGTAATGCACCATAGTCTAGATTCTTCACACCAGGATCGACATAGGAGAAGAAGCCTGTCCAGTAACCGGCGACCACCGCGAAGATGGCCAGGATGATCAGCGGCAATGTCACCGTCAGCGGAGACTCATGTGGCTCACCAACGCCGCGATACGAGCCGCCCCACAGGCCACCCAGGCTGCCGCCCCTGCCACCAAAGGCCTGGATAAAGGCGCGCAGCATATAGAAGGCGGTCAGGCCAGCCGTTAGCAGCGTGATAACATAGAGCGCAATCTGGCCCTGTTCCAATGCGCGTCCGATAATAAACTCTTTACTGAAGAAGCCAGAGAAACCAGGGAAACCGGAGATGGCCAGGGTTGCAATCAGCCAGGTTGCAGCAGTGATCGGCATACGTGTTGCCAGTCCGCCCATTAAGCGCATATCCTGAACTTCTTTATGGGTTGCGTGATGCAAGGAGTGTAGCACTGAGCCCGCACCCAGGAAGAGCAGCGCTTTAAAGAAGGCGTGCGTGAAGAGATGGAACATACCGGGGCCGACCCCAAACTCCTCACCAGCCACACCCAGACCGACAAACATATAGCCAAGCTGACTGATCGTCGAGAAGGCCAGCACACGTTTGAAGTCGCTCTGCACCAGCGCGATGGTCGCGGCAAACAGGGCCGTCAGGCCACCCACCCAGGCCACCACATTTAACGCGATCGGATCAGCGGCGGCAAAGAGCGGATAGGTACGCGCAACCATGTAGACACCGGCCGCGACCATAGTAGCCGCGTGGATCAGAGCGCTGACAGGTGTGGGACCTTCCATCGCGGAAGGGAGCCAGACATGCAGCGGCAGTTGCGCCGATTTACCGATCGCGCCACAGAAGACCAGGATCATGGCCACAGCCAGCAGAGTTTTATCCAGGTGACCCGCGGCTTTGAACAACTCGCTAAACTGGAAGGTGCCAGTGTTGACGAAGAGGATCATGATACCGATGATAAAACCGACATCACCCACGCGGTTCGTAATAAAGGCCTGCAACGCCGCACTCGCGGGCGAGGGACGCTGCTCCTCCGGTTTGGCACGCTTATTGATCCAGAAGCCGATCAGCAGATACGAACTGACACCGACCAGTTCCCAACCAACGAACATCACCAGGAAGTTCTGCGCAAAGACGATCACCAGCATGGAAAAGGCAAAGAGCGACAGGTAGGCAAAGAAACGCGCATAGCCCGCCGAATTTTCCATATACCCCTGCGAATAGAACTGGACCAAGAGCGTGACCGTGGTAACCACCACCATCATCGCAATCGCCAGGTGATCCAGGTGGAAGGAGATCGTATAATTGAGGAACCACTGATAGGAGAGTACCTGAAGGCCTTCAACCGGCAGCGATTGTGGATTGGTCAGCGTCGTGACCAGCAGCGTCCAGGCATAGATACAGGCCACCGCCATAATCGCGATCGCCACATAGGCGCTGACCCTGGCCCCCGCCGTCAGGGAAGGGACCTTGGGATCATCGTCAAAATCCTGCTCACTGTGGCCGTCGGAACCGTGGCTGTCATCCGCGTGCTCGTCATGAGAGTCGTGGGCGTCATGGGAAGCGTGAGCATCTCCGTGCGTCAGGGCCGCCTCGCCGCGTGGGCGACTGGCAAGATCCCACATGCGCGTGCCAAAAATAATGATAGCGAACGCGAAGAGCGGCGCGAGCAGGATGAACCATGAATATTGATACAATGCCATTATGTTCACCACTTCATCATATCGATTTCGCCAACATCCACTGTACTTCGTTTGCGATAGATAGCAATGATCATTGCCAGGGCGACCGCCGCCTCTGCCGCTGCAACAGTGATAATGAAGATAGCGAAGATCTGACCGGTCAAGTAGGTAGAGTACGGCTTGACCTGATTAAAGAACGAAAAACCTATCATCGTGATATTGATAGCATTGAGCATAATCTCGATGCCCATCAATACGGCGATAGCATTGCGCTTGGCAATTGCACCGTATAAGCCAATGCAAAAGAGTACCGCGCCCAGCACCAGAAAATGATTGAGCGTCAACATGCCACTAGTCCTCCCTACCAATAATAATCGCGCCAACAATTGCTACTAATAGTACCAGTGAGGCAATTTCAAAGGGGAGTACGTAACTGTAGGTCGTGGGACTATAGAGGAGTTGACCGATACGTACAACATTATTGATGCCATCAGGTAACTGGCCAGAGCCATTGCCGGTCGTTGCAATCGCGCGTTCGCTGGCGGTTGCGGCATAGATAACAGCGGCCCCTAGCAGAGCGCAGATGATAAGAGCGATGCCCCAGAGTTTATTATTGGGGTTCGTTCTGGGCTGTCCGCTGATGCGTGTCAACATCAGTGCGAACAAGATGAGGATCGTCACCGCGCCTGCATAGATAAGTATCTGTACAATAGCGATGAATTCAGCGTTGAGCAGTACATAGATACCGGCGGCCATCGCAAACACTATAATCAACGCCAGCGCGCTGTGTACGATGTTGCGGAGAGTCACCACCATCAACGCCGACGCCACAAGGATCACAGCAAAGATCCAGAAAATGACGCTGGCTAAATCCATAAAAATCTTCCTCCGGTTAGATCGGATCGTAATTCAAAGTCAGGAATTACTGTTATATATAATTCTAGCACCCAGGAAACGGCACGGCACAAACCGAGTCGCAGGGGGTGTAAAGTCTATGTAGTCCCTTTGGGATTCTAACAAAACATACCACATGTGACAAGGGGAAAAAGTCCTATCCGCAAAATTGCTCACCTGGCTTATTCTCATTGCTGAGATAGATGATTAAAAAAACATAAGATGGTAGATATACGTCTGAAACTGGCCCCGAGGGAATGCCGTAAAAAGCGCCAATGTGCTATAATTTTCATTAGTAGTTCGTTCTTTTTGTATATAAGGTGTATATGCGGTATGGATGTAATACAAACAAGTATTGAACGTAGCCCTTCTGGTTTTCATTTGCGATGTAAACTATGCAATAATCTCTTACCACTCTCGGCCACATTTTGTGGTACGTGCGGAGGCCGTGTTACCAATGGCAGTGCCGATCCCTCTGAACATGATAGAGCACCTGAAGAGCATGTGGAGCAAACTGATGGTGGGGAGATGACGGTCGCCCTCCATCCGCGCAAGGTCCGCCAGGCGCTGGAGCAGCAGGCCAAACTGATAACACGCCCACTGGCTGCTGTCGAGGTAGAGGCGAATGAGAGCATCGATGAGGTGCCAACTATCACTATACCGAGCAATACCCCCCACCCGGAAGCTATTATCCAGGACGAAACTGAGAATAGCGCATCGTTAGCACCTATTCCTACCACGCCAACCCTCGACCCCGAGGTCGTTTCCGCCAGGGATGACCTGGAGCCTTCAGGTGATCCTTTAGAGCGGCCGCTGGAACCATCGCTTGTACAACGTTTCAAGCAAACGCTGACGCATAGATTGCAGTCGCAGGTGCTGCCCCACCTGGAGCCCGTCCAGGACATGGTACAGAGTAGAGTGCTATCACCTTTGCAGTCCGCCCAGGATATGCTGCAGACCAGAGTATTACCACGCCTATTGCCGATGCAGGCCAGGGTTAGCCAGAAGTTGGTAGCGCTTTCGGTTCAATCGGCTGAGGAAGCGACTACCCTGTTCAAACGTGTGCAACGCTTCGTGATTGGAGAGCAGCAACCTCTCACCAGAGCGGCCGCGCTGATTGAGGCCCCACTGCGTGTGCAACCCGGGCAGGACTATGTGATACGTCTGCGTCTGATTGGCAGAAGCGTGCCAAAGAAGGCTCTAGGAGGGTTAAGTGGACTCAGACAGGATGAGGTAGTGCACATCGAGGTGCGTTCGACGCTGTTTACCCATTACGCGTATGTCTTGCAGCAGGCCGATGTGCGGCTCCCGGCGCAGGGTTACGCGGCAGAGATAACGATGCCGATGCCACCATTTCTTAAAGGGACGAGTGGTCGTCGAGAACGCCTGCATATCTTCTTTATGGACGAGCGCCGTCACCCGCTCTATGAGAAACCTTTTGCGATCGAGCTATTTGTGTCCCCACTGGTGCGAGCAGGGAGTGAGGGGTATCATACCCTGACCATTCCTCTTTAAGAGGCAAGGAGTCCCACTTCAAGACAGAGGCCGATCGAGCCAATATTACACGAATATTACACGCCAAAAAGTGTAATATTCGTGTAATATTGGCTCGATCGGCTCCTGGAGCGGGTTGAGAGGGTTATTACAATATTACACTCAGAGGGGGGCAAAGCAAAATCCCGGAAATGCTCGTTTCCTACCCAAACAGGAAGATGGTGCCGCCCATCATCGCGTAGAGGAGGATCAAGAGCAGTCCCTCCAGCCAGACGAGTTCGCCATCTTTGGTGATCTCGCTGAAGAGGAAAGTCGCCAGAGCCAACACCGCTAGTTCTATAATACTGAATACCAGATCGAGGCGGTGTGGCATCACCAAACTGATCAGCACCAGGATGGGAGCCATCAGCAGAGCGATCTGGATGGAGGAGCCAGCAGAGGCGGCCAGTACCATCCCGATGCGTTTATCCAACGCCATGGAGATGGTATTGAAGTACTCCGGCAGCCCACCGATCAAGGGAATAAAGACCAGACCCACAAAGGCCGGGCTCCAATGCAATGCCTGGGTCAGCGGCTCGATCGAGCTTGTCAGGATCTCTGAGAGGACGGCTACGCCAGCGGTGGCGAGGGTGAGCAACAGGATGCCCCGCCAGAGAGGAGGCTTTTGATGGGTAGCTGTTGATGCACTCCCCTCTTGTGTTGTCCCTGAAGCTCCTGTCTCATGGGCCAGAATGGCGTCGAGGGTACCATCGATCTGACGCAACACACCGGTTCTCCCGGGTTGACCTTTGCTCTGCTTCAGATGATAGCGATAGGCGAGCAGGCGCATAATGGCCTCGCGAGAGCGCGGCCCCACAGCCATCTCAAGCTCCCCTACCTCTTCCGCGTCACCTTGCTGCTTATCACCAACACGAAAGACACTAAAGAGGAGCGATGCTATATAGCCCAGCAGGAGCAGCACCGCGATAAAGTCGGAGAGCATGATGCCGCGCTCGACGATCTGTGTCTGCTGCTCGCGAGCTGCGAGCAGCTCGGCAACGGTTGGCAGGAGCAGACCGCCAATGCACAGAGCCAGGAGAGCGGAATATTGACCACCAGCGCGTGAATCAAAATAGAGGCGTCCATGTTTTATGCTCCCGACACAGACCGCAACTCCCAGCACCAGCAGCGCATTGCCAAGGATCGATCCAATGATCGACGCTCTCACCACATCGACCAGGCCCTCACTCAGCGCGAAGATGCCAATGATCAGTTCGGTGGCGTTACCAAAGGTGGCAAAGAGCAGTCCGCCAATGCGATCGCCGGTATGTTCGGCAATATCCTCGACCGCCTGCCCGATCAGCGCGGCCAATGGTACGATGCCTAATCCTGCTACGATAAAGAGCAGGGAGGCGGGGACATGTAGCCAGGCTAGAATAGGAGCCAGTACCGCGAAAAGAAGCAAGTAGTATAGCCAGCGTGGCATGAATGTTCCTCCAATTTCTTTGAGATTGTCGTCGTCAGAATGGTGTGCCGGGACTTTTGCATATATTTATTTTGTATGCATTTATATTGTATATAGCATTTACCGTAGTGCTATGGAACAGAATTGTACATACCTCGCGATCGCGTGTTATGATTAGGCCAGAACTTGACATAAAGAGAGGTAGGCATGCCAGATTATAAATTAGACCTCCAACATGATGATGCTAATAAGGGCAATCCCACATACCAGCAGAGGACCAGCTATGAGCCAGAGGATCGTTTCGCTCTGGCCGCAAGCAATATCCTGGATCGTGCTGATGGAGTCATCTATGCTGCCGTTGGCGCCTGCTTCTTGATCGGTGCACTTTGTGCTCTTGGCTATAGTTTCTGGGATTTCGGTACCAATATTACAAGGGCTATACAAAGTGGAACGCCTGGCCCGGTAGCAACGGCTGTGATCCAATTTGTCTCAGACCTCCTGCTGGTCTTAATTATCATGGAGGTACTGGGAACCGTTACACACTATCTCAAATCCCATGCTACCTCATTGCGCCCGTTTCTCTTTATCGGCATTGTTTCTGCTACCCGAAGCATCCTCTCAATTGGCGCCCGCCTCTCTGTCGAAGGTGGCGCTGTAAAGACAGAGGAATTTACTCATGCTATGGTCGAACTGGGCGTCAGTGCCGCTGTTATCCTGGCGCTGGGCCTTACCCTGAAATTGCTTGGCAGCCTGGTCGCGGACAAAGACTCATGATGGTGGTACTTGGCCCAATCTGTGATATTTGCCCAGGTACCAGCGTACGGTCAGGATATATTCAGCGTGGCTCCAGGTGAGTGGCGAGACGCTGAGGGGCTCGCTGGTGAAGGGATGGACCTGCTCGGCCATGACCCCACTTGGTAATGCATGGTTGCGAGCCCACTCCAGGAGCGGCAGCGCCTGGTGAAGGGCCGCGAGTGTAGTAGCATGCGCGATGCGATACTGCGCCAGCCAGAGAGTGCAGATAAACCAGGGGTTGCCCTGCGCCTGAGAGAGATCGTGGGTGACCTGGTAGTAATAATCGTTCTCATAGCGAGGCATGCCGCCGATCGGCGTTTTTACCCAGAGGGTTTGCTCAAGCGTGCGCATAGTGCGTTCTATGTGTGAATCGGAAGCGGAAAACATACCGAACTGGAAGAGGCCGCAGACACTACTATCAAGGGTTGTATCCTTCTTGATGGCGCCGTCTTGCTGTATCGTGATCATGCGCAGGAAATGGCCACTCTCCTCATCCCACAGGTAGCGCAACGTGGCCTCCTTGATCTCCTGGGCCGCCTGACGATATTTGGTGGCCAGTTCCTCCTCGCCGAAGAGCTGTGAAAAATTGGCGGCGGCATCCAGGCCCGCGTAAACTGCCGATGTTGTATAGCTCAGGATACCACGACGCTCCTCCCACAAGTCATAGGAGGCTTCGGGCAGCCTGGTTGTAGGTTCGCGATAATTGACCAGGAAGTCAGCTCCCGGTGTAACCAGGGTGCGATAGTGGGGGGCGACGAACTCGATATCATGGAAGTGACAATAGTGTTGCCACAAACTATAGATCACCAGCGCGGTTTCATCTTCCTGGATAGGCAATTGAGGCTGGCCATCTTTATCAATCCAGGGATGCCAACTACTGCCCCAGGAGCGATTGGGATTGTATTTATGCATGAGATAGCCGCCCTGCGTTAAAACCCCACTGCAGAAATCGTAGAAGCAACGTGTAATCTCAGAGTAGCCAGCATGACTCATCGCGTTGGCGACCAGGGCCCCATCGCGCGGCCACATATAGCAGTAGCTATCATTGGAGAAATGCTCGACATCGGCATCGTTGGCGGCGATGATCGCGCCATCGTGATCGATCTGCGTGCGCAATATGAGCAGGCTGCGTTTATAGAGATCGACCAGTTCAGGTGACAGATCAGCGAAATCCTGCTCATCTTTGTTGACCCAACTATGCCAGTAGTTACGGGTGCGCAGGAGAAAGGATGGGGGACCATACTGGCGTACATGCTTATCAAGCTCCACCACCTCGGGTAGCTTCGCGCCCACAGCCAACCAGTGATAGGCCTCGCCACTGGCCCCCGCCGCCAGGGAAGGCAGGTGGAGGGCAATGGTGCCATCCACTGAACCCTGGGCAATTGGATTGCGACCCAACTCACCATCCTCGGCATCGCGCCATGTTCCCTGGGCTCCATTCGTCTCCTTGACCCCGGTAGCCCAACTGCTGATACCGATACTCGCCTCACTGCCATTGCCAACCTGGCCATTCTGGAGAAAATAGCCACGCTGCTTGTAAGCGATCAGGGACTGTGTTGGAGGATGATAGAAGACCGTATTGGCATCCCTGGAATCCCAGAGGTGCCAGTCATAGTGGAAAAAGAGACGCACCTCGCAAGCATGATCGGCCTGGTTGGTGACAAGCACGTGGCGCAAGAAAATTGGTCGGCTGAAGTCAACTGTGTCATGAAAGACCAGTTGGATCTGCAAGCGCGGGTGATTGAGCGTCACATTGGTCACCAGCGTTTCCTGATCGTAGAGCATCTGGCGCTGCCATTCAGGTGAGTCGAGCCAGGCAAATTGGCCGTTCACCCAGACGCCGGTATGGCAAATGTCACCGGCGGTATGCAATGCCTGCCCAACATGCGGCCAGTAGATATCACGCAGGTTATAACTTTTATCAAAATTCAGCAACAGGCTGCCATTGCCCAGCGGAAGATCTCTTGGCATAGTTCGTCTCCATCTTCATAAGCTATCCGTTCCCTCCAATGTGAGAGCGATTTTCTACAGTATAGCGTACGGGTGGAAGAAAGAATAGCAATGGGCCTGGAAAGATTATGAGGAAGCAAAAGTTAAAGTCATCAGGACCCCTGGTCAAAGTGAAACCTCTCTCTTTGCTGATGAGTGTACACAAGAGGGAGTCTTTTTTGTCTGCCACCGAAATACAAGAGAAAGCATGAGGAGTGACTGTGAACACGGCTCAGATACTTCTTGTTGATGATGATCCAGTGCTTTTGGAGGCCCTTACTCAAATGATTGCGCTACGCATGAGCGGGGTTCAGATTATGACGGCTCTATCGGCTCAAGATGCCCTCAAACTGATCGAATATCAGGAATACGATGTCGTCGTGAGTGATATCAAGATGCCAGGGATGGATGGATTAGGACTGATGGCCCGCATCCAGGAACAGTGTCCAGAGATTCCTGTGTTGCTCATTACCGGGCATGGCGAACATGATCTCGCCATTCGAGCGTTGCGCGGTGGGGCCTACGACTATATTCAGAAGCCGATAGATCGCGACGATTTTGAGGCATCGTTACATCGCGCCCTACAAACCCGGCAGATGCGACGGCAAATTGAGGAGCAACAGTGGGCCTTAGAGCGCTATGCACTTTCATTGGAGCAGCGGTTCGAGCAAAGAACGCACGAGCTAGAGGCTGCCAATGTAGCCAAAGACAGATTGATGAGCATAGTTGCACGCGAACTGATCGCTCCCCTGGCTAACTTGAGGGATATGAAGCAACTGACCGAGCTTCCATTGCGGGATGGCACTGAGAGGGCGGGACGATTGCGCCAGGGCCTGGCAGACATGGAGAGTGCTCTTTATCGTTTGCAGGCGCTTGTGCAGAGTTTAGAGGATGTCTCTTCGTTGTGACGAGGAATTATTTGTAATGCAGGTCGAGGAGAGCCGGATAGGTATTTGATCAGGTGCTGGTCAAATGTGATATGCTGGAGATTATGAAACGCAGCTTATTATCAAGACTACGCACCAATGGCATCTACTACCTGGCAGGGGCTCTACTCTTATTGATTGGAGTACCAGCATTCCAGGCATTGATTCTCACTCCAGAGGGGTATAACAAGGCGCTCAGCGGCTCAGATGTGAGTGCACTGGCCTCATACCTGTCCTGGATCGGGGGGCATACTGTATTATTTCTGATCTATCGGCTCTTATTGGCAGGGGCGTTCGCGCTACTCCTGACGCTGCCCTTCTCGCTTTTTCGCATTATCGTCGCACAAGAAATTATGGCCCAGCAGGAACAGACTGATAAGGAAGATGTAGACGAGAAGGAGGCTGTACAAGAGAACTCCGCGATGCAGGAGACAGAGCAGACAAGCGGGATACCTGTTGATGCCTGGCGTGGGAAGGGTTTCGTTGTGGTAGCAGCCTGGGCAGGGTTAGTTGGCCTGATGATCTATATCCTGGGAACGATTGCCAGCACGCTCTATCTGGAGAGTGCGAGTAGCGGTTTCACGCCTGGGGCAGCAGTCTCGGGTGCTATCGTCATGCTGACCAGCATTTTTTCCATCATCACCAATACGGTTGGCATTGGCCTGATTGCGCTCTCTACCCTGTTCTTTGGTGCGATGATCGCGCGTGCTGGATTACGCCTCTGGCCGGGTGTATGGGTGGCCTTTGGATATGCTGCAATTGCTGTTACGGCCCTCTCCAGTGGCAGTGCAGTGGCTTTAGCTACAGCTCCATTGAGCCAGTCGCCGTTGACGACGCCCGCCATTTTCTTTTTCGCCCTGTGGACTCTCTGGTTTGGCATTATGCTGGTGCGATTGAAGCCTGAAAGTTAGGCCACGCGATGTGCAAGCCTCCTACGCGAGGTCAGAGATGTGGCAAACGAGTCGCGCCGGGACATCTTGCAGTTTTAGAGGACGCGATCAGGGAGTTTGCGACGGGACAGGACCTCATAGCCAGCGCGCCAGCACTCGATCGCCTCGGCAACCCGTCCCAGTTCTTCCAGGGTTTGCGCGAGGTTTCTAAGGGTTTCTGCCATATCGGGGTATGCCTGTGTATGGGCCAGTTGATCTCTGGCCTGTTCAAACCAGGAAACCGCTTCCTCCAATAACTGCTGGCGTTGTTTGCCTTCCGCTTGCTGCGCATCTTCATGTGCGACTTTACCAATGATCTGATAGGTATAGCCGCGCATATGAGCGTCATCGGAACGCTTCATCTCCTGGAGAGCAAGTTTGCAATAACGTCTCGCTTCTTTCAACTGCTTTTCAGCCAGGCGTAAATCGGCCAATGCTGCGCAATCGACCATAGCCATCGTAGGACCATCGTTCTTGACTGCTATGGCCAGAGAAGTTTCGTAATGCTGGGCCGCCTGCTGGTACTCACCAGCGAGAAACCGCGTCCGTCCCAGCAGATTATGCATGCGAGCCTCCATACGCCGATCCCCAACCTGTTCATAGAGACGTAGCGCCTCCTGTCCAGCATTATAGGCTTTGACCAGATCGCCTGTGAGGCGATAGGCGTCGCATAGCCCATGGTAGATATGCGATAGCGCCTCATCAACATGGTAGTGGCGGCACAGGCGCAGAGCATCTTCATAGTGTTGAATAGCAATGGCGGGGAAGCCACGCATCACACAGGTCATGGCCAGATAATAACGAGCCTTCACTCGTACAGTAGGTAGATGGACCCGTCGATCATGCAGCACCTTGAGGCAGATCGTAAAGTGGTGCGCAGCGTCCTCATAATGAGCCAGGTTGACGGCAGCCAGGCCCAGGCGCAGGAGGTAGAGTGTCAGGCGCTCACGCTCCAGTAGCGTTTCTTGATTGGTCATGTGAGCGCTCTGTTCTAGCAGGGGTGAGAGAGTACGAATAGCGTCGTCCCATTGCTTGAGCTGAATGTAGCACCATCCAAGCAAATAGGCAACATCACGTTGCTGCATTTCATTTTCAATACGAACATCCTGCAGGGTGGAGAGCGCTGCTTCGTTCTCTCCCTCTTCTAAAAGCAAGCGGGCGCGATAGAGCAACATCTGACTATCCGTATTTTGTATCACAACCGTCCCTCCGTATAAAAATATGTGCAATTATAGCACATACGTCCACAAATGCAAATATGGCTTCACTTTTAGAAAAAGTCCCTCCCACAAGTCCTGGAGCCAGCCCAGCCCAAATAATCGATCCACGCTTTTCGACACTTCCCGGCAGAATTTGACTATTTTTTGGAGGAATTATAGCACTTTTTAAATGTCCACAAGTGCTATAATTCCTCCAACTGACCTACTCCTGTTCTCTCTTGCGCTTATGTTGCTTCTTCAGTTGAAAGCGATTAATGGGAACGTAGGGGTTATGTGCCTTTCGAGCTTCAGAACGAGTAAAGTCTTTTAAGTAAATATGCGTCGTTTTTATATTACTGTGCCCCGGTTTATGTGACAGTTTGCTTCCCTCTTGTTTGAGTGAGAGGGTGTTGTAGGAGAATAGGGCGTTAATGCTGACGAAAATGGCTCGGAGAAAAATATAAACGGGAGATCTTGCTTCCCTACCACCGCGCCCACAAAGTGGCAGGGAGATTCCCGTTAGACACAGTATAGCGTAAACGTCGTTTTTACACAAGAAGGTAGGACATACAGTTAGTACATTGGCGCCTGTGAACCTGATTTTGGGGGGAATCATGAGCCTGGGCTGACATAAAAATCGTTTCTTGCAGAGGCAAATCCTCCGTGGTAGACTGTTCTCTGGTATAAAAGAAGAGCCACACAACGTCTATATGCCAGAAAGAAAGAACTCTTGACAGTGAATATGTATATTTAGGAAAAGGAATGTGATTGTGGATACTGAGCGTGGTAACAGTCGCAGGAGACAAATTGTGCGAGGACAGCATCTGACCGGGGAAAGATTTGCAGGACGCCGTGTTGTAACCATCGGCGGAGGCTCGGGAACATTTTCCATGCTCTCACACCTGAAGAAGTACCCATTCAACATTACAGCCGTTGTGACCATGTCGGATAGCGGCGGAAGTTCTCGTAAATTGATGGACGAATTTGGGCGACAATTGCCCCTGGGCGATCTGCGCCAATCGCTAGTAGCGCTGGCGCGCAATGGAGCGCTGTGGCGTGAGGTGTTCATGCATCGTTTTGAGCGTACGGCGGAGCACAATGGGCAGGCGAGCGCAGGTGTGGCCGGACATAGTCTGGGGAATCTGATTCTAAAGGGTTTACAGGACATCAATAATGACGACCTCTTGCTGGCGATAGAGGATGCACAGGAGTTGCTAGATACAGCCGGTAACGTACTGCCGGTGACGCTTACTCAGACAACGATCTGTGCCGATCTGGAAGATGGTAGTACAATCAGCGGGGAGACCGAGATTGATACACGTGGGAAGAAAAATCCGGGGCCACTACCGGCTATTAAAGAAGTACGCCTGGTTCCTGAAGACGCTCCAGCCTGCGCACAGGCGGTAAGGGCCATCCGCCGTGCAGATACTATTGTCATCGGCCCTGGGGACCTCTATACCAGCCTGATTCCTAACCTGTTGGTACGTGATATTGCTCGTGCCGTCCGCGAATCTGATGCCGAGAAGGTCTACGTCTGCAACCTGATGACCAAGCATGGCGAGACAGACAGTTATAAGGCCTCTGATTTTGTGAATGTAATCCACCATTATCTGGGAGCGCGGGTTGATCGTGTGTTGCTCAATGATGGGCAGTATCCACAGGAAGTATTGAAAAGCTATTCAGAAGAGGGGAACGAACCGGTCAATGTTGATCGTGCTCGCCTTTCGCGGCTTGTTCCCAATCTAGTGATCGAGCATCTGAATCTGGAGGATGACAGCCTGGCTCGTCACGATCCTGAGCGACTGGTGCGTGCTATCTTTAACGCTGATGGATAGTAGGGCTTATGAATTGTTTGCGTAGGAGACCCACGGGCCTCCTACGCAAACAATTCATAAGCCCTACTTTTCCTTTCCTTTTCCTATTTACAGCTTCGATCAAAAGATGATATACTTGGTTTATCTATCCTGTTATCGACACACATATGCATTTGGTGCTGAAAAGCACGTTCACCACGAAAGGAGGCCGCTCGTGTTAGTACATGCTCTGAGGCGTGGGCAGCGTCAGCATGCATGCCTCCTGGTGGAGTGCGTACCACTGTGTGTCGTGCGCTAGCATTTCTCCTGACGCTGCATCATCTCTCCCTCCTGTGCTGCTGTTATGTACCCCTCTGTCGAGCTGGATAGTACATATTCCCGGCATCTGAGGAGTGTGTGGTACTCTGGATTATCGCGCTCTGTGCTCTCCTTGCCACTCGCTCGCTGGTCCATTCCTCCTATGTAGGATGGAGAAAGGTAGCAATGCTATGGCTAATCAACAACATCTTAATCTGCTCAAGCAAGGAAGCGCTAGCTGGAACCAGTGGAGACAAGAACATCCAAGGCTTTCGCCTGACCTCAGCGGGGCGGAGCTGGCCCTGAGCCATTTTAGCCGGATAGACTTTAGCGGAACCGATCTGAGTGGAGCCAATCTGGCCTGGGCAGATCTCTATAAAGCCGATTTGACCGGCGCCAATCTGAGCGAGGCCAATTTGAGCGGAGCCGATCTGAGCGGCACGTGCCTGTACAAGGCCGATCTCAGCAACGCTAACCTGAGTGGCACTGATTTCTATCGGGCTGACCTGCGAGAGGCGTACCTGAGCGAAGCCAATCTGCGGAAGGCGCTACTTGATGCAGCCGTGCTTACCCCTATACATGATGATTTTTTAGACCACGCTTGAGAGCTGGTTGGAGTTATAAGGAGAAGTGCAGTGGAAAAAGATGAAATTGTAGTGGTGGGCAAGGTACTGGAAGCTCTGCCCAACGCTATGTTTAAGGTCGAGATCAATGAAGAACACCAGGTGCTGGCCGTTCCCGCAGGGCGTTTGCGCCTGCGCAATATAAGGATTGTGCCAGGTGATAATGTGAAGGTCGTATTATCGCCCTATGATTTGAAGCGAGGCCGCATCGTCTGGAATTTGCGCAATGGCAGCCGCTAACCTCTAAAATGCCTGGCCCTTCATACTACAGAATCAGAACCCGCTTCAGATAGCAGCGGGTTCTGATTCTGTGTATAGGCCCACAAAATCACCCGCCAATGGTGCAACTCCAGGGCTACCTCTTTGTATTATATATGGTAGAAGTATCAATTGCATACATCTTGCGACAGATTTGCGACAGATGTGCGATCGAAACTTGACAAGATTTCAGTACTATTAGCATCAGAATATTAGCTTATCTAAAGAGGCAAGAGAAGAAAAATAGCGAAACACACGAGGATACTCATATGGCGGCTTTTGGTAACATTCATACTCTACAAGGTTCATCTGCTCTGGAGCTACGATCGGTCTGGATGCAGCGCCTGACCCTGGGCGGCACAACGCTGCTGGGGGCGGCTATCTTTATGCTCGGAACCTGCTGGGATATTCAATGGCATTCGTTTGTTGGTCGTGATCGTACCCTGATCCCTCCCCATATTATGATGTTGAGCGGCATTACATTGGCTGGTCTGGCGGCGTTGACATCGGTCCTGATTGAGACGCTCTGGACCCGGCGTAA